>Ga0302176_10001504_pt1 | contig 10774 bp, 10 predicted proteins | sample I_Palsa_E1_1_FD_198787 | JGI IMG/M metagenome (GOLD analysis project Ga0302176, IMG submission 198787) | Peat permafrost microbial communities from Stordalen Mire near Abisko, Sweden - I_Palsa_E1_1 | ecosystem: Environmental > Terrestrial > Soil > Palsa > Peat permafrost | place: Sweden...
CTTCCAGGTGGAGAATGGGATCTTTCCTCCAATTTGCTGCCACCGTGACTGCCACAACCATGGCGGTCGCCGCAATCCAGGGCGGGCGCAGCCACGCCTCACGAACGAACCATCCATCTGAGGAAACACCCCGGCTAGACACGGTCGAGGTTGGAGTAGACGTCGTGGATATTCGCGTTAACGCCCTCCTGCAGCGGCGGCATCTTGCCGAAATGTGCTTCGCTTTGCTCGCTGGTTCGCACCAGAAACTCTGCATAGCCGTTCGACCGCAGAGACTTGAGCGAGGCCACCGTGAAACGCTTCTGCATTTCCGCAACACTTAGGCCGGCCTTCTTGCCTTCTGCGACCTTCCCCGTCAACTCCTCGATATAGTTTCGCTGGCTGGTCATCACCGTGCGGTCCGTTTGCAGCGCGCCATGGCCGCCCATAAGAAATTGGAAATCGGCCTGGCCGACAGCATCGATCGTGCCCGGCCAGAGCCGGGGAAAGCCGTCCGCAATATTGGGCAGAAAACCATGAATCGCGTCCCCAGTGGCGATCGCCCGCTGCTGCGGACAAAAGACGAAGATGTCTCCAGCAGTATGGGAATGGCCGTGAAAATCGATGTGCAGATCGAACGCCGGATCCCGGAGCAAGTACGATCTGTCGAACGTGATGGTCGGCAACTCCAACGTGTAGTTCTTCAGCTCGGTCTGGTATGCCTCCAGCTGCGCGATCTGGTCCGCGCAGAAAGCCTTTTCGGCAGCCGAGGCGGAGCGTGCTGCCCGAGCGCGCAGCGCGTCGATCTGTTGCGGTACTGCTCCCACCGAAGCCTTCATCCTGGCAACCGCCAGGTCCGACATAAGCTGTTTGGTGGATGCGCTGGCGATGAAGTCGACCTTTTCACCGGTCAAGCGATAAGCATGATCACCCTGGGTGTGGTCCCAATGGAAATGCGTATTGACGACGTAACGAACCGGTTTCTCGGTGATTTCCCGCTGGATCTGGTGAATGAGTGAGGCGGCCGCCGATGGCTTGGAATGCGCGTCCACCACGACCACATCCTTTGACCGGACAAAGATGGCGGCATTGCAGTTCAACATGGCCTGGGGGCGGGCATGAGCGAAGTAAACGCCGTTCGCGGCCTTTTGCAGGTCGAACAACTTAGCATCGGAGCTGGGAGCCGCTGCGCGGGCCCAGGCAGCACGATGGTAAGCCAGCTCCAGTACCGAAGCCCCGGCCAGCGCGCTCCCCATAAGCCCCCGAAGAAAGTCGCGGCGCGAGGTACGGCCATCGCCGCAGACAACGTGATTGTGCGAATGAACGTGCCGGTGTGGATGCGCGTGATCGTGCGCATGCCTGTGGCCGTCTGAATGATGCGTCCCGCGATCCTTAGGTGTATCGGTCAACGCTCCTCCTGTCGATTACGTCATGCCAGGTTTCTAGGCAGCAATATAATCGAAAGCCTGCTCACTTGGCTTCCGCCTTCGAAAAAAATGCAGCCGAGAAACGCTCCCAAGGAGAGGCGCGGACCTAATCCGGTCGTTGAAGGGACGAAGTAACCACCGTTCTTTCGCTGCACACCGGGCTATTCGCAGTTAGCCGCTCATCCCTGGTGTTGAACTCGACTGTCGGGACGAATCGAATCTTGCCCGTCCGGCATTACTTCATCGGCGAAAAATCAGTCGGACGCATGTATGTCGATTCCACTTTTTCCACCAGCTTGTTGGCCTGCTCGGATTTGATCACCGCTTGAAACTCCGGGTCCGCCATCATCGCATCCCAATTCTTTTTCGCTTCCTCCCGGCTGGGATAAGCCGTGATAGTGACGAATGTATTGTCCCAACCGGGAGCATCCTCGGGTACCCAGTAACCCACAACCTTCAAATCATGTTTGGCGAGTAGCTTTGAAGTCGTGTCGCGAAACCGTGACTCCAACGCCGGCAGTTTGCCCGGCACCGCATGATAAACGCGAAGCTCGAAGACGCGATTGCTATCCGCCCTCACTTGATCCACGTGCATCAAGCGGGCAGTAATGAGCGATCCAGCGGCAAAGGAAATCAGGGCGATGACCCAAACATTCCAACGTTTCAATTTCCAAGAGTTGATTGTCATAACTATCCTTCTGCGGCGAATCGCCACGACCCAGCCACTTACGTGACAGCTCCTTGTTGCTTTAAGCGTCCCAAAAGTGTCGGCGTGATGATCACCGCCAGCGGCCCTAGAGTGAGAAATCCAAACTGATACCACCACGGTACCGGTATTGCGCAAACCTTTAGCTCCATCAAGACGGCAACCGTGATCACTACGATCAATGCGAGGAACATCGTTGCGCCGCGACGAATTCGCGCAGCGACGCAACCACCGATTGCGCTTGTCGTGAGAAACACAAACGGCGCAAGCACGACGTACGTCGTTTGCTCCGGGGCAACCAATTTAGAGATCGTCCAGTCGGCAGCAAACTTAAGCATCCCCATTATGATGTACACGCCCATAGCAACGCTCATACTGATATGCCAATCTCGGCTTCGCAGCGCGGACCAGACCATGGACGGGACAGAACGACAGGCTTGGCTGTAAAACCATCGAGACGCAGTGAGTGGTGAAGTAGATTCGGCGCGAAGAGCGTATTCCTCAATGAGATCGCCTAGCATAGCCTCTGGATATCGACCGGGCAGAACAGATTCGACAAGCCAGCAAGCGAAAGCTGGCGGCGAATTGCGCCTCATATGCCCCCCCAGCGGCTTTCTAAGCCTGCCGTCATGCTGCGAAGTGTTTGCTCCGATACTTGCAGCGCCCGCTTGCCGGCAGCCTCGACGCGAAACAACCGTTTTGCACGGCCTCCGCGTTCTGGGGTCGGTTCGGTGGTGACTGAGCTGACGTATCCTTTTGCTTCGAGCCGTTCCAGAGTCGCATACACTGCGCCGATAGAGATGTTGCGGCCGGTACGTTCTTCAATCTCGCGTCGCACAATCATTCCATGGGCACCTCCATCCAGACGCGCCAGCGCGAGCAGGATGATGTGCTCCAGCGATCCGAGAAGTTCGCCACGCTTCATTTGTTTTGCAATATAGAACAAATAAGCCACGAAGGTCAAGCTTTGTTTCCTTTCTTTCGTTGCTCCGGATCGTCTGGCGGGGAGATGGACGGACCGGGGCGGGGCGGGGGGCAAACAGACGCGTCGTTAACTTATCAGGAGCTGTCGAAACCAGGGGTGATCGTGTCTTCTGTGGGGAGATAAGGGGACAGCGATCCCCCTGAATTGCTGCAATAGGTATGCTGTCACTTTATCTCCCTGGTGGCCAGGGGAATCGTGGCCGCGTGGAAATGTTCCGGCCTCTTTCCGCGACGATGAACTTGGCTGGTGCCCGGAAGACCGGCCACCACTGCAGAAGGCAAGATGGCCAAATTAATTAATTAAAAAATTTGGACACCTTGATAAAACAAAGGACTTAGATCTGTTTGAGAAAATCAGAATACCGCTTATCAATGCAGACCGCCTGACGCTCTCTCTCTTGCCACGAATCACCGGGCATCTTCTAAGGAAGGCTTTCTCCGCGATGCACATCAAGATCGCGAGACTTCTTCATCTGTTTCAATAACCAGATTCTCGCCAACGCCCAGTGCCGCTTTACGGATCGCGGAGACATCTCCAGGATGTCGCCGATCTCTTCGACGGAGAATCCGCCGAAGTAGCGCAGCTCCACCACTTTCGCCTGCCGTGGATCCAATCCTTCAAGATCGGTAAGTGCCTCATGCAGAGCAAGCACCTCATTGGAGCGCTCGCTCGAAATCATCAATCCCTCTTCAAGCTCGACGCGCTGAAGGCCTCCCGGTCGCATCTCGGCGTTGTGTGCTCGTGCGTGATCGACAAGCAAGCGACGCATGACATTTGCGGCCACTCCGATAAAGTGTTGACGGCCCTGCCAATCGACGCCGCCGCGAGCAAGACGCAAATATGCCTCATTGATGAGAGCAGTCGGCTGTAATGTATGGTCCGGCCGCTCCCGTTGCATATAGGACCTGGCTAAGCGGTGAAGTTCGTCGTAGACAAGAGGCAACAGCTTCCCGGCTGCAGACTCGTCCCCATTTTTCATGGCATTCAACAAGAGGGTGACTTGCCCGTCATCTGCAGACATGATCGTTGGCTCGCCTTTGCGATTTTAGTCGGGTTGCCAGCCGCCGCTGGTTCTTCAATGGCTCATAGGCTAGGCCTTCCGGCGGCCGCTCGCAACCCCGTTTGCTCCTCAGGTTCAAGCGCCCCCTGGAGAGAAGTTTCGAAAACTTGGCCCTTTTAGGTGGTGGAATCCGCTTAACAAATTGAAGCCAATCAGACTTCGACGTCTCACTGAAAGGAGACACTGTCATGAAACGGACCACAGCAATCGCACTTCTCGCCATTGCAAATTTTGCCATGGCCGGCACGTCCTTCGCGCAGTCCAATGGGGTTCAGGCGACCGTCCCCTTCGACTTTACCGTGGGCAACAAACTGTTTCCCTCCGGTACTTACACGATTAAACAGCAATCAATGACCGCGAACGTGATCTCGATCAGGAGCCACGACAAACCCATCGCGGTCTTTAGCCTTGTGAATCGCGACAGCAATAAGTCCCCAAACGGGGGACAACTGCTGTTCCACAAGTACGGCGGTCAGTACTTCCTGAGCGAGATTCTCTGCGAGCAGGCGGACATGAACGTCGAAATTCCTCCCTCGAAGTCGGAGAAGAGAGCTCAGCTCCAGCAAGCAACGCTCGAGCCGAGCAGCCAAACTGCCGTTGCTGCGCAGTAACTGAGCAATTGGAGTGGGAAGGCCGGGAACCCGACAGGCTCCAGGCCTTCACATTCAGTCTGTTAGCCGACCCAACAGCGGGCGAAAAAGTGCAGCGACCGCGCGCTGGTTGGTATAGGCTGGTGTCATCATCAGCACCGCTGGGGGAAATCTGCCGTGCTTTCTCTCCTCCCAACCCACGGTGCTGGGACTCGGGCAGGTTGATTCTTCCCGCTGATGCCCCAAATTGCCCAGGGTTTACCTGCCGCTGTGCTGTCATCAAAAGTGCAGGGCCGCGGCATAGGTCCTTACTAATAAGCGCTTTGTGGACTGGGTATTATGGCTACTCAACCAGAGATCGTGGAGCAATTGTTCGAGGTGGCATTGGCGCTCGAGCCGGCCCAGCGAGAGGCTTTCCTCGACCAGGCGTGCAGCCACGACCCGAAGCTACGACGCACGGTCGAAGAGCTGCTGGCCGAGGATGCAAACGCCGGCAGCCTTCTTGAGCATCCGCCATTTGATTTTCTCGGGGCCGCGGTGATGGGCCCTCCGCGCGCCTCCGGCACCACCGCTCCTATCGACGACAATGACATTCCTTCGCGGCCGGCTACCGGGCGACTCCATCCCGGTCAAGTCCTGATCGATCGTTTCGTCATCGTCCGTTTCATCGCAAAAGGAGGCATGGGCGAAGTCTATGAGGCGGAGGATCGCTTCTTGCAGGGCGTCCACATCGCGGTGAAGACAATTCTTCCTCAAATCGCCGATGAGCCCGCCTTGCGGCAACGGTTCGAGCGGGAAGTGTTGCTTGCCAGGGAGCTTAGCCATCCGAATCTTTGCCCGATCTACGACATCTTTCGTTGTGAGCAACCGCCAGGTAACTTCTTGTTCTTAACCATGAAGCTTCTGAGGGGCGAAACCCTGGCAGCGCGGCTGCGGGGCACTGCGTCCATATCGATCGCGGAAGGATTGGCCATCCTCAAGCAGATGGCTGCCGGGCTGGCTGCCATCCACGCTGCCGGTATCATTCACCGGGATATCAAGCCGAACAACATCATGCTGGATGGTACCGGTTCGGGTATGCGGCTCTTCATCACCGATTTCGGCTTAGCTCGAACTCATGAGGCAGATCCCTCTCTTTCCGGCAAAGGTTTGGTAGCTGGGACACCGGACTACATGGCTCCGGAACTACACCTGGGGCGGCCACCCTCGCGAGCCAGCGATCTTTTCGCCTTGGGTGTTGTCCTACACGAGGTCTTTACCGGGCAGAAGCCAGTTGCGGCGCCCGACAGCTCGTCTGTGATCGTCAGTGCGCGATTGAATACCTCAGGTGTGCCTTCCTATTGCGCCCAGTTCATCGCGGGATGCCTCGACCGGGATCCGCAGCGGAGATGCCAGGCCTTTGAGCGAATACTCGACTCACTCCACATCAATTATCGAACTAAACAATTGTGGACCCGGCGTCGTTTTGCCGGCGCTGCAACTGCGGCCGTTGCTACCATGGCCGGCGCCGCGTGGTGGAACTGGGATGAAGTGGAAGATCTGCTGCGTCCACTGCCTAGCAAACGGTTCGTCGCGTTGTTGAATTGGCCGAAAACTTCCGACATCCACGTAACTCCCATGCTGACCAGCGTCCTGGGAGCCATCAAGACGGAACTTACCCATTTCGAGACCCTTGACCAGAACCTGTTTGTTATTTCGCCGGAAGACGTGGATTCGAGTATCGCCAATTCCGCCGGTCTGAAAGACGTATGCGATCCGTTGGGAGCCAACCTGGTGCTGGCCGCCTCCGGCTCACCCGGAGCCAAGCACTTTCAGCTTTATCTGCGGGTGTTGGATCCCTCATCCGGTCAACCACTTCGTGAAAAAAAACTGACCTGTGCGCTCAACCAGATAGCTTCCCTGCCGCAAGAGGCTGTCCACGCCGCGGCATCGCTGCTGGACCTGGAGAACTATTCACACCACGATAAGCAGGCGGAACCGGAGACCCATTCGGCGGCCGCGTTTATCGCCTTCCAGTCGGCCGAGACCCTGAAGAAACAGCCAAACGACAGCGGGCTCGATGCGGCGATCGAGCAATACAAGCAGGCCATCGACCTGGATCCCCGCTATGCAATCGCTCATGCCAAGCTGGCGATTGCCTATGGCCGGCTCCATGCAATACGGCGAATCCCCGAAGCTCTTGACCTGGCTTATAGAAACGGTCAGGTCGCGTTATCGCTGGACCCTGGTCTCGCCGACGGACATCTCGCTCTGGCATCAGTCTTCCAACAGACTGGCAACGAGCAGGGAGCACTGAACGAGATTGACCGGGCGCTTTCACTCGATCCCTCCAACCGATACACTTTGGTTTCGCAGGCGCAGATTTACACGCAACTGAATCGGTGGGACGACGCCGAGAAGACTCTTCGCCGGGCGTTGAAGGAGCACCCCAACTTCTGGTTGGCCTATAACGAACTTGGCTTTGGCTTGCACGGACAGGCGCGGTATCGGGAGGCGATCCAGGCTTTCCGCGCTGCAAGCCTGGCCGCTCCAAAGAATGCAATGACTTTGGGCAATCTAGGCGCGGAGTATCTCGAGGTCGGCGAATTCTCAGAAGCTCTGCGGAGTTTGCAGCAGGGCCTCGCCCTGGAGCCTGATTCGGACCTGGCGGCGGCGAACACCTCCCTCGCATATCGTTACCAGGGTAAGTACGAAAAGGCGCTGCCGTTCGCACGCAAAGCCGTGGAACTGAATCCAGCCCAGGATACGAATTGGTTGGAGCTCGCCGATTGCCACGCTTCTTTTCCCAACCACCAACGCGAAGCAAAAGATGCTTATTTGCGGGCCGCGAAGGAGGCCGAGCGCCACCTGTTAACTGATCCGGGCGATGCCCCGAGTTGGATGCTGCTTGCCCTCTACAAGGTGAAGGTGGGTAGCCCGCAGAACGCCCCTCTGCTCATCGAAAGAGCTGAGTCGCTGGGAGCTCGTGACATGGACTCGCAGATTTATAAAGCAAGAATATTGGAACTGCTCGGAAAGCGTGAGGAGGCGCTCACTACGCTCGCTGCCTGCTTTCGGAAAGGTGCCACCGACTTGCAGGTGGTGGTATTTCCTGATTTGCAGTCGCTCCGAAAGGACCCCCGCTATCGCCAACTGGTGCAGTCAAAAGCTCTTGCCACTGTTGCCAATGCTTCACCAGGTGGAGAGAATCTCTAGCGGTTCATGCGCTAATGCGGTGATCGCTGCCTGAGGTCGAGCCGGGCCAAACGAGTTGTTCCACGGCATTGCCGGGAGAGCGCGCATGCCGATGATAATTTCCTGCCGAAGCATTTTGCCGAGGTAAATTCCAACCCGATAACCTTCCCAGAGAGCGAGGATGATATGAGTACTGATACAACAATCGAGCGTGAACGAAAAATGACAACCGTGGACGTGACTCCAATCGAGGTCGAGCCGGGGGAGACGCTGGTATTCACAAACGATTCCACGAAATACCCTAGATTTGAGATCGAGTTTGACGATCCTAATTTCGCCAGTCCAGGTGGCAAACTCGAGGGAAAGGACGAAGTAAGAGTCCTTGTAAAAAAAGCCGGAGAATCTAAGTACAACACTCGACACTTTACGAAGCAAAACGCTCCAGTGGACGCGGGGCCTTTTTCCGTTCGGTCTTGCATCGGCGGCTGTTCTTAATAAGGGGCTCAAGGGCAGGCGAGACGCTCACTCAACGTTGAGATCATGTAAGCAGAGAAGACGTCTCGTCCGCCACCCACCATGATGGCCTTAGCTGAAGGAACCATTGGAGCAGAATTGACGGCGACGCTTTCGGGTTTCAACAACCCGGAGGATCGCATGAACGTAGGAGAGACGCTGAAGAGACCACTGCAATTCCTACATGCGCTCAATCTTGAAATAACGGGGAACATGGAGGGATGACATGGCACGCCAAGGCCGAATATCTGCACTACACCCCATAGATCTGAAGGACCTGACAGCCGCCAAGTCAGAGTGGTCGAAACGGTTATTTTCGCCGGCCAGGAAGGAAGCCGCTCAGTACGCGGACTCGCCGATCACGGCCGCGCGGGCGCTGGTGCGCGCCGTCAGCCCAGTGCCTACAGACAACGTGATGGGGGTAGGGGTCGGGGAGAAGATCAGCAGTGGAAGACACACTGGCGTCTGGGCCGTCAAGTTCTTTGTCCGGCTGAAATATCCGGAGGCGCAACTTGAGAGCAAACATCGCCTGCCGAAGTCCATTAACGGTTTGCCTGTGGACGTCGAGGAAACCGGCCTTTTCCGCCCCTTTGCTGCCCCGGCGAAGCAGCCCGTGACGAAAGCGGCAACGCCGAACCCACGTACAAAGATTCGCCCGGCGCAACCCGGCTGCTCCGTCGGTTTTAAGGATCCCACCAACCAGTTCATCATGGCGGGTACATTTGGTGCCTTGGTTGGCGACAAGACGAGCTCGTACATCCTCAGCAACAATCACGTTCTTGCCGATGAGGACCGCTTACCCCCTGGTTCTCCCATCTTTCAACCGGGCTTGCTGGATGGCGGCAACCCCGCTACGGACCAAATTGCGGAGCTCACCAAAGCGGTGGCACTGCAGGTCAAGGTCCCAAACCAGGTCGACTGCGCCATTGCGAAGCTCCTTAAGCCTTCGCTGGCAACCAATCAGATCCTCTTTATCGGAGCTCCTCAGGGGACGGCCGATGCCAAAATCGACATGACCGTGCAGAAGTTCGGTCGTACTTCGGGCTACAGCGTGGGACGCATATCCAGCGTAGATACAGACGTTAAGGTCCAGTACGACTCCGGAAAGTTGACCTTCGACAGCCAGATAATCATTGTTGGGCTGAACGGGGCAGCGTTCAGCGCGGCCGGTGATTCGGGATCGCTGATCCTCGAGCGGCCCTCAAATCAGGCCGTTGCTCTCTTGTTTGCCGGTTCCCCCAGCCATACAATTGCCAATCACATAGGCGATGTCTTGAAAGCTCTGAATGTTACGCTCGCCTAGTGAATGTAGGAGCCAAAGTTACGATGTTAACGGAACAGGAAGCTCGCGAAGTCAAGCGCCGCCACTCCGCGGAATTGCTGAGTAAGCCCGGTGTTTCCGGGGTCGGAGTTGAAAAGGATGAGGACGGAAACTTCGTCATCGCTGTACACCTTGACGCAGACCATCCCGGGGTTCAGGAGCAGTTGCCGAAAGACATTGAAGGCTTTCCCGTGAAATTCGTTCGCAGTGGCCCGTTCCGTCGGCTCGCTACGGAATGAGACCCACCAGACCTCGCTCGCGGGGAGCAATGCCACTTCCGTCTGGAAGATGTGCCAAAATTGATTTGGCTGAAATTTCGTCTGAACCGAAATGGATGCCGAAGGCCCAGCAGTCGCTTATAAGGCATCCTGGCGCGAATTTTTTAAAGGCCGAAATTGCTCCACGTTTCTAAATCAATTTTTTCACATCTTCCTGTCCACGAAACTTGCGTTACCTGTCCACGAAACTCCGTCCACGAAACTCCCAAAACTCTCTGTCCCCAAAACTCTCTCGGGTGCAACTACCCGTGAAACCGATGTGCCCGAAACTTCCTCGTGCATTGTGCCTTTACGCCCTCTGGCCTAAACTTTGATAACTCAAGAGGTAATTTCATGTTGCGACCGGGAATCATCACCTCTCCTCTTTTCGACAGCGTCGACACGCTCAAGAAGCGAATTCTTCTTTACGACGAGTTGTGGGTTCCGGGGGTCTCCTCGTGGATCGAGAAAGGTCATATAGAGGATCCGGATGTCGAGGAGATAGAGAATCGGAATGACGAGGAGCTGCTTGCCTCCGTGGCGTGGCTGGTAACGCAGGGGTTCATCAAGGAGCCCCCCGTCAAGTTAGCTAGGGGTGAAGCCAGGAGTGATGCAATCGTTGAGGCTTTAAGGAAAATTTACTCTGACGCTGCGAAGTCCTACAACAAGACCTACGCTACCGCCATGTCGGCAGCCAAGCACGCAGCAGCTGCCATATTTAACATGGACCTGGCGCAGACCCGGGCTATCGCTTATGTATTT
>Ga0302176_10001514_pt1 | contig 10724 bp, 12 predicted proteins | sample I_Palsa_E1_1_FD_198787 | JGI IMG/M metagenome (GOLD analysis project Ga0302176, IMG submission 198787) | Peat permafrost microbial communities from Stordalen Mire near Abisko, Sweden - I_Palsa_E1_1 | ecosystem: Environmental > Terrestrial > Soil > Palsa > Peat permafrost | place: Sweden...
AGGCCTTAAGCCTTTCCATCGTTTCCCCAAGATCAGGCCGACCGACTAGAAAACACTCGGCGCGCCCGATCAAGAGCACCTCTGCACCAGACCTGTCGATGGCCTCGCGCGCCGCACGGACCCTGTCAATCGCCGTGCTGAGATCAAAGAGCGGGTTGGCGGCATCGCCCGTCGAATCCTCGATCGAGAGTCCCGCAATCCCGGTGCGGACAGCGAGCGCGACATTGTCCGCAACACCCGCAGCATCCTTGGCAAAGCCATTCTCGAAATCTGCATTCACGGGCACATCAGTCGCCGACACTAAATTTGCGAAGTGCGCGAGTGCAATATCGCGTGCAACGCCACCATCTGCCCGACCCTGCGACCAGGCGAATCCGGAGCTCGTCGTGGCCAGCGCCTTGAACCCCAGACTTTGCAGGTACACCGCGCTGCCCACATCCCACGGATTAGGAATCACGAAGCAGCCGGACTCGTGCAAGCGGCGAAAAATTCGGCGCTTGTCGGCGACGCTGGGGCGAGTGTGGACCATGCCGAGCGCTCCGGAATCAGTGAAAACATCCAACACTACATTGTGCCCCAACCGCCCGCCGCGGACGATACATGTGCTGACGGCAGACTCAATCTCTGACTCGCTCCAGCCGGCTACGCGGCCGGCCGACCCTCACCCTTGCGCAACCGCCAATGGATATGCCGGCCCTACGCTCGGTGAGCGCGACTGAAAATGCGCCTTGATCAGGAGCGCTGGGGCACGGGAAGAGCGCTACACTGAGACTCTGTACAGAGTAATCGAGTGCGATTACCCTCCTTTCGACGGTGCGCGCCAGTAGGATTTTGCGGAGCACACTATGCAACAAGCCGTGCGTAAGTATCTGATGGCGCTTGAGGCGGGCGACGCCGACAAAGCGGCCGCACTGTTCACCCCTGATGGCTGGGTCGAGTCACCCTTCCTGGGCCGCGTGCCCGTGCGCGAATACATTGCAAAAGTGGCTGGCGCATCGAGCCGCGCGAAGCTCACGGTGCACGATGTGCTGGTCAGTGCGGAAGGGCATTTGCGAGCGGTCGGTTATTATCTCTACGACTGGTGGCTCAAGGACGGCTCCCACGTTTCGTTTGAGTGCGCTGATGTCTTCAACTTCGATCTCAACACGGGACGAATCGCCTCGATTGTGCTTGTTTACGATACTCATCTTGTCCGAGGCGTCGTCGAAAAGAAGTATCCGTGAGGCCGGGTGGGCGCGCGCGTGCGCTTTCGGACCGCCAGCATGAGTGCTTATCTTCAGTTCGAATCGGCCGGTTGCGCAGGCGTTCCGACGCTGGCGCGCTCAAAGTCAGTCAGACTCACCTGTGGAAAGTACAGGCCTTCAAGGCGGCGTACCCACCACTGACCCGTCGTCATGTGTGTTTGACGATCCGCAAAGCGATAATCGTAGAGTTGCGCCCGAACGTATTTCGGAACGCCCTCACGGAATGGATTGGAATCAAACAGCGCCAGCACCGGCGAACTTCCCTGCAGCAGACGCAGCATTAAACCTTCCATCCAGGGATTATCTCGTTCGCTGCCGAGAGCCGCGAACCACATTTGCCAGTCAAGGCGCGGCTGGTGCGGGATATTCCACAACGCGCGCCTGAAAAGCGGTCCCGGCTTGTAACGGAAAACATATTCGCGCCAGGTATTCCCGTCAGCCGACCCCTCAATTACGACCTCGGGTCGCGCGACCGTCATGACAGCGAATAGCCCATAAGGGTTGACGATAAGAAATGGTGAGACTGCGTGCGTCAGAGCACCGAGCAGCGGCAAGTCCGAACGCATTAGGGTCTGCCACATCCGATTAATCCCGACCGGCACCACGATCAGCGCGACCGCCGTGGCGATCACAGTCGCGCTACGCGGAATCGACGCACGGCCGTTTGTCCGGGATCCAAGCCATCCCGGAACTATGTGGCGCAAAGCAGCGTCATCAAAGAGGAAGATGCACAAAAGCATGGTGAGCAGATTGAAGAAGTTGTAATTGCCGGTCAGCACGATCAGTGATTGCAGCAGCAGGATGCAGCACGCGGCGAAGGCGCGCAGACGACGCGGCAGGAAGATCAGAAACACAGTCGCGATCTCGATGAACAAGGTAGCGCCCGTTCCGGCGATCAGGAGCCAGCTCGGCAGCTGCGCGGCATACCAGGCGAGCGGTGTCGGCAGCGGTTGCGTCCAGAAGTGATACTCGAGAGCGGTAAGGTTGTGCCACGTTGGGTCGCCGGACAGCACCTTAACGATGCCTGCCAGAAACAGGTAGCGGAAGAGCAACCAGCGGTAGAGCCAGACGACCACCCGAGATCCGTTCGTCAGGAATATGGCCAAGAATCCTGATTCAAGCAGCAGCACGTCCCACTGGAAACTCATGAAGTCCTGCCCGGCGTAGACATAGGACAGGTAAAGTGCGAAGAGACCGATGAGCGCAGAGCGCGTCCATCTGTTAACGACAACCAGCAAACCGAGCATCAAGCCTGCGACGGTGCCGCCGACCAATGCGGCATCGCTCGAGTTCACCCAGAAGAGCGTCGGCAAGACCCGGTACGCCGAGTTACCAAGAGCGCGGTGCGCCAGCTGCAGGTACTCGCCCAGCGGAGCGATTCCGGCATGGCCGCTCAGCCCCAAGATCTGTACGCTCAGCGATGCGAAGGCTGCAATATAGATTGCGCCAAGCAGCCGTAGAAAAACCCAGCTCACGAGCGCGTAGCGTTCCGCTTCAAGAGCGGGTCCCCACAAGATTTTCGTGAGCCGGTTCAGTAGACCTCGGCGCCGGGAGAAATATGAGTACGCGCATTCACTGAGCACCGCGAAACCCGGCAGGTGCGCATAGGACCACCACCAAAGAGCGCGGCCGGGTACGCGGCGCAGCACGCGAAACGCCGCAGCCGCGCCTGAATAGACGCGTCCGTCAGACTCGATCAATTGAATGGCACGCTGAAAGGACTGCACCGGAATCGCCGGAAAATCCGTCGCGGCTTCCTGGTACGCACGGTAAGTGACTAAGTCACCGGTGAGCCCTCGCCAATAGCTCACCCAATAGCGACAGATAGCGCAATCGCCGTCGAACACCAGTGTAGGAAGCGCATTCGCCATTTTCGCGCTCAAAAACTGTGTGCGGCGCTCTCGAAGCAATGGCGCGCGACGGTGCTCATTCACTATGCGGGCCCTGTCTCGTGCAGCTCAGGCGGTAACGGTCCCCGTCATTCCTCGGCCGACCCCTGCCCGCAGGGTTACCCGGCCGACGTCAGGATGCGTCGAACTTGAACTGTAGCTCAGCGCGATATTCGAGCGTCAAAGTTCCGCCATCCATCTGCCCAAGGCGCAGCCCCTGGAGGCGCCATGAGAGATCTCAAGCGGCGCAACTGCAGCAGAAACGCCAAACAACGTACAAAATAAAGTAGGTGCAATGAGGCGTGTAACTATAACACCGCGCGAAATCGAGCTAAACAGCCTTCCGGTACGGCTGAATTAGCGCATGACCGGAGCACTGGACATCATGATGATCGTCAACGTTCGCGCCGATGGGAAATCATGCCGATTCCGCGCAATATCATCGCCGGCGAACAAATCGAGCGCGTTCGTTACGGATGTTGCTTTGCGTCGCCTCGGACTTAGTCGCGCGCGGATGTTGAAATGTTGGTACTCATATCATCGTTAGTCTGGTTCTATCTGTTGTTCGCACACGCAAAGTTCTGGCAATCTGGACCGGAACTGGCGCCCGCGACGCCAGCGGAATTTCCAGACGTCGACGTCATCATCCCCGCGCGTGATGAAGCGGAAACAGTCCGCCCGGTAATCGAGTCTCTGCTATCCCAGGATTACCACGGCCGCTTTCAAGTCATACTCGTGGATGACAATTCCACCGACCAAACGGCGGCCCGAGCCGGCACGGCGCCCAAACTCACTGTAGTCTCTGGCCAGCCCAAACCGTTTGGATGGTCCGGCAAGCTGTGGGCGCTGAACCAGGGCGTGCAGATGAGTAGCGCGCCAATCATATTGTTCGCCGATGCCGACGTTATTCACGATGCGCGGCATCTTTCGTCACTCGTCGCACGCCTACTTCATCCACGCGTGGAGCTGGCGAGCGAAATGGTTCGACTCAACTGCAGCAGTCTGGCTGAACGGGCACTGGTTCCTGCTTTCGTCTATTTCTTCCAGATGCTCTATCCCTTCGCGAAAGTAAATAATCCGCGGTCTCGGGTAGCTGCAGCCGCTGGCGGGACAATACTGATTCGTCGGACAGCGCTTGACAGAATCGGCGGGCTCGACGCCATGAAAAATGCTCTCATCGATGATGTGAAATTAGCGCAATTGGTCAAGCAAATTGGCCCGATCTATCTCGGGCATTCCGCCCTCGCCTCGTCGATTCGACGCTACTCAAAATTCAGCGACGTCTGGCGGATGATTTCCCGAACAGCTTTCACGCAATTGCGCTATTCCGCCGCTTTTCTAGGCGTGGCCATTATCGGTCTGACGGTGATCTTTCTGGTACCCGCATGGGAGGCTCTATTTGGCCATGGCTGGAGGCTCACTTTGGGCGTTGCCACCACTGCGCTCGCGGCGATTAGCTATATGCCCACTTTGGCCCGATATCATCAGAATAGGCTGCTGGCGTTCACCATGCCTCTGATTGTGTTGTTCTACATGGCGGCGACCGTCGGCTCGGCACTGAATTACTGGTTCGGCAGGGGCGCGATCTGGAAAAGCCGCGGCTACGGCGCCGACAACCGGACTTCATGATGCGGGCCGAGGCCATGCGATCATCACGATTCGCAGCGCATTCGGGGCGCGCGGCCGCGTGGATCGCGTCTTGAGCATCAGTTCTCGGCGATGTGTTTGACGATCTTGCCCGACTCGTCCATGAAATCAATCGACGCAGCTCCCAGTGGGGTGACTGTCAGCTTTAGCCGCGCCAGCCCTTTTCCATCCCGCAGAATTACAGTCGAAGTGCGGTCCTCTGCCTTGCCGATGAATAGACGCGGATAGCCGAAGCCGCCAGCTTCTGCCAGCTTGCCGAATTCAGCATCGCCTTCCGGGGTGTTGACCTTGTCGATGAGCTCCAAAGGTATCGGTGTACTCGGGCGATCGAAGAACGTAAGGCCCGCGCGGCGACGTCCATGCTCCTCGGTCTGGTCGAGGGAAATCACCTGATCCTGCTCGTACTGATCAAAACTTAGATGGCCACCGCTGCTTACATTTTGACCCTTCTTTGCGCCGCCAAACAGAAGGCCGCCGTTCTCTGTTCCTTCGTCATTGAAGAACAGGATTCCAGCTGCCTGCCGGTTTGGAAATTGATGCTCCTTCCCCTTGAAAATAAGGCCCGGCGCGGTCGCCGAGTTTGATATCGTCATGCGTAACGTCCCGTCGGGCTCACGCACGTTAATCCGCTGTACGTCGATCTCCCTGAAACTCGGCACATGGCGCTCAGCCTCTGCCTGGCCCCAAGCGATAACGCACAGGAACATGCTGATCGCCGCCAGCCACATGAAGATCAGATTCTTACGAACGAACGCGCTCATCAGTCTCTCCTGTTAATTCACGCTCTTTCCGAGCAGAGGCGCCGGATCTTCCACAGACTCATTCCGTCCAGGCGCCGCGAAGACGCTTTAGCAGCTCAGCGCACACACCGCACAAACGAGTCTGAATCCGTGCTGGGGTTTTCGTGGAAGCCGTCCTTAAAGCTCTGCGCCCATGCAGCTTGGTCGCCGACTTGCAAGGACGACCAGTAATAACCCGTGCCGCCCTTTATTCTGCCTGTCTCGTTGAAACCGCCAATGTCCGCGCGATTGATAAACTGCACGGCAAGCTCACCAACGCTTGGCATACGCCAGTCATGATGGCCGAAGAGGAACAGAGTTTCGCAGTACGCGACGCCCTTGTTCCACGTATAGAGGCCTGGGGCATCTTCCGGTGTCGTGTACAGCCGTTTATCGGTATCCGGTGAAATGCCGGCATAGACCGTGCCGTCGGTCATCCTGCCGCCCACCGCGGCCGTATACGAGGGTTTCCCCGTAGCCATCGAAAGCCCGGCATAGACCGTGCCGTCCGGCATCTTAGTGCCGATGTCGGGCAAGGACTTGAACGCATTTGCTGTTCCCGCAGAATCAACCGCGTTCGCCGGCTTATCGTCGCGATGCACCGTCGTGTCGTCGGTCATCGAGACGCACGCCGACATGAACCCGATCGCGGCAAATGTAATGCCGGCAGTCGCCACAGAGACTTTTATCACGTTTAGTTCCCGTGCAGTAGGCGCAAGCTCAGTTGCGCGCGATCTGCGTTTCAACCGTGCGAGCTATGAGCGCATTTTCGTGCGCGGCTTGGCCGGGCGCCGTTGATCATCTGCTTTTATCTCGCGCGTGATATGCAGTGTCTCCGCGACTCAGCGTCGCGCCGCGTAGAAATAATAATCTGCCTTGTAGGGCACGCGCACGTCCTTGCCGACGACACGCTCGTCACAACCTCCCGCCGGCGCGCGGCCGCCCGAGGTATGCAACCTCTGAATACTTTCCGTCGGACTCAAAGCGCCTTGTCCGGACGTCGACGTCGCGCTGAGCAGTAGCCACGGAATTGCGCTCGCATCGGGACCGTCGTCGCGTGCTCTAACCTCACCGACTACTTTACTGCCGTCCTCCGCTTCCCACGTTGGCCCTGCGTAGTGCCGCCCAAAAACACGTCCGTCTCTGTCGCGCAGCACCGCTTCGGGCGCCTTGAATACCCATTCAAATCGCCCTGCATCCCGTTTGCTCGGCGTGCACTCGTAAATCTGCACGCCCGTGGCTCCTACCTCTCGCATCAATGTTTGAGTCAGCGGCACACGCAGAGGCGCGGGAATGTCGGAAGTCCTGTCGACTTTTGATACGACGCAGCCCGTTATGATGGCTACGGCGAACAGGTGCCAAATGGTTGCAGCGCGGCGTCTGTTCAATGCTGGCTCCTGCGGCATAAGATCATAATAGTCGCCGCCCTCAAGCGCCGGGCGCTCGTGGGATCGTGACCTGGGCGATGGCGAAGGCTGTTCTAGCGACGACAGTGCTCGTCTTCTCGATGATCGTCGCACCAATGAGCTTCACGATGGCCGCCATGATCGATCCTATCGCCATTCTCGTATCGATACGGGCCATGATCTCGATCCGTGCAACTTGCTAGGCTGAGAACGAGCATGATCGCACCCAACGCACTCATTCGACTGAAGTTGAGCATTTGTCCTTCTCCACGACGCTTGCGACATCAAAAACGACCAGGTGCGTCCCCAAACCAGAGCGTACAGCTGTTCCCCGGCTATCAGAGAGCCCGGGGCAATACACGCCGGAATCATAGTTGACTCAGCCATTGTCGGCACGGCCGTGGCCGCCGCTCGGCATCGGCGCTATCATTATCAAGGTGACGTCCCGAATGGCCAACCGGGTGATATGCGCCTGGTGCCGTTCGTCGCGGCGAACTGACCCGCGGAACAACTACGGCAGCCTCGCGTTCCTGTCCCACTAACTGTACGCACCATGGATTTAGTATGAAATTGATAGCAAGAGCTTTAGTTGCCGTGCCGCTGTTAAGCCTGGTTGCCGGCCTAGCATATGCCAGTAGTTACAGTGATACGATCGCTAGGTTTAGAGATGCAAACCAAAGCGCGGATTTTTTTCGCAATTGCTACGGATATGCCGTATTCCCCACTGTCGGTGAAGGCGCCATTGGAATCGGCGGAGCGTTTGGCAAGGGTCGCGTTTATCAGCGCGGACATTACGTGGGCGACGTTAGCATGGGCGAAATAAGCGTCGGATTTCAGGCTGGCGGCAAGGGCTTCAGCCAGATCGTGTTTTTCGAGGACAAGCGCGCGTTAGCCGAGTTCGAGTCGAGTGGATTTGAATTTGCAGCGGATGTCAGCGCAGTGGCGATTACCGCGGGCGCGTCGGCTACTGCAAGTACGAATGGTGCTAGCGCCGGGGCAAGCGTAGACGTAAACAGTGCAGTGACTCGAGGCGTATATCAAAAGGGAATGGCGGTGTTTACGATTGCCAAGGGAGGCCTGATGTACCAGGCCGCTGTGGCTGGGCAGAAATTTCATTTCACGCCGCGCAGCTCCTGACCACCAAGTTATACATGACGCAAACGGCGCGTGCCGGCTCGGGAATAATTGAAGGCATCGACAGCTGAAGACAACCTGCTTCAGCTGTATTGCGTATCTACGTGAAGAATCGGGCGATGAGCTGCACTCGCGATGGCGCACCTGCGGCGCTGCTTTGAGCAGAGGACGCTACGGGTTTCTAGCGCTTACCCGCGAATTGTGTCTGCAGCTAGAGCTGCTACTTACGCCGTCTCGCGATGGCGGCGCCCGCGAGGCCGAGGGCCAGTAAACCAAGAGTTGCAGGTTCCGGTACTGACGATGCAGTTTTGCACGAAAAGGCGCATATCGTCACCGCCGCTTGCGCTGCCGGGGCAGAGAGCATCGCAATCGTCGCAGCCGTGGCAGCAATCGCGGTGAGCTTTGTTTTCGAATTCGTCATTACTCGCCCCTCTCCCAATTAGCCTTATGCATAGTATCTCATGGGGATCCGCGCCCTTGCGCGCTTCCCGTACTTAGACAGTGCACGCCCCGTGCCGTACCGATGCATGCTGAATAAATTCAGCCGGTTAAGGACACTTCCGCATCGAAAACTTTAGTTGCGCCACCTCATAATGTAAGGAAAATCGACACTTCCTTTAGTACGCTAGTGCTGTGGGATCTCTTGGAAGCTATGTGGACCAAGTCAACCTTGCGGAGAAAGAATATGCGCACGTCTTTGGCCAGACCTGGAATCCGATGTCGTCACGCGTTATTGGCAGTAGTGCTCGTCATCGCTGTGAGCGGATGTTACGTCTACGAGCGCCCAGCGCCCGGATACTACGGAGGCGCGGTAGCGGTCGCTCCCCCTCCACCACGAGTGATCGCGGAACCACCTCCGCGCGCCGGGTATGTCTGGATTCCGGGGTACTGGTTTTGGAATGGAAACCGGTACGTCTGGGCCGGACAACGCTGGATCGCCGCGCGCCCGGGGTATCACTGGGTCCCTGCGAACTGGGTCCAAGCGAGCGGTGGGTGGCAATTTGCCAAAGGTCATTGGGAACCGGACGCCAATTGACTGGCCGAAGCCTGAGGCTAACTCATTTCTATGCGTGTAGCCGCCACGGTCAATCACTTGGCCATTCCGGCATGACCCTATGCGCTCGGTGGCTCGATCAGTTGTGCAGATCGTCGATCCAGCGCACGAGTTCGGGAGCCTCAGCCGGCTCGATGTCCAGATTAAAGACGAGTCCCGTCTGGCCGCTTCTCGCAAGCACGCAATGAAGTTGTAGATCGTCGCTCGCATTGATTTCCTGATGCGGCACATAGGGGGGCACATAAATGAAATCGCCCGCCTCGGCCTCGGCGACGAATTCGAGCCGGTCTCCCCAGCGCAAACGAGCAACGCCGTTAACGACGTAAATCACGCTCTCAAGGTCGCCGTGATGGTGCGCACCGGTTTTGGCTTTGGCATCGATGGTGACGGTGCCTGCCCAGAGCTTCGTCGCGCCTGTGCGCCGAGTTGTCACAGCGGCGCGACGTTGCATGCCTAGGGTCTGCGCTGTATCTGCGTCCAGCTCATTGGCCCGAACGATCCGCACTCCTTTGGATCGCCACTTACTATCGCTCATTTGTCACGGGCTCTTCATGCTTTGCATGGACTAAGGCTCTCGTCGGCCATGCGAGTCGGCAGACGCTTCACGAATACGGCTATCGCCCGACGCGTCGCAATAGAATGTTCTCGGAGTCGGCACGCCCCATCAACAAGATGCCAGGCGCCGATAATACCATCCAGGCGCCGAAACGGCGTCAATGAGGAATCTGCACGCTCAAGGGTCGACGGTGCGCGCTGCCACCTACGACCGTACGAACTCTGCCTTGTCAGCGCAGGGCGATCCTCGGAGGGCATCTATTCCGGGCAGTCAGCCTGCATGAATTGCCCAGTATTTAGATCAGCTCCAATGCCGCTGCGAACTGCGCAAATCGAGCAACCCGAGCAACCCGAGCAACCCGAGCGAGTGATGCGCGACGTGACCAGTCCGTTGCAGGCATTATGGGCTACTGGTCACCCGGCGCGCACTCGCAAGCTTGCATGTCACTCCCATCTCATAATTGAGTCCCGTGCCTGCTTGTATGGATCTCCAACCGGCACGAAGGTCTGCTGCAGGCACAGGATAATTCGTGCCGTCTTCGTAGTACTCGGTCGCTTCCTCCGTTCGGCCCGCAGCTCTTTCGCAATCGAATGCGTCGCGCGAAATTATTGCGCTCATCCATTTATTTCGCTGTCCGTAGCCCTTTACAGTACGCGGAGAGAAGATCGTTTTAAACCACGCCCTCGGTATACCGTCCCTAACGCGAACACTCGAGCGATTGACGTATAACGTCTGCAGGCCGTCCCTACTGCGTCCGATTGACAGCCAGTCATCCGCAGCTGGCGCAGGCTCGCGCGTTGCAACCGGTAGAGCAGCAGGCGCGGGCTCGCGCGTCGCAACTTGCCCGGCAGCAGGCGCAGCTTCGCGCCTCGCGACTGGCAGGGGAGCAGAAGGTTTAGGCGCCTCATTGATTGCAAACAGATGACGTTGATTATCAATCGCCCAAGACTGCAACCTGCCCAGAAAGCTCTGCCCCAACAACAGAAGATCTGCATGAGGGGCGACCGACACAATG
>Ga0302176_10001519_pt1 | contig 10706 bp, 6 predicted proteins | sample I_Palsa_E1_1_FD_198787 | JGI IMG/M metagenome (GOLD analysis project Ga0302176, IMG submission 198787) | Peat permafrost microbial communities from Stordalen Mire near Abisko, Sweden - I_Palsa_E1_1 | ecosystem: Environmental > Terrestrial > Soil > Palsa > Peat permafrost | place: Sweden: Abisko...
GGTATCGAGGGTTTGCGTACCAACGGCCGCCGTGCGATCGATTTTTGTTCCTGTTGCGCCCATAAATCGAAAATCTGGAAATAGCTAGATTTACTTTGACGAATGAAGGTGATGACCGGGCGGCCCGAGGAGCATTCTTGGCCGCACTGCCAAAATCCCCGTTACTTGAGCGAGCCTATCACCGCTCGCTGCCTTGGGCAATCCCTGCCGGGGAGCGAATAGCCCGCGAACTCTATCCAAGGTACGAAGGTACCGGAACGAATTGAACCCTTCGGCCTATCGACCCGTGCGACCGCCGTAGGCACAATCACTACGAGTTCGGGGCCCGCATAGGCGTCTCGAATGTCTACACCTCCATCACCCCATGCCCACGAGCGGCCGGCACCCCCACCGGCCGCTCCCCTTTTTCTCCTGACTCCAAGTCATTCTCCTGCACCGCTTTGACCGGCGACAATACAGAATGTTTCTTGACTTCTAGCGCACACGGTCTATAGAGTGCCGTAATAAATCGGCTGTGTAGGCTAGAGGCAAACCGAGGTTGCATCCTTACGGGGCGAACTGACCCTCCGCTTTGCTTTTCGACGTGGTGCCCGCCACTCCACGGCCTGCATATCCTGGGCGCGGAATTTTCTATACCGGGGGTGGGGTGTGAAGCTTCGAACTATCCTTTCTTGCGTGACGCTTTTCACCGGAATTCTAATCCTCAGCGCTGGTGCTTGGGGCCAGACCAATGCCTCGCTCCGCGGCACGGTCACCGACCCATCTAGCGGTGTCGTGGTCGGGGCGAAAGTCATCCTGACAAATATAGGCACGGGAATTGCGCGCTCCACCACCACGGGCAGTGACGGCAGCTATCTTTTTGATCTGGTGCAAGTGGGCAAGTACAAGATCACCGTGGAAAAGTCCGGCTTCGAAACATTCATCCAGGCAGGAATCGTACTTGAGCTAAATCAAAACGGACGCGCGGACATCACCCTCAAGGTAGGACAGGCCACCCAGACTGTCGAAGTGACTGCCAACGTGGCGCAGGTCGACACCACCGGCGCCGTGCTCGGCAAAGTGGAAACCCAGCGGATGATTGTCGATCTTCCTCTCGTGGATCGCGACACACTCCAGCTGGGTTTGCTTCAGGCCGGTGTTTTTAATCCGGATCCTGACGATACTTCCGGAAACCCGTTTTCGGTCAGCGGGCAGCGTTCGGAATCCCTCACTTTTTTGCTGGACGGCGGGAACAATACCGATTTCCTCGGTAACAACATTGTTGTGAGTCCAAACCCCGATGCTGTCGAGGAATTTAAGATCCTCACAAACAATTACGACGCGCAGTACGGCCGGACTTCCGGTGGTATCGTGAATCAGATTACCCGTTCAGGAACAAACGATTTTCACGGTGATGCCTTTGAGTTCCTGAGAAATGACGTGTTTAACGCAAGAGACTTCTTCCTGCCCCCCTCCCAGCCGAAACAGTCATTCAAGCGAAATGTTTTTGGAGCTACCATCGGCGGTCCAATCAAGAAAGATAAGACTTTTTTCTTCCTCGCATATCAAGGAGCCCGTCGGCGCGAAGGCGACACTTCTCAGCAGTTGACCGTGTTGAGCCAACCGGAGCAGACCGGGAACTTTGGCGAGCTGTGCTCCGCTTACGACGGTTCCGGCAACTGCACTCCTGCAGCGCTCAGCGCCGGGGGCACCCAGTTGGTCAACCCGTACACGGGAAATAATATTCCAAACAACAACATGGCGGCCCCTGGACTCGGCGGTCCGGGCCCGGGCGGCTCGCTTGTGGATCCCGTCATTCAAAACTACATCGCAAAATACCTGCCGTTGCCGAATCTTCCTGGCAACGGATTTATCGCATCACCTTCCCAATCAATTGACGAAGATCAAGGGATTCTTCATATTGACCACAATATCGGCACTCACGACACCCTTTCCTTCGTTTATTTGGTCGACGACCAGCGCCAACTTTTCCCGCTCCCATCCCAGTTGTCTTCTCCTCTCGGTGGTGCCAACGCTACCAATTTCCGAAATCAAATCGGCACGCTCACCTGGAGCCATACATTCTCGCCTTCCAAGATCAACGAATTCCGATTCGGGGCTAACCGAACTTCCACTGACCAGGCCATACCCCTTGACACAACCTCACCGGCATCGCTGGGCTTTACGAATCTGAACCCCGACGACCCTGCCGGCGTCTCGCCGCCCGTTTTCTTTACTCCCAACTTCAATTTGGGATCTTCGGTTCAAGGACCAACACAACTTAACGACAACACTTTTCAATGGGCAGATAACTTTACATGGACCCGCGGAAAGCACGAGTTTAAGTTCGGTACCGACCTTACCCGCCTTCAGCTGAACTTTCACTATGATTACTACAATAACGGAGGGTTCGATTTCGGATCGTACGCGTCATCTTTTACCGGAAGCTTCTTGGCGGACTTCGTTGGCGGCTTCTGGGACAATTACTACCAGAATTCTCAATCGACTTACGGAATCCGCACTGGTTCCGTCGGCCTGTATGCCCAGGACACCTGGAAAATCCTTCCTCGCCTGACTCTCAATTATGGCCTTCGCTGGGACTACTATGTACCCCAATACGATATTCATAACGAGATTCTGGGGTTTTTCCCGGGGAAACAATCCACTGTATTTCCCAATGCACCGGAAGGAATTTTGTACCCGGGCGATCCCGGAACTCCGAATCGCGCTTTGGTTTATCCTGACTACAAGAATTTCGCTCCCCGATTCGGATTTGCTTGGGACATGTTCGGCGACGCAAAGCTTGTGATGCGTGGCGGATTCGGAATGTTTTACGACATCGAAGATGGCGCGCTAAATCTTCAGTTTGGGGGCCTGCCTCCCTATGCCGGTGTTGCAAACATTTACAACACGGAGCCCACCTCATATCTGGGTATAACTGGGGATCCCATTGCCGATCCATTCACACCGTTCGGCGCTACCAACGTCTTTCCGTTTCTCCCCGCGGACGTCGGGACCTTCGGCGTCCCGAAAATTTCTTACGGATATACAACCTACCCGCACTTCCGCACTCCCTATTCTGAAAACTTCAACTACGGATTCCAGTGGCAGGCGACCAAAAACACCATGGTCGAGGCCGTCTACGTCGGGAGCCTGGGTCGCAGGCTCATCTCGACAGCCGAGACAAACTACCCCATTCCGTCGGTTGAGATGCAACAGCTCGAATTCTTTGGATTCGTCAATGAGGATTGCGCGCGTCCGCTGGCCGCGTGTACCGGGGGGACCTCGCCAACGGATCCGAATGGTTCTCCCACTGGCATCACCCAAATCTACACCAACTTCAGCAACGGTCTTTCGGATAGCGATGAGTTCCAGATGACCGTGGATAAGAGATTCAGCAAGGGATTCGCTTTGCGCGGTGCCTACACTCTGGGCAAGGCCATTGATCTAACGTCCGGCTTCCGATCTCGCTCCTCCACCTACACCGATCCGCTGGATCCCCGGCTGGACCGCGCGGTTGCCGATTTCGACGTGCATCAGCGCTTGGTTATAAGCGGCATTTGGGAGCTTCCACTTGGCCACTTTCAGAACGAATTTGTAAGGAAGGCCACGGAAGGATGGCAATTTAATGGAATCGCCACGTTTCAAGGCGGCCAGCCCTTTACTCTCTACTCGAACAACGACTCAAGTCAGCAAGGCAACGGCCTCGATCGGCCCGACCTCATCGGACCCATTAAATATCTGAACCCGCGGTCCACCACCACCGCATTCGATCCCAGCACTGCCAGCTGTCTCGGTGCTCCGGCGCAGGGAAACTTCTGGTTCAATCCCAATTCATTCAATTGCACTTCGCCCTACAACGACGACGGCAGTATCAATCCCGCGGGCGTGCCTCTCTTTACTTTCGGCACCACTCCTCGCAACGCACTTCGCGGACCAGGCATAAACAATTTTGATCTTTCGTTGACCAAGAAAACCAAGATCACCGAAGGCAAATTGCTGGAGTTCCGCGCAGAATTCTTCAACGCTTTCAATCACGCGCAATTCCTGAATCCCGATAATTTCGGCGGCAGCTCCACGTTTGGGGAAATCTCTACCGATCGCGGAATGCGCATCATTCAGTTTGGCCTGAAGTTTTATTTCTAAAAAGATTGGGGATTCTTTCCAATCCACCGGGAGTGCGCGTAGTTCTTGCCCGCTCTTGCAAAACAGAGGGAAGTTGCCGGTTCGTTGCTTCGCGGAAGATTTAGCGCCTGCGCCCCATCGGCCGGTAGCTCGCCCGCGTCCGCATTCGAAAACGCGGCGGGAGCGGCGGCGACACTTTGTGTAGCGGAGCGCCGCACTGGCCGCAACATTCCTGCGGCGTATCTTCCACCCGCAGCCAGTGCCCGCGCGCGGAACATTCCGGGTTCAAACATTGCACGGTCCACCCTGGAAGCTGGTGCATTTTCACCTCATGGCGTGCGAAGTTTGTGCCGCTTTTCGAAGAGCGCGGTACCAACTCGAATCCCCGTCGCTCCCGAAAAAAAATACGTCCCCGTAAAACTGGCGGAATTGTGTGCCCGCGTTTCTAGTGTGTCAAGAAAAATGTACGCAATTACTTGTGGATAACTTCCAGCGTGGATTCTTCCCCGTGCGAGGTGAAAGAGAAAACAGAAGACTGCTTGGGCTGGCGCTTTCGCTCGGCCCTTCGATTTAGTTGGGATTGGGGGTCGGCGCCGGCGTTAGCGCCGTCAGCTTGGCTTGCAGTTCGTCCACTTTCTTCTGCGCGTCAGCTACTTCTTGCTGCTTCGCCGCGATTTGATCTTCTTCGTCCTGCATCTGTGCGGCGCCTTCTTTGTCGTTTTCGTGTTCCGGCTTGCTCAAATACATCTGCTGGTCCAGCACGTACTTCCGTTGCAGGATGTCGAGATCCGTCTGAAGGCTTTTCAGGTGCTCTTTTGCGGAGTTTAGCTCGGCGGAAACTGTTGCTGCATTTTCCGCAGGGGCTCCCGGCCCTGCCACTGCAGCAGCCGGCCCTGGCGTGGTGCCCGGCGCAGTCGCGGGCCCAGTCGCCGGATTGGAGCTACCGGCGCCATTCGCGCCTGCGCCAACTCCGGCCGTAGAGTCTTCCCCCACCACGCTCACTCCATTCGTCTTCGGGATGTTCTCGTCGTTCCAAACATGCGTGGCTTTCGCCTGATCTTTTTTCTGCTCGCGCGTGCGCCGGGCAGCTTCCGCCACCGGGTCGGCCTGCGATTGCTGTGTTGATTGATCCTGCCCCGCGACAACGCCCAGCGGCATAACCAGCAGTATTCCCAGTCCCCACAGCGCGATTTTCATGACCATCTCCCCGCTACACCGGCAGCTTGCCACACATTCATCCTATCCGCTCTGCGTCCCCTCTTGGCGATTCGCATCCCCCACCGCACCCAAAGAGACACCCTGCCTTTCTCCAGTCATAACGCTGCGGCCCTCTTTGCTGGGCGTGGATTGGGTAACGTCGTAGCCAACGCGTTCAAGTCTGTAATTGGCGCTTCCGGCCAAGAACCGCAACTGTTGCCATTGCTGCCGTCAGCGCGAAATAGATGATAGGGACGCGTGTGGCTGCCGTTCCGGGTGCGGAGCCCATGAAATCCAGCGTCAACGTCGCGTGCATCGGCCCGATGTACCACAGCAGCAGATAGACTATTTCGAAAAGCTTGCTCGACCCGCTCCACACTCCCAGCGCTAGAGCTAACGTAGGAATAAAAAGCGCGCCCGTTAGCCATGCAAACAATTCGCGCCAATCTCCGCCGAGCAATACCCGGGCGCCGAATCCGCTGCCAGTCAGCAGAGCAAGTATCACTCCCGCAAGCCACACCGCCGGAAGCTGCCGCGCGATCGGGTGCGGCGCGGAAAAAAGAAGCTGGCTGGTTTGGTCGCGAACTTCGCGCACGCCCATGCTCGACCACATCAATACCGGCCACAACCACGCGCATGCCAACAGCATCCCGCGACCCGACGCGTCCGGTGTCGCCGCACAAGCGATGATCAGACCCCCAGCCACTGCATACCACCACCATTTCCGCCCTTTTAACATCAATCGCAGTTCCGCGACGAGTATCGCTCCGAATCTGAGTCGGCCCGTTCTCGCTGCGAGTGGTGTCAGCGATGCTGCGTGAGCCGGCCTCTGCGGCGCCGCCACGTTCTCAAACGTTTCGGCACCGACCGGCGCCGCCGCGCGCCGCCGGCGTTCTTTCGATGGATCGAATCGATCGAACAGCAGCGCCGCCAAAAAAGTAAGTCCGATAGCGACAGCCACCCAAAAGAGTCTCGCGAAAACCAGGCTCGAGGTCCACTCAACTCCATTCCACTGAAAAGTGGAGACCGCCTTCGCAGCGGAGCTGGATTCAATCGAAAGCGAAAAGCCAGTGTGATTCCCCGGCCCCTTCGCCACTGCACGCAGACTCCTCCAAATGATCGTGAATCCCGACCAATCCAGGGGATTCACACCCGGCTTTTCGACTGAACCTATCGGCGCCGCTAATGACGCCGTCCACACAAAAAAATAAACTATATTTCCGAAGCCGCCGCGCAGCCAGGGAATCGTCTCGAATAAAACAGCAATTGCGGCAACCACTGCCATGGCAGGCAACGCGATCAGCAGAAACGGAGCCAGCAGCTCCCAAAGCTCCACGTGGGAATCTTCCCCATGCCAGAACTGCATGATGATTCCGGAAATTGGAAGAATCACGATCATCGCCGTGAGCACCACAAAGTTGCTGATCGCCTTGCCCATCACATACATCATTTTCGACATTGGCGTGGAAGCCAGAATCTCGCCGACGCGCGTCGAACGGTCGCGCTCGATCGTGTTCTTCACCACGTAAAATCCCGCGAGCGTCAGAAACGTGGTGGAAACCAGCGCCATCAGCCCGCCAATCCACGCGGAATTGAAAACTCCGCGCGAGTCGTTCACGCGCATCACCAGCCGTCCCGTGGCGGCTGCGTATCCCAGGTAGAGAGAAATCCCCATGGTAAAAAGAAAACTGTAGCGCCGCACGCGTTCCAGGAAATCCGCGCGAGCCAGCTGGTAGAGAATCCTGCCGCTGCTCGCCCCGGTGCCGTTCATGCCGCCACGCTCGCTCGCTGGCTCGAAATGCAATGCAGGTAGGCATCCTCAAGCGTCGGCGCGGCCAGCGCAGCGCCTGCGCCCGGCCGTTCAGCCGCGACAATTCGAACGTGCACCCCGTCCGTCCGCCGCACGCTCGTTGAAATCAAGAATTTTTGTTTTGCCGCGGCCACTTCCGCGCTCGGGACCACCCACTCCCACACTTTCCCCTCCACCGCGCGCAACAATTCTTCCGGCGCTGCATGGGCCAGCAACCGTCCGCCGCCCAGTATGGCGATGTCCGTCGCAATCGCTTCGATGTCTGAAACGATGTGCGTGGAGAAAATCACGATTCGCTCGCCGGACAATTCCGAAAGCAAATTCCGAAATCGAGCGCGCTCTTCGGGATCCAATCCCGCCGTCGGCTCGTCCACGATCAAAAGTTCCGGATCGTTCAACAGCGCCTGTGCGATTCCCACGCGCTGCTTCATTCCGCCCGAAAATCCGCCCAGAGAACGGTCGCGCGCCTCCGCCAGATTCACCACCGCCAGAAGCTCGTCAATCCGTTTCCGCGCCGACGCCGCATCCAGCCCCTTCACCGCCGCCATGTATTCCAGAAATTCCAGTGCCGTCAGATGCGGATACACCCCGAAATCCTGCGGCAAGTATCCCAGCACGGATCGCAATGTGTCGGGAGCCTGCGCGATGTCCGCATCGTTCCACAACACACGTCCCTCGGACGCGCGCGTCACCGTCGCAATAATCCGCATCAGCGTCGATTTCCCCGCGCCGTTAGGCCCCAGCAACCCCACCACCCCCGATCCCAGCTCCAGCCGCAAATCCCGCAGCCCCCACACCTTCCCCGCATACTGCTTGCTCACCCCATCAATCACAAGTTTCATGAACCGCCCTCTCCTTCCACCTCGCCATCCTCGCGCGATTGAGAATCTATCAGCACTAACGCAACTGCCACGGAAATAGTTTCAATTGAGCGCGTTGCTGGCGACGGAAGGGAGCGGTGTACGCGAAGGATGTTCGGGAAGGGAGGGGATTTATCCCCTCCAAAAAAGAAATTCCAATTCGTTCCTCTACCGCTTGCGCTGCTTCACCCGCGCAAGCATTCGCTCTGCGGTTTCGGTCAAGCTGCGCAAGCCACTCCCGGGCTTTATCAGAAGCTTTGGGTACCGAACCACCTCTTCAAGATCAACTCGTTCCCCCAAAATGGGAATAGAGCCGCTTCGCAGAGCTATGCTCACAACATGCAGTCCCTTGAATTTCACCGAATCACGTGCTAGCGTCGCTCGTGATTAAAATAGAATATCGTCGAGCGCTTCACCAAAACGGAATTCCGGCACTGCGCCCGCCCGTGGTCTCAAACTTTCCACCTGTAGCTCCCGTGAATCCCGACAGGATTCCTCTACCGTGTGAATTCCAAAGAATTCACCCTGAGCGGCATCGAAGGGAGTGCATTCGCAAAGGGAGCTTCCGAGCTACAACTAAGCCCTCAATTTCGAGCTTCGTCGCTGCATTTCTATCCGGCACAGCCCAACATATAGAAATGGCTGTAACTCACTCAAAACAAACAACCGCGGCATTTCTATCCGGGGCCAGAACTGCGTGTCAGCCAGCTCACCCAGAGCGTCTTTTCCGCACGTCTCAGGGCGCTTTTCGCGAAGAATCTGTCTGCTCAGCCGCATTTCTACCCGGTTCTGGCCGATATGTAGAAATGGCTGTAACCCACTCAAAACAAAAGAGCGCGACATTTCTACCCGGTTCTAGAATTGCATGCGGCGGAAAATTGGCAACAAACTCGGCGAACTACAAATTGAGAGCGGTTTTGGTTCTTCTCGCGATCTTAGGCGTTTCGCTGGCCTTCATCCCGACTCTCCCCGCCCACCCTCTCCAGCCGTCCCCAACCGTTGCGCCGCAATACGGCGTGCCGTCTTCCAGCGCGCAGGCACCCGCATCTCCTGCCGCGACACCGCAGCCAACGGAAAAAAAGGTAACCGCGTACACGCTTCCTCCTGAAACCTACAAAAAGGCGCGTGACCTGAGCCGCATTCATTTCCGGTTCGCCTTAATCAGTTTTGCTTACGGACTCTTCGTTTTGTGGCTCATCCTGCAACTCAGGCTCGCGCCGAAATATCGCGACTGGGCGGAGAAATTCTCGTCCAAGCATTTACCGCAAGCTATCGTTTTTGTGCCGCTGTTCCTTCTAACCGCTAGCATCCTGGGCTTGCCCGCCGACATTTATGAAAACTGGGTCGAGCGAAAGTTTGGAATCTCCGTGCAGGGATGGGGTTCGTGGGCTTGGGATTGGACCAAGGGCCAGTTCCTTTCCATTGCTCTTGGAATTTTTCTCATTTCGATACTTTACCGCGTGATTCGACGCAGCCCGCGCCGTTGGTGGTTTTATTTCTGGCTCATCTCCTTACCCATTGCGGTTCTCCTTGTTTTTCTTCAACCGCTGGTTGTGGATCCCATGTTCCACAAATTCGAGCCGCTTGCGGTGAAGGACCCGGGCCTGACGGCGAGCCTGGAGCAAATGGTGCAGCGCGCCGGGCAAACGATTCCGCCGGAGCGGATGTTCTGGATGGGCGCGGGCGAAAAGACCACGGGGCTGAACGCGTACGTCACGGGGCTCGGCGCCTCCAAGCGAATAGTGGTTTGGGATACCACCATTGCCAAGATGACCACGCCGCAGATTGTCTTCGTCGCCGGACACGAGATGGGGCACTACGTTCTCGAGCACATCTGGAAAGGTCTGGCCTTCGCGTTCGTGATGCTTTTTATCGTTTTCTACCTCGGCTATCGCACGATTGGCTGGGTTCTCGCGCGCTGGGGCAGCCGTTGGGGAATTCGCGGCTTGGACGATTGGGCTTCGTTTCCCGCGCTTTTGCTGCTGCTCTCCATTTTTGGTTTTATCTCGGGGCCCATCAATAGCGCTTTCAGCCGTTACGTCGAGCATCAGGCGGACCAGTACGGTTTGGAAGTCACGCACGGCCTTACGCCGGACTCAGGCCAGACCGCAGCGCAATCTTTTCAGGTTCTGGGCGAAGTGGATCTCTCCGATCCCGAGCCGGATCCCGTGGATGTGTTTCTGTTTTATTCGCATCCGCCCATTCCCGACCGCATCATTTTTTCGCTTACCTATAATCCTTGGGCCCATGGCGGAACCGGCGAGTTCGTAAAATGATTCCTCGTTGCGTGGTGGAGGGCGCTAGCGCCGCGCGTCGATCCTCATGCGAATTCCGTTTCGCGGACGCAGCGTCACCAGCGGCTCCGGTACGATCTTCTGGCCTGCAACGAGTTGAAGCTGGAACTTCTGCGCGATCGTCGCGATCACCAGCACGGCTTCCATCAACGCAAAATTCTGGCCGATGCACCGCCGCGGCCCGTCGCCGAATGGAAAATACGCGCCCGCGGGCAGCCGGTCCTCAAGGCCGTCGAGCCAGCGCTCCGGCCGAAATGCTTCCGGATCGTCGAAGAAGCGCGCGTCCCGTTGCATCACCCATTGAGACATGATGATCGTCGAGCCGGCCGGAAAATCGTACCCGCCAATCGTGGACGGCGCGATGGAAGTCCGCGCCAAAATATACGCGGGCGGATACAGCCGCAGCACTTCGTTCACCACCGCCAGCAAATATGGCAGCCG
>Ga0302176_10001528_pt1 | contig 10679 bp, 11 predicted proteins | sample I_Palsa_E1_1_FD_198787 | JGI IMG/M metagenome (GOLD analysis project Ga0302176, IMG submission 198787) | Peat permafrost microbial communities from Stordalen Mire near Abisko, Sweden - I_Palsa_E1_1 | ecosystem: Environmental > Terrestrial > Soil > Palsa > Peat permafrost | place: Sweden...
TGCCTGAATGGCGAGGACCCCATCCAGGTGTTGTACACCGGAGCGTGCCGGCCGATTCGGTCGGCGATGCGCCAACTGTCCGCGATGCCAATCGCAGAGGAATTTACGCTTGCACTCACCGAGTATGAATCGCGCGACTTTTCCATCCTCGATGTTTTGCGGGCTGGCGTGACGAAGGGAGTGGCGTTGAAAGAATGGACCCGGCGCAGAGGGATCGATCGAGAAGAAGTGATGGCCATCGGCGACAATTGGAACGACCGCGAAATGCTCGAGTTTGCCGGACTGCCGGTTGTGATGGCTAATTGCGTGGAGGAGTTGAAATCGTTCGGCTGGAAGATGACTTCGTCGAACGACGATAATGGCTTGGCCGAAGCTATTGGTACCTACGCCCTGGGCAAGATATGAGTTGGCGTGTGGCGAGTCCGCCGCGGTATAATTGATCATCGAGTGATTACCGGGAAACGGCAAGAGCTGCGAATACAAAGCGAAGTACAAAGACCAGGAATGCGCCGCCTAACACTTCTGATTACGATTTTCGCCGCGATCATCTTTGCGACGACAGGTGCGCCCACAGCGCAGGCCGATTATGCTGTGCTGCGTTCGGGCGTCCGTCTGCACATCACCGGTTACGAGCGAGCGGGTGAAGTGGTGCGACTTTCGATGGAAGGCGGCTCGGTGGAAGTGCAAGCCAGCGATCTGGTCTCCGTCGAGCCGGAAGATCATTTTGCCGCGCAGCCGGCACTAGCGCCGGCCGATGGGCCTTTTGGGAATTTGATTCGCGCCGCTGCGCTGAAGCATGGAGTGGACGAAAAACTAATCACGCATCTGATCGAGGCGGAGTCGAATTTTAATCCTCGCGCGGTGTCCCGCAAGCGAGCGCAAGGACTGATGCAGTTAATTCCGGAAACGGCAGCGCGCTATTCGGTGGCAAATATTTTTGATCCGGCGCAGAACATAGACGCGGGAACGCATTACCTGAAGGACCTCATCGAGAAATATCGCGGCAATCTTTCGCTGGCGCTCGCCGCCTACAACGCAGGGCCAGATATGGTGGCGCGATACGGCGGCATTCCTCCCTTCCCCGAAACGCAGAAATACGTGCGGCAAATTACTTCGAAGCTGGCGTCATCGACCTCACCTACTGTCTTTAAGTAGAGCGCTGCGGGAAGACCTTCGCTATTTCAGCTGCTTCACGTGCCGGCAATGCCTCTCGTTAACGCACCGTATCCAGTAAACATACAGCGGGAACATGCACGATCAAATTTGTAGGATGGCGCTAATTCGCGAACAAATGTAGCTATTGAGGCGGCTGAGTTGGAGGCTGCTGAGGCGGAGGTTGCTGCGGTGCAGGCGAAGTCGGCGGCATCGGAGAATTTCCAAAGGAACCGGGGCTGCTCCCGCCTATGCCACCACCGGTAGTGCCAAAGCCACCAATGCCCGAGGATTGACCCGGCAGAACGCCTTGCGGGGCACCGCCTCCACCTTGTTGTGCGGATGCTAGAGCGTCTTCCAGCGGATTCCAGATGAACTCCCACTCCAGGTATTTTTTGCCGCGCCGATAGACTTTAATCGATTTGATATCCGTGGTACATGCAACTCCGGTTAGAAAGCCCCCGAGTACAGGGCCGTCGACTGGCCCGGTTGGCTTTATCAGCAGGAGCGGATTTATAGCGCCGCCTGATTGACCCGGCTGCGTCGAGGACGCTCCGAAACTCGACGGACCCGACTGTCCAAAGGAGCTTGGCCCGAGGATCGATTGCGTCGGATTCTGCTGACCCTGCGGATTTTGAAAATTTTGAACGAACTGGTTCACTTGAGCCTGCGTAATACCGGCCGGGAGCTGCCCATTTTGAAGGTATGCGTTCACCATATCCTGCGTAATTCCCGGCGGGAGTTGGCCGTTTTGAAGGTACTGAGTTACTTGATCCGCGGTCGGAGCAACGATTGCCGGGGGCTGCCCATTCGACTGGTCCGGAGTTTGACCGGTGGATCCTGACGGCGAGGTGCCTGCCTGTAGTTGCGATGGATCGGTGCCGTTTCCTGTGCCATTTCCTGTGCCGTTGCTCGCGCTGTTGCTCGTATCCGTATCCGAAGGGACCGAACTCAATATTCCGGACAGGACGCCCTGGAGTTGCGGCGAGCTTGAAGCGCTGGCGCTGACAAGGCTGGCAGCCGGTACTCCGATTTGACCGGGCATGGGAGCTGCCGAGGCGCCTCCCGGAATCAGCCCTGCGTACTGGTCGATTAACACCATCTGCTGGAGCGTGGCGTAGCGCACGCTGCCGGTAATTTGTCCCGTGGCGTTGACGTAGATGAATCGCCAAGTGCCATCGGTCTTGTTCATCGGATTCTTGTAAGCCTGGCGCAGAAAATGGAGCTGGAGGCCGCCCTTTTGCAGATCGTCCATGGTCTGGGGGTAATGGCCCATCTTGTGATAGTAGAGACGGATGGCACGCGCGTACTGTTGGCCGCGCCAAATTGTTTCTTCTTCCTGCGTACGTTTGCCATCAGTTACATAATTCTGCAAAACGACCAGTGAGAGCGCGAGGACAATGAGCATCATGCCGAGCGCCATTAAGAAAGCGAATCCGGATTCTTCCGAATGCCGGGAACGCGCAACTCCGCCTCGCGGCGCGCGCGCGCGGAGCGTTGTCGGGCCGAACTGGGACTGGCTTTTCATTGATTTGGCGGAGCGGGTTCTCCCGGCGGCGGGGCCACCATTTGAACGGTAGCGTGCCGACCGCTGGAAATTTCTTCCACATCCGCGGAGTCATTGCCAATTTTAGCGAGCCTGAACCGGCTTAGGAAAACAGACCCTTCCTGAACAACAAGCACGTCGTCGCCGTTCAGGAAAAACGCTAAACGCCTCGGGCTGCTTGGCATCGAAGCATATCCGAAAAATTGCGCCGGAACTTCGACCGGGGGAGGCGGCGGCGGACGGTCAACACCGGGATAACGATGACTTGCCTTGGCTACTTCCTCAGGAGTGGGCGCGACCGGCAGCGCGACAGCGCTAAAAATGTTGCGATGCATCCCCGAATATTCGAGTTTCTGAAGCTTTGCGAGCAGGTCAAGCCGAAGCTGAGGCTCGTCCACATTCAAAGGCTGGAATTTACCGTCTGATGCCATGACGCCTTGAAGACCCGAAATCTGCGGGCGGTTGGCTAGGTACACCCCCACGAGAACCCCGAGCAGGGCCACAAGTATCCAGATTTGCGTTCGTCGTGACATCAATCAGGTCCTAAAATAAGTGCGAAGTTCCAGATGCAGCCGTATCGCGCCTGCCGTGGCTGTGTCCAGATGAAGATCATTCAAAAGATAGAAATATTTCGAACGCTCGAGCCCATTGATGAATTGTATGATCGCCGGATAATCTCCGTCGACTGAATCCAAGACGGTTATTAGGGTTACTCCCCTGTCCTTCACTTCCTTTTGGCTGAAAGTAATTGTACTGGTCCTCAAACCTGCCTTCGTGGCAATCGTCCCGAGATCCGCTTCGATCGCCGAATAGCCGTCGGAGGAGTCGAGAAACGCGGTATGGTAAAAAGCATCGCAATCCTTTCCGACTTTGGGAAGCGAAGCTCGAATCGCATCACCGCGCGCGACATCGGCCTTCAGGAGTTTGGCCTCACTCGCCAGGCGAGTACGCTGCGCGCGCATGCTTTCCACCCCTTCGCGCGTAGACTGCAAGAAAATAAACACCAGGGCCAAATCCGCGAGAAGCAGAACGCCCAGGGCGCAAAGGATCAGTTTTTTCCAAGTATTCCAGGGACGTGTCTTATTCATGTAGTTTCATACCAGGCCGTAAGTTCCAGGGTGATTTTGTCGGATGTTGACGTTACCTGGTCCTGGTGCCGTTCTCCCTGAACCTGTACTTTTGAGAACGCGGGAGATTTTTCAAGCGACTCAAGGAACTTGATTTTGCCGTCGTCGGTTGCCGCGCCGATGCTAATCGTGACCAACGCTTTTCCATTTACTAGCTTGGGCGAAATATTGATGACGCGAACGCCTGGCGGCAAAATGGGCTCCAGATCCATAAAAATCTTGGTCCACGGAAAGCTTCGCTGGTCGATCAGCGAGTTCAAAAACGCGGCCCGATCCAGGACTTGCTGTGCTTGCGCGGAGCGAAAATACTCCTGCAAAGTCGCCTGCCTTTGTTTGTTGGCGCGAATTTCGGTCTCCCAGCGCGCAATCTCCGCGCGCAGGTCCCGGTTTGCACGCCACGACTTGTATGCGCCGTGAGAAAGGAGCAGTAGTAGCAGAACGCCAAGAGTGCCGCAGAGTCCGGCGGCGGCCAGAAATGGCCGTTTGTTCGCCAGTGGCGCGGTAGCGAGATTGAGCCGAAGTTTCATAGCTTACAAGCGCGCGGGCGCGCTCAGGATCCTCCGTTGATCATCCAGCCCACCAACGCATCCAGATTCTGATGGAGCAGATCCTTCGCGCCGGAATCGACATGGAGAGAGCCTTCGGATTCGGCGATCGACCCAATCGGGCACTTCAGCTCTTCCGAAAGCGCGCGGCGAAAGACGTCTTCGCGGGGACCGAGGCCAGATAGACGAACGCGATCCACCGCTCCGCCCCAGGTATCTTGATAGTAAGCGACCGCCGGAAAAATCTCATCGAGCAGCGCTTGCGGCTCGAGTTGAGCCGACTCGCTGGTCATATCCGTCGAACGATAAACGCACAGATTCCCTCCGCGCACGATGACCGTGGTCAGCGTTTTACCGGACATGCGCACCAGAAGACTGGCGCCGTTCTCTTCTATCAAAGGAAGCGCGGCAAGAGTTGAACTCAAGACGACTCCTACGTTCGCATCCGAAGCCTCAACGATTTCTTCATACTCCCGAATAATTTTTTGCCGCGCAACTGCCGTGACGATTTCGAGATTCCCATCTTTGCCCGCCTGGCGCATCCAGGAGACTACCGTTTCATCCACATCGAACGGCACGCTCTTCTTCAGGCGCCAGCGGAGGAGCGGCAAGGCTTCGTCTGCTCGGCGCGGGAGAGCATCAAACGGGAGAATGAAGACGCGAACGACCAGGTCAGGGACCAGAAGCACAAGACCATGCTCGTGTCCCGTGACGCGACTGAACACGCGGCGAAGAGCCGACCGAACTGCATCCGGCTGCGCGACATTCATTTCAACGGGAGATGGAAGTACGGCACCCAATGGAAGCGGCTCGACCGCGTAGGATTCCAAGCTGCGATTAACTTTTCCCCAACGAGCGGCCGCGACGTGAGTGGAGGCGATGTCAACAACCAGCGGCGGGTGCGGCATAGATGTAAGCCAGCGCTCGATACGGCGCACGGGGCCGAGTTCGTAAAATTGGCTCGTAAAGCTGGGTGCGCTAGTCAAGGAAGGTCACCTTATTGATCTCGCGCAAGGTCGTGACTCCCGCTCGAATCTTGCCCATTCCAGAATCGCGCAGAAACGTCATACCCTCTTCCTTCGCGACCTTCTTAATTTCCGAGGTTGGTTTGCGATTGATAATCATTTCGCGAATACGGTCGGAAAGATCGAGAAGTTCGGATATAGCGGTGCGGCCGCGATAACCGCTGCCGGAACATTCCAGGCATCCTGGACCTTCGTAAAACGGCACTTGCATCCATTGTTCCGGATCCAGGCCGGACTCTTTCAAAACCTCGGCCGAATATTGCACCTTCTTCTTGCAGTTCTCGCAGATCACGCGGACCAGGCGTTGCGCAAGAATGCAGTTCAGCGCCGAAACGAAGTTGTACGGTTCTACACCCATGTTTATGAACCGGCCGATCACGTCCGTAACGTTGTTGGCGTGCACGGTGGTGAAAACAAGATGCCCCGTGAGCGCGGAGTTAATCGCGATCTGCGCAGTTTCCTGGTCGCGGATTTCGCCGACCATGATTTTGTCCGGATCGTGGCGCAGAATGGAGCGCAAGCCGCGCGCGAACGTCAACCCCTTCTTTTCATTCACTGGAATTTGGGTGATGCCGCGCACCTGATATTCCACGGGATCTTCAATCGTGATGATCTTATCTTCGTCGTTCTTGATTTCGTTGATAGCGGCGTAGAGAGTCGTGGTTTTTCCCGAGCCGGTCGGTCCGGTGACGAGAACCATGCCGTAAGGTTCGTGAATGTAGCGGCGAAATCGCGTCATGTCCTGCTGGTCGAAGCCGACGACATCGAGCGTGAGGTTGTGGAATTTCTCGCTGAGAGTTTCCTTATCCAGAACGCGAAGCACCGCGTCTTCCCCATGCACCGACGGCATGATGGAAACGCGGAAATCGATGAAGCGGCCTTTGTAACGCACACGAAATCGGCCGTCCTGCGGCACGCGGCGTTCAGCGATATCAAGTTCGCTCATGACCTTGATACGCGAAAGAATCGTGGCGTGCCATTCTTTTGCCAACGGCTGCATGGCGTATTGCAAAACGCCGTCAATTCGGTATTTGACCACCACTTCGGTGTTGCGCGTTTCGATATGAATATCACTGGCGCGGCGCTCGAGAGCTGTAAAGATGACGGTATCCACGAGCCTCACGACCGGGCTAACACCCGAATCGCTGCGCGTGAGCTTGTCCATCGAGATATTTTCTTCGCTGTCCTCGTCGTCGCCCACTACCTGGAGCGTGAATCCCTCGGTGGCCTGATCCAGCACTCGCTGCGATTGCTCCGTGCGTTTCAGGAGGTCGTCAATTTGCGAAGCAGTGGCAACTTTTATCTGGAGGCGCTTCCCAAGCAAAAGGGAAAGCTCATCGGTGAGCTGCAATTGACTGGGATCCGCCATGGCCACAGTCAATGTGGTGTCGTGCGATTCGAGCGGAACGAACTTGTATCGAAACATCAGCTCGGCGGGAATGCTGCGAAAGAGTTCAGGATCAATGCGCTGCTCGCGAAGGTCAACAAAGGGGCACCGATAGCGTTCGGCCAAGCGGCGAGCTTGATCACGCTCCCCTTCATTGGGCGCATTGCCGGTGACCGGATTGTTATTTACCGTAGCCATGCAATATCTAGCCTCCCGTGGATCCTATCTGCATGGAGAAGAGAGGCATGTAAAGAGAGATCAAGATGAAGCCAACAACTACTGCCATGACCACCAAGATCGCAGGCGTGACCCAGATAAGAGTACGCTGCAAACGAGTGCTTACTTCCTCTTCATAGAATTCCGCGACGCTGGTCAGCATTGCTGAAAGCGCACCAGACGCTTCCCCGACCTCGATCATTTCCAGAGCTAGCGGCGGAATCAATCGCGTTTCCGCCAGGCTCTCGCTCAGAGTTTTCCCTTCGCGAACTTTTTCGGCAGCTTGTTCGACGGAAGTTGCAATCAGACGGCTGCCAATGGCCGCCGCGGATGTCTTCAAGCCGGAAACGAGCGGCGTGCCACCAGCGAGGAGAGTAGAAAGTGTCCGCAAAAACTGCGCGATTTCCCCTTTCAGCCAGATATCGCCTACGACTGGAACTCTGGGTTTCAGGCGATCGATCGCCAGGGCTCCCGCCAGGGTTCGCGTCCACAAGAAGATGCCGGCAACGACAACGGCAACGAGGCCGGCAAACAGGAAGAAATAATTCCGGAGCGGCACAGCCATGTCCAGCATAATTTGCGTCATACGCGGCAGCGGCACCCCGAGATCCTGATAGAGCTTTGCAAACTGCGGCATGGCATAGGTCAGCAGGTAGCTCAGAACCGCCACCACGGTGACCACCAAGATCGCGGGATAAATCAACGCTGTAGCCAAAGCGCGGCGGAAGCCGGTGCTTACCCGCAGGTAGGAAATATATTGGTCGATGACTCCGGTCAGATTTCCGCTCCGCTCACCTGCCGTAATAGCCGTGACGTATACCGGTGGAAACGAGCCTTGCGCTGTCAGCGCCTCGGAGAGCAGCGCTCCATCGCGAACCCGCTGACGAACGTCTCCCAGCACAGGTCTCAACCGAGGCGCTGCAGCACGCTCGGCAAGTAGATCAAGCGCCTTCAAAATCGGAAGCCCGGCCTTGATTAAGGTGCTGAATTGTTGGTTAAAGATCAGAAAATCGGCGGGCCGAATCTTCTGCTGTCGGTGGGCCCCGCTAAACTGAGAAATCAAATCGAAGTGCATGCGCACCGAGAAAACGAAGAATCCCCGATCGGCGAGTTTTTGTCTCGCCTCAGCCTCCGACTGTGCCGTCTCCATGTGTTGGAAGACTCGGCCAGTGGTATCCCCGACTTTGCAAACAAACTCAGTCATTTAGGAGTTAGACGCCCCGCCCAGTGAGACGTTTAACCTGTAGTTTACCATACCCGTTCGACGCTGCACCTAAAGCGCAAGAACCGTGCATTACTATGCAGTTACACGGGTCAAACCGGCTCGCCACGTCGGAATGCGGCCTCTAGGGGAGTTCCCGAGGGGAGTGCCAACAACGGACCCGCTCAGGAAATTAGAATGTATGGAAGCAATTCTCGGAACTATTGAAACATCGCGTCAGGTTAGTGTAAGGCGCCGGCGAGCTGCGACTCATCTACTATGGCAACCCCCGGCAGAGGGTCGAAATGAAATTTGGTCTCCGGGATCGACAGGTTTTCTTCCCAGTTTCCAAAGCGAAATTCCGTCTCAAGCTTTCCAGGTTGGCGGATCACAACGCGAACGAGTCGTGCATCGGGATCCACTTCAAGCAGCACTTCCCGAATCTGCTCGTCAGGATCCCCCGTACTGTAACGAGGAGCGCAACGCAGGACTGTGTTCTCGCCGCTGGTTGCGCGGTCCCCAGGATTGGCGTCCTGTGCGTTCGCGGTATCTACGATCTCCATGCTCCGGCAAAGACGAGTCAGATCCGTCTTGCCGGCGAGGAATGCCAGGGGCGTGCGCCAGTCCGAGCTCTCGACTACTTTGGCCCGGCTGGCGGTCCGGTCGGCAGGCACATAAAACCACGCGTTTGCTCCGTCGACGATGAAGAGTTTTTGTTCAGGAGACTCATACTCCCAGCGCATCCGCCCGGGCTTTGAGAAGTAAACCGTGCCGGATTCCGCGGAGACGGCTCCGTTGCCGTCGGAATAGCGCTCGTAGAAGGTGGCCCTCAGGGTTTGGGCGCGGCGGTAACGCGCGTCGATCGCGCGGGCCACGTCTCGCGCGCTACGAGGTGGCGTTGAGGATGGAAACAGAGTCGTCAAAAAGAATGCGAGCGAGATCACCGACAAAGTTTAGCAGAAGTGAGGCGAGACTTACTGAAGAGCAGACAGTGCTTCGCACGCGGCTTGGGATCCCGGCGTGACTCCCGTGGGATCGTAATGGATCACTCCCGGCTCGTCGCTGCAAAAACTCCGAACACCGGAAATGTTCAGGGATATCGGGGTGGCTGTGATCAGATAAGCATTCGAACCCGGCGCCGTGCAACCTGGCGGCGGAAGCACGGCCGCGCCAACCGGGGTATAAGCAAAAGTGAAGCCGCTTTTCTGGTTCGGTGGGGTAACAATGACCGGATCCATAAGATCCGCTTGCTGGCAAGTTGCTGCGGCGCCCGCGACTCCACCAAGCGTCGCAAGTGTCGGCGGAAAGCCGTTGCCCCAAGTGGAACTATAAGCCATCGACGCCGTTGTCAGGGTGCGCACGGTTTCCCCTGCCGCCGCTTCGTTTGCTGCGATGCGCGCGCGAAGCAACTGAGGGATAGCGATGGCCGCGATGATTAGTATGATCGCAACTACCACTAAAAGCTCAATCATCGAGAAACCGTTAGGTGTTATGCGCCCCGGATTGGTTTTGTATGATTCGGACCGGCTCATAAGATTTGTCCATTCCCGCTAAGACGAAAAAAAAGGGGAGGTGTGCTGCAAGTCCCTCCCCTTCTGACATCTCTCTGACCCTCGCTTACTGCAGTGACGCGAAGGCGATGCAAGCCAAGTCGGCCTGGCCAGCTGCCATCGCGGCGCCGGTAGGATCGTTGCGCACAACTCCGTCTTCCGCAGAGCAGTACGCCGTTTGACCCGTCGAGCCGAGGTTGATAGGTATTGCGGTGAAGGCGAACGTATTCCCGCCCGCTGCACCACAAGTGGCCGCTGCAGCCGCGTTCAAGCTGCCGACGTTATACGAAAGCTTGTAGCCGCTCTTCTGACCGGTTGCCGCTAGAATTTGGTCGACCAAGAGGGCTGCGTTGCAGGTTGCCGCGCCTCCCGGAGCGCCGCCCAGCGTGGCAAGCGTCGGAGCAAAACCATTGCCCCAAGTCGAGCTGTACGTAATGTTCGACGTGGTCAGTGTGCGAATGGAACCGACCGCTGACGACTGGTTGGCCGCCATGCGGGCGCGAAGCAAGTTCGGAATTGCGATAGCCGCGATGATCAAAATGATCGCCACAACGATCAGCAATTCGATAAGTGAGAAACCCTTCTGTTTCTTATTCATGTCTTCTCTCTCCTTGAAGTAAACTGCTTAAACTCTCTGTACTCCCTGGCGGGGTACACCCCAGTAGAGGCAAGCCGTGTTCCACAATGGTCCACCTTGTGTACCGACACGACACAGCTAGTTAGACGCGTTATTTATCAATAAGATAGGAGCGGGTCCTGGAGGTGAGCGAATCGAATCGGGGCTGAGTGCACTCTCTTACCCGTGCATTTTGACTATTTTTGTCTATCAGAGATGCCCTGAAAGGTCCTACTAGCTTCGTAATCGGGGGACTTCGGAGTGCGGTTAGCATTTGGAGGATTGGCGGGGAGTCCACGGGGATTCCTATCAAA
>Ga0302176_10001531_pt1 | contig 10668 bp, 8 predicted proteins | sample I_Palsa_E1_1_FD_198787 | JGI IMG/M metagenome (GOLD analysis project Ga0302176, IMG submission 198787) | Peat permafrost microbial communities from Stordalen Mire near Abisko, Sweden - I_Palsa_E1_1 | ecosystem: Environmental > Terrestrial > Soil > Palsa > Peat permafrost | place: Sweden: Abisko...
GACGGGGCCCAGCACTTCGATGAGGTCAGAGGCCGGAACGGGATGGCAGCCGAAGTCTTTGCTTAGCGCGGCGCTGATGCGCTCGCGATAAGCGAGGAGCATGCCGATGAGTTTGCCGATGCGCGCCTTGCGCTCTTCAAGGCTGGGATAGCGGTCAGTGTGGAAGGCGGCGCGTTGCGCGGCGAATGCGGACTTGAGCGAGTCAATCGCCGCGTCGTCGTTCGCAGTCGACGGCGCAAACTCTTGGGTCTTGGCGCCCAGAATGGACATTTCGTCACCTCCCAACAGGTGGTTTGCAGACGCCTAGATCAGTTTGAGGAGAATGGTCGGGGCGTGGAGATTTGAACTCCAGGCCTCCTGCGCCCAAGGCAGGCGTATCATCTCTGGGAAGTCCTTCCTTTTCAATCTTTGTTTTGAAAACAAATAAGTTAGAAAAATATTTGGTAGTGGCAGGACGTGCCGAAATGTGGCTCCGCATGCATGGAGTCCCCTGAATTTTCACCATAGCGAACGAGAGGAGAAAGCGATGCCTGAGCCTCAATTCAGGATCGAATCTGTGCGCAAATCCACCTTTTCCGCTTCGCCGCTATGATCGACGAGCGCGAAGAGCATCACTCCTTTGGCCTGCAGGATACCCTTGAGTTTGTCCACTGTCTGACCCACCGAGTGATCGCTGGGAATCGTGATGATGCCGTTGTCGGTAGCCGGAGCCATAAGCGTCTCCTTGTTGCTTTCGGAACTGTTCTCGGAATTTGAAGTTGCGGAACCGCGGACCGAAATCAGATAGATCGTCATCGCGATTCCGACTAGCCCGAGGAACACGCAATTCCCTCTGACTTCGAGAAGGTTTCGGTGGTCGGGGGACGCTCTGGTGGTGGGAGGAAAGGAATAGTGCTGGTCGATGCCTACAGCCATCCCTGCGCATGAGTTTAGGCGGGCAACGGAATCCTAGAACACATCGCGGAGCGCATCGGCTCGGAGGCTACGAATTTTCTACATCGAACTGATTTTGATGTATCGGACGAGGTCTGGGAGAACGGCTACGCCTGCAACAACGACAACCAAGGCGATTGCGCCAATGACAAAATATCGCATGTGGGCTCCTGGCATTTCTTCGATTGATATTTTCAAGTCAGCTGCGGGGCGATCATACCAAAATACGAGGGTGGGAACATACAGGAAGATGTGTATCTTTCTGCTCCGTGACGGCGAGGATTTCAGGGAAGGTCTTTCGCGGTCGTGGTGATGACCAGCTTGCCGTGTTTGACGCCACGAAGACTCAGGATTCCGTTGGCCAAATCGTTTAGCTCCCCACCGCGGCCTTTCATTATGACGACCTCGAGACAATTGTGATGGTCTAAATGCACGTGAGTCGCGGCAAGGACTCTGCTACCGGCTCGATGTTGTGCTTCCACCAGCTTCTCGGTGAGATTCGGGCGATGGTGGTCGTACACGATGGTCAAGGTTCCAACAACCAGTTTGTCGGAGTCGGCTTCCTCCGATACTAGATGATCGCGAATCAAGTCCCGCACGGCCTCCGATCGATTCTTGTAGCGTTTCTTGGCGATGGCCAGGTCGAACCTCGCAAGCAATTCCCGGTCTATAGAAAGTCCCGTTCGGGCTAATTCTGACATATTTTGATCCTTTGCTTAGGAGTCACAACACTGAGCCTTGGTGTATAGCACGCAGGGCGTGCTGGAGGCCAGATTGAGTTGCTGCCTTCCTTCCAAGGATTCAGACTGGCCACAGGAGAAACCCTTATGAGAGTATCAGGGGAAACCTGATAGCACGATTATTTGAAACGTGTTACACAGGCCGTCGCGTTCAGTAACACGATTTCCAGACTCGTATGTGGAGACATCATGCGATCCGGGCGCTCGACGGGCGGGCTGCACACGTGCATGGTGGCCCTGATAATTCTGTTTTGTTCCACTGCTTCGTCGTGGGCAGCGGCAAATGCCCAAGGAATCACTCAGCTATCAGGAACTGTGGTTGACACGTCTGGCGCCGTGATTGCGGGGGCTACCGTGCAGGTTCGAAGCACGAACGGTACTGTACAAACAACGACACATGCGGACACGTACGGCTCATTCATTATCTATGGACTCTCGGCAGGTGATTATCGACTCGTGGTATCTAGTCCCGGTTTTGAAACCAAAGAAATCCCCGTCAACATAGGGACTACTGAGGCGCCGGCCCCGCTGCGCATTTCTCTGGCTGTGGGCTCGGTGAGCACCACGGTGAACGTGCAGGGCCGGGAGGATAGCCTTATCGGAATTGCCGAATCCGCCACCCAGGGAACGGTGGGCGCAACGGAAATCCAAGATCGTCCGATTCTTCGTTCGGGAGAAATTTTGGAGACCATTCCCGACGTTATCATCACTCAACACGCCGGCGGTGGCAAAGCCAACCAATATTTTCTTCGCGGCTTCAATCTCGACCACGGCACGGATATCGCCATTTTCCTCGACGGTATGCCGCTGAACCTGCCGTCGCATGCGCACGGTGAGGGCTACGCGGACATGAACACCGTGATCCCGGAGTTTGTGGACCGAGTGGATTTCCAGAAAGGTCCTTATTACGCAGATGTTGGCAACTATGGCTCAGCTGCATCGGCCGATCTGGTGTTTTTCAAGGCTCTGCCCCAGAACTTCTTCCAAGTCGAAGGCGGAATGTATGGCTATGGGCGGATGGTTTTCGGCGTATCGCGAAAGCTCTTCAAGGGCAATTTGCTGTACGGCGGAGAGGTGTACCACGATAACGGTCCATGGACAACGCATGAGGATAATTATTACAAATACAATGGCCTTGCAACTTACAGCCAGGGGGGAGAAGACCATGGTTTCAGCATCACGGCCCGCGCTTACCGCGGAACATGGAACTCGAGCGATCAAATCCCCGTTACCGCCATACCCCTGGTCGGTTTCTTTGGCGCACTGAACCCGACAGACGGTGGCGAGTCACAGCGCTATAGCTTGCAGGCTGAATGGCATCGCAGCAGCGCAAATTCTGAAACGAAAATCACGGCCTACGGATTTTATTACGATCTCAATTTGTTTTCTGATTTCACTTACTTCCTGGATGACCCCATTAAGGGCGATCAGTTCGAACAGCAGGACAGGCGCTGGGTGGCGGGGTTTGACGCACACCACACGATTTTCAGCACATGGTTTGGCCGCAAGGTGGCAAATACGTTCGGCCTGCAGCTCCGCAACGATTGGGTCCACAACGGCCTCTTCCGGACGGAAGACCGTATGCGCACGGACAAGAATGATATCAACGCCTGCAACGACGAACCCATCCCCCAGTGCGTTACCGATCCGAACCTCACGGCAATTTTGCCCGCAGACACCGATTTGAATAAATTTACCGACACGGTGATCGGTTTTTATGTGGAAAATAAAATCCAGTGGTCGGAAAAATTCCGCTCGGTCCTGGCGGTCCGCGGCGACGAAGCAATATATAGCGTCACTAGCTTGACTCCCCCTTATGTCGCTACCGAATTGCCCGGCGCTCCAGCGATCAACTTTGCGAAGCTCAATTCCGGCACGGCCAGCAAGTTCCTGCCCAGCCCCAAAGCAAGTTTGATTTTCGGCCCGTGGGCCAAGACTGAGTTCTATATACAGGGCGGATTCGGTTTCCACAGCAACGACGCGCGTGGCGCAACGCAACACGTGGAACCGATTTCGCCGGCCAATCCTTTCCCCACCCCCAGCACCCCCATTTCTCCCCTGGTCCAAACCAAAGGCGGGGAAGTCGGCGTGCGTACTCTGTTCGTCCCACATCTGCAAAGCACCCTTTCGGTTTGGTATCTCCACAGTAACTCCGAACTGGAGCAGGATGGCGACACCGGAAGCACGGTTGCTTCGGAACAGTCAAGCAACCGCTATGGCGTCGAATGGGCGAACTACTATACGCCACTGGAACATTTGGCTTTTGATTTTGACCTCGCGGACTCCCGCGCCCGATTTACCCAAGTAGACCCAGATGATGCGGCGTCCGTCAACGTGGGTGGTGGCCAGTATCCTGTGCAAGGCCCCGGTGGCTTTCGCGTGCCCGAAGCGGTTGGATTTGTGGTCTCCTCGGGCGTCACAGTGCACGATTACAAAGGCTCTTCGGCGAGTTTGCGCCTGCGCTACTTTGGCCCGCGCGATTTGACGTCCGACGGAATTTATCGCTCAAACTTAACGGCGTTGCTCAACGCGGAGGTCGGTTATCAAATTAACAGGAGATTGCGCGTTTCGGCCGAATTTTTGAATTTGCCTAACCGCCACGATCACGACATTGACTACGCCTATATCTCCCGAATAACGCCAACAGACGCACCGGCATTCACGGACGTTTTCCACCCCGTCGAACCGTTTCAGCTGCGATTCGGGTTACGCTACCGGTTCGATCTGCCTCAGTGATCTGACGGAATAGTCCGAATAAAACCGCGACAGGACAAGATGCGATTGGGTACAATCCCGCGAAGCGGCAAGCATTCCTTCGCGAATGCTCCGTTCACCACGGGAGTACCCGCCACCGCCATGGGCGCTCTAACTGAAATCGATGTGCTGTGGATCACCGCGGGTCTTGGCTGCGATGGTGACACGATCGCCATGACCGCGGCGACGCAACCGAGTCTCGAAGAGCTGATGTTCGGGGCGCTCCCGTTTGTTCCCAAGATGAAACTTCATAATCCGTTTCTCGCCTACGAAAACGGCGAAGAATTCATGCAGGTGTTTCATCAGGCGGCGGAAGGCAAGCTGGCACCTTTTATTCTCGTGATCGAAGGCTCCATCCCCAACGAGAAAAACAAGAGCGAAGGCTACTGGGCGACGTTTGGCACGGACCAGAAAACGGGTCAGCCAATTCTCACCTGTGATTGGATTGACCGACTTGCTCCGAACGCCTGGGCGGTGATCGCGGCCGGAACGTGCGCGACCTACGGAGGCATCCATGCAATGGAGGGAAATCCAACGGGCTGCATGGGTCTCCCGGATTACCTCGGATGGAAATGGAAGTCCAAAGCGGATATTCCGATCGTATGCGTGCCGGGATGCCCCGTACAGCCAGACAACATGACGGAGACCATTCTGTATCTATTAAATATGGTGGCTGGAAGAGCGCCGATGATTCCTCTCGACGATGCTCTGCGGCCCACATGGCTGTTCGGTCAAACGGTGCATGAAGGATGTGACCGCGGCGGATACTACGAGCAGGCCGAGTTTGCAGAGGAATATGGATCGATTCAATGCATCGTGAAGCTGGGCTGCTGGGGACCGGTGGTCCAATGCAATGTGGGGAAGCGAGGCTGGATGGGAGGAGTGGGCGGTTGCCCAAACGTGGGTGGGATTTGTATCGGCTGCACAATGCCCGGGTTCCCGGATAAATTCATGCCATTCATGAATCAGCCGCCGGGTTCGCTGCTTTCTGCGAGTGCTGTGGCCACGTATGGCCGTGCAATTCATGCGCTCCGGCGCTTCACCCAATCTTCGCTTAACAAGGAACCGAGTTGGAGACGCCGCACGCTGGAATGAGGTACGTCACTTTGGAAAATGCATGAAGAGCGGACCTTCCATAACGGAAAACGATTGGGCGCGGGAACTCGCGGAGTCTCTGGTTTCGCGCGAGCTGAATTCCAGCGTAGTGGATGCGGAAGCAACTCTTCAGAAATTGGCAGGCGTGTTCTTGGAGAGTCGTTTCCTGGCGACGCAGTCTGCAGGCAGCCAAGTCGATCAGACGGCGACTGAGGATGAGTCTAGCCGGCAGCCGCACAGCCTTGAAGCGAGATATCGCGCTCTCGTCGAACAAATCCCTGCCGTAATTTTCATGGCTTACCTTGACAAAGGAATTGGCGAAGCCTACGTCAGTCCTCAAATTGAAGCTGCGCTCGGTTTTTCGCAGGACGAATGGCTGGAAGATCCGGTGCGCTGGTACGAGCAGATTTATCCGGACGATAAGCAGCGTTGGAGTGCCGAAGCAGCGGAAATGTTTCTCACCGGCAAACCGCTGAAGTCCGCCTATCGAGTGCTCGCGCGCGACGGAAGAGTTCTCTGGTTCCATTGCGAAGCCGAGATGATCCGCAAGGAGGACGGCCGGCCCTGGTTTATTCATGGCGTGGGCGTCGACATCACGGAACTGAAGCTGGCGGAAGAAGCGCTGCAGGAAGAGCGCAACGTGTTGTCCGCGATTCTCGATATCGTGGGAGCTTTGATCGTGGTTCTCGATTCGAAGGGGCGGATAGTTCGTTTCAACCGCACCTGCGAACAAACAACGGGATATTCCTTTGCAGAAGCACGTGGAAAATATGTATGGGATCTGTTCCTGATGCCGGAAGAGGTAGAAAGCTTCAAGGCCCTTTTTGAGCATCCGAGTTCTGCGCAATTGCCGGGGGATTACGAGACGTACTGGCTGACGCGCAGCGGGAATCCCCGATTAGTCACTTGGTCGAGCACGGTCCTCGCGGGCAAGAACGGTGCAACGTCGCATGTGATCGTCACAGGGATCGATATCACGGAGCGCAAGCGCCTCGAAAAGGCGATCCTGGAAGTGAGCGCGCGCGAGCAACATCGAATTGGCGAGGATTTACACGATGGGCTAGGCCAACACCTCACCGGCATAGCCTTCATGAGCAAAGTTCTGGAAAGCAAGTTGTCCGAAATGTCACTTCCGGAATCGGTTGATGCCGCGAAGATCGTGAAGTTAGTGAATGAAGCGATCAACAAGACGCGGGAACTCTCGAGAGGCCTTCTGCCGGTCGTATCAGACGCTCACGGCTTGATGTCAGCCCTGACGCGCTACGCTGAGGAGACACAGGATCTCTTCCGAATTAGCTGCCGCTTCGAATGCGGCTCTCCAGTTCTGGTTTACGACGTGAACGTGGCGACGCACCTCTACCATATCGCGCGAGAAGCTGTGAACAACGCAATTAAGCACGGACATCCAAGCCACATCGTCATTCGCTTGAGCGCGGAAAATGGGGAGGGCACACTTTCCGTTCGGGATGACGGCAAAGGTATTTCAGAAGCCTCTGCGAACCAAGCGGGAATGGGTTTGAATATCATGAACTATCGAGCGAATATGGTCGGAGGGTTGCTCGACGTCAGGAAAAATTCGACTGCGGGCACCTCCGTGGTGTGCGTCTTTCCGCTCCGTGACGGGGCATCAGAAAGGATCGAGCATGAACGCGAGCCGAGTCAGTCCGTCGACCACGAAGTGTAAAGTATTTCTTATCGATGACCACCCCATCGTGCGGCAGGGGCTTGCTCTGTTTATCGACCGCGAACCGGATCTGATGGTTTGCGGCGAAGCGGACGGAGCCACATCGGCCTTGCAAGCGATCCAGGATTCATTGCCGGACTTTGTCGTGTTGGACATTTCTCTGGAGGGCCCAGACGGTCTCGAACTGCTAAAAACTCTTCGCGCGAAGTATCCGAATTTGCCTGTGCTCATACTTTCAATGCACGATGAATCGGCCTACGCAGAGCGGGCACTTCGTGCCGGCGCAAACGGCTACATCATGAAGCAGGAAGCAACGGAGAAAGTGCTCACCGCAATTCGCCACATCCTGCGCGGAGATGTTTACTTGAGCGATCGTTTGACAAAGAGGATGCTGCAGCAATTTGTTCACGGCGCCATTTCGCCGCGCGATCCGCTCGCGAAGCTCAGCGACCGGGAACTGGAAGTTTACAGGCTGATCGGCGCAGGTCATGGAACGCGCCAAATCGCAGATGAGTTGCACGTCAGCACGAAGACGGTTGAGTCTTATCAGGCTCATATTAAGGAGAAGCTTTCACTTCGCAACGCACGTGAACTGGTCCAGCATGCAATCGAATCATCCGTAAATGAGAAGGGAGCATGATTAGAAATTATTAATTAGACCTGTCTCGCCTTTCTCGCTCTAAGATCCCGTCTCTAGCAAATCCCTTTTGGTCAATAAATTAGCGCATCGGGGAATTCCCTATGGCAATTATCGGAATATTCCTGATGCAGAAAACAGCAAGCACCCGCTTGAGACGGCTTGTTCTAAGTTGTATCTCTCCTCTGCAAAGCTTGGGATCCTCCGTACGATCTTCAGCATTGCGTCTCTTCGCGTGGAGCCCGGCACGAAACTGTTTGAGTTGAAAGGAGAATCGAGCCATGGCAGATGCGGTCCCTTACGGTCATAAGACTCAGAGAGCTTCTCCCGTTTCCGATATTCACATCGTTTGGATGACATCCGGTCTAGGCTGTGACGGTGACTCAGTTTCCATTACCGCCGCAACGCAACCCAGCATTGAAGATGTGATTCTGGGCGCCATTCCGGGACTTCCCAAAGTTCATTTGCACAACCCTGTCTTGGCATACGAAAACGGTGACGAGTTCCTGAAGTTTTGGTATCAGGCCGCCGAGGGTAAACTCAACCCGTTCGTATTGGTGGTCGAGGGATCGATTCCCAATGAAAAGATCAAGAAAGAAGGGTATTGGGCTGCACTTGGAACCGATTCGAAGACCGGTCAGCCGATTCCGACGAATGATTGGATCGACCGTTTGGCGCCCAAGGCGTTAGCCGTAGTTGCATGCGGTACCTGCGCCACATATGGCGGCATTCACGCCATGGCTGGAAATCCGACGGGTGCGATGGGACTAGCAGATTACCTTGGTTGGGGCTGGAAATCAGGCGCTGGCTTGCCAGTAGTGAACGTTCCAGGATGTCCAGTTCAGCCGGATAATTTCATGGAAACCCTCCTATACCTTCTGTACCAGGTCGCCGGGCTTGCTCCGATGATTCCTCTCGACGACCAACTGCGTCCGACGTGGTTGTTCGGCAGGACTGTCCATGACGGTTGTGATCGCGCTGGCTATTACGAACAGGGAGACTTTGCCGAGGAGTACGGCTCTCCAAAATGCATCGTGAAACTCGGTTGTTGGGGCCCAGTCGTCAATTGCAATGTTCCCAAACGTGGGTGGATGGCCGGAATTGGGGGCTGCCCCAATGTGGGAGGAATCTGCATCGGTTGCACTATGCCGGGTTTCCCGGACAAGTTCATGCCCTTCATGGATGAGCCTCCGGGCGCGAGAGTTTCTTCCGCCGGCATCAGTGTCTACGGAGCCGCGATACGCGCCTTGCGTTCCATAACCAATAAAACGGTAAACAAGGAACCGAAGTGGCGGCACCCGGGCAACAAACTCACCACGGGTTACCAGCCCCGGACCTACTAATTCCAAAGGAGCCGAGAGATGGCCACGATCGCTGGAGTAAGTAAGGATACGCCGACAAAATCTCGCAATTTGGTGGAAATGAATTGGGATCCGATCACCAGGATAGTAGGGAGCCTGGGGATTTTCACCAAGATCGACTTTGAAAACCGCCGCGTCGCCGAGTGCCACAGCACTTCGTCAATTTTCCGCGGCTACAGCATTTTCATGAAGGGCAAAGACCCCCGCGATGCGCACTTCATCACCAGCCGCATTTGCGGGATCTGCGGCGATAACCACGCGACGTGCGCCACCTATGCGCAGAACATGGCCTTCGGAATCCGTCCTCCCGCAATCGCCGAGTGGATCGTGAATCTCGGTGAGGCCGCCGAATACATGTTCGACCACAATATTTTTCAGGACAATCTGGTCGGCGTGGACTTCTGCGAGCAGATGGTGAAGGAAACGAATCCGAGCGTGTTGGCGAAGGCCGAAACCAAGTTGTCGCCGCATTCGAATCTTCACGGGTACCGCACGATTGCCGACATTATGCGCGCTCTTAATCCGTTTACCGGCTCGTTCTACCGGGAAGCTCTGCAAGTAAGCCGCATGACCAGGGAAATGTTCTGTCTGATGGAAGGCCGGCACGTTCATCCTTCCACTCTCTATCCCGGCGGGGTCGGAACTGTTCCCACGATTCAGCTCTTCACCGACTACCTCGTGCGCCTCATGAAGTATGTCGAATTCATGAAGAAAGTTGTTCCGCTGCACGATGATTTGTTCGACTTCTTTTACGAAGCGCTTCCGGGATACGAAGAAGTCGGGCGGCGCCGCGTGCTGTTGGCTTGCTGGGGATCTTTCAACAACCCGGACGTGTGCGACTACACTTACAAGAATATGACTAAGTGGGGCCGCGGAATGTTCGTGACTCCAGGCGTGGTAGTTGATGGGAAGCTCGTGACCAATGACCTGGTCGACATCAATCTGAACATCCGCATTCTGCTGGGCAGCTCGTACTACGACGAGTGGAAGAATTCTGAAACATTCGTCAAGACGGATCCGCTGGGTAACCCCGTGGATCAAAACCATCCGTGGAACCAAACGACCATCCCGCGGCCGCAGAAGCGCGATTTTGCTGGGAAGTACACCTGGGTGATGTCGCCGCGATGGTTGGATAAGCGCACAGGGGACCATCTGGCGCTCGATACCGGCGGCGGCCCGATCGCCCGATTCTGGGCCACAGCGCTCGCGGGAATCGTGGACATCGGCTACATCAAGGCCACCGGCCACAGCGTCAAAATTTACCTGCCGAAAACTCAATCGCTTCCCGAAGTCGAGTTCGAGTGGAAGATTCCGAAGTGGAGCAATGCCATCGAACGCGATCGGGCTCGAACTTACTTCCAGGCATATTCTGCCGCCGCGGCGCTGCACTTCATGGAAAAAGCGCTGGAAGAATTGCACGCGGGCAGAACGAAAACATGGACCGACTTTAAGGTTCCCGAAAGC
>Ga0302176_10001539_pt1 | contig 10651 bp, 6 predicted proteins | sample I_Palsa_E1_1_FD_198787 | JGI IMG/M metagenome (GOLD analysis project Ga0302176, IMG submission 198787) | Peat permafrost microbial communities from Stordalen Mire near Abisko, Sweden - I_Palsa_E1_1 | ecosystem: Environmental > Terrestrial > Soil > Palsa > Peat permafrost | place: Sweden: Abisko...
TATAAAGGCAAGGACGTGTTTACCGCGAACCCCATCATCGTGAAATTGTTGGGAGAGCGCGGAGCCTTGCTTGGGCATGCCAATTACAAACATACGTATCCGCATTGCTGGCGCTGCCACAATCCGGTGATTTTCCGGGCCACGGAGCAATGGTTCATCGACCTGGACCGCACCGCTCACGGCGGCACCAGCAGCTTGCGGCAATTGGCGATGAACGAAGTGCATGGCGTCAAATGGTTCCCAGCGTGGGGCGAAGAACGCATCTACGAAATGGTGCAGGGGCGGCCGGATTGGTGTGTCTCGCGGCAACGCTTCTGGGGCGTGCCGATCATTGTTTTTTATTGCGACGCCTGCGGGAAGCGCCTGGAAGATTTCTTTGCGCTGAGAAATGTATTGCGGTGGTTTGAAAAAGAAGGCGCGGACGCGTGGTACGAGCATTCGGCGGAGGAGTTGCTGCCGGCCGGGACGACCTGCTCGTGCGGGGCCGCCAAGTGGCGCAAGGAAAACGACATTCTGGACGTGTGGTTCGATTCCGGCTCGTCCAACTTGGCGGTGCTGCATGGCGCGGAGTGGCCCGCGGACGTTTACCTGGAAGGCCCCGACCAATACCGGGGCTGGTTTCAGAGTTCACTGCTGGTGGCCACCGGTGTGCGTGGGCACGCGCCGTACAAGGAAGTGGTGACGCACGGCTGGACGCTCGACGAGCAGGGCAGGCCGATGTCCAAATCGCTGGGCAACGTGGTTCTGCCTTCGGACATCTGCGACAAATGGGGCGCGGATTTGCTGCGCTTGTGGGTGGCGTCGCAGGAATATCAGGCCGACGTAAAAATGAGCGAACGAGTGATGACGCAGCTCAGCGAGGCGTATCGCAAAATCCGCAACACCTTTCGCTTCGCGCTCAGCAACCTGGCGGGCTTCGATCCCGCGCGCGATGCGCTGCCGCACGCTGAAATGGAAGAAATCGACCGCTGGATGCTCGAACGCACCGCGGATCTGGTGCGCAAGTGCCGCGAGTGGTATGCCGCGTATGAATTTCACCGCGTGTATCACGCGCTGCACGATTATTGCGTCGTGGACCTCAGCTCCTTTTACTACGACGTCCTCAAGGACCGCCTGTATACAAAAGCGCCAGCGAGCAAAACGCGCCGCTCCGCGCAAACCGCCGTGCTGGAAATCAGCAGCGCGCTGGTGCGCCTGGCGGCTCCGATTCTGACGTTTACGGCCGAGGAGATCTGGAAATATTTGCCGAAGGCAGCGAACGACCCGGAGAGCGTGCACATGGCACTTTTCTCTCTTGAGGCGGATCTGCGCACGGCGCTGCCCGCGGACAAAATTTCCAACTGGGAATTGTTTGCCAAGGTCCGCGCGGAAGTCTTGAAAGCCTTGGAAGCGGCGCGCAACGAAAAAATCATTAATTCCGGACTGGAAGCCAAAGTCTCATTGAACGCGGACATTCACTTGAAGACCAAGCTGAAGGCATATCTTGCCCAGTTGCCCAGCCTGTTTATCGTTTCACACGTGGATTTAATCAACGCCGGTGCGGGGACTTACCGCTCGGAGCTGGTGCCCACGCTCGAAGTTACCGTACAGAAAGCCGATGGCCAGAAGTGCGAGCGCTGCTGGAACTATTCGACGCATGTCGGCGAGAACCATCGCTACCCCACGGTGTGCGAGCGTTGCAGCGAAGCATTGAAGGAAATCGAGGATGGCGGGGCATCCGCCGTTCCCGTAGGCGCGTGATCTCGCCGCTCACTCCGCGCGCTGGAAGCGGCGCTGGTGCAGGCGCATGAAGGTTCCGGCGCGCGTTCGCTGGCTGTGGCTCACGCTGGCGGTGGTCATTGCCGATCGCGCCACGAAAGCGTGGTTCGAAACGCAGACGGTGGAAGGCTGGCGCCACCAAATCGTGCCCAACTTCATTTATTTGGTGCACAGCCAAAATCCCGGCATCGCGTTTGGCGTGCTGGCGGGCTCCGCATCGATTTGGACCCGCGCGACGCTCATTGCAGGCTCCATCGTGGTCATCGCCATTCTCGCGTGGATGCTGGTGGCCAATCGCAGCGGCGGAGCGCTCAGCGGCGCGGGGCTGGCGTTGCTCCTGGGGGGCGCCACCGGCAACGTGACGGACCGCATGGTGCACGGCGCGGTCACAGATTTTTTTGAAGTTTGGCTGGGCACGTACCGCTGGCCCGCCTTCAACGTGGCGGACTCAGCCATCGCCATTGGCGCCGCGCTGCTCATCGTGGACGTGCTCTTCGGCTCGCGAACGGCAGCGGCGCCCTCGCGCAAGAGTGTCTGACGCGCTTTGCCCGTGAACATGCGCACAACCTTTTTCACCGTGGGACCGGAAGACGCCGGCGAGCGCCTGGATCGCGTGGTGGCCGCGCATTGCCCCGAACTGAGCCGCACGCGCGCCCAGGAATTAATCGAAGGGGGTCTTGTACTGATCGAAGGCCGCGCCGCGAAAGGCGCTTCGCGCGTGCGCGACGGCCAACGCATCAGCGTCGAAGAGCAGCCGCGGCCCCCACTGACCGCGCAGGCCGAACAAATTCCACTGGATGTGCTGTACGAAGATGACGACGTCATCGTCATCAACAAACCGGCCGGCATGACGGTGCACGCCGGAGCGGGTAATCCCACGGGAACGCTGGTGAATGCCCTGCTCGGCCGCGGCCAGGCTCTTTCGCAATCGGCGGATTTGCTGCGCCCGGGCATCGTCCATCGCCTGGACAAAGACACTTCCGGGGCCATCCTGGCGGCTAAAAACGATTTCGCGCACGCCAAAGTGGCCGAAGATTTTCGCCGGCGCGCCGTAAGAAAAACCTATCTAGCCTTGGTCCAAGGTTCGCTGGCGGAAGAAAAAGGCCGCATCGAGCTGGCCATCAGTCGCGATCCGCTGCGTCGCACGCGCATGACGACTAAGCGTAGTGCCATTCTGCAAAACGCCCGCGCAGCGCGCACCGATTGGCGCGTTCTCGCGCGCCTCGCGGAAACCACGCTGGTTGAAGTGCAGTTGCACACCGGCCGCACCCATCAGATCCGCGTGCACTTCGCCGCGCTAAAGCATCCGGTGGTAGGCGACACGCTGTACGGCGCCGACGCCCGCCTTCAGCGGGGTAAACTGGCTTTAGATCCGCTCGGCCGCAATTTTCTTCACGCGGCGAGACTGGCCTTTAGCCATCCCCGCACGGGCGTTTGGATCGAAGTTCGCGCCCCACTCCCGCAAGAGCTCGGTAAATTTTTGCAGCAGCTCTGCGCCGCCTCCGGCGAAGATCCCGCGCCAATTGACGCTGCTCTCGCCCCGTACCTATAATCGAAGCGCATGCGACGCCGGCTCATCTGCTCATTGGTCCTGCTGCTTTTTGTTTCCAGCGCAGCGCGTGCGCAGCAACCTCCACAGCAACCTCCGCAGGCGCCGGCGCCGGCTCCCGCAGCTCCGAATGTTGCGCCGAGCACCGGGCAAGGGCTGACGGTGTCCGTCAACCTGGTGGACGTGCTTTTCACCGTCCTGAATCGCCGCAACAAACTCGTTCCGGAACTCGACAAGCCGGATTTTCAGGTCTTCGATGACAACGTTCTCCAGCAAATCCGATATTTCAGCAAGCAGACCGATCTGCCGCTCCGCATCGGCATGCTGCTGGATACCTCCAACAGCATTCGCGATCGGCTGCACTTCGAACAGGACGCTTCCGTCAGTTTTCTCTATAGCGTCTTGCGGCGCAACAAAGACGAAGCCTTCGTGATGACCTTCGACGACGAGCCGCAAATCCTGCAGGCCTTCACCGGGGACACCGGCAAGCTTCGCGATCAAATCGTGCAGACCCGCGCGGGCGGCGGCACCGCCATCTACGACGCCATCTACACCGCTTGTCTCAAGGAACTCAGCCATCCGCCGCGCCCGCCCGGAGACCAGCCGGACGTGGTGCGCCGGGTGATGATTCTCATCAGCGATGGCGACGATAATTTATCCGTGCACACACGCTCGGATGCCATCCAGATGGCGCAGATTACGGACGTGGTCATCTATACCATCAGCACGAATACCCAGTGGATCTCCAGCACGCAGAAAGACGAAGCCACCGGCGGCAGCCTCAAATATCACCTCACCGACAACGATAAAATCCTGCAGAGCCTGGCGGACGAAACCGGCGGCCGCGCATTTTTCCCCTATCGCGTGGATGATCTCGATCAGTCTTTTCAGGACATCGGCGACGAGCTGCGCAATCAGTATTCCATCGCCTACCAGCCAACCAATGCGGTGCTCGACGGCCGCTATCACAAAATTCGCATCGAGGTGCCCGAGCACAAAGGTTATCAAGTGCGAGCCCGGCAGGGATATTTCGCGCGCGCCAATCCGGCCTTCAGTCCCGCCGATGCTCCCGCACCCGCGAAATCGGGCAGCGGTTCGGCTCATAACGCAAATTGATCCGAGCGGTCTCGGATAGACAAACCGCGATGTACAAGGCCGATCAGCGGCCAAGATGCACCCGGCCGTTCCGGGCTTTAGTGGGTATCGTCCCGCAGCAAAATAGCGTCAGACTCCGAATGCCCGCGATCAAACGCGACTTTGCCGCCGTCCGGTGAAAATGCAAAAGAAGAAATTAATTCCGAACTAAAGTGCGTCAACTGCCGCTTCGCGGATCCATCGAGTGGCTGAACCCAAAGATTATCCACGCCTTTTTCCCGAATGAGGTAAGCCACTCCTTTGCCGTCCGGCATGAACCTGAGGCTGGGAAGGGCCCGCGGATCCGCTTCGATGGTCCGCTGCTTCTTATCGTCGAGCGACTCGAGCGTCAGGATCACGCGATGGTCGCTGTCGCGGACATCCAGAGTCAGTATGGTTTTACCGTCGGGCGACAGGTCAAAGCGTGTGTTTCCGTCATCGCGGATGGTCTCGGGATTGCCGCCCTCGATGGGCACGCGTTTGATTACGCCCGCTCTTTCGCCCAGGTCGTAGTAGTACACCCATTTACCGTCCCGTGAACAAATCGGACCACCTTGATTGGAGCCAAATGTGAGCTGCCTTTGGTTCGCTCCTGACGCATCCATCCGCCACAAATTCACGTCCGTCGCTCCGGCGCGGCCGATGGGCCGAAAGACCACATAGCGCCCATCCCCGCAGGATGCCACGCTGTCGGCGGGATGCTTCGTATCGGAGAGCAGCACGGTCTCGCCGCCGTTCGGATCGACGAGTTTGATATCGGGACCCTGCGCCACCAGCACACGTCCGCCTTCCGCCCAACTCCAGCCCCAAAAAGCTACGTTCGAGGAGAGATTCACCCGGTGCACTTCGTCCGGCGCGCTCATCCCGGCCGTCTGCACCTGATAGTCCGGCGTGGATTGAATGGCCACAATGCTCTTTCCATCGGCCGCCAGCACGGCATGCGAGTAATTGGTGGTGTCGTTCGTCAATCTGCGGAACTCACCGCCAGGATAGGAAATCACGCCGATCTGGTGCCGCTGAAATCCCGTGTCGCGCGCGCTGACGCTGGTCAAAATGCTTTGTCCATCGGGAAACCACGACGGTTCGAAGACCAACCGGTCCTTCGCCGCGCCAAAGAAGGTGCTCTTGCCACTGGCGACGTCGATCGCCATATACGCCGACAGATCCTTCTCCGTCGGCTGCGCCACGGGAATCACAATGGTCTTGCCATCCGGCGACCAGGCCAGCGTCGAGCTATCCGTCCGCACGGGCCGATGCTCAAATATTGCGTGGTCCGGGGTGCCGTCGCTGTGCGCCACGAAGAGGTCCATCGCCAGCGAACTCCCGTGTTCGTGCAAGTAGGCAAACTTCTGTCCATCCGGAGCGAAGGCCACCGGGCTATCGATGTCGTTCAGCACCAGCCGCGGCGTGCCCCCCAGCACGGGCGAACTGTACAACGAGTCGATGTCTTCCTGCGATTCATCGCGGCGCACGAAATAGATGTAGTTTCCGTCCGGAGAAAAGGTCAAGCCGGTGTATCGCGTAGCGATCGGCGCCACCACCTGGGTATTGCTGCCGGTGGGAATGTGGCGCAACCACAGCGCTTGCGCCCCGTTTTCTTGCACCACGTGCAACAGGTATTTGCCGTCCGGAGAAAGCGCCGCGCGCGATACTTTCCCGTTGTTGGTTAGATTTTCAATCGAGATTTTTTCGAACGGCACGTGGCGGCTGCGCTGCAGCAGCGTGTAAACGCCAAACCCCGCCGCCAGCAGCACCACGACGGCGATCGCCAGAAACAACCCGCTGCCAAATTTGTTCTCGCTCGCGGCGCGCAACAACGCGGAACTGCCGGGCTTCGCCGGCGCCTGCGCTTCGCTGACCACGGCGCTCCCGCTCGCTGCTGCCTGCACCTGGCCGGACGCCGCAGTCACGACCTGCGAGGAGCCCGACGGCGGGCGCCCGGGCTCAAGCTCGCGTTGCAGGCGTCTCAGGTCCCCGCGCAACTCCGCGGCCACTTGATAGCGCAGATCCGCATCTTTTTCGAGCGCCTTATTTAATATCCGTTCTAGCTCCGGAGGCACGCCCGTCCGCAACAGCACCGGCGCCACCGGCGCATGATGCAAAATATTGTCGAACACCACCGCGCTCGTGGAGCCCGGGAACGGCTGCCGGCCCGTCACCATCTGATACAGCACCGCCCCCAATGAAAATAGATCGGTGCGTCCATCCAGTTCCATCCCGCGCGCCTGCTCGGGCGACATATACGCAATGGTGCCCACCGCGGTGCCAGGACTGGTCAGGAGCTGCCGCCCCGGATCCGTCAAGGTCTCGCCTTGCAAGGAGTCGCTGCGGTCCACAATCAGTTTCGCCAGGCCAAAATCCAGAATCTTCACGGTGCCGCGCTCGGTTACAAAAATATTTCCCGGCTTGATGTCCCGATGCACGATGCCTTTTTTGTGCGCCGCATCGAGTGCATCCGCCAGTTGGATTCCTATCTCCACGGTCCGCGGAATCGGGCATTCCCCCGCCGCCAGCACCCTGTCCAGCGCCTGGCCCTCCAGCAGTTCCATGGCGATGAAGGTGATCTCTTTATGCTGTTCGATGGAATAAATCGTGCATATCCCGGGATGGTTCAGAGCCGATGCCGAACGCGCTTCTCGCAGAAACCGCTCCAGCGCCTGCCCGTCGCGGCTGGTCTCTTCAGCAAGGAACTTCAGCGCTACACGGCGCCCCAGGCGGCTATCTTCCGCCTCGTACACCACGCCCATGCCGCCGCCGCCAATTTTTCGCAGCACCTTGTAATGGGCAATGGTCTCGTTAATCACAGTTTTCTTCGCTCACGATGTTAATCGCAAGCCCCAAAGCGGTCAACGCGAACGCATCCGCGCAATCCGCCGCAGTTACTTCCTCGCATTCTGGTGCGCCACGCCCGCTGGATTTTTTTGAGATTTGTGGAATCCGCTGCTTAACTCGAGATCACTTCGAAAGAGCTTGTCCAGGCCGAGCAGCGCTGCGTGCCTTCAAGTGGCGCTATTCCTTTGGAGCGTAATACCCTTTCCGTGCCAGGACCTTCAAATCGTGATTGGTGGTATCCACCTTAATTTTCCGATATTTGCCGTCGCGCGCATTGTTCGTCGGGTAGTACCCCAACATGTACTGGCTGCGCAGCTCCTCGGAAATCTCATCGAATGCCTGCGCCAGTTTCTTCTCTGAGGACACGGAAATTACCCGCCCGCCCGTCTCGTCGGTCAATTTCTTCGCGGCGCCTACGTTGGCGCCGAAATGCGGGTCGGCGACCAGCAATATGTGAATGACGGTGTTCGTCCGCTGCGCAGATTCAATCGCCTCATCGATTTTCACGCGGCTGCCTTCATCCTGCGCGTCGGTGACGATTACGATGGCCTTGCGCCCGGCTTCGGTATCGAGTTTTTCGCTGCATGCCAGGTAAATGGCGTCGTACAGGGCCGTTCCCGTGACGTGTTGCGTGCCCACGGGTCCGGGATTCCCCGCGATCATGCCGCCTCCCGGAGTGTTGATGCGCGTGCGGCGCACCGCGCGGTCCAGTTGCGCGCGATCATCGGTGAAGTCGGAAAGCAGGTCCACGTCCGTATCGAAAGACATCACCAGCGCCTCGTCACCTTTGCGCAGCACGCGGGTCAGGAAGCTGCTGCCCGCCTCTTGAATGCCGCCGAGCATGAATTGTTCGCTTCCAGAAGTGTCCAGCAGCATGGCCAGGGTGATCGGCAGCGTGGATTCCTTGGAAAAGAACGCAATCTTCTGGTCCTGATTATCTTCCTCGATCTTGAAATCTTCCTGCTTCAGATCCGTCATGATCCTCTTGTTCTTATCGCGCACCGTGGCGAAAACGTTCACCAGGTTGACCTGCGACTTGATGGTGCCCGCCTGCTCCGGAGCCTGTCCTGCGGTTTGCCCCGCGGCATCCTGCGGGAATGCCGCACGCGCCGCGGCGCCGCCAAGCGCGACTGCAACCGTCGCCGCTGCCAAGTGCATCAAAATGTTTTTCACAGAACGCATGTATACTTTCCTAGACGATAGATGTGCGGCAGATGGATGTCGCCGGCTTCTTAGGATGCCGCCACCGTCCGCGATGGATGTGTGGCGGCCGTTGCGAGACGATGCATTTCGCCACGATGTTTTTCTTAGCAATTGTCGGGTAATGATGGTTGCGCGGCGCCGTCGTCAAATGCCGCTACACTCGACATGCAGTGTCGCCCGAGGCTTATGAAAAGTCCACGACAATTCGCCGCGCTGCACCGAATCTTGTTGGCCAGCGCGGTGCTTGCCAGCTTTTATGCGGCCCTGGCTGTCGCGCAAACGCCGCCACAGAATCCCGCAAAGCCCGGTCGGGCCATTGTGGTCACCTCTGCCACGGTAATCGTTCCCGTGACGGTGAAAGATCGCCAGGGACGTCTGATTCCGGATCTGCATCGCGATGAATTTCGCATTTTTGAAGACAACGTGGAGCAGAAAATCTCCACGTTCACCGATGCGGCGTTTCCGCTCTCCATGGTTGTGCTGGTGGATAACGACTTGAAGACTAAAGTTGCCGAGCAAGTGGACGCGAGCATTCAGGCCGTGGTCTTGGGCATGAGCACCGCGGACGAAGCTTCGGTATGCCTTTTCGATCAATATTTCCACGAAGGCGCGGGTTTTACCGCCAATCAGGACAAGCTGATTACGCAGCTAAAGCGACTGCCGGTCGACGAAAGCCAACCGAGCATCTCCGCTCCCAGCGGGCCATTTGGTCCTCCAACGGTCAACGGCCAGGCTGCGCCCGGCGTCAATCAGCCAGACGCCTACGGATCGACGCAAATCATCAAGGGCCAGCACACCAAGGCGCTGGATGACGCGGTTTATGCCGCGGGGAAATTACTGGAAGACCGCGGGCGCGACCGGCGCAAAATTATTTTGCTGATTTCCGACGGCGAGAATGGCGCCAAGTTCAACACCAACGACTATAAGACGGTGGTGAAAGAACTGCTGCGCAACAATATTTCCGTGTATAGCATCGCTGTCGGCAACGCGACGTTCGACCGCAAGCTCAATCGTTTGTCCGAGTATGCGCACGCGACTGGCGGTGATACGTATTACGCGCTGAAGCGCGGCACCATGGAAGAGCTTTATGCGCGCGTGACCGAACAGGCCCGCCACGAATACACGCTGTACTACACACCTTACGGCACCGATCGCGCCGCCGATTATCACTCCATCGAAGTCCGCGTGGAACGCGAAGGCCTGAACGTTACAGCCCGTGAAGGCTACTACACCAGCGGTCTACAACAATAGCGGTGCCGTAGCGCCAGTCATCGCCAAGAGAATCGTGGCAACGAATTAGCAGGGGCGCGCAGCATGCAACGCGCCATCTCTGCAAGGCGAATCCGTTCAGTCTTCCTTTTCGCCAGTGGGCCTGACGTCAAGTGGCACGACGATGCGATCTACAGTTGGGAATGATTGCGAATTTCACGCTCTTATATGTGCGCTTCGTGCTCCGGGCAGATCATTCGATACGCACAACTCTTGCAGATGAATCCGCTCTTCGCGGCAAACGAGCCGGCGCGGATATCCGCCGCGGTCTGCTGAACGATTTTTTCCGCCTCATCAAGCTGTTTCTTTTCGCGCGTCGTCACTTGCAACTGATGATTCTGCAAATAATAGAAAGCCAGCCGCACGGGATTCCACTCAAAAATTTCCGTGGCCGCCAGCGCATAGATGCTCAGTTGCAAATCCTTGCGCGCTGCGTCATCCGAGCGCGGCCGCCCGGTCTTATAGTCGATAATCTCCACGTCCTTGCCTCGAGGGCCACCCAGCGAATTGATCTGGTCGAAGCGCCCGCTAACGATCACGTTGTTGGCCATCGGCAATTCAAAGGCTTTTTCCTGCTCCAGAATTTCCGGCGGAGCCGCAAGCATCGCCGTATGGAACGCCCGCAACTGTTCCAAACCATCCTTGCGGTATTCCTCCTGCTGATATTCGTCTTCAAAGCCGCGCTCCGACCATTCCGTGTCAAAGAGCCGCTGTACTTCCTCGAAGCCGATGCGGTTGCCTTTGCGCAGTTCGTGCACGAAGCGCTTGATGGTCTGGTGCATCACCCGTCCAAAGGTCAAAGTGGCCTTCGGGGCGCCGTCGAGAGACCACAGTTTTTCAAATAAATATTGCGCCGGACAACTTCGGTAACACTCAATCGCCGAAGGGCTAAGCCGTAGCGGCTCA
>Ga0302176_10001545_pt1 | contig 10607 bp, 10 predicted proteins | sample I_Palsa_E1_1_FD_198787 | JGI IMG/M metagenome (GOLD analysis project Ga0302176, IMG submission 198787) | Peat permafrost microbial communities from Stordalen Mire near Abisko, Sweden - I_Palsa_E1_1 | ecosystem: Environmental > Terrestrial > Soil > Palsa > Peat permafrost | place: Sweden...
CTCGACATACAGCCCCCCGCCAATTTCCGAGTTCTGCTTGCTTGCGGTCAAGATCGTTCAAATCCTAGAGCAAATTCATGAGAAGCAGGTGAGGCATGGCAACCTGCGCCCAGAAATCATTAGCTTCTGGTTCAAGTATAATGAAATCTTTGTTTGTATTCGTGACTTCACTGAGAGTGCATTGCTTGGGGAGAGCGGTACACCTGCAAGTGATGACCCTTCATCACAGATTGGGGATTCTTCAGTTCCGATCTCGCATTGTATACATTACTTGGCTCCAGAGGCACTCGGTGGAACAAAGCTATTGTGTAACACCCATTCAAGTTTGTTGATTGCTAGTAAACTGCCGTGCAGACTTCTATTCCCTCGGTGCAATATTCTATCATCTTCTCAGCGGAACACCGTTGTTCGGGGAGTTTGTCCGAGGAGGTGTGATTACAATGGAGAGTGCCCTCGAAGTTTCTGCCGCGCACCGTGCACAGGTCCCGTTTCCACCTACAGCTGGCAAACATGTCCTGTTAGATCAATTGGTCCTGCAGCTCCTGGCGAAGGCTCCTGATTCGAGATATCAAACAGGTACTAGCCAGATGAATCAGGCTAACTTCCAAGCTAAGGGGCTCATACATGACTTGCGTGCTATCGGCGAAGGAAAGACCTCCCCAAACTTTGTAGTAGGACAAGTGGATCAAAGTGCAAGGTTCAAATTTCCAAGACGTAATTGTGCTCTAGGAGGTCTCTAATTCAGTATTATATGGCAGGAATGAACCCTTGCATATTTTGACCGAGGCTTTCAGAGGGCTACAAATTTCCGGTAGCTCGGGGATCTGCATCGTGAACGGCCACCCGGGGTCTGGGAAAACTTATTTAGTGCGTGAGGCTCTGGAAAGGATGCAACAAGAAGGCGCTTTAGTAGCATGTGCGAAATTCGATCAATACAGTGAAGACGTTCCTTATACTGGCACTGTACAAGCTCTTCAATCGATTTTGATCGTAGGTCCAGTTCATCTCTGACATTGCGCGACAACTGTTCTTCAACAGTACCGAGGATTCCAACTTCTTCAAAAATACGATAGCATCAGTCATTGGAAATGATCTCCCGATTCTGATCGAAATTATTCCTGTTCTGGAGAAACTATTTCCGAAGGATGAATTCACTTACCAAAAGATCGAAGTTGGCCCGTCAGAAGCAGAGGATCGAATGGTGCGGTTGGTGCGAACCTTCATGAGCTGCATTGCTATTCCTGAACGCCCGCTGGTCTTGTTCATTGATGACATACAGTGGTCGTCGGCAGCAGAAGCTTCGGTGCTCGCTGGACTCATTTCTTCTTTCACAGCTCGCGGGTCTGCCTCACCAATTCGCAATTGTTTGATGATCTTGTGTCACCGTATGAATGAGTTGTCTCCCTCAACGGCAGCGAAAATCCAAGAGAGCGTGGACAAGTTGCAGTCTAAGAACGAGTCTGGTGAAAATCACACTATTGCAAAGATTCAAGTTGGGCCTCTTCAATTGGTAAGCTTGTATCTGGACATCTCTCACTGTAGGACGACCTTGAAAATCTTCTAGCTGATGCGCTGGTCATTCCTCGTCTGAAGAACGGGAGAACACCTCAGAACAAACGTTTCTTCCGGCTATGTGAATTTGTCTTGAAACATACGGGCGGCAATCCCTTATTCATCGAAACTGTAAATGTTGCGTCAATGCTGCTCATCTGTAGTTCGTGAAAACTTTGGTCGACCACAACCTAATTTTCTATGACTTCGATTCTATGGCGTGGGAATGGAAAGAAGAAGAAATTGCAAACTTGGAGGTGTCTGAAGACATTGTCGAATTCCTCGTTCAAAACACTCTTCAGGACGCGATCCATAAAGATACAATTGAAGTGCTGAAGTTCGCCGCTTGCCTTGGAAATAGAGAGTTCAACAGCTTCATACTCTCCAATCTTTTTGACGTTTCGGTTCAAGAGGTAGCCCCTTCTCAGTCGTGGCTCTGATTTTTAGATCACCCAGACTTTATGGCCTGCAGTGATGGCTGGGTTGATTATCACTACCGACGAACGATTGAAGGTACAGCATGGTAGAAAGTTTATTACTGACCACGCTAGAACGCGTTTCTGGATTCCCCAAATGTAAAGACCACTGCGGGCTACTTGTAACATTATAGCGAAAGGGAATAAGCCCAAACAGAAGGCCTCTCATATCTCCCCGGTACGACGACGATTACAGCCCCAAAGAAAATGCTTCTACCATTTCATTTCATGCTGAGAGAGCAGTAATGTCTTATTCCTTCTCTCATGAGTATTCATTTTTCCTTAAAATATCTGATCCTCAAGTCGCATTCAACAAGCCTTTTTTTCACTTATTCCACAAACTGAGCTTCAGCTTGTTCATTTAAAACTATGTCGGGTCCTTAAAAGCCTTATTCGGCAGACTGGGACACATAGGTCTACAGAGAATGAACTAGACGAGGCTAGTATATTTGTGAGGGTCTTCTGAGTACCCTGGCTCATTGACAGTCGATATGCAATCATGCTAACCAATGCCTTAACTTGATTGTCGATCAGGATGAGCGGCTTCAGTTCGCATCGCTCAACAATACCTGCGCCGAACGAGCCTTAGAGTCTGCGTCATTCGAGAGAGCGTTAGGTTTCGCCAGAAGCGCCCGTCAATTAGTTACCCCGGATATCGAGACTCTTCCAGATTATACTGAGCTGGCTCGTTCGATTTTTCTGAACCTTATCATCGCACTTTACAGGTAAACACAGAGTGTATCACAAGATAACGTCGCAGCTCTGTGAATTATGAAGAGGCCGAAGAGCTTTGTTCTATGATACTTACAAGGAGCTTCTGTGACAGGACTCTAGCCATGCAAATCGTTATACATCATTGTCGTATCCTGTTGCTCAAGGGCGAAAATGCACAATGTGTTTCCCGAGGCATGGAAGCACTGACTTCGATGGGACACCTCAGCCTTCCTCCTATTCTCGAGAATCCAGAGCTAGTGGCTTCATATGAGATGGATCTTTGGAATCAAATTCTAGATGCGTGTCGAGAACATGGCTTCGCAAAGTACTTCGCAACTCTCCCCGTTTTAAAGGACGATTATCTCTTAGCAATCAACTCGGTTCTTGTCGAGATTACTGCTCCAGCAGCGTATGCTGCTCCTCATCTTGTCCACACTATGCCATTAGTGGGAATCTCACTCGCCTTTCAGTATGGAAACTGCCTTCAGACGGCGTTTCACGTACTCACTTCCAGTCTCCTTTTGACCTTCAGTTAGCCACCCTGGCATACGGCCTCTCTAACCCGGATCGCTTCAACTCAAGTCCAGTTATGACGAGATCTGCGATCGAAACCACCAAAAGCATGCTGACCGAATTCGGAGCATCGAAGTTACTGAGCTGTCGTGTATGGTGCGTTATCGGTGTGTTCTATCACCTAGTTCTAATGACTGATGGGCCATAGCATGCGATTATTTTAACCTTGGTGACTGGCCTGCTGGAATGGAGGCCTCGATGATAGCTTGCAAGCTTGGAGAGACGTCCGTAAGCGCTGCTGACTTTGGATTATATACTTACGTGAATTTTTGTCTCGTTTAAATGCTCTAATTGCCAGGGTAATATGCTATGCGGGTTTGATGGATCGACAAAAGGTTCTTATCATTAGTGCCTTTTTCTGCGGTGATCCAGTGTCAAAGTCGATTGCACTGAGACAAGAGTTTTATCAAGAAACGATACGGATTTACAAGAGGTAACATCCCACAATTTTTGGCTAATGGGTAGGGAAGACTGTAAATTTCATTGTATGCAGTCCGTGAGGAAGCTTAATATCGCGTAGGTGACACACCACAAGAGCTGTTCCGATTATTCTCCAAAGCCAAAAACGAACCAGATGTCAGCATCTTGCAAAAGGGGACAGTCCTCGATGACACCTTGCCGAATGTTCAAGCCTTCATTGAAAGCCGAGCGATGCAAATGCAACTCGTTTTGTACTTCTAGTCAAGTTGTTTGTTAACACAACAGATATGCAATACTGAGATGCGTTGTTTCCTTTGTATTAGAGAAAGGGAAAGTTCATAAGAAATATGTCGAGATACTCAATGAACTTCACGAAAACGGTAACCTTGCTCTGGGCTGATTACCATGCTAATATGTAGCAAAAGCATTAGGTTATTATTCTGCCTATAGCAGTTACTGGCTCGCTCTATCTCTGATCAGCGACGGAGTCGAGGAAAGTCGAGTAGAGAAATTCTTGACCCATTTGGAAGAATGGAGCGATCAACACACTCGCCTGAAACCACGTCTGTTGCATTTACAAGCTGAATTAGCTTGCAGGACAAGTATCACAGAGGCATGGTCTCTGGTCGACGTGGACCTAATCGGGAGGGAACTAAACTTTTCGATGTAGCAATCGCTGAAGCAGAACAGCAAAGTGCACTGGATTGTGCGGCTTTTCTCAATGAAAGGTTCACCTCGTCACCGGCTATCTAATCAGAGGTGCGCGGATTTTCTAAAACGGAAGCTCGGTCCCAGCTCCAAAGTATTTACTGGGTGAATCACCAGCCCAAGTCTTGCTGACGCTTAGCTACTATATTGCAGCGGCGGCTTTTTATCGGCAATGGGGCTGTAGGTTTAAAGCACAACAGATGTTGGCCGCTGCAAACGCTTTTAAAGTCGATCTCACGCCAATTTCGTCCAGACCAGCGACTCCTCGTCGACACTCCTCCATGTCTGGCGGCGGTATGTGCTTGCTGCAATACTAATAGCAGGGGAAGAATTCGGTGTGTCGAGACTTGATTTAAAAGCGGGATTGGAGTATCTAAATTTCAGTCGGCATGCTAACAAGTAGAATGGCATTGGCAATGTACAAGAAATATGATGACATTAACTTTTGGACAGGTCGAATGAATATGATACGAGCGCCCTCATCAAACGTTTCAGCACCAGCGTCGCCAAATCTACAGGTATTTGGGCCTTGACAGTCCAAATAACACTAGTAGGAGCTGATTATGTTGCGTTGATCTTGCCTCACCAAGGTGGTTTGGCTGTCGAAGCTACGTTCGTTTAGCTAGCAAAAACGAGCTGACGGTATAAGTTACGCCGAGGGTAAACTGAAGCTCCATGATAAAGCGCCGTTAGATCACGGCGACTTGGTACAATCCTAAACCTACATTTGACTTTCCAGGCACCGGCAAGCGTATGTCACTATTGCGGTACTTTCCATACCTCAATTTCAAGCTTGGTCTAAACTTTGATCAGCTCGCACGAAAACAACACTAGCTGAGATCAATATTGTGGGAAGCGCTGAGACGGATCCCTTTTTTCTTTCTCAAAAGCCAAAGTCTTTGTTGTGCCTCCCTTTGATCAGTCAGAGACAGCTCCAAGCAGTACTGTACCTACATTCCTACTCAGTTGATGCATTTCAAATGGAGGAAAGGGAAGTATTGAAAGTATTATCGGTGCAAGCCGCCGTATCCCTCGAGAAACTTTCTATCTACCAAGAACTCGATCGAACGAACAATGTATTGGTTGAATTGAACAAAGAAGTGGAAAACCAAGCGAGCAAGCTAGCGGCGGAGGTTGCATCTCGAACAGCCGAGCTACAAGAGAAGATACATGAGCTTAAGACTGCGAAATCAATTGCGGAGAAGGCTAAAGATGAGGCAGAGATGGCTAAAGATGAAGCCGAGAAGGCCAAGGAAGCAGCGGAACTAGCGAAGGAGGAAGCAGAAAGAGCCAGATTTGATGCGTTACAATCGAAGGATGAGGCTGTCAAGGCAAATCAGCTCAAGTCGACATTTCTGGCAACGATGTCTCACGAGATTCGAACCCCTTTCAATGCTGTACTCTCTGGTGAGTTTCTGCTAATGGATCAGGTCTTGGGGACTACGGCTCTTCTCTTCGACTCCAATCTCTCGGCCGTTCAAGCGGATTGTTGCTCCTCTGTTTCACGATCTAATGGGTAGATGTTGGTATATCCGAATCCGAAATCTCCGAAAGCTAATATGGCAACAGAAACCATAAAAACTGCAAGTACAGACTTGCTTCGAATTATAAACGATATTCTGGATTTCAGCAAGGTTTCGATTAGCTTCATCCGAGATGCTAAGATAGATCGAAAACAACAAGCTCGAGGTAGATATTGCTCCGTTCTCGATTCGCCGGACAATCGAAAGTGCTATGGAACTGGTACCACAATGGTGATAACAGTTAACGATTAGGTCAGTGGTTCCTGTCTAAGCAAAATACTCGGTACTCCATCTCAGACATTTTCCTCACGCAATAGATCTAGGCTACCTCTCAGGCATCCAAGATTTTGATGAGGTTCGAGCCTCGTCGTAAGACCATTCTAACGTGACAGATCATGGGAGATGCAACCAGGGTGCGACAAGTAGTTCTCAATTTGCTATCGAACGCCACAAAGTTCACTCATCAAGGCAGTATCGTTATCAAATCCAAAGCCACTGTGCTCGACGAGAAACAGAGGCGTACTTCCGTCTATGGATGCGCTAATATTAGGAATTGAAATATCAGTAAAAGATACGGGGATCGGCATCCCATCTGATCGAATCAAAGAACGACTTTTCCGAGCATTTAGCCAAGTCGATTCTACTACTACTCGCAAATACGGAGGAACAGGCCTCGGACTTGCAATCTCAAAAAAGTTGGCACAATTGATGGGAGGGGACTTAGTCGTGGACTCCCAAGTTGGTCGAGGGTCGACATTTACATTTGACTTCGTTGCTTCAATCGTCGAGGAAGACGAAATCCCAGCGCCACTTACGGCTCAAAGTGTATGCTTTATTTACGACTCATGGGAAATTTCACGTCAAGTATTCGTTGCACACTTTACATCGTTCGGTTTCGAATGTGTTTGCGTTGATTCGTTTCTGGAATTGTGTGACAAAGGCAAATCCGCGTTGTTAGTTGTTTCGGAGCTGGAGAACGAACTTGAACAAAGGAAGGCACAGTTTAAGACCATTCCAGCAAAATTCAAAATTGCAGTGTGTCGTCTGCGCTCCCCGAACGAAGTCCGTACCGAAGCAGGCATCGATGCACTCGTGTCACGCCATATCAAACGAGATTCGCTTCGCAATATCATGGAGCAACTCATAACATCGGGCACTACAATTCAACCTTCCTCCAGACATATCCCGTAACTTACCTCCCAAGTTAAAGTAAGGTAATCGTGCAGGATCTCTAATATCGGCAAAGATGATCCTCTCGAGATACTCATGGCGGAGGATAATCAAATCGTAGATTCTTCTATTGCTGGCTGCTAACCATATAGAATATCAAAGTTGCGCTACAGGTTCCGGTGTATTCGAGCATACTCTGAATTTAGATTCTGAAACGCTTGGGCTATCTGGATATTGATGTAGCTCACGATGGAATCGAAGCTGTCGAAATGAGTCTCGAAAAGGATTACGATATCATTTTGATGGATGTGAACATGCCCCGCCAGGACGGTCTGCAATCGACAGATCAGTATATACCCTTGGATGTCAGTTAAAACGTTAGGATTCGGCAACGAGAGGAAGAAACGCGAGGCCCCCGCTGCTTTATCTGCGGTGGGTGTCTTGCTATGCTTGCGCTGACTGTTAGCAATGACTGCGAATGGTTCCTAATTTCTGTGAGATGATTAATTATCTAGCTATGACTGAGGACAAAAAGCGATGTTTAGAAGGTTATCTCCTTTTGGAAGGTGTCTAATCGCAGCTGGCTGTGACGATTACGTGTCTAAGCCTATTCGTAATATCCTTGACCTCCGGTACTGATGTCAAGAGGTAGAGACGTTAGCTGAGATCTTGAAGAAAGCAGCCCAGAGAAAGCGACGGGTTGCGCGATCGAAGGCTGCTACGGAAAGCGATCAGGAGAGTCTTGCTCCTGCAAAAGACAAGTGAGCAAGAACTCATTTAAATGTCAGGACTCTTGCGTGTTTCTGTGGTTCATGTATATGGATGGGTTAGAGGTTCGGATTATCTTTTCAGATTTGCTGCAGGATTGTTTGCTTGAGTTTTTTTTCGTCGTTTTCAATTGATCTTTTTCTTTCCTATTTGCTATCTACCCTCCCATTTTAGTGGCCCGCAAGAGCTTTCACCAGCGCCTTTCCAAGCTCTTCCCCGCTGCTGGGATTAGCACCTGTAATCAATTGTCCATCCACTTCGACCCATGGTCCCCAAGGTTGGTCATTTTTGGCATATTTGCCGCCCAACTGGCCATTAGCTGTCAGTATATACAGATCTCTATACCTCCTTGAGTCTAGTCTCAACTAGATATGGAATGGCCTTTGTCAATTGGACTTGCTCTTCCTCCTCATTGCTGAAGGAAGTCACCCTCCTCCCCGAAACGATATGCTTCCCATTGGGATCTTTGACATTGGTGATAGCAGCGGGGCCGTGACAGATTGCACTGACTGGCTTTCCTTCTTTCCACATCTGCTCTGCGAGAGAAATGGAGACGGCATTGTTTGTGAGATCAAACACTGCGAGATTAGCCGTTGACAGTTTTGAGAGTACCAGGTCCGTGACCGCCAACATAGAAGATGGCACTGTAATCTGAGGCAGCGCAGGCGGACAGGGGCTTTGTATTTTTGAACCCTTGTTGTGCTTCTGGGTCATTGAGGAATCGCATCGATGTTTCGTCTTCCTTGAACCTACAGAGTAAGTTCTATCTCAAGGAAGGATTTGTTACATCTCCACCGACTTTGGATCGAGCGGTGCTTCGCCGCCTATGGACTATCAGACTGCTGTTTCACGAAGTCAGCTACCTTTGGGAGAAGCGAAGACAACATCGTAGCCGTTCTTCTTGAGAACATAATAGGGATGTGCCGCTTCGGGCAAATACCTCCAATTAGTCACGCGATGGAAAATCTGAGTACCATCCCGTTGGTGTTTTCCCATCGAGAAGTTTGTCGTGAGAGCTAAGCACAAAGAGGACTTTTCCGGACATTCTGTTGTGCAATTGTTCAGTTGTTTGTTGCGAGTTTGCTGGTTGATGTCGATGGTCCAACTTTTTTGGTGGTTGGTAAGAATTACGTCAAGAAGGGAGGCGGGCCGGAGTGTCCGGACGCCACTGCAGATCAGCCAGTTCAGGTACCCACATCGATTAAAATCAGCTGTGACCGTTCCAAAGATCTCGAAAAGATACGTGAACTTTCCACGCGTTTCACTTAAGCAAGTGTCTGCTCCCTCAAGTATCCGGGATCTCTTCGGTGCTTTACAGGGAGATATTGCAATCTCCTTGCACCATTCTCTTGAGGATCTTATTTAAGATATTGGCCACGAATATGAAGGATGGTCATCGGCGTAATGTTGAACCATAGGGTATGACAAAGATAACATTGGCAATCCGATCTTTATGGCCCTGATAGAAGAATTGCGCAGACGGACAAGCGGAACTGAGACCCCCACGGTTGGGGTTTAAGCCCACACCAGTTGTAGTGGTCCGAGCATCCCTCGGGTCGGAATTCCAATCCAACTCGCCTCACGATGAAATGGATCATTGATTACCTCTATCCCCGAAACTTCAACCACGTGGCCATCCCTGACTTGGCTGGCAAAGTCATCCTGATAACGGGAGGGTGCTCCGGGCTTGGTTTCGAAGTAGCAAAACAATGTGCCTTACACAATGCATCGAAAATCATCATCGTGTCCTTACCCTCGGCCCGTCTCGAGGAGGCAGTCAGACTTCTCCGTGCCAGTCTCACCCATCCAGAGGGTAATACCGTCCTACTTGGGCTAATTGAATTGACTGTCAGGACTGGTAATTGCGGTTCCTGCCGATCTCGGCGATTTAACGTCCGTTCTTCATGCAGCAGAAGAGGTCCGAAGTCACACACAAACTATCCACGTGTACTACTCGAACGCAGGGGTTAGTAGATCAAAGACGAAGTTGTCTCCGGATGGCCTTGAGGGGGTTTTTGCGATCAATCACATTGGCAATTACGCCCTCTTGACGCGTTTATTACCGATCCTCCTCAGAACGGCGGCTATAGAACCCGACGTGCGCGTTGTAATCACATCCTCAATCTTGGCCTACTGGGCAAAACCCCTCGAATTCACCTCATTCAATCTTCCTTTTGATAAAAGGAAGGACACTTTGGTGGATATGTATACTCGCAGTAAGCTTTGCAATCTTCTCTTCGGGATGCAGTTGGCGAAGCACGTCCGCGATAGAGGCGCAAATAATATATTTGTCAACGTTGGAGACCCTGGGATTGTATTTGGGACAGGAGTACACCTACAGATGCAGTCGGCATGGGTATGGTGGGTGCGGCTTATCAATGTTGTCCTCGAATATACAGTTGCTTTGACGGTGGAAGAAGGTGCTCTGAATTTATTGTTCTTGGGGACGGATCCTAGGGTCAGGGAGCAGCACATAAATGGGGAATTCTATCGTCCTTTTGGAGATCGAATTCCTGTAGAGAAACTCCCCAAGAATGCTACGATGAGCTTGGCAGAAAAATTATGGGACTGGACCGATAGTTTCGTATCGACGCGCGAAATTGAAATCGAGGGAAGGAATATCATGTCTATCTGAGATGTAGTCTTGGAATAGGGATGGTTGCGTCCTTGGCTCAGAGTAATAGCATCTATAATCGTAATATAA
>Ga0302176_10001552_pt1 | contig 10586 bp, 7 predicted proteins | sample I_Palsa_E1_1_FD_198787 | JGI IMG/M metagenome (GOLD analysis project Ga0302176, IMG submission 198787) | Peat permafrost microbial communities from Stordalen Mire near Abisko, Sweden - I_Palsa_E1_1 | ecosystem: Environmental > Terrestrial > Soil > Palsa > Peat permafrost | place: Sweden: Abisko...
ACTGGGATTACGTCATTGGCCTGATCCTGGGAACCCTGCTCTGGGGATTTACCCTGGGAAGCTTAGGGACCACCGGCCGGCCATTCCTCCAGGACATTTCCAGCAGCGACCTCCATCACATCGGCCTTGCCCTGGCCGGCGGAATTATCTTCAACGTCGCCAACCTATTATTGGTAGCAGCCATTGATATTGCCGGGCTCGCGGTGGCTTTTCCCGTCGGCATCGGCTTGGCGCTGATTGTGGGTGCGGTCAGTAGCTACGTTCTTGCGCCGGCCGGCAATCCACGAGTGCTCTTTGCAGGGATAGCCCTGGTAGTCGGCGCGATCGTGCTCGACGCAAGAGCGTACCGCCTGCGCGAGGCCGAGCGCAAAGAGATAAGAATGAACGGTGTGGTCCTGAGCCTGGTTGCCGGTTTATTGATGGGCTGCTTCTATCCCTTTGTTTCGCGTGCTATGACCGCAAGCGCCGACGCAGACGCGCCTGGCCCGTACGCCACTGCATTCTTTTTCGCATTGGGGGTGGGCGTATGCGCCCTGGTGGCAAACTCGCTGCTCATGCGTCATCCTCTCGATGGGCAAACGCCGGTGAGCATAAGTGGATACGTCAGTGCGCCTGGAATTTGGCATGTGTGGGGGATCCTGGGCGGAGTGATCTGGTGCACCGGCGGTGTGCTGAATTTCGTTGCCTCGCGATCGCACATTGTGGGTCCTGCCGTCTCTTACTCGATTGGACAGGGGGCCACGATGATTTCCGCAGCCTGGGGAGTCTTCATCTGGCGCGAATTCGCGAACGCCCCGGCGCGCGCGAAAACTCTGCTGTTCTGGATGTTTGTTCTCTTCCTTTGCGGCCTGTCGGCGGTAGCGCTAGCGCCGCTCCTGTAGCAGGCTGCGGAAAAACTCAAGTTGTTGAAGGGTACGGCCTTTAGGCCGTACGTAACCAATCTAGAATCAATACGGCTTTAGCCGCTGAGGGCCGCTTTCTATTCGTAACAGCGACTTTTCCGGCCTGCTGACAAAAAAAAGACCGGAGCTGACAAGCCGGCTCCGGCCCTACTTATCGAACAAGCTTAATTAAAAATTAAACAAGCTCATCAGGTCGTCGATGGCCGGACTGTTGACCGGCACATAGGGATTATCTGCCGTGGCAATCGGGTTGGGGAAGTTGTCGCGGCTGCGGATGGAGACTGTCTCCATCCCCCAGTTTGCCTCGATGAACTTCAGAATAGAGACGTGGTCAGCGTAGTCGTGAGCGATGTGACCAGCCTTGGTGAAAGGGGAAACCACAATCAACGGGATGCGGGTGCCGTCACCGAAATAATCCAGAGGCTGCACGTACCCGGAATCGTAGTAGCCGCCGCCTTCATCCTCAGTGATAAAGATTGCGGTGTCCTTCCACAGAGAAGGATTCTTCTTGACTTCATCAACAATTTTCTTGGTGAAGCCTTCGAATAAATCCAACTTCGACGAGGCTGGGTGGCCATCGACGAGTCCGCTCGGCTTGACGATCGAGACCGCCGGCAGGGTTCCCCCCTTGATGTCACTGTAGAGGTTTGCCGAGTCTTGTATGTGGGCGGTGCGAACCGTGGCGTCGGCCATGATCGAGGTGTCGTACTGGAACGGGTTGCAAATGTTGCAGTACTCATCCGTGAGTTTGCCAATGGCGTTGTAGTTGAGTTGGTACTTGTCTCCCAGATAGTTGTTCCACTGATCACCGTAATACTTCCACGAAATGTGGTTGCTGATCAGCTTATCGCCGATGCTCGGGGTCGAGGATGGCGGAATGGTGAAGACTGTGTTGTTGGCGTTGGTGTCAGTGAAGGCGTTGGAGCCATCGCCGAAGTATCCCGGGTTGTAGTTGTTCAGCAGGTAGTAGTGGCCCGCTTCACAATTCGGGGAGATAGGGTTGGAGAGCGACTTGAGGTACTTGGTGATCGCAGCCACACCCGGCTGGGTGGTGTCCGCGCAATTGGTGTAAGAGCCGCCGCCATAGGAGGCTGCACCGAAGGAACCGCCGCCGTATCCATCTTCCGCGTACCAGTTATTGGTCTTAGGAGCCGGATTCGGGTTCTCAACCTCATCCACGACGCCGGCGTTGGCGGTGCCCGCCGCAACCTTTACGTTGTGGGGAGGGGTTGCAGCATTGCCCTTGCCGTCGCTGAACCAGATCGCGTCGCCATGGCCAAACATGATGTGGTTGGCGCCGGTTCCACCGTCTACTGACTGGTGAAAGTTGTCGCTCATGGCATAGTTATCGGCCAGGTACTTGAAGTAAGGAGCATCCCCGTTCTGGACGTTATAAAAGCCCATGGCGGTGGACCCTTCGCCGGTTGTTTTGGCGTTGGGCGAATACTCGGTGCTGAAATTTGCGGCCTGCGCCAAGCCATTGGTGCCCGCGCCCACCGTTGTCTCAACCCAGGGAAACAGCGACGCGTCGCAACCAGAAGGATTGGTGGCGGTCGCATGGCTAACGTCGCAATCCAGCTGCTGCCACATCTGGTAGAAGCGATGCACCGGGCTGGCGGCGTAGGAGTTGTAGGTGAAGCCGTCTCCGTTGGTTAGCTGAAAAGGACCAGGAGGAAGAGCACTCACATTCTTGATGCGGGTATCGGGAACTTTACCGGTAAGGCCCGAACCGCCGGTTACGAGATAGGCGTAATAGTCCTTAGGAAGGCCGTTTTCAGATTGCACTGCCAGGCTGAGGCTGTCGTTCTTTACATACGAATCCGTAGGGCCGCCGTTGAGCGGTGCGGGAAGCACGGATCCGGGTAGGGAGCTGGTGGTGGGGCTCAACAAGAAGGCGTCGGACGGCGTATCGCTGGCTGCCTTCTGTTCCGCCTTGGGAAAGTTCGGACCGGGGGTGCCATCGGCTTTGATAATGCCCTCGGAAAGAAGATTGTTTACCGTCTCACCCTTCACCGGTACATAAGTAGCGAAGATGTGATCGAAGGTACGATTTTCGCCGATGATGACGATCACGTGCTTGATGGGCGTGGCGGTATCGTTATCGCGTGAGGCCGCCGTGGTCGCTGTTTGTCCATTCGCGAAAGAGCCGCCGACGGCTAGCTGGAAAATCGCGGTGGAGACCAGTCCCGTTCGTACTGCCCGCATGGCGGTGCATGCGAGGTGTTTTGCTGTCATACTTCCTCCCGAGTCGGAACTCAATGTCCAACCCGTTCGAGAAATAGCCGCATGAAATTAACGTTGCATCTTTATTTCATGAACCTATCGTGAATTTGCCTTGCTGTATCAAAAATTAACCATACGAGTTATCGTGACGCCGCTATGTGGTCTGTGAAAGGTGCAGCGGGCTTTACTAGAATGGATCCCATCATTCCTTTGTCTTCATGTTCCAGAAGATGGCAATGATAGACGAAGGTCCCCACCGTGTTGGGGTCGCGAAAATCCATACGCAGGCGAATACTGGGGTAAGCGAGCGAGCGGCCGTTATAGTAGGGCACATTCACGGTGTCGCGCAGAATGTCTTCCTTGACCTGCGTTCCCATATATTCGAGAAGCAGAAAATGCAGCTGATGAATGTGAAAGGCGTGCAACTCCCGCGAGCGGTTTTCTATGATCCAGTCTTCGACCGTCCCCTGTTGAGCCACGATGTTGGGGATGTCTGAACTCATGTCGAACATTTTGGGTTCTTCTCCGTCGACGGTCAGGTAGAATTCGACAGCGCTGGTGGGGTCGTTCGGGTCGATCAACTTTTCAGAAAAATACAAGTGGCGTACGCGCACCGGAACCACGGATCCGAGCCAGGCCTCGTTCGAGGGAGGAAGGGCCTCGGGCGAACTCTGTAACTTCGACCGGGATTGAGGTGCAGTCGCCGAAGGAACAATCTTAGCCAGCGCCCGATTGGGATCGTTTTCCCCTCCTGGGCCAGTGTCCACGGTCCGCGTGACGAACAAACCAGTCTCACCGGCAGCAGGGCCTGTCACAATGAATTCAACCCGCGCGCCAGGCGGCAATCCTATATGCGTCTGCGACTCGACCGAGTCTTTCAGGGAATCATCCTGGTCGATAGGAACACCGTCCATCGCCACCATTCCCATCGGTTGCGGCGCACGGTCAAACAGAACGCTGAGGTTGAGGTAGGTGATGGCGGAAGCGTTGAGCACGCGCCATAGCTGCCGTTCTCCCGGCTTCATTTCTATGGTGGCGGGAGGGTAGTCGGGGTAGGGAACTGGAACGTAATTGATGGAGAGGTCTTTGGCCGGCTTGCCGAAGCCGGTGCCGTTGTTGGCTGCGTCCCCGTCGCGATCGATCATGAACTTCGGCACCACTGGTTCCGATTTGTTAGGTGGGGCATTCGGGTTGAGGAGATCCTGGTCGCGGATGATGAAGACACGCTCCGGCAAGCCGGCGGTAGCTTTCTTGGCGCGTTCGATTCCTTCCACGATCAGCGCGCCGGAGGCTCCTCCAAGAAGCTGTTGTTTGCTGAAGCCGTGAATGTGAGGGTGGTACCAGTAGAGGCCCGGCGGTTCGTTCTCAGGAATACGAAAGCGATATTCAAAAGCCGCATCTCCCGGTTGCACTGACGTTTTCATCACGTCGTCCTGATGGCAAACCGGTGGAATGGTAAGACCGTGGAAGTGGAGATTGGTAGAGACGGGGCTCATGATCCCGCTGGTGCAGGGGTTGGAGGAAGCATGCGCATGCATCTGCATGGGCGCGGCTTTTTCGCTGCTCGTGTCGGTCAGCGCATTGGTCAGGTGAAGCACAACCGTGTCGCCGGGATGTACCCGCAGGTTAGGCGATTCGTGGCCCGCTGCATCCGTGTAGCAGTAGCGCACGGAGCCGTCTGCTTGCGCGGCATTGCTCGCGGTGAGTTGTGCTTCCAGAACACCATTGTGGCTGCGCAGGTCTTCTGGTTCTTCAACGACGCTCCCGGGTTCTGGACGAGGACAGACGCTCTCCGCTCTTGCACTCCAGGGTGCCAGGAATAAAAGGACCACACCGGCCCATATAAGTTTTGTCATTCGACGAATAGTTTTCGACAGTGACATTAACCTGACGTGAATCGATGATGTTTTGTCCCGATACTCACACACCCTCTTCAGCCTCTGAGGGCCATTCATCGTAATCTATGAAACGCAGTCCCGAGGGACGGCACATAGCCCGCAACCCCACGCACTACTCGGCGCGTAAGGCCACCATAGGATTCACATGGGTCGCCTTCCACCCCGGACCAAACGCCGCAGCCGTTGCCGCAATCAACAGCACCACGGACGCGATCCCGAGGCTCAACGGGTCCAACGGACTCACCCCGACCAGCATGCTCGTGATCATACGTGCCAGGCCCAAACTCATTAGCAGCCCGAGAGCTATGCCCCATCCGGCCAACATCGCGGCGTGCCCGAGAACCTTGCGCAGGATATCGCCCTTTTCCGCGCCAAACGCCATGCGTATGCCAATCTCGAACGTCCGTTGCGTCACCGAATACGCCATGGTTCCATAAACGCCGAGCGTGGCCAGCAGCAAACCAACCCCGGCAAAAGAGGAAACCAGGGCAGCGCGAAAACGTTCCGTGGTCATCGACTGGTTGACCATTGCGTCCATGGTGGTGAAGCGCAAAGCAATTTCTGGATTTGTTTGCACGATCTTCTCTCGCACCGCGTTGATCAGGCTCACCGGCTGCACCTGGGTCCGTAGCACCATATGAATCTGGTTGGCATAAAACGGATGCTGCGACATGGGCATATACAGCGTGGGTCCGGGCTTCTCAGCGGGAGACTCCTGGCGCACATCGCCCACCACCCCAATAACCGTCATCCATTTGTCCGAATCGAGCCCGCAACGAATTTGCCGGCCTACGGGATCCGAGTTGCCGAAGCTTTGCCTGGCCACCGATTCGCTGATGACGGCGACGAACTGGCTGCCATCCAGGTCACCTGAACTGAAGTCGCGCCCGCGCTTGAGTGGGATGTCCATGGTTTGAAAATAGCCGGGACTGGCAACGCTCCAATTGGCCCATGGTGCATGATCGTGATCGACCGGTGGCCCGCCACTCACGCTGTAGTAACCATTCGAACCATAGGAGCCGGTGGGTAGACCCATGATTCCGGCAACGTGCTCCACACCCGGCAGCGCAGCGAGTTGAACGAATAGCTCGTCGTATTGCCGCACCACGCGCTGGGCGTCTTGTTCGGAATGCGCCGGTGCATCCGCCTCGACGACCAGGAGTTGTCGCGACTCGAATCCCAGGTCGCGTGTGAGCAGGTTCGCCATGGTGTGTAGCAGGAGCCCTGCACCCACGGCGAGAACAAAGGTCGCTGTCACTTCCGCTACCACCAAGCCGTCACGAAGCAGCGATGCGCCGGGGCGCGACAGGCCGCGCGCGCCATCCTGCTTGAGGGCATCGGCCGGGTTGACGTTCGCCGCCCGCCGCGCCGGCAAGAGAGCAGACACCAACGTAGTAGCCAGGGAAAGCCCAAGAGTAAACGCCAGCACCCACCCATTCAGATGGATCTCAGTGGCGCGAGGCAGCTTCTCAGGCGCGATGGCCAACAGCCCATGCAGGCCCGGGATGGCGAGGCCCACTCCGCAAACGCCTCCAATGAGCGAAATCAGCAGGCTCTCAAGAACGACTGGTTGCATCACCTGCCGGCGCGAGGAACCGAGCGCCTGTCTTATCGCAAGTTCTTGCTGCCGATCCATCGATCGCACCAATTGCAGATGGGTGACGTTGACGCAGGCGATGAGCAGGATCAGCGCAACCGTAGCCCAGAGGAGCAGGAGTGTGGGGCGTGTCTCCCCGGTAAGGGCCTGCTGCAAGGGCAACAGCAATATTTGCTTGTGGGCGTTGTCGACGGGATAAGCGATCTCAAGCCGGTGGGAGATTCCATCGAGCCCAGCCTGTGCCGCCTGGAAGGTGACGCCAGGTTGCAGGCGCCCGACTGCTTTGTAATTGAACGCGGTTCGAGACTGTGACTCAGGCCGTAGCGGGTAGGCTTCCCATACCTGCGTCTTGTTGGGGAAATCGAAGGACCCGGGAAGTATGCCGGTGATCTGCAGCGGTTCGTTTTCGACCTGAATCGTCTGGCCCAGCGCAGCCTGTGCGTTGCCGAAGTTGTCCCGGGCAAATTGCTCGCTGATCATGACCGCTCGATGCGCGTCGGCATTGGTAAAAACACGGCCGGCGATGGGATGCAAGCGGAAGACTCGCGCAAAATTGCTATCGACCCCGGCCCATCCCGTGAACACTGCGTGGTCTCGCAATTGCACACCCAGGCTGCCGCCGGAGTAGAGGCTCACTGCCTCGAAGCCTGAAGCCTGATCGCGTACGTCGCCGGCGTCCGGGCCGGTGACCCGAGGGATCGTATGTCCGCTGTTGGTCCAGCGCGTATTGAGAACGGCAATTCTGCCACCGTCCTCATAGGGCAACGGTGCTAGCAGAACGGATTGGACAACGGTAAAAATGGCGGTGTTTGCACCAATACCCAGCGCGAGGGTTAAGATCGCGGTTGCAGCGAACAACGGGTGTTTCCACAACTGCCGCAGCGCAAAGCGGAGGTCTCCGATGAAACTTGTAATCGCATTCTCCCAACCATAAGAACGCACCTGCTCCTGGACCGTTGTCAGGTTGCCCGATTCGAGCCGTGCCGCGCGCTTGGCCTGTTCGGGAGAGAGTCCGCGCGATCTCCAATCAGTCGTCGCTTCCTCGAAATATTGTTCCACTTCTTCGGCAACGTCCTGGTCCCGCCGGGATCGATGGAACAGACTGCGTAAACCGTATGTCACCTGGCGCCACATGTTAACCCTCCGTCCTGAGGAGCCGTGCGATGGCCGATGCACGGCGAGTCCAGTCTGCGGTTTCCACTTCCAGTCGCTTTGTCCCGGCCCGGGTCAAGGTATAGAACTTGGCCCGCCGTGAATTCGTCGTCTGACGCCACTCTGCGTCCAGCAATCCAGCACGCTCGAGCCGCTGCAATGCAGTCAGCAGCGATCCTGGATTGACCTTGAACACGCCGCGTGAGATTTGTTCCACGCGGCGGGCAATGCCAAATCCGTGCATCGGTTCCAGGCTCAACGTCTTCAAAATGAGCATGTCGAGCGTGCCTTGGATGACATCTGTATTGGAGTCGTCCATGGCGCCCACGTTACGCTCGCTCCATATGATTGTCAAGATGTGACCATCAAGCTGAGCAAACGATCCGGCCATCCCTTCATTGACTGACCTGTTTACTCTCCATACAATCCCCGGAGTGCAGGGGAGCACAAGAGATGACTGATGCAGAGATGTTCAGCCTTGCAGGCAGGACTGCCATTGTTACCGGCGCTGCGGCCGGGATCGGCGAGGCAATCGCGGTCCGGCTTGCGAATGCGGGAGCGACCGTCGCCATCGCCGATGTAAATTTATCCGGAGCGCAGCGAGTCGCTGCCGCTCTTCCCAATCGCTCGTTTGCCATCGAAGCCAACGTTGCGGATGCAACCTCGGTTGCCCGGGCCGTGGAGCAAGTCTTGCAGCAGACGGGGCAGATCGACATCCTGGTAAACAATGCGGGCATTGCCGGCCCGGCCGCCTACATCTGGGAGCAAACAGATGAAGACTGGCAGCGCAACATCGCCATCAATTTGACCGGGGTATTCAACTTCTGCCGGGCCGTCGTTCCTCACATGCGGAGCCGATCCTACGGCCGAATCGTAAATATCGCTTCGATTGCTGGGAAGGAAGGAAATCCTCGCATGACACCCTATTCGGCAACCAAAGCCGGAGTGATTGGGCTCACCAAGGCATTGGGCAAAGAAGTGGCCACGGACGGCATTTGCGTGAACGCAGTCTCGCCCGCAGTGGTCCAGACCCAGATACTCGATCAGCTTACTCCCGCGCAGGTTGCGTACATGACCGACAAGATTCCCATGCGCCGCACCGGCAAACCCGAGGAGATCGCAAACGTCGTCCACTTTTTGGCTAGCAGTGAGTGTTCTTTTGTCACCGCACAATGTTACGACGCGAGCGGAGGCCGGGCGACCTACTGACTGATCCGGCATAGAAACTGGCCGTGCCATATACTTCGATTCGTAATGCTTTGGAGCGTTTCATGAACCGTCGACAGTTTCTGGGTACCACCGCGGCGGCAGCATTGGCATCCGCTGCTCCGTTCTCCCCATCGTCATCTGCGCAAAGCACATCGCAGGAGAGTCAATCCACCACGGTAAAGAAACTCCCGATCGGCGTGTTCGATCCTCCTTTTAACAAGCTCTCTCTGGACGAGATGCTGGACAAGTTTGTAAGCCTGGGGATTGAAGCGGTGGAGGTGGGCGCGGCTGGGCCTAACGGATCGCCGCACTGCCCGCGTCCGGAGCTGGTAGCGGACCCCGCGAAGGCGCGGGCCTGGAAGAAGAAGTTTGATGACCGCGGCATTCCGGTCATGACCCTGAGCTGCCATAACAATGCGCTGTACCCGGACCCAGCCAAGGCAAAGGAGGCGGCGGATCAGTTTCGTCAAACCATCCAGCTGGCCGGCATGTTGGAGATTCCGACGGTCGTGGGTTTTTCCGGTTGTCCGGGTGGATCGGCTACCGACACGGTTCCTAATTGGGTAATTTACAACTGGCCGCCTGAGCATGGGATCGCGCTTGAGTGGCAGTGGAAGGAGCGTGTCATCCCATACTGGCAGGAGACGGCGAAGTTCGCTCGCGAGCATGGCGTTCACCGCATCGCGCTTGAGATGCATCCGAACTTCGTGGTCTACAATCCGCGCACCTTGCTGCGCCTACGCGAGGCGGCCGGGGAGGAGATTGGGGCCAACTGCGATTTGAGCCATCTTTTCTGGCAGCAATGCAATGCGGTGGAGGTCATCCGCTTTCTCGGCAAGCAGGGAGCGATCTATCACGCGCACATGAAAGACACGGCCTTCTTCCCGCACAATGTAGACCGCTTTGGGGTCCTGAATTTCGGCAAGAAGGATGATCACGAGGCATCAGAGTTCTTTCGCGCGGTCGGCTACGGGCATGGAGCGAGCGCCTGGAAGGACATCATCGCAGCCTACATGGAAGTTGGCTACAACGGAATGCTGAGCATTGAAAACGAAGACCCGATCCTGAGCGGAGAAATCGGAGTGCAACGCTCCTTGGCCGTGCTCAAGAATGTTCGCGAAGAGCTACTGACGAACCAGCCCAACCCCGGCTAGCCGCCGCCCGTAGGTGTGGCTTTAGCGTCAGTATCGGAACTGGGTTTCCGGAGCCTGTTGGGGGTTCGAAGGGACTCTGTCACTGCAACTAAGCCAGTCCCGCAGGGACGGAACAACCTGAGCGGCACGTCATTGCCGGGTACCCTGAACAGCAAGCTATCTCCCAGGTATGCTGCCCTCTATCTCCTCAAAGCGATCCTGATCAATAAGATCGTTGAAGCAACGATAACCTTCCGTCTGTTTGAAGGCATAGGTGTTGTGAGAGGTTGCGGACGCGCAAAGCTTTCCGAAAAAAGAATGCACTTTGTGAGAGAAAAGAGAGATAAGCCCCCCGGCCGGCGCTTTCATGCGGGAATGCGTGTCGCTAAGTCCTTTGTTTTATCGAAGGTGCTCAAGTTTGACGGTTAAGTTCTTTGTTTCATGAAGATGCTCAAATTTTTGAATTAATTAA
>Ga0302176_10001557_pt1 | contig 10566 bp, 9 predicted proteins | sample I_Palsa_E1_1_FD_198787 | JGI IMG/M metagenome (GOLD analysis project Ga0302176, IMG submission 198787) | Peat permafrost microbial communities from Stordalen Mire near Abisko, Sweden - I_Palsa_E1_1 | ecosystem: Environmental > Terrestrial > Soil > Palsa > Peat permafrost | place: Sweden: Abisko...
CATAGGGAACCGCGCGCTTTCCAATGCAGCGACCCTTGACGAAGACCTGCGTCTGCAACAATTTTTCGCCTTCGCGCGCCTCGCTCTGCACGTGGTAGACAGTATCTTCATGTCGAATGTCGGTATTAAAACCAAAAATCATGCGGTTTGGTCTTTCTCCAGTCCCGTCGTTGGCGCACGTAATTTGCCATCCCTGCCATTTTCATCGAGTAAAGCAACGGTTAAAACACGCCGCTTAACTTGACACTTCAGCCAGCCAAAACTAATCTGGAATGTTTACTGTCATGCGTGACGCAAATTATATATAGCTCTTCCTATGCCAGCCAATTATTTCGCTCGCTACTTGCCGCTTCTGATGCACTTTGGCATCGCCACGGCTCTAGCAAGCGTGATTGTGATCCTTTCCCAGCTGGTTGGCCAGCATAAATCGACCCCGGCGAAGATGTCACCCTATGAGTGCGGGGTGCTGCCGATTGGCGATGCTCAAGGACGATTTTCCGTCAAGTTTTACCTGGTTGCCATGCTTTTCATCCTGTTCGATATTGAGGCAGTCTTTCTTTATCCCTGGGCGGTGATTTTGCACGAACTGAAGATGTTCGGTTTCTGGGAGATGATGATCTACATAGCGATCGTGCTCGTCGGCCTCTTCTATGTGTGGAAAAAGGGCGTCCTAGACTGGGGTCTGACCGCCTTTAAAAAAGGGGATTTCTGATGCCGCTGACTCCCCCGATCACCAACATCGAGCAACTGAAGGCGCATCCGACGTTGGCGCGTCTTTTGGGATGGGACCCCGCAGCCGTGCAGTCGGTGAGATTCGATCGCGATGAGCTTACGATCTGGATCACGAAAGAGGCAATTTGCGAAGCAGCCGCGATTCTGCGCGACTCGCCGGATTGTCCATTCAATTATCTGTCTGACCTGACCTGCGTGGACTGGTATCCCTCGGAGCCTCGATTTGAAGTGGTTTACCATTTGCTGTCGATTTCCCGCAAAGAGCGGGTACGTTTGAAAGTACGTCTTGATGGCTCCAGTCCGGCGATCGAATCGGTCACATCGGTTTGGCCCTCCGCCAACCACTACGAGCGCGAGGTGTTCGATCTGTTTGGAGTGCGCTTCGCCGGACACCCCAACCTGAAACGCATCCTGATGCCGGATGAGTGGGAAGGCTATCCTCTGCGGAAAGATTACCCGGTGGAAGGCTACCGCTAAGCCATGCCTGAAACTCTCCCAACGGTTGCTGAACCTGGCCAGGACCAGACCATGATCCTCAACATGGGGCCGCAACACCCTTCGACCCATGGGGTGCTGAGGCTGGTGCTTGAGATCGACGGCGAAACCATCGTGCGAATGAAGCCGGAGATCGGCTATCTGCACACTGGCATTGAGAAGACCTGCGAGGCCAAGTTCTATCAGCAGGTGGTGCCGCTGACCGATCGTATCGATTATCTGTGCCCCCTGACCAACAACCTTGCATATTGTCTGGCAGTGGAAAAATTGCTGGGACTTGAAATACCTCCGAAAGCACAGTGGATGCGGGTTTTGATGAACGAGTTGACTCGCATCAATTCGCACCTGGTCTGGTTGGGAACACACGCCATGGACCTCGGTGCGATGACGGTCTTCTTGTATTGCTTCCGCGAACGGGAAGACGTTCTGCGTTTCTTCGAGATGGTGAGCGGACAGCGCATGATGACATCGTATTTCCGCATCGGCGGATTGGCGCTTGAACCCCCTCTTGGTTTCTTCGAGAAGGTCAAGAAGTTCGCCGACCGCTTCCCTGGGAACGTGGACGAATACGAAGGCTTGTTGACCGGGAATCCTATTTTCATGATGCGCACGAAAGGGGTCGCCCATCTGAGCGCCGAAGACGCGATTGCCCTGGGCGCTTGCGGGCCAACCTTGCGCGGCAGCGGTGTCGACATCGACTTGCGCCGCGATGCTCCTTATACGGGCTACGAGAATTTCAAATTTAACGTGCCGGTTCGGACCGAAGGCGACGTGTTCGCGCGATACCTTTGCCGGGTGCAGGAACTTCGGGAATCGATCGGCATGGTACAGCAGGCGCTGGCTGGAATGCCCGAGGGTCCGATCAAAGCCGACTCGCCGAAGGTCGTGCTGCCCGATCGGGAGAAGATGAAAACGCAGATGGAGGCGCTCATCTATCATTTCAAAATCATCACCGAGGGCTTCACGGTTCCAGCGGGTGAGGTTTATCAGGCAATCGAATCGCCGCGCGGCGAGATGGGCTATTACATCGTCAGCGACGGGACGGCGAAACCGTATCGCGTGCACATGCGCGGGCCTTCTTTCGCGAATTTGCAGGCATTGGCCAAAATGTGTGAAGGGCAACTGATTGCCGACGTAGTAGCGGCGATCGGAAGCATCGACGTGGTGGTGGGGGATATTGATCGCTGATGCGTTTCTCCAATCAATTCGAGACGCGTTTTGCCGAGATGCTGACGCATTATCCGACGCGAAGGTCGGCGCTCGTGCCCACTCTGCTTTACGCGCAGGATGAGACCGGCTTTCTGAGTGATGAGGTGATTGCGGAACTGGCAGAGCGACTTGATCTGACCGAACTCGAAGTCCGCAACGTGATCAGCTATTACTCTATGCTCACGACGAAGCCGCGCGGCAAGTACAACGTGCAGGTGTGCACCAATATCGCTTGCATGCTTCGCGGGGGCGAGGAACTTCTGGAACATTGCGAGAATAAGCTGGGCATCGGGCACAAGGGCACAACGCCGGATGGCCTTTTCTCGCTTGAAGAAGTGGAATGCATTGGCGCGTGCAGCTGGGCTCCGGCGGCGCAAGTCAATTACGACTTTCATGAGAACCTGACGAACGAGAAGATGGATCAGGTGTTGGACGAATACAAGAAGCAGGGAACGCGGTAGAAAATTGAATCGTTGCTTCATGCGGCATTGCCTCATCAATGGCTCAATGAACTAAATCGATAAATGGCTTCTCTAGTCTCCCATCCCGACGAGGTTCGCGTCATCTCCAAGCGCTTTGGTCAAGGGGCGACGGATATCGACCGCTATCTCCAACTGGACGGCTACAAGGCCGTGCAGAAGGCGCTCACCATGGAACCGGACGCCATCATTAACGAAGTGAAAAACTCCGGTCTGCGGGGGCGGGGCGGCGCCGGGTTCAGCACTGGGATGAAGTGGTCGTTCGTCCCGAAGCAATCGGCGAAGCCGAAATACGTGCTCTGCAATGGCGACGAGAGTGAACCTGGCACTTGCAAAGATCGTCTGATTTTCGAACATGACCCGCACGCCATTATCGAAGGTGTCATGATCGCGGCCATCGCTGTCGGTTCTCACACTGGATACATCTATGTGCGCGGCGAGTATCGCCACATGTTGGAGACCACGCAGAAGGCCATCAAAGATGCCTATGCCAAGGGCTTTCTGGGCAAAAAGATCTTTGGCAGCAGCTACGATCTGGATATTTACTGGCACGGTGGAGCGGGCGCTTACGAAGTCGGCGAAGAGTCGGCGTTGATGGAATCGCTCGAAGGCAAGCGCGGCATTCCCCGCATACGGCCGCCTTTTCCTGCTGTGGTCGGGTTGTGGGGCGGTCCAACGGTCATTAACAACGCTGAGACGCTGGCCGCGATACCACCCATTATCTCGGGTGGCGCGGAGTGGTATTCAAAGCTAGGCACGCCAAAAAATGGCGGTACGCGACTGTTTTGCCTGTCAGGAAATGTCAACAAGCCCGGCGTCTACGAACTCCCGATGGGTTACAACCTCAAGAAGATGATCTACGAGGTTGGCGGCGGAATTCCTGACGGCCGCAACTTGAAAGCGGTCGTTCCAGGCGGATCTTCCACTCCGGTGCTTTTGCCCGAGGAAATCGACGTCCCCATGGATTTCGACTCGGTGGCAAAATCGGGGTCGATGCTCGGCTCGGGCGGCGTGGTGATCCTCGACGACACCGCATGCATGGTCAAGTTTGCATTACGCACCATGAAGTTCTATCGGCATGAAAGCTGCGGATGGTGTATCCCTTGCCGTGAGGGCACGGACTGGCTGGAGAAAACACTGACGCGCTTCCATGCGGGCGCGGGCACAAAGAAAGACATCGACAACATGTACTATCTGTCAGAAAACATGCTGGGAAAAACATTCTGCCCGCTTGGAGACGCAGCAGCGATGCCCACGATGGCATTCGTCAAAAAATTCAGAAAAGAGTTCGAAGACCATCTGGATGGGAAGCCGTGCCCGTTTGAGAAGGCAGGAATAGCGGAGCCGGTGCTGGCGTAGAGGCATTTGTGATTGCCTTTGTTTTTGGCTGGCACATTACAGATTGCGAATCAAAAAATCATGGCTGACGTAACCCTTACTGTTGACGGAAAAAAAATCACCGCTCCCGGCGGTTCGCTGCTGATCGAGGCCTGCAAAAGTGTGGGTATTGAAGTGCCCTCTTTTTGTTACTATCCCGGGCTCTCGCTGCAGGGCGCCTGCCGCATGTGCCTGGTCAAGATCGAAAAGATGCCAAAGCTTCAGACCGCCTGCACCACGGCGGTGACCGAGGGCATGATTGTCTCGACGGATAGCGACGACGTGCGTCAGGCTCGCAAGGCGATGGTCGAGATGCTGCTCGGCAACCATCCGCTGGATTGCCCGGTATGCGATGCGGGAGGCGAGTGTGAATTGCAGGATATGACGTTCTCCTATGGCGCCGCCGAATCGAAGTTCATGGAGGCGAAGAATCATAAGGATGAGCAGCAGTGGTCGCCGGTCGTTTATTTCGACCGGCCACGTTGCATCCTCTGCTACCGCTGCGTGCGCGTTTGCGGAGAAGGCATGGACGTGTGGGCGCTCGGCGTGCAAAACCGCGCTGTCGGTTCGATCATCGCGCCGAACCAGGAAGATCATCTCGACTGCGAAGAGTGCGGCATGTGCATTGACATATGCCCGGTGGGCGCGCTCACCTCTGGAGCCTATCGCTACAAGACGCGCCCGTGGGAGATGAAACACGTCGGCACGATCTGCACTCATTGCGGCGATGGATGTAAGACCACGCTCGGAGTGCGCCGTTCGGACACAGGCATGGAGATCGTGCGCGGAGACAATCGCGACAAGAGTGGAATGAACGGCGATTTCCTTTGCATCAAGGGCCGTTACGCCTTCGACTTTGCCCATCACGAAGAGCGCCTTACGCAGCCGCTCATTCGCAAAAACGGCAAACTTACGCCCGCTACCTGGGAAGATGCGTTTGAACTGATCGGCAAGAAGCTTCTCGAGGTTCGCGACCAAAACGGCGGAAACGCGATCGGCGTGATTGGATCCAATCGCACGACCAACGAAGAAAACTACCTTCTGTCGAAATTTGCCCGCTCCGTGCTCAAGACCAACAACGTCGATCATCATCGGACGGCCGATTACCCTGCGCTCGCGGTAGCGCTGCACGGCAAGCCGGCCAAAACGGCTTCGATGCGCGATGTGTTAAATGCGCCCGCCATTCTGCTGATCGGCAACGACCCGACGAACCAGCATCCATTTCTCGCCTGGCAGATCCGCTCCAATGTCCGCCTGCGGCGCGCGAGGCTTTACGTCATCAACTCATTGCCGATCAAACTGCGGCGTCAGGCTACTGCATTTGGGATGATCCCGGCTGGCGCGGAAGCGAAGGCCGTTGCCTTTCTCGCGGGCGACGATTCCCTACTCGATTCGTTGGTCAAGTCGGAATCGGCGGTCGAATCTGAATCAGCAGGAGGTCCGACGCGCGAGGCCTGGACTGGACTGCGCGACAAAATCCGTAGCGAACAGAACCTGGTCATCGCCTTTGGTTCTGAACTGCGCGGAAGCGATATTCAAAAGCTGGTAAATCTCGCATCGTCGTTGCCCGGAGCCAAGCTGATCTGTCTCGGCGACTACTCGAATTCACGTGGGGCGAGCGAGATGGGTCTCTATCCGGATCTTCTGCCCGGATATGAGCCGATCGCGGGTTCCGACAGATTCCGAAAGGAATGGGGGGATTTACCGGTTGAAAGAGGCCTCTCCTTAGAGGAGATGATGGAGGCGGCAAAGGCGGGCCAGCTGAAGGCTCTGTACGTGGTGGGATCGAATCCGGTGGGACGGCTGGGCATCGATCCCTTTGCGCTCTCAAAAACGTTTGTCGTGGTGCAGGACATGTTTCTAACCGAAACAGCAAACATCGCAAACGTGGTTTTGCCAGCGGCTAACGCGTACGAGAAATCCGGAACTTACACGAATACATGCGGCGATTTGCAACTTATAAAGAAGGCTGGCGAAGTAGCCGAGACTAAGCCGGATTTCGAGATGATCGTTCGCATCGCTGACGCAATGGGAAGCGATGTAAGCGGCTTGGTGCCGTTCGGTAGCGGAACGGAAGCGGATATGGGCCAGAGCCGTGGCGCGCAATCGGGGGAGGCCGATCGTCACGCGGTCTGGCTCGAAGCGAACAACCTCGAACCGAAGATGACGCCCTTCGACCCCATGGCGATTCTGGATGAAATCCAGCGCGTGGTTGCCGGGTACGATGTTTCGCGGGCCGAACTGCTGGCGGGAAACGATCAGCATTTGGAAATTTCCGAAGGCGGTGCGAGCCTGATTCAGCCGGCGGAACTGATCGTTCCCGCCAATAATGATTTATTCAGTTCGGGCACGCTCGGAAGATATTCAAAGACTCTGAATTCTGTAATAGAAAATAAATCCGCAGTGCCGGAAGTTGCGGCAGACTGAAGCCAAATAAAGATCAAGTAAAGTCTTACGATCCATAAACACGCGAGCTCGGGCGCCCGCGTCACACGAAACACGAAAGACATTTCGTTGACCATAACGGCTTTCATTATCATCTCGCTTATCAAGTCCCTTGCCATCGTCTTTATTCTGTTGACGGCAGTGGCCTACAGCGTCTGGCTGGAGCGCAAGGTTTCGGCGCACATTCAGAACCGCTGGGGTCCGACGCGAGTCGGCCCCTTCGGGCTGCTGCAACCCATGGCCGACGGTGTGAAGTTCATCTTTAAAGAGGACTTGACCCAGCCTCACGTTTACAAGCCGCTCTACATTGCGTCGCCGATTATTGCGGTTGTGTTTGCTATTACTTCGATCTCGGTGATCCCGTTCGGCAATGCCGTCTCCATCGGCCCGATCGGAAAATTTGGGCCGTGGGGCACCTATCTGCAGATCACCGATCTCGATATCGGTCTCCTGGTCGTTCTGGGCATTACTTCGATGGGGGTTTATGGCGTAGCCCTTGCCGGGTGGTCTTCAAACAATAAATATTCGCTGCTCGGCGGACTGCGCGCCAGCGCCCAGATGATCAGCTATGAGGTTTCGCTGGGCTTGTCGCTTGTGGGAGTACTGATTGTGTCGGGGAGCCTCAGTCTGCGCGATATCGTCGATGCGCAAGGCGGGCATTTCTGGGGTTTTATCCCGCGCTGGAACATCTTTCACGGGCAGACGCTGGCATTTTTTATCTATTTGATCTCCGCATACGCGGAGACCAACCGTACACCCTTCGATCTGCCCGAAGCCGAGTCGGAATTAGTGGCTGGATATCACACCGAGTACAGCGCGATGAAGTTTGCCATGTTTTTCATGGCGGAATACGCCAACATGGTGACCGTGGCGTGCCTGGCCACACTGCTGTTTCTGGGGGGATGGCATGGGCCGATTTTTGGTCCGGCGATTCTACAGGAGATCATGCCTGTCGTGTGGTTCTGCCTCAAGGTTTTCTTTTTCATGTTTTTGTACGTATGGGTTCGTTGGACCTTACCTCGCTTTCGCTACGACCAGCTGATGGCGTTCGGGTGGAAGGTCCTGCTGCCGTTGTCAATTGCCAATATTGTGGCAACGGCTCTGATTGTGGCGTGGAGGGCCTAAGTGCAGCTGCCAGCGGGCGGTTGCCAGTGTCCAGTTCAAACCTGGGCATGCTGGCAACCGGCAACCGGCGACTGGGGATTGGCTACCGATGTTTCATCTAATTTTGTTTCTATTTTTCGGGGCAATTTGCGTAGCAGGAGCCGTAAACCTGCTGGTGCAGAGTCATCCCATCAACAGCGCACTGTCGCTGATCGTGGTGATGGGCGCTTTGGCTGGCGAATATCTCTTACTGGGCGCGGAATTTGTGGCCGCGGTACAAGTGATCGTGTACGCGGGCGCGATCATGGTTTTGTTCTTGATTACCATCATGCTGCTGAATGCCGGAAAGGAAGAACGCAGCAAAGGAAGCCGCGTCGCGATTCTGCTCGGAGTTCCCGGAGTGGTGATTGGCGGAGCGCTGATTGGCTGGACAATTCTTGAGCGATCGAATCCGAGCGCTGTGCCAATCGGCGCATTGAAGGGCGATCCCACAGTCATTGCCCGGCTTCTGTTCCACGATTTTCTCTTGCCCTTTGAAGTCACATCGGTGTTGATCCTGATCGCCATTATGGGTGCAGTCGTGCTCGCCAGCCGGCCTGAGGCGGTAGCTCGTGGCGGCAGAAAGGACGGGTGATGGTTCCTCTTTCTTGCTATCTACTGTTGAGCGGAATCCTTTTCGTATGCGGAGTGCTGGGATTTCTGATCAAACGCAACATCATCACGATTTTCATGTCGATTGAGCTGATGCTCAATGGCGTGAACCTTTCGTTCGTCGCTTTTGCCGCGCAATGGCACTCGCTCAGCGGGCAAGTTTTCGTCTTTTTTGTGATGGTAGTCGCTGCCGCTGAGGCCGCGGTTGGCCTGGCGATCATCATTGCGGTCTATCGCACGCGTGAAACTTTGAATGTCGATCAGGTGAACCTGCTCAAGCTATGACGCAGAATCCTTATCTCTGGCTCGTTCCGTTGCTCCCGCTGGCCGGGGCGGGGATCAACGGCTTTATTGGCCGACGATTATCGAAGAAGACGATCAGCGCAATCGCGCTCGTCTTCTGTGGCGCTGCATTTGGCATGGCGTTGGTGATAGCCGCTGGTTTCTCTTCGGCGTCAGCTCCTTATTATTGCGATCTCGCCCACTGGCTCCGTTCCGGCAGTTTTCAAGTTGACTTCAGCTTCTACGTCGACCAGCTATCGCTGGTCATGCTGCTTGTGGTCACGGGTGTCGGCTTTCTTATTCATATCTATTCGGTCGGTTATATGTGGGACGACGACGGTTACTACCGCTTCATGTCCTACCTGAACCTGTTCATGTTCTTCATGTTGACGCTGGTGCTGGCGAAAAACTATCTGGTCATGTTCATTGGCTGGGAGGGTGTGGGCCTGGCGTCATATCTGCTGATCGGTTTCTGGTTCACAAAGGACTCGGCGGCAGCGGCCGGCAAGAAAGCTTTCATCGTTAACCGCATTGGCGACTTCGGATTCCTGATTGCGCTCTTTCTGATGATCAAGCATTTCGGATCGCTTGACTTTACGCACGTCTTCGGCGCCGTGCAATCTCTGCCACAGGAAACCGCAGGCGCTGGTTTACTGACGGCAATCGGTCTGCTGTTGATGGTCGGCGCAGCCGGGAAGTCGGCGCAGGTTCCTCTTTATGTCTGGCTTCCCGACGCGATGGAAGGTCCGACGCCGGTATCGGCGCTGATTCATGCGGCTACGATGGTCACGGCAGGCGTGTATATGGTAGCGCGGTCGTCCGCGATTTTCGATCGCGCACCGATGGCGATGATGGTGGTGGCGATCATCGGCACGCTCACGGCTTTGTTTGCTGCAACCATTGGCATCGCCCAGACTGATATCAAGAAAGTGCTGGCTTACTCCACCGTTTCACAGCTTGGATACATGTTCATGGCCTGTGGCGTGGGAGCGTTTTCGGCCGGCATCTTCCATCTGATGACGCACGCGTTCTTCAAGGGGCTCCTATTCCTGGCTGCCGGTTCAGTCATTCACGGCATTGGCGGCGAGCAGGACATGCGGAGGATGGGCGGACTGCGCCTCTACATGCCTTGGACCTTCCTCACCATGACGGTCGCCACATTCACGATCGCCGGATTCCCGCCGTTCGCGGCCTACTTCTCCAAAGACGAAATTCTTTGGAAAGCTTACTCCAGTCCGAACGGAAGTTGGGTTTACTGGTTGATCGGAGTCATTACCGCATTCCTCACCTCCTTCTACATGTTCAGACTGTGGTTCTTGACGTTCTTTGGCGATTATCGTGGCGGCCCCACGGCGCATGACGTGAAGCATGAGTCCGCTGATGCGCACGCCGTGCACGACAAGCACGCCCAGGAGGGCCACGACCACAGCACGCCTCATGAGAGCCCGTGGATAATGCTGGGCCCCCTTGTGGTCCTTGCCATCCTTTCTTTTGTTGGTGGTTGGGTTGGGATCGGCGGACGCTTTGAGCACTTCCTGGCGCCGGTATTCCAGAGTGGACTCACGTCAGAACTGGCGCATCAGTCTTCCGGCGAAGCTGCGGGCAAAGCAACCGAACTGCTCCTCATGCTGATCTCGGTCGCTGCAGCGGTTCTCGGATTCGTACTCGCTTGGGCTTTGTATTTTCGCCGTCCGCAACTGCCAGCGCGCATTGCGGAGAGATTAGGCGGCCTCTATCGCGTGGTCGCCAATAAGTACTACATCGACGAACTTTATGCCGCGCTGTTCGTCAA
>Ga0302176_10001558_pt1 | contig 10555 bp, 10 predicted proteins | sample I_Palsa_E1_1_FD_198787 | JGI IMG/M metagenome (GOLD analysis project Ga0302176, IMG submission 198787) | Peat permafrost microbial communities from Stordalen Mire near Abisko, Sweden - I_Palsa_E1_1 | ecosystem: Environmental > Terrestrial > Soil > Palsa > Peat permafrost | place: Sweden...
CGGCGTTCCCATAACTCCAACTCATGGTATCGCCAAGGCCCAGGAAGCCCCCTGTAAAGCTGTAGGTAATCGTATCGCCCGCCGCAAAACTGCTCCCGACCGACGTGGTCGTGCCGTCGGTGAGGGTATTAGTATAGCCATCGCTGCTCAGATTGCCTGGAGAGGCATATACAATCGATAGGATCTTGAATTGAGGATAGAGAACCCCCGGGACCGTGCTGCTCATAGTATACGAACAGCCGGAGTTATTTGCGCAGGAATAGAAATCTCCGGTGAGACCGGTGCCGGTCAGCACCGCGGGATTGGTTCCGCTGGGGCCGTTCGGCGGACAGTAGGTTCCCCCAGGGGAAACGATGTAGGCGGCTCCCCCATTGAGCGTAACGGCACCGTAGGCAAAATCATAGTACGAATAGGATGTGACTGGTTCCTGCGGGCCACCGGGCGACCCTATCGGACACGTTCCCGAGCTGGCGGTTTCCATCGTGTAGGTAAGCGATCCATTGGTTTCCTTCGTGTAGGTCTGGCACAAGGCAACAGAGGCCATGAGCGTGAACGCGAGCAAGCCAAAGCAGACACGTGTAAGTGTCTTTTTCATGCAATTCCTTTCGACCTTGCGGAACTAAGAGGAGAGAACTTCAGATGGGCTGACTTAGCTCAGAGGACCTGAAAGAGGGAACGAGAGTATTCGTCTCTGGCGGGGAGTATCCATCTTTGTAGGACACTCAAGAGAAACTTTTCAGCCTGTCACGAAATACGAACATCGCGGACAAGGTCAGAAAGCGGCGAGGCAGTCGTAGGCACTTAGCGGGAAACCTGCCGGTCTTTACGCGAGTAAGCCTGTGCAAAACCGGGCCGCTGAAGACAGCTCCTGTTACGAAGCCCGAACACACCCTCGGAGATCCGCGCCGCAAAGTTTTCCACAGCCCAACCCTGTGACATCTGACCTTGCGCCGCGCCAACCACTCACCCGATAATTGCCCAAGCAAAGGCAGTAAACTCGGCGGAATCTGGAAGGACGCTCCCGGCCAAAAGCGGTCTGCAAGTTCTTTGTTCTCTAGAGTTTGAGATCTAAGTCCTTTAGATCACGGATTTTACGGGGAATTTCTTGCTAACGGTACTAATAGCGCAGGCTCATCAAGAGGTGCATTCAGGGCAGCGAACTGCAACGGGATTGGTGCATCTTCGGGCGGGGGTGTAGGATGATCGTCGCCCCGGAGGTGAAGGTAATGCCTAGCGTATCACTGGACGTGGATGAGTTGCTCCTCGATTTGGAAAATCCCCGCATTAGTCGCGCCGCTGGTCAGCGAGATGCGATGCAGAGGATTATTGAAGATCAGGACGTTAAGCTGATTATTCTGGCGGAAAGCATTGTCGCCGACCGCTTAAACCCGATGGATCGTTGGCTTGTAATTAAAGCCCCCGCTGAGAGGGGCAAGTATATCGTTCTTGAGGGGAATCGGCGTCTTGCCACGATTAGAATATTGCATAACCCCACCGTGCTAAACGATCTGGAGGTGCGTGCTCCAGTCAAGCGTAGGCTCGTCGAACTATCTGAGCAGTTCGATGTGAAATCTATTGAACCCATCGACTGTTTTGACATCGGTGATCGGCCTGCCGCCGCAATATGGTTAACGCAACGGCATACTGGTGAAAATAAGGGACGCGGCATCGTGAACTGGGGTGGTGTTGCGACGGCACGTTTTCGCGGCCGTGATCCTGCACTGCAAGCCCTCGATCTTGTGCTCACTCACGGCGGCCTCAGCGAAGAAGAAAAGGAATCCGTTGAAAGCTATTTTCCCATCTCGACGCTAGATCGCTTATTGTCCACGCCAGCCGTGCGCGCGAAGATTGGCGTCGATATTTCCGATGCCAAACTAAGAACTGATTTACTGCCGACGGAGGTCATAAAGCCGTTGCGCAGGATGGTGCTTGATCTTGCTAATGAAGTGGTGAATGTCTCCGCACTCAAGAGCAAGGATCAAATGGTCGCGTATGTCTCGAAAATTGGGAAAGACTTACCGAATACTGGGAAACGTACTGGCAAGCTAGTGGCCGTTGATGAATGGAGTGACCGCGATTTCAGCACGGCATCGGCAAAGCCGAAGCCCAAACCAAAACCAAAGCCTCCCGTTCGCAAGACACTCATTCCGCGCGATTGTTATCTCACGGTGTCGAACGCCAAGATCGCTGAGATCGTGAAGGAGTTACGCGATCTTCCACTGGTTCAATATCCGCACTCGATTTCGGTGCTGTTCAGAGTTTTCTTAGAGACATCGGTCGATCACTTCTTGAGCGTCTCTGGCGTTCCACTGCATGTGGTCGTTAAAACCAAAGGAGGCGACAAAAGTGTGGACAAGTCGCTCCGAAAAAAGGTTGAGGAGGCAATTGACGAGTTAGTTAAAAAGGGTGTGTCTAAAAAGGATTTGGCGGGTGTTGCGAAAGGTATCGACGACAAAAACAATCCGCTCCACCACGAGACATTGCATCTCTATGTTCACAACCGCTTCTACTCACCGACAGAGCGAGAGTTGAAAGTTGCGTGGGATAATGCACAACTTTTGTTTGAGCAAATCTGGAAATGAAGTCACTAACCGCAAAGGCACATTCGCCGCATCGGCTCTTTCATTACACCCCTCTCCGCTATCCAGGCGGAAAGGGTAAACTCGCCGCGTACATCAAGGCGCTCCTACGAATCAATAAGCTGCTTGATGGAGAATATGTCGAGCCTTATGCGGGCGGATCGGCCATCGCGTTTGAACTCCTGTTTCATGAATACGTCTCGCGAGTTCACCTCAACGATATAAGCAAGCCAGTTCATGCGTTTTGGGAAAGCGTACTCAACAATCCCGATGCGTTATGCAAGTTAGTGCGGGATACGCCTTTGACAGTTGCAGCGTGGGACAAACAAAAGAAGATATTTTCCCACCCCTCTGACTTTAGCTCGCTCAAACTGGGATTCGCCTTCTTCTATTTGAACCGGACTAACCGTTCCGGCATCCTCAATGGCGGGATAATTGGCGGCCGAAGTCAAACTGGTAGGTGGAAGATTGATGCCCGATTTAATCGGGAGGGGTTGATCCGTCGGATAGAATCAATCGCTAAAATGCGCAATCGGGTCAGGCTTTACCGAATGGACGCATTGGAGTTTTTGCGAACCGAATCTGACAAATGGCCAGACAAAACTCTGATCTACCTAGATCCACCTTATTACGAAAGCGGACGCCATTTGTATTACGACTTCTACCGCCACGAAGATCATGAACAACTCCGCGACTTTGTGGTACGCAATCTTGCTGGCAAGCGATGGGTCATCTCATATGATAACGTCCCGCCAGTACGGGCACTGTACAAGGGATTCCAGCGACTAGTGTACGAAATAGGATATAGCGTCCGTCGTGCGCGGACTGGTTCCGAAGTGATGTTTTTCAGCGATTCGCTACAGAAAATCCCGTTTATCGTTTGACGATGTGTTTAGAATGGTGAGAGATGAAACATTCCGCCGAGTACCGCAAGTTCACAGGGCTAGTAGACCGTCTGCTTACCGTCTCGCACGAAGAAATTCAGAGACGCGAAGCGGAGTATCGAAAACAGGTAGATGCGAACCCACGCAGGCGCGGCCCGAAACGTGGGAGCAAAATAAAAAAGCGGGAAGCGGTCACGCCGCCTTCCGCTTCCGACCTCTAGGCAATCGGAACTTAGAATACAGGCTCCGGTTTTTTTGCCTCCTTCGCCGTAAGTTCCGCATACGTCAGTCTCTTGCCGATAATCTGCGAACACAGACGGCTCATCCGTTCTCCATCGTTAACAGGCTCACTCTTGGTTCCGCGATTGTTGTACCGGAAAACCTGCTCATCCACGTAACGCTCAAGGTGGAACGGCTCTACCGCAACATAGGTGCCGTTCAATCCGCGCTTGAGCAAGCTCCAGAAGTTTTCAACACCATTGACGTGGACGCGGCCCTTTACGTAGCTCTGGGTCTTGTCCACCATGTCGTGGATGAATCGCCGTTGCAGCCCTTGCTCGTATGCGACCGCGCTATCCGTGTAAACCTTCGTTCCGTACTTTACTTGCTTGAGAATTTCGGACTGCAACGCTTCCCGCGTTACGTTTGGCATAACCTTCGCACGTACCTGTCGATCAGTGCGGTCAAGAATGCCTTGTACAACGGCCTTGCCGAATGCGCCGCCGCGTGCCTCATAGCGGACCTTTTTGTCCTTGTGCATGTTCTTCTTGCGGCCTCCGATGAAAGTCTCGTCGACTTCCACTTCGTTCTCAGCGCCGCCGATCTTCGTCATCGGGCCATTGCCGAAATCTTCCTTCATGCCAAGACGGATGCGATGAAGCATGAACCATGCTGTCTTTTGTGCGACTCCAAGAGAGCGGTGAATCTCCCAAGAGCTAACCCCGTTCTTGCAGTTCGCAACCATCCACATAACAGGCAACCACTTCTCAAGGCCAAGAGCCGAATCCTCAAGAATGGTTCCGGTCTTGATGGAGAACTGAGACTTCGGATGACGGGTCTTGCACTGCCACAGGCGGCGAGACGGTACAAAAGCCGAATCCGTCCGCTGGCACGTCGGGCAGACTACACCGTTCGGCCAGCGCCGCGCCTTGAGGTAATTCAGGCAGTTGTCAGCGTCCGTAAAGTATTGAATCGCTTGTTGAAGGGTCTTGGGTTCGGGTGCCATGAACCGATATTAGCAGGGGAGTGTTGATGAGTCAAGGCTATTATTACCTTGCTAACGTCATGATTCTAAAAGATCGGGGCGGGTGGGGGAGGGGATACTAAACCAATAAACAGTTATCAAGCCGTTAACTCATTCACGACCCGGAAGAGGGGTCGATTCCTATGCTCGGAATAAATAATTTCGTGTTGCTGGCGCTCCTGCTGTCCGCCGCAGCGGCCTCGGCCTCCGACTGCCTCCCCATCCGCGAGGCCAGCCAGCACGTCGGCGAAACCAGGTGCGTAACCGGCAAAGTCCTGCGCGTGAAAGTCGGCGCCAAAGGAGTCCATTTCGTCGACTTCTGCGAAGATCAAATGTCCTGTCCCTTCACCGTCGTCGTCTTCCCTTCCGACCTTAAAGATGTGGGTGACGTCCGCCGCCTCGCCGGACAGATGATCGAGATTCACGGCCCAGTAAAACTCTACAACGGACGCGCCGAAATCATCCTCAACCGCGTCAGCCAATTAACCGCCGGCTCAACCCTGATCCCTCCCCTACCCAAAAACTACGACGTCGAAAAACAAGGCCACTACAGCGCCGGCCGAATGCGCCCCACCAAGAAGCCCGCCAAGACCTACTCCACGCCCAACGCCACCGCAACCTACGGCAACGAAGCGGACGTAAGCGCCGAACCGCCACAGTGAAAACAATGGACGCACCCTCACACCATTCCCTTCCTCAACTCCTCCAGCGGATACTTCGTCCCCCTCCAGACGATTCCGTCGTTCCACAGAGCATGAAACATCGAACGCAGCAGAATGTAGATAAACAAAACCGTGCTGACCGGATGCAGTAAGAAGCAATAGACCGGAACCTTCGAGCGCCATGACATGCCCACGTAAATCAAAAACATCGATGCCAGTGCAATGGCATAAGGCAATCGCTCCCACCCATGCGCCAGCCACACGCCCAGAAACGGCAAAAGATTCAGGAAGGCCATACCAAAAGCTGAAATCAATGTCCTCCACCACTGGAACGACAAGACGGCAAAAAAATTCTTCGTTAGATTGTCGACCACTCCCATCGCGCCGTTCGCCCAACGAATCGAAATCAGGTCGCCGCCAAAAACGTTGCGCTGCGCGAAGCCGGCGTTCTTCACCACCTTGCCCAGCTTCATGTCGTCCAGCACTTCCATGCGCAACGCTTCGTAGGTTCCCACCGCTTCATACGCGTCGCGGCGAATCAGGTTGAAAGCGCCCACGCCCATGTGGTCCTTCGATTTCGGATCCGCCACCTTCCACGGACGATGACCGAATACAAACATAGTCTGAAAGAAAGCGATCATCATGGCTTCGCCGGGACGCTTCATGATCATTTCCGGAAACAACACCACATGATCCGCGCGCTCAGCCTCTGCGTATGCCAGCGCTCGCCGCACGGAATCGGGCTTGAACAGCACGTCGGCATCGGTAAACAGCAGCCAGTCGCCAACAGCCTGATTCGTCGCCGTCCACATGGCATGCGTTTTGCCCAACCACCCTGCGGGCAATTCGCGGTGATGAATCACTCGCAGGCGTCCGTTCGCAAGGGGATTGTTCGCCACCCTTTCCATGACCTCGCCCGTTCGATCGGTGGAGCGATCGTTCACCGCGATCACTTCATAGTTGTCGTAATCGAGTTGCAAGAGGTGGGTCAAAGATTGCTCGATGTCCTCTTCTTCATTGCGTGCCGGAACGATAAGCGAAACGCGCGGATTGCCGGCAAGAGGATTGCCCGAAGCTGCGGCCGGATTGCGGTCCCATTCGGGCCGCGAGATGTCGGCCACGCTGGGCATGCCGATCGCCGCCTCGACGATGCGAGAGAGCCAGGTCAATGCGAGAACCGTGCCTGCAATCCAGTGAAAGTAATGCATCCCGCCTAAGTGTTCCCGGCCTTTTCTAAGTCAATCGACACGCCATCGATTCGCACCGCCGGCGCAAATTTCATCCCGTAAAACAGTATGGCAGAAGAAACAACCATGGCAATCACGGGCAGGATAAACGCGGCCTGTAGCGTTCGCTTATCGGCCACGTAACCCATCAGCGTGGGCGAAGGCACATCGCCCAGCAAATGAAAAACAAAAATGTTCACGGCCAGCGCGGTCGCGCGAATATGCGCGCCCACGGAATTAATCACCGCCGCATTAAGCGGAGAGGTGTTGAGCAGCAGAAAGAACGCCGCCAGCGCGATGGCGGGCAACATCACCGGTCCGCGCATAAACAAACCCGCAATCATAAACGGCACACCCAGCGCCATACTCGCCGCCGAAACAAAGTAATAAGACCCCTTCATGCGCGGCAGCAGATAATCCCCCAGCCAGCCTCCCGCCAGGGATGCCACTATTCCATCGGCCACAATAATGATTCCGAACATAAAGTTGGCCGACTCCAGCGAGTACCCGCGCGCCCGCGACAAGAAGGTCGGCATCCAGACCTGTATGCCACCCAGGGCGAACGTCATCATTGCCATGCCCAAAGTCGAGGTCCAGAACGCCGGGTTGCGCGCCAAGCCGCGCAGCGTCCCGCGCTCCGGAGTCTCCTTCTCCGAGTCGAAAGCCCCGCGTTCCGGCTCGTGCAAAAACAGCACTGCCAACGCCAACAGAAATCCCGGAACCGCCGCGATGTAGAAGGGAAATCTCCACCCGTGGTGTGCGCCGAGGTTTCCGCCAAGCAAGTATCCCGCCGCCGTCCCGACCGGAATGGCCAGATAGAACACGCCCAGAATCCGTCCGCGTCTTTCCTCGGGAAACAGATCGGCCACAAACGTCGGAGCGATCGTCACGAACGTCGCCTCGCCAATTCCAACCAATGTGTGACGAATTAGCAATTCCGTATAGGTGTGGGTGAAAGCTGTGAGCAGGGTGAGCGCGCTCCAGAAGATCGCGCCTCCAACGATGATTCTCTTGCGCGAATAGCGATCCGCCAGCGGGCCCACGAACGGCGCTGCGACCATGTAGAACAGCAGAAAGGCGCTGGTGAGGTAGCCCACCTGCGTGTTGCTCAGCCGAAATTCCGTCTGCACCAGCGGCTGCACCGCGAACAGCACGGAACGGTCCACATAGTTCAGCAGGTTCAGCGCCGTGAGCAGAATAAGCGCTGTGCGCGGATAGAGTTTCTTTTCGGCCACAGGTCGAGCGAATATAGCACGACCCTCAACCGGCTAATCACTACCGTTTCTTTCCCCGCGTTTTCGGCCACCTTGCTACCACCGTGGTAGAGATCCCGCCCCGCGGACGGAACTCCCCTTTCACCTCCGCCCACACCGGCTTCGCGCAGCGAACCACGTCCTCCAGCACTCGGTTCACGACGTTCTCCTGAAAAATTCCCAGGTTGCGGTACGAGTGCAGATACTCTTTATACGATTTCAGTTCCAGGCACATTTTGTTGGGCTCGTAGCGCAGCGTGATCACGCCAAAATCAGGCAGGCCGGTCTTTGGGCAGACGGAGGTAAACTCCGGATCATCGATCACGATCTCGTATCCGGGAAACTGATTCGGCCAGGTCTCGATCTGCGGAAACTTGGCGTCCAGCCCGGAGGCGGCGTGCTCGGGCGTGTAGCGGTGAAGTTTGGGCATGCAGCATTGTAGCGTTTGAGCGACTCGCGCTGCCGGAGTGGCTCAACAGCCTCATCAAGATCGCCCATAACCGTTACCTCTGTAACGCCTCTTCCGGGCCATTCCCCTCGACTTCGCCCCTAGGTACGATCAATCTGCCCGGATATATCGGGCGCGCACACCGTTGGAAAGGAAGCACAGAGCAACTACTATGGAATACAAAGAGTTTGTAGTAAGCGCAGAGGCCGACCACCACATCGTCATCAAGCCCCAGCCGCATCCCGTACACCCAGCGGCACCCGCGAAGGTTCCCGAAGGCGGCTCAACGTTACTGTTCATTCTGGTAGCGCTCACCGCAATCGGATGGGCAGCAGCCAAACGATACCGCGTACAAATTGGTGAAAACGCCCTGCACACCGGGATTGCCTCTTAGGCGGGGATTTGCCAATCGTTCCGGATTCTGTCAAGCGAAGTTAAGTGGTCAGAAGCACTGAGAACTGAATTTCCGATCAGGGGATTCCAGCCGCCGTGCGCACACCTCTCCGATTTCAGTAGCCATCCAACCCATGTGTATTTGAGTCAAGACTTCACCCGGCGCCGGGAACGCGCTGAGCGTTGCGCGTTCCCGGTCCCCTCCATCACGTATTCAATCTCGGCTCCCAGCCGAAACGGTTTAAGTTAGCGTTGGCGCGCCAAACCCCAACCCTTATCCGTTTACGCATCCACCCGCCCTAAGCAGCATCTAACCATGCAACGGCTTGGGCAGACGGCATTCTTTCGCAGGCGTTCGAGTGGTAAATTAATCCTTGCAGTTGTCCCCGCCGCATCCTGAAAGATAACCGGTTGCCCGCAACCAACAATTCGAATGGACGACCCGCCTCACACAAGGGCCGCACTTGGCTTACGGTCGGTGTGCTAGCGGCACTCGCGACGATCCCTATCTTTACGCGACCCGGCTCCCTGAAGGTTCGCACCACGACGGTGGAACGCGGCCCGATCCGCAGCTTGATTTCCACCAACGGCAAAATCGAGCCCATCCAGAATTTCGAAGCCCATTCCCCGGTCGCCACCACAGTGAAGCGCCTGTTCGTAAAAGAAGGCGACCACGTTCGCAAGGGCCAGTTGCTATTGCAGCTCGATGACGCCGACCTGCGCAGTCAGGCCGCCCGTGCCCAGGCGCAAATGAAGGCGGCTCAGGCCGATCAGTCCGACCTTAGCACCGGTGGCACCCGCGAAGAGCTGCTCACGCTCGATTCCCAACTCGTCAAAGCCCGCAACGCGCGCGATGCCGCGCAGCGCGATCTGGACGCTCTTCATCGCCTGCAGCAGCAAGGCGCAGCCTCCGCGGGTGAGGTCAAGCAGGCGGAAGATACTCTGCAGCGCGCCCAAGCCGACGCTACTTTACTGGAGCGGAAAAAGAAAGACCGCTACTCGCAGCCCGAGGTCGCAAGAGTTCAGGCCCAGGGAGAGGAAGCGCAAGCCGCCTACGCAGCCGCCGAAGACGCTCTAGGCAAATCCAGCGTGCGCGCTCCCTTCGATGGCATCGTCTACGCGCTTCCCGTGAAGCAAGGCGCTTACGTGCAAACCGGAGACTTGCTTTTGCAGGAAGGCGATCTCTCGAAGATGCTGGTGCGCACCTTCGTCGACGAACCCGATATTGGCCGCCTCGCCACCGGACAGAAAATCGAAGTCACCTGGGACGCCTTGCCCGGACGCACCTGGAACGGCACGGTCAGCGCCATTCCGGCCACCGTCAAACTTCGCGGCGCGCGCAATGTCGGCGAAGTCACATGCACGGTTGACAACCATGACCTGCGCCTGTTGCCCAACGTCAATGTAGGAGTTACGGTCATCACCGCAGAACACAGCGGCGTGCTCACTCTCCTGCGCGAAGCCGTCCGCATGGACGACACCAAGCCTTATGTCTATCAGGTGGTGGATGGCAAACTCGCCCGCCGCGAGGTAGAAGTCTCCCTCCAGAACCTTACGCAGGTCGAGATCACGGCCGGACTCCCCGAACATTCCGTGGTAGCTCTATCCTCGACCGAGGCCAAGCCTTTGATCGACGGCGCTCGCGTCAAGGTGGTGCCTTAACCGATGAAGTGGATTGGGAGTGGTTGTCATCCTGAGCGCGCGTCTTTTGCGCGGCGAAGGATCTGGGCGAGCCGCGCGGTGTGGCGCGTTCTTTGCGACACATCAATCGCGCGTTTGGCTCGCTTCCTTATTGCCTCGCTTTCGATCCTGTCGCTCCCTCTAGTTCTCGCCGCCCAAACGCCCCAGGACCTCCTCGCCGCCGGCC
>Ga0302176_10001560_pt1 | contig 10553 bp, 4 predicted proteins | sample I_Palsa_E1_1_FD_198787 | JGI IMG/M metagenome (GOLD analysis project Ga0302176, IMG submission 198787) | Peat permafrost microbial communities from Stordalen Mire near Abisko, Sweden - I_Palsa_E1_1 | ecosystem: Environmental > Terrestrial > Soil > Palsa > Peat permafrost | place: Sweden: Abisko...
GGCCGCCCTCCATAATGTTTGGCCGAACGCCGCCGGGGTCGTCAAGGTCCTCCACTCAGCGATCCGTTCTCACCCGGGAGAGTACCTGGCGGAGGACTATGACGTTGAGGCCTATTACCTGCGTGCCGAAGTTCCCTGGGAGCGCTGGTCAAGCACCTACTTCTTCAGCTATCAAGGAATAAGCCCTGGAGCGTCCTCCTATACGACTGCGATAGACGACCATTATTTCTCACTGGTGATCCTCAACTTCGGGGACACCGTGACTGCCGACACCCAGATCGCTGCCGACATGCGCCACGCGGGCGGCTACTACGTCCTAACGCGAACTGGCCGGTTTACCATCTGGGCATCACGGACACCGCCATCAGATCCGCAATCTGGGGGTAATCTTGACCGCTACTAAGCCCTTGATTGCTGAGCAGGTGCAACAAATCTACCTGCCCCGGCCGCCCAGGGACCGGGAGAAGTACAAGTATTTCGGCAGCCCGCGCCGCTGGGTATTCGCGTGGCTGCTTATCGCCTCCGCCGGCGTTCTGTACGGATACATCCACGTGGCCGAGCGCGCCTGGATTGTCACGCCGGTTATGTGGCTGCTGCTCATGGTCATCGTGCCGCCGGTCGTGGTGAACTTCTGGCTGCGAATGGGGCGCCCGAGGCTTACCCTGCCGGAGCACCAGGCCACCGTAGCCAGCTACCGGGAGCATGGCGAGACGGTGGATATTTTCCTGCCCAGCTGCGGTGAGCCGCTAGCCGTCCTGAACAACACCTTCCGGTACGTAAGCAAAATTAACTGGGACGGCCCGAAGACCGTCTACGTACTCGATGATTCCGCCCGGGAGGCAGTACACGACCTTGCGGACCATTACAAATTCCGGTACATCGTGCGTCCTGACCCTGGCGTAATGAAGAAAGCCGGTAACCTTAGCTACGCTCTATCCATCAGCGCCGGGGACTTCATCGTAGTGATCGACGCCGATTTCGCGGTGCGCCCGGAATTCCTCTACGAGACCATGCCGTACTTCTCCGACCCCCAGGTCGGCATCGTCCAGACAGCTCAGTATTACGATGTCGGCCCTCGGACCTTTTCTTACATCCAGCGCTTCGCGGGAACCTTGCAGAACATCTTTTTCCAGTTTATCCAGCCAGCCAGAGACCGCTACCGGGCGGCAATCTGCGCAGGCACCAACCTGATTTACCGCCGCGCCGCCGTCGTGGCGGCAGGCGGCTTCGCGTGGGTACCGATCGGTGAAGACGTCCACTCTGGAGTCAAACTCGCCTGGGCAGGCTATGAAACCCGCTATCTGCCCCTTTGCCTGGCCACCGGCGTGGCGCCTATTGACTTCCCGTCCCTGGCGAACCAGCAAGCCCGATGGTGCCGGTCCTCGATGATGGTGATGATCGATAAGCATTTCGTGGAGGCACCGTATAACTGGAAGCAGCGAGCCGCCTTCTGGGCAGCATTTCTCTACTACATGTCATCGGCTGCGTTGCTGCTTACCGGGCCGTTCCCCACGCTGACGATGATCTGGTTCTATCCAGGGCACGTTTACCCGCACAATTACCTACCGCTCCTGCCCGCGCTCGCTGCCACTCTTTTTGTGTTCCCGATGCTGAGCCGAGGCTGGCGTCCGACTATTTATCGGGTCTGCATGATCAACGCGTGCTGTCACATGTATTCGATCTGGTATGCGATCCGGGGGCGTGTCGCCGAATGGGTCCCCACCGGGGCCTCGCCAGACGGGGGACAGGTTCCCGTCGTGGTGAACCGGATCCTTTGCAGCTGGGTCGCGATATTTCTGGCGCTCCTCTGGACGGGCCTGGCGCTGCGGGTGCATCAGTACGGCTGGCGCCCGTACTGGGCGACGGAGGTCCTGGGCGGCGTGCAGCTCTACATGCTGGCGCCGTTGCTGACTCCCAGCAAGGGAGTCTGGAAGCGCGCAAAGACCACGGAGATAGCGGCATGAGATGCCTGCCTGGCTGCCCCAGTTGCGGGATGGCACCGGCCGCGATCTCTAGCCACAGCGGAGTTACGGAAGGAACGAATCTATGAAGCATCGCAGCGACGAAGGCCGACGCGGGCACCGGAGACTCCTCACGACTGCCGTGGCCATCCTTGCTGCGGCGGCGATCGCGGTGGGTGTCAGCCTCTACAACAAATCGTCGGATTCCATCGGGCCGCTGCCGGTTAACCTCCCCACTACGCCCCAGTCCTACCTGGGGGTTTATGCGGACGGAGCTCCTGCCTCGTACAACGGAGTAACAGCCTTCACCAGCGCGACCGGAGCACGGCCCGATTTGGTCATGTACTACAGCGGATGGTTCGTGCCGTTCGAGACTAGCTTCGCGACTACCGCAGCCAAGAACGGCGCGGTGCCACTCGTGCAGATGGATCCGACTAACATCAGCATTTCCGCGATCGCGGCTGGCAAGTACGACGGCTACCTGAGCGCTTACGCCGAGGCCGTCCGCGCCTACCGCCACCCGGTCATCCTCAGCTTCGGCCACGAGATGAACGGCACCTGGTACAAGTGGGGTTACGGGAGTACGAGCCCGGCGGTCTTCGTAGCGGCCTGGCGGCACATAGTGACGCTATTTCGCGCGCTGGAGGTCCGGAACGTAACGTGGATGTGGACGGTCAACATCGTCAACAACACGCAGAAAGGCAAAATCCCGCCGCCAGCTCCGTGGTGGCCCGGCAGCTCCTATGTCAACTGGGTGGGCATCGACGGTTACTACCTCAAGCCCAACTGGCAATTCGCCCCGTTGTTCGGGCCAACCATCACCGAAGTGCACGAACTAACCACCGACCCGATACTTATTGCCGAGACAGGCGCAACTCCTGACTCAGGCCAGCCGGCGAAGATCGCCGACGCCTTCGCCGGCATGAAAGCTTACGGGCTGCTCGGGTTCGTGTGGTTCGACACGACCAACTCCGAGGGCCAGGGCTTCGGCATCAGCACTCCCGCGGCTTTCGCCGCATTCCGCAAAGGTGCCAGCAGTACTTACACCAGGCCTGCATCATGAACGGCCGGGCGCTGATGGTAGCGAGGCGAAACATGTCGGTCAGGAGGTCCTGAGGCTTTGGCTGACACCCAACATTCGAAAGTACATCGCCAAGCCCGGCCGCAAGCACTCCACGTACCGGGCGGACTTCCGGACGGACTGACACCCACCGAGTTCCCTGTCACGCCCGCTGATGGACTGCAGATGCTGCGGTTGCCCACCGTCAGCCCGCCAGAAACTCCTGGGCAGGAATCTGCCGCGCACACCGGGCCAATGCCTACTCTGTTCGAAGCCTTGGTCGCAGACCCGGATGTAGCCGCCGTGGAGTCTGCATCCACAGCGCAACCGGGAGGCGAGCAGGGAGCAGGCCGGCCTGCCAGGCGTGGTAGGCATGCGGCCCCCCCACCGCCCTACTTGGAACGCCGGGCCGCGCGATTCGTGGTCTTCAGCGCGATCGGAGGATTCGTCTTCCTGCTGGGGTTCGGCCTCCAGGCCGCGCTAACCGCTGACGCGCACGTACTGCCCGTGGTTTCCTACGCGGTCCAGGCGGTTGTGTCAGTGGAGACTAGCTTCCTGCTGAACCGCTGGCTCACCTGGCGTGACCGTGACATCCCGTTCAGGCTTGCCTTTGCCCGCTTCAATATCCAGAAGACGGTAACGATCGCGCTCAACCTGGCACTCTATGCGGGATTGCTCCGACTAGGCATGAACTACCTCGTCGCCAATGTGGTCCTGACGGCCGTGTTTACAGTTGTCAATTATGTCGCGGGCGACCGCCTCGTATTCATACCGGGTCGGACGCGAGCCACCGAGCCTGCTGCCCCCGCCGTCCCCGTTCTGGACGTGGATCATCCAATGCCAGAAGTCAGTGTCGTCATCCCGTGCCGGGGCAATGAGGACACTATCTGGGCCGCGGTGCAATCCCTGCTTAACCAGGACTACCCCCGTCTCCGCGACATCATCCTGATCGGCTCGCCGGGAGATTCCACCTGGAGCGCGCTGGCCGGCCTTGATGATCCAAGGGTGTCGATCTGGGAAGTAGAGACACCGCCTGGAATGCGGGATGCGAACTACAAGCGGCACATGGCCGTCGCGATGGCCTCAGGTACCGTTATCGCGCTGGTCGACAGCGACATAGTGCTCCCGGACGACTGGATGAGCCGGGCGGTCGCTGCGCTTGAGGAAAGTGGCGTCAGTTGCGTAGCGGGCGGCATGAAGTCGTTTCACGACACCTTCTGGGGCCGTTACACCGACAGCACGTGGATCGGCGCCAAGACGCCCCGCATCGCGGAGTCGTACACCGTCACCAGCGCGGATTTCGGCGCGCGCGGGCGTAAGCCACCGATCTTGGCCAACGTCCTGTTCACTCGCGAACTGTATGACGACTGCCCCATCGATCCGTTGTGGTCGCACGGGAGCTATGAGGATTACGAATGGTTCTGGCGTGTGTCCACGGCCGGGCACCAGACTCGCGTCTGCCAGGACCTTTTCGGCTGGCATCACCACCGTCGCGGTATGCGCGCACTAGCCAGGGAGTACCGGCGCTCGTCGAGGGGATGCGCGTACTTCATCGGCGCTCATATGGATAGCCCGCTCGCCAGACGGCGCCTGCGCCAGGCAATCGTCTTGCCGCTCGCGGCGGCCATGGGAATCATCAGCGCCGTTGTTGCCGCCGCGTACGGCTACAGTTCCGTCGTGGCCGCGCTCGTGCTGGGCGGCGCCGCGGTGCTAACCGTGCATCAGGTCGTCCGCTCGCGCAGCCTGGAGAGCGTCGCCTACCCAGTCGTCGGACTTGTCCTCGGTTCGATCTTCACCATCGGACTCGTGACGAACTTGATGCGATCAGACCCCACGGTCACGGCCCCTGCCGTCGCCTTCCCCGCCGCTGCAGGCCATGTTGAGGAACCCGCGGGCCGTCCGCGGCGGCGCATACTGCATCCGTTGATGGCTATCTGCGCCGTGCAGGCCGCTCTTTCCCTGACCCTCGTCTGGAGCAACACGGCGTACACAGATGAAGCGGCTTATCTCTGGGTCGGTCGTCTTGAGCTCGCGCACTGGCTGCACGGGACATCATGGCCGTCGGTCTACGCTTACCGGACCTTCTCCGGATCGCCGGTACTGTACCCGCCGCTCGGCGCCCTGGCCAACAGCATCGGCGGTCTGGCCGGCGCGCGGATCCTTTCGCTGGCTTTCATGCTCATGGCAACAGTCCTGCTCTATCTCACGGCGTACAGGCTGATCGGCCGCACGGGAGCCCTCTTCGCCGCCGCCCTCTGGGCGCTCAGTGAGCCAGCGCTGCGGCTGACATTCGCAACCATTGATCCCCTGTCCGTACTTCTGACCGCGCTCTCGGCATGGCTGATCGTGCAGGCAGGCTACCGTCGCCGCCGCGGCGAGTTCGTCGCTGCCGCGGCCGTCGCTCTTGCCCTGGCCAACGTGTCAGCGTACTCAGGCATCGTCATCGATCCGGTAGTGATCGCGTTCGCGTTCCTCGCCTGGCGAATCCGCCTGCCGGTGCAACAGTCAGTGTCTTGTACCGCCTGGCTAGCCGGGGCTTTGACGCTAACCTTTGGCCTGGTGATGACCGCCTCACGATCATGGGCTGGGCTCTCTACCATATTCGGGCCGAAACCCTCTAGTCACCAAAGCGTCTCTTCAGCCCTGGGTGAGATCTGGGTGTATTCAGCGCTGATCATCGGCCTTGCCTTGATAGGTGCTCTCGCCACTCTTCAAGCTAAAGACAGAAACCACGTGGCATTGCTCGGAGGGCTGAGCTTCGCCGCGTTCATGGTTATGCAGTTTCACGATCAAAGCCCATCGACTATTGACAAGCACCTTGCCTACGGAATCTGGTTCGCCGCCATCGTGGCCGGTTACGCGTGCAGCAAGTTCGTCAGATGGCTGCCCGGAGCCAGAAAGCCGCTCGCAGCGCTCTGCTGTACGGCCGCGTTCGTTTACCCCGCCGTCGCCAGCTGGCAAGCAGCTTGGCAACGCTATCATTCATGGCCTAATTCCAGCCAATTCATCGACAATTTCGAACTTACCGCTGCGCACAGCCAGGGACTCCTTTACGTACCTCCAGCCGAGGCCAATATCGCTGAATATTACACCCCGCAAGACATTGAATGGAGTCGCTGGAACCAAACGCTATCACTTAACCCGCCGCTAACAGCGAAACAGCTCAACAACTACTATTTGGCGAAGCTGAACAGCGGGGACTACGGAGTGATAACTCTCTTCTACTCAACAACATTCTCCTCGGGGGGGCTACCAGAGTCTATCCTGCTACCTTCGCACTTGCCTACGTCGCATATCAGCGCTTATCAGGAAAAGCTACTAAACGTAGTGGGAATAAACTCCGGGGAGCCTGGCCTGGCTACGCTAACACTAGCTATTGAGAAGGACGGGCAATATAACCTCGTTGAAAAGGGAAATTATAACACGACCAATATCTCAGGCACTCATGGCTACGGTTACTATGCGATCTGGAAGAAGAAGGAGCCCACGTGAGCGCGGCCGTGTCCTCGACGGGCCGGCAGCAGGACCCCGCTCCCAGCCCGTCGCGCCTGCCCACTCTAGAGCAACATTCCAGGTTGCGGTTCCTCCTGCATCCGCTGACGGTCATCTGCACCGTGCAGGCTGTCCTGTCGCTAAGCCTCGTCTGGAGTAACACGGCGTTTGCGGACGAAGCACAATATCTCAGCACAGGTGAGCTTGAGTGGGCCCACTGGCTGCACGGAGCAAGTGTGCCGCCATACCTCCTGAAGAGCCTTTCCGGGTCGCCCGTCATCTACCCGCCACTAGGCGCTTTGGCCAACAGCATCGGCGGCCTTGCCGGAGCAAGGATTTTGTCACTGCTATTCATGCTTGGCGTGACGATCGTGCTCTATCTCACGGCATCGCGGCTGCTCGACCGTACAGCAGCCGTTATCGCCTCCGCTCTGTGGGCACTGAGCGAGCCATCCGTCCGCCTGGCATTTGCCACTTTCGATCCTTTGTCGATACTGCTGACGGCGCTCTCGGCTTGGCTCATAGTGCAGGCCAGCTACCGCTACCATCGCGGCGCGTTCGTAACCGCGGGTGCGGTCACTCTCGCTCTGGCCAACGCGACGGCCTACTCGGGGATCATCATCGACCCCATCGTCATCATCTTCGCATTCCTTGTGTGGCTGCCCTGCATGCGCTGGCGAAAGGCATCATTGTGGATGATGTGGTTCGCCGGTATATTGGCGCTTCTCTTTATTCTGCTGATGGCCGTCTCCGGTTCTTGGGCTGGACTTATGTCCACTGTCATTAACCGCGGCAGTTCTGACCACCAGAGCGTCCTGCTCGTCCTTAGCGATAGCTGGGGATACTCCGGGCTGATTGCCGTGCTAGCGGCGACAGGCGTAATCACCGCGTTCGCTGCCGAAAACAGGCAGCGTGCCGTGCTGTTGGCATTGCTCGGCGGCACGGCTCTCGTGGTCCCAGCGGCGCAGTTGCATGAGCAAACCGCATGGTCGCTCGACAAGCATCTCGCCTATGGGATCGTCTTCGCCGTCATCGCGGCAGGCTATGGATGCAGCAGACTGATCACGAAGGTTCCCAAAGCCGGGAGGAAGCTCGCGGCATCCTGCTGCGTGATAGCTTTCGCTTATCCAGTCGCAACCAGCTGGGCATCGGCCTGGAGTGTTTATCATGCGTGGCCCAATGCGCGCTCTTTCATCACCGAGTTCACAAGTGAGGCGGCACATAGCCGAGGGCTCATCTACGTATCAGAAACGGGCCCAGAAAATATTGCTGAATATTATACACCGGAGGGCCGAGACACAAAGCGGTGGAGCACCGGTCTGTCACTTGATCCTGCCATCGGGTCGTCGAAGACTTGGGAATCCTATTACGCTAGCAAGCTAAGCAAGGGCAACTATGGGGTAATAGTGCTGTTTTACACGACAACGTTCTCGTCAAAGCCGAACTTGCCGGGAGAAATTCTGGTGTCACCGCCTAAGCCTGGGTTGAATCAAGAGATTCTTCGTCTTGAGGGAGACAACCCGGGAGAGCCTGGCCTACCCGATCTGACGCTAGCCATAGAGAACGACCCCGCCTACGGTGATCAGCCGAAGACAGGACCATATGACAGCGCCAGTGAGAACGGCTTCTACGCGATCTGGCTGGAAAAACCGCAGAGGTGAGCGCCGTAGTGAAGTACTTGGGGGACGGGCATCAGCACCCGGCAGAGCCGCCGGTTGTCTCGCAGCGGACGGAGGTCGGGCGGGGGCGCCAGCGGCGGCCGATAAGCTTTCCCGTGCTGGCGTTCTTCGCGGTACTTGTCGTGGGCACCGGATTGCGGCTGTGGCACCTGAGTATCTCTCCGGCATGGCAGTGGGATGAGGCTGCCTACTATCGGGTGTCGGTAAACGTCCAGCACGGGATGCTGAGTGAGCATTCGGTGTATGGCGTGCCCTGGGAGCCGTTCCTGTGGCAGCCACCGTTTTACTTCCTGGTGCTGTCCAAGTGGTTCAGCATTGTCGGAGCCAGCATTTACCATGCACGGCTCCTTGGCGTGATCGCGACGGCGGCAATGCAGGCGGTCTTGTTCCGGCTGATCTGGAAGATCCATGGTTCTGCAGTGGCACTGTTCGCCATTGTTCCTGTCATTTTCGACGGCTGGTTGATGTACATCGAGCGTGTCTCCTACATCGAGAATGTGCTGCTGCTAATCATCGTGACTGGCCTTTTGCTTTACCAGCGCGCCTTGGAACATCCATCGTGGCAGCGCTTCGCTATCGCCGGCGCTAGCATCGGATTTGCTGCGATCTTTAAGCATACAGGTGCCTATCTCCTGCTAGCTGTCCTGCTCTGCTGGCTTGTCCTACGCCGCGCTCACAAGGGACACTTGGTCATGCTCGTTGTGGCCATAACCGTCATCATGACCTATTTTGCGGTTATGACTGGGCTTTTCGATGTGCCCGGCCACGATTGGTACATAGGCCAAACTATTACCCAAGTACGGCGCGTCCTAGCGCTGCAGCAAAGCGGCGGCACCCTGACCTCACCGGGAGGCCTGCTGCATCTCCTGGTAGCGCAGTACCGGTTTTTCATCCCCAGCGTGCTGGTCGCGCTCGCGGCCTTCACTACGGTCGCGCGCCGTATTCTGCAATGTTATCGAGTCCGCAACTGGGAGCCGGCTCAGGAGAATGCGCTGCTATTCAGCTGGCTAGTGACCGGGATCGTCGTCTTCGGTGTCAGCTCCTTGAAGTACCCGCAATACTTCGCCGTGATCCTTATACCAGCGTACTGCTTCATCTGGACCGAGGTGGCCCGCTGGAACTGGCGCTCAGCCTGGAAGAACACAGTGATGGCCACGGCCGTCGTGGCCGGCTTGGGCTCGTTCCTGCTGACAGTTCCGGCTTTCAGCGTCAACACGCTCGCTCAGGTTCAGCAGTACGCGGCCACACAGATTCCGGCGAGCGGCATCGTGGTCACCGAGGAGAGCATCGGAGACCTGATCCAGCAGCGCTGGTGCACGGTCGAACGCGCGACGGCCTGTTTGGGTCATGCGACGTACGCGATCACCTGGCGCACCTACCTGTATACGAGTTTCAAAGAGGGCGACCCAGCATTTTACGAACTCATGAACGGCGCACGTCGCATAAAATCGTTCAGCAGCTCGGTGGGGACTGCTACCGTCTGGAAACTAGGGCAGGGGTTAGTGAAGCGTCGGGTGGGGGTGCTGCTGGCCGCTGCATTGGCCGCTGCGTTGGCCGCTACATTGCTGGTTGCCGCGTTCGGGGGGCGGTCGGCACCGACTTCCTCGAGAACTGCCGCTGAACTAGGCACGAGCGAATGGCCGGTCCTGGGCGAGAGCCAGCCCGTCTTGGGCGTGGATCTGTACGCGCTCAGCAACTACTCCGCGGCTGAGGTGGAGGTCTACGGGCAGCGGACGCTCGCCTATATCAAGAATGTGCTAAAGGCTAATGCCGTCGGGATCGTCTGGAATCTGTACGCCCCCAGCCCTTACACAGATGCCGTCAAGGTGACTGATTCCACGTTGTCCGCCAGCAACGTGGGCATCTTGACCAGGATCGCCATCCAAGATCACCTGCTGGTGGAATACCGTCCGCTGGTCCTAGTGCCGAGTGCGCAGAATCAATGGGAGGGGCTGATCAGCCCGTACCCTCCAGCAGGTTGGTTCAACAACTACTACCAAGCGGAACTGCCCTACCTGAGGACGGCTCAGCAGTTCGGTGTCAGTGAATTCGTTACAGGGACCGAACTGCAGGACTTGAACAGCAGCCCACTCTGGCCGTCATTCTTCGCCCGTGTCTCCCAGGTCTATCACGGCGTTATCTCGTATTCGTCGTGGGATGGAAACTACTTCGGAGGTGACCCCGACACGTCGCTTCAGGTGGCCAGGCCGGAACTCTTGCCGGTGAAATACCTGGGCATGGATATGTACTGGCACATGAACCTCTCCGCTACCGCCACGACAGCGGAGGTTGCGGCGGCGTGGGAGGCGATCTTTGGGAAGATGCCACTATCAATATTGCGGAGAACGGCCATTGACGAGA
>Ga0302176_10001565_pt1 | contig 10535 bp, 9 predicted proteins | sample I_Palsa_E1_1_FD_198787 | JGI IMG/M metagenome (GOLD analysis project Ga0302176, IMG submission 198787) | Peat permafrost microbial communities from Stordalen Mire near Abisko, Sweden - I_Palsa_E1_1 | ecosystem: Environmental > Terrestrial > Soil > Palsa > Peat permafrost | place: Sweden: Abisko...
TGCGGCAGGCATGCAGCACCAGCTTCTGCATGTCCACCCCGGCGCCGACTTCCAGCGACGCTCCGTCGATTTTGACTTTGCGCCAATGTTCCTGATCGAAGCGAAACACCGCCCCGTTGACACCTTCGTCGGCTACCAGCAGATTCGCGCCCAGGCCCAGCGCATACATCGGCACATTGTTCTCAAGGCACCGCTTGACTGCCTGCTGCAAATCATCCACGCCGGTCGGCCGCACGAAATAGCGCGCGGGACCACCGATTTGATACCACGTGTGCCTGGCCAGCGGATAATTCTCCTGGACGATCGATTCCAGACCGGCAAATACGGAGGATTTGTCCATCAATGTCATACCCACGGCAACGTCGCGGTAGGAAATACAACAAACAAAGCGAGGTGACAAGGCGGCAATTCCGGCGCGACCATTCGACGGTATGCAAAGATCCGTCCTTTAGCCCCGGCCTCCGGCCGGGATTTGTCTACGCCTGCACCATTTCCCGCGCAATTTTCCAAACATCTCCCGCTCCCATGGTCACCACGACATCGCCCTCGCCCACTTTGCTGCGCAGATACGTCGGAATATCAGCCAGATTCGGAATATGCCGGGCATCCTGGCCGTGATCGATGATGCGTTCGACTAGATCGCTGCTGCTGACGCGCTGTCGTTCGGCTTCGCTGTCGCGCACAAAATAAATGTCCGGCACAATCGTTTCGCTGGCGGCGATGAAGCTGGCGGCGAAATCCTCCAGGAAAAAGCGCGTGCGGCTGTGCTGATGCGGCTGAAACACGCAGAACAATCGCTTTGGTTGATATTTTTCGCGCAGGGCTTTGAGCGTTGCTCGAATTTCCGTTGGATGATGGCCGTAATCATCCACAATGATCGCCCCATTGCACCGGCCGATCTCGCTTTGCCGTCGATCCACGCCGATAAACGCGCTGATCGCCTCGGCCGCCTGTGCCGGATCAACCCCGACGGCGCAACATGCCGCGACGGCAAAAACGGCGTTGAAAAAGTTATGCTTCCCCGGCACGGCTAATTTCAGTTCCGCCACCACCTGTCCATCACGGCGAATTTCTCCGACATAGCATCCCGCTTCCAGGCCGATGACGCGCCCCACCCATGTCAATCTCGAGGCAACCGAACCGGTCGGTTCGCGCTCATCCAAAAGTCCGACCCATTCGATCGGGCCAACATGCTCCTTCAAAGCCGCGGCGACGTTGGCATCCTGTCCGTTGGCAATCATCCGTCCCTGCGGCGGCACCAGCGCGGCAAAATCGGCAAATGCGCTGACGATGTCCGCCAAACCTCCCTTGAAATAATCAAAATGCTCCGCATCCACGTTGAGGATCAGCGCGATGTGAGGATGGAGCTTGTGAAAACTGCGGTCAAACTCGCAGGCCTCCACGACGAAAGCCTTACCCGATCCCGATCGGCTGCCGCTGCCGCCAAGCTGCGGAACCGTGGCCCCGATGACAAAACTCGGATCGGCCCCGCAAGCCGACAAGGCGTAGCTGATCATGGCGGTGGTCGTGGATTTGCCGTGCGTGCCGGCCACCGCAACGCCCAGCCGTTCCTGCATTACCTGCCCAAGCAACTCGGAATATTTGATCGTCGAAATGCCGTACGCTTTGGCTGCCTTATATTCCGCGTTCCAATCCGGCACGGCGGCGGTGCGTACCACCAGATTCACTTGCGGGGAAAGCAGCTCACCGATTTGATTTTCGGAGATTTTCACGCCGCGTTCGGCCAATGCGCGCGTTTGCTCGTTGGCTTTGGGTTCCGATCCGCTGACGATTGCCCCGGAATCGAGCAGCACATTGGCCAGGCCGTTCATGCCGCTGCCGCCGATGCCGATAAAATGCACCCGCTTGCCCGCAAATCGGCTGCTGGCCGCCCCAGGCCGCGATCGAGATGTCGATTCTTCCGAAGTCACAGACACGTCGCAGAGCATCGTACTCCCGAATTTCGCGCTGACCAAGAGCCGCGCACGAAGTAAGCGGTAAGCGGCCGACTCCCTTCATCGGTCCAGCCCAATCAGTTTCACCAATTCACCCGCCACGGCATCGGCAGCGCCGGGACGACCCATTTTTTTGGCGGCGGTCGCCATGTTCTGACGCTGAGGATCGTCGGTCATCAGGGTTTGCAAAATAGGCTGCAATCTTTGCGCGTTGGCTTTGGCATCCCGCTGATCGTCAATCAATTCCGCCCCCCCGCGCTCCTGCAGGGCCTGGGCGTTGAGCCGCTGGTGCATGTCTTTGTGAAATGGATACGGCAGCAGAATCGACGGCACGCCGCAGGCCGTCAATTCCGCGCAACTGCTGGCCCCCGAGCGGCTCACCGCCAGATCGGCGATCGCCCAAACATCCGCCATATCGCTGGTAAACGGAACCACTCGATGTGGAATCGGATCAGCCGATTTTTGATACCCCGCGGCGACTGCTTCGCCATGATCCTGCCCCGCCAAATGCAGCACCTGCCAGCCGCTGGGCCGAAATGTGCTGAACACTTCGACCACCGCCTCATTAACCGTCTTGGCCCCTTGCGATGCACCGGTGACCACCAGCGTTTTCAATTCCGGTTTCAAACCCCAATTCGCCATCGCCGCTGCCCGATCCGAAAGATGCTGCAAATCAGCGCGGATTGGACAGCCGGTGACGACCAATTTGCTCCGCTCGCCGGCCGGAACATGTTCTGCCGTTTCCTCGAATTGGCAAAACGCCTTCCGCACCCGAGGCAGCAGCCACCGATTGGCCTTGCCGGGAATTACATCTGGATTTATCAGAGCCGTTGGAACGCCATGCCGCGCCGCCAATTTCACGGCAACCCCCGCAGCGTACCCACCCAATCCCAGCACCAACGCCGGGCGCAAATCTTTCAGCAGCGTGCGGAGCAGCCCATGCGTTTTTCGCCAGGAATTCCAGAATCGAAACGACCACTGCGGTGGAACAATCGGCTGCGTGATCGAATCAAATCCGGTTGGCTTGAGAATCACCTGATCGATCGGCCGGCCGGTCGTCAAAAACACCGACCGCGCTTGCGGCAAAATTTTCCGCAACGACTCAGCGACGGCGACACCCGGATACAAATGCCCGCCCGTGCCGCCCCCTGCAAAAAAAATGATCGGAGCATCAGACATCAGCCCTCAAACTAAACGCAAACCCACGCTCAAGGAAGGCGGGAACTACAACGCCCCGGCCAGATCGGTGCTCGCAATGCTCCACTGGGGCACGGGAGCCGGCGCCGGCTGCAGCGGCTGCGCCAATTCTGTTAGCGCATGTTCATGCCCGGCGATGCTGTAAAGCAATCCGAGCGCCCCGCAGGTGATGATCAATCCCGTGCCGCCGGCGCTAACCAGCGGCAATGATAAACCTTTGGTCGGCACACTCACGGTCGCCACGGCAATGTTAATCAGCGCTTGAAATCCGATCATGCACGCCGTTCCAAATGCCAGCAGCCTCCCAAAACTATCCCGGGGCCGGCGGATCGTCTGCCAGGCGACGAACAGAATTCCCAGATATAGCACGATTGTCAGGAGCGCTCCGAACAATCCCAATTCCTCGCAAATGACCGCGAAAATAAAATCGGTCGTATCTTCCGGCAGATAACCCAGCTTCTGCACGCCATTGCCCAGCCCGCGTCCGGAAATCCCGCCGGTGGAAAAACTCAGCAGGCTCTGGATCATGTGATATCCCTCCTTCTGCGGCGCAGAATAGGGATCGACGAATGCGGTGATCCGCCGCCAGCGGTACGCTTTGTGGTGGACGAACCAGAAGCCGATGAGCACCGCCGGAATCAGCACGACCATCAGATGCCACGATTTCACCCTCCCCACGAGGCAAAGGCATACCATGCAGACGGCAATCAGCGCCGCCGTCCCAAAATCCGAAATCACTACGAGCAATAACAGCACCCCCAGTGGCAACACCATCGGCAAAAACCCGCGGCGAAAGCGGTTCAAATCCAGTGGCCGAAACGCCAGGCAATAGGAAAGGAACAGCACCACGCTCCACTTGCCCAGTTCCGAAGGCTGAATCGGCGGAAATTTAAGCCACCGCTTGGCCCCATTAATTTCCTTGCCCAGCCCCGGCACCAGCACCATCAAACAAAGCACCGCGGAAATCACCAGAAACCAGGCCGTTGCATTGCGAAACAATCTCCCGCGCCCCAGCCAGGCGTAATCAAATTGTCCGACGACAAAGTAGGTACATAAAGCCGCAATGGCGAACTTGATGTGCTGCACCCCCGCCGCCGTCCATTGCCAATGCAACTGCCCCGTCACCCGCATCGACGCGGATTGCACCATCAGCACACCCAGCCCCAGCAAGGCAATCACGCAAAGGGTGAGAATCTCGCGGTATTTCAGGCGGTAAATCGACGCTTCCACGAAATGGTTATCGGACGTGGTGGAGGCGTTAAGTTACAAAATGTTACACAAGATGTAACATGGGCTGGAACGCCGAGGAAGAATCGCGCATTAGTGGTTGCCTGGCATGTGGTTGCGAGAGATTGAGGCTGGGTGGAGTTTGTTTGTACGGTAATGGACGCGGCGGCGGGCATCGGTTGGGCGATGCCGTTTGAAAAGAGTGGAGGTTTTGGCGGTTCGCGATGATTTTTTAGGTTGGATTTCGGTCGCTTAAAGTAAATCTTTTGCAGCACTACGAACCCTTGGTATCTTCCGCAAAACGGCCGGCGATCTTTGTCAGCCGAGGCCCATATAGGTTCATCCTGCAATAGATCTCCTCGCTTGGAACAGAATTCCGCCGTGTTTGAGTGTGCCGCGCGTCGGCGAGTTTTTGCCGGGAAATGACGAATGCTGACCTACTTTCCTCGACTTGTGCGTTCCATGTTCATAAGTGCCATCTTCCTGGCAACCGCCGGAATTTATGCGGCCAGCCCGACTACGGCGCCTGTGTCAGCGGACGCGCGCGAACGGCTCAGCGTGATCCTTATGAACGTGGTCCAGTATTCATCGGAGCAGAACGCGCCGATGATATGTCGAGCGCTGCTGGAGAAAGGGGCGACCCTCTCTGCCCGCGATCGCCACGGTAAAAATGCTCTGGACATAGCCCGTGCCGAACCTGCATCGCCCATGAAAGAGCAACTGCTGCTTGTACTAGAGAATCCCGCTAAAGGCCGGGGCCAATGTCAATAGCGCTCCGGGCGACCCAGGCGATCCGTTGGATAGCGCTGTCGACGCTGCCGCCCTTGATGCGCAGTATGAACACCCTATCGATAACGAATTGGGAATGATTCAGTTTCTTATGGAACACGGCGCGAAGCCAAGCAAATCGGCCCTCGACAAAGCAGAGGCCATTAAGGATGCCAAGGCGAAGGAGAAAGTATTGGGCCTGCTGAATAAGCAGCCATGAAATCGTCCCACTGCCCCTTTGCCGCGGCGCTCAAGCGCAAAACGCTCCTACGCAACTCGGGGTTTAACCTGTTTTGTCACATCTCTCCGCCGATGAAGAACGGACTGGCCATCAAAGCCACACTCGCCACGCTCATCCAAAGCAGGCTGCTGATGAAATATGGCAGCACCATGAGCAACAGCCCGGCGATCAGCGGCACGAAGCGGACCGCTTTTTTGCCGTACATGAACATGCCCAGGCCGACCGTGCTGTAAAACATCGATAGCAAAAGCCAACTGGCATCCATTGGAGGGATTTTACGCTCGCCGGTGTAAGGCCGCGCCTCCAAAGATGAGAAAGGTGTCCGCTTTTAGCGTAATTTCACCGTTGCCAGCGCCATTGCCGCCAGCATGGCGCTCACAAGCCAAAAGCGCACGACCACCTGCGATTCGGTCCAGCCTTTGCGTTGAAAATGATGGTGCAGCGGGGAGCAAAGAAAGATGCGCCTGCCTTCGCCGAAGCGGCGCCTCGTGTATTTGAAATAACTCACCTGCAACATCACCGAGAGCGCTTCGAGCACAAAAATGCCGCCGACGAAAAAGAGCATGAATTCCTGGCGGATCACCATGGCGATGTAACCGATCAGGCCGCCCAGGGCGAGCGAGCCGGTGTCGCCCATGAAAACTTTCGCCGGGTTGCAGTTGAACCATAAAAAACCGAGGCACGATCCGGTCATGGCGGCGGCGATGACGGCCATTTCTTCGCTGTAATTCACGTGCGGCATGAGCAGTTTCTTGGCGACCAGCAATTGCCCGGCGATCAGGGCCAGCACCATAAAGGAAAAACTGACGATCGCCATGATCCCGGCAGCCAACCCATCCAAACCATCGGTGAGATTCACAGCGTTGCTCGCGCCGGTCAGCACCATCGTGCCGAGTATCACGAAGCCGGCGCAATTAAGCGGGATTTTCAAATTCTTGAAAAAGGGAAAAAACAGCGTGTGGGCATCTTCGACATGCTGGCCGTGCTGGAAAGTGAAATAGGAAAGTAGCACGCCCAGGCCGATTTGCAGGAGGATTTTTTCTAGGCTGGTGAGTCCCTGGCGGTTGCCATTGCGGCGGCCGACGGTTTGCTTCAGCCAATCATCGGTCATGCCGACGGCTCCGAGCCACACTATGCACAGCAGGGCCATCTGCACGTGAAAATTGCGAACATCGGCGAGCAGCAAAGTCGAGAGGATCACTGAGGCCAGAACGAACACGCCACCCATAGTCGGCGTGCCTTTCTTGCTTTTCATCAGTTCATCGAGCTTCGCTTGATCGAACGACGGGATATCGCCGATCTTTTGCCACCGCAGCCAGCGAATGACCGGCGGCCCGAGCAAAATGCACAGCACGAAGCTGATCATCACCGCAATCACCTGCCGAAACGGATCCTGCTCGCGCGTCAGAACACGGAAGAACCCCAGATGATGGGCTTCGAGCCAGGGAAGAAATTTTTCAATCAGCAACAGCAGCATGAATAAAAAAATCATTCTCACGCAGAGACGCAGAGATTAAACTTTGCGGCTCTGCGGCTCTGCGTGAGCTTCTTTCTTTTTGCTTCGGTTTTCCTTAATCGCCTTCGCAAGCACTTCCAGGCCGATGCCGCGGGAAGCTTTGAGCAGAACCACATCTCCGCCTGTGATGCCCCGGGGCATGTGCAGGGCAGCGCTGTCAGCATCGGGGAAAAGCCGCACGCGATCTTCCGCCATGCCGACCTTGCGGGCGGTTTCGGCAATCAGCCGGCCGAGATTTCCGATGCAGACCAACTCATCCAAATTGCATCGGGCGGCAAATTCGCCGACTTCCTCGTGCAGTTGATCGCTGGTGACGCCCAGCTCGCGCATATCGCCGAGGACCGCAATGCGCCTGCCTTGCGTGGGAAGTGATTGCAAGGTTTCCAGCGCCGCTTTCATGGAAGCGGGATTGGCGTTGTACGCATCGTTAAGCAGGGTGATATCACCGACGCGATCCAGTTGCAGGCGCATTTCCGGTCCCTTGGCCACGCTCAAGCCGGCCACGATATCCGCCTCGGAAATCCGCAGCCGCATGCCCACGGCGATGGCCGCCAGGGCGTTGACGGCCGTGTGTTTGCCCAGCAGCGGCACGGAAATCGGCACGCGGCCATTCATCATAAACTGCACGCCGGTTTCATCAGCATGCAGATCAGTGGGAAACAAGTCGTTGTGCGAGCCGAAGCCGAAAGTGACTTTGTTTCCCGGATAATCGGCGACGGCGTCGAGCAGAAGGGGATCATCGGCGTTGACGATCAGAAGCCCGCGGTGATTCAGGGCTTCGATGATGCAGGCATTTTCCCGGCGCACGCCGGCGATATCGCCGAGGAATTCCAAATGCTCCGCCGAGCAATTGGTCAGCACCGCAATATCAGGCTGCGCGATTTTGGTCAGGTTGCTGATCTCGCCGGGATGATTGGTGCCGATTTCCAGGATCAGATAATCGTGGGCCGATTCGGCGGCGAAAATGGCCAGCGGCACGCCGATGTCGTTGTTGAAACTTTTGGGGGAATACGACCCCTTGAGTTTGGTAGCCAGCACGGCGTCGATCAATCGCTTGGTGCTGGTTTTGCCGTTGCTGCCGGCGACGGCGATCACCTTGCAGCGCAATCCCTTGCGAACCAGTGCGCCGAGTTTGCCGAGCGCGATGCGGGTATCGGGAACGATAATCAATTGCAGAGATGGCGGCGCGTTCTCCGGCACGCTCGAAACCACCGCGGCGATCGCTCCACCGGCCGCGGCGTCCTGGAGAAAGCGGTGGCCGTCAAAATTTTCGCCGCACAAAGCGATGAACAGGGAATTCGGCTGCATGTGGCGGGTGTCGGTGCAGATGGCGCTGATGCTTGGGCCGACCGCCGGCAGGGCTTGCGTTGATCGCCCGCCAACGGTTCGGCGAATTTCTTGGAGGGTGAGGGGTTTCATCGATGGTGGCCCTCGGCGAGCGCCCCTTCGGGGCAGCCGCTACGCGAATGGGAAGGTTTGAGAACCATTTGGTTTTTCACCGCGCGGTCGGGGCGAAGCGCTCGGCCAGCACGCGCGCTGCTTCTTCTGCATCGTCAAAGTGGCGTCTTTCCGTGCCGACGATCTGGTAATTCTCATGTCCCTTGCCCGCAAGCAGGACGACATCCCACGCCTGGGCGTCATTGAGTGCTTGCTCGATCGCCAAGGCCCGATCGACTTGCCGGTAGATTTTTTTGGTTGATGGCGCGGCGAATCCAGTCGTGATTTGCTCGAGAATTTTGTGTGGATCCTCCGTGCGCGGATTGTCGCTAGTGACGTAAATCACATCGGCCCACTTCTCGGCGATTTGGGCCATCCTGGGCCGCTTGGTGGCATCTCGATCGCCGCCGCAGCCGAAGACGACGCGCAATTTTCCCTTGACCAGCGGACGTAGGGCGCTGAGCACATTATCGAGAGCATCATCGGTATGGGCGTAATCGACCAGCACGCCAAAAGGTTGTCCCTTGCGCACGGGCTGCAGACGGCCGGGAGCACCGGCGGCATCTTTCAAACCGGCGGCTACCTGGTGAACCGTCAGCCCGAATGTTTCGCAAACCAGGGCGGCGGCGAGCAGAGCATTTTCAATGTTGTGCCGACCGATCAAGCCCATCGCCACTTCCACACGGCCGTCAGGAGCTACCAGGATGAAATGACTACCCGTGCTGTCGATCTTGATATCACGAGCCTGGTAATCGGCTCCACCCATAAATCCATAGCGAATCACCCGCGCAAAACATTTCCCGGCCATCACCGCTGACCATTTATCATCGGCGTTGAGCACCGCCAGAGCCGTCGCATCCAGCGACGCAAACAACCTCGCCTTGGCGGCGGCGTACGCATCCATGGTTTTGTGGTAATCCAAATGATCGCCCGTCAGATTGGTAAACCCCGCCGCGGCAAACTCGATGCCGGCGACACGATGCTGATCCAACGCATGGCTGGAGACTTCCATCGCACATCGGAAAGTCTGGTGATCGCGCATGTCGGCCAGCAAATCCGCCAGCTCGCAAGCCCCGGGTGTTGTCATCGCGGCTTCCCGGCAGGTCCGACCATCATCGATTTCAACCGTGCCGATCAACCCGCATTTCTGGCGGTATCGGTTTAGCAGGTGGCGAATCAAATAAGTAGTGGTCGTCTTACCGTTGGTGCCGGTGATGCCAATGGTTTTGACTTTTCGGCTCGGGTGCTGGCGAAAGATTTGGGCGAGCAATCCGGCGGCCTTGGCGGCACACGGCACGACAATCTGCGGCGTGGTAATGTCGGCTCGTTTGGATTCGGCAACGATGGCGATGGCTCCGCGCGCGGCGGCATCGGTGATAAACCGGTTGCCATCGGTTTGCGAACCCGGCCGCGCGACGAACAGATCACCCGGTTTTACCAGCCGCGAGTCATCCCGAACACCAGCCACGGGGCCTTGCGGGATGCCGGTTAAATCCAGCGCGGCATCAAATTCATAAAATAAATCGTGCAGCAGCATGGGGACATCCTTTTCCCAACGCCGAATGAATTGAAAACATGCAATCTGTTCTCATAGGGCAACCTTGCCACTACAAGAGCCACACTACCAAACCGCTGGCCAATATCAATCGTGCAGATCAGCGTACTGAGGCCTTAAATCTTTAAGTCCGCAAGCGGGCACGATATAAATTGGCATCCTCGGGATCAAAACAACAAAACGTTATAAGTCGAGGCAGATCGTGTTTCGCCAGCCACTCAACCACGGTGGAAACGGCAATATCACACGCTTCCAGTTTGGGGTAGCCATATACTCCCGTCGAAATGCAGGGGAAAGCGATTGTTTCCAGAAGCTTTTCCGATGCCAGACTAAGTGCTTCCCAATAGCATGACCGCAACAGCTCAGCCTCCTGGTGGCCGCCGTCGTACACCGGCCCGACCGTGTGGATAATGTACCGCGCCATTAATCGATGGCCGCTGGTCAGCTTGGCCTGTCCGGTGGGGCACCCTCCCAATTTTCGACATTCGTCAAGAAGTTCCGGGCCGGCCGCGTGGTGGATAGCCCCATCAACTCCGCCGCCGCCCAGCAGCGATTCATTGGCAGCGTTAACAATTGCATCGACCCGCAGCCGAGTGATGTCGCCTTGAACGACTCGCATACGAGCAGACACTCCGGTTT
>Ga0302176_10001567_pt1 | contig 10527 bp, 6 predicted proteins | sample I_Palsa_E1_1_FD_198787 | JGI IMG/M metagenome (GOLD analysis project Ga0302176, IMG submission 198787) | Peat permafrost microbial communities from Stordalen Mire near Abisko, Sweden - I_Palsa_E1_1 | ecosystem: Environmental > Terrestrial > Soil > Palsa > Peat permafrost | place: Sweden: Abisko...
GTCCCCGGCGGGTTTGTACTCGACGTGCTTCCCGCCCGCCGCTCGCTCCCGCGTGTCAGTGAGGTCACTGCAGTACTGCTTCGCCAGACGTTTCGTCGATTTTTTCAAACTCTTGAAATCTCCCGACGCGCACGCACTCAGCACCTCTTTCTCATGCCCCTCGGCGAAAAATTGCTCCGCGGTCTCTCCCAGCTCATGCCCGCCCTTCACCTTCATCGGCAAATCCTGCGCGCGCAGACCACCGGCAGCCAAAAGCCCGGCAATCATGAATAGTCCCACCAGTTCTCTTTTCATCTCTTTCCCTTCCTCGCCGTATCCATGCACCGATTATATGCTTCGAAGTTTTCTGCAAGCGCTTTCCCGGGCCAATTCGTGCCTTCTTCGTACTATCCGAACCCGATTGAGCCGGCAACCACGTCGCTCCGGCACTTGTATCGGCCGGCTTCAGCCGGGCACCTTCGCTTTGCCTAAATTTTCGCATCTCGGACCAGCGCTTCGCGCCCACTTTTCGCAGTCGCGAACTACGCCCGTACTGCCATCCGAGTAGCTCACGCCTGCTCTGAGTTTCAGTCCGGCGGAAGAGTCAGCTTCGCGTACTCAGCCTTGGCCTGCTGCAGAATGGGAATGTCGGGATCGGCGTCTTGCCGCGACGACACGAATGCGATTCAGGAACGAGTAGATGGAGGTTTTTCCGGATACATGCGCTCGAATTCCGGGTCGCCATGGAGTGGCGCAAGCTCCGGATCGCGGCGCACCCAGGCGGGGTCCCTGAACCCCGCCTCCCAAGCCTGTCGCAGGGTATCCAGAGCTTGTGCCCGCTTGTTTAGCACACAGTAGCCGCAAGCCGCGTTATACAGAATCGAAGCCTCATTGGCGCGCAACGTCATCGCCAGATTCAGTTCGCGCAAAGCATCTTCTTCGCGACCCAAATCCGCTAAGCTGACGCCGAGCAGAACCCGAGCCCGCGCATCCTCGGGTACTTGCTTCAAATGAACCTCGAGCACCGCGACAAATCGCACCGCCATGTTGCGTGCTTCGTCCTTCTTCCCCATGGTGCCGAGTGAGTTAAGGATGGGCACGTAGACGTTGTAATCCTCTCCGCTTGATTCAATGGCAGCTTCGGCGATGTCAACGACCTCTTGGTAACGCCCCGCGGCGAAAAGCGAGCGACAGAGCAAATGGTAAGCGCCTTCGCAGTCGCGCTTGCGCTCAATCGCTTTTTTCACCATGCGCACGGCTTCATCGTGCAGCTCAGCGGCGTAGAGAACCCACGCCTGGCTGACCTGAACCTCGGGAAGATCCCAGCGCAACGCGACGGCTTTGCCGGAAGCCTCGCGCGCGCGTTCCAGCCAAACTTGGTCGCGGCTGTAGGCGTAATAAAACAGGGCGCAGGCGTTAGCGCATGCCGCGTAGGCGAGAGCAAAGCTCGGATCCTCGGCTACCGCGTTCTCGAACATTTGCAGAGCGAATTCGAGGTCTTGCCGCGTCTGCCGCCGGGCATAGCGCTTCCCGCGCAGATACAGATCGTAGGCCTGCAAATTTTCCGTGGGCTTCACCGAAAGGGCCTCGAGTTCTTGCGGCGAAAGCGTTACCCGCAAAGCTTCGGCGATCTTGCGGGCAATCTCGTCCTGGACTTCAAAGAGGTCCTTCATTTCGCGGTCGAAACGCTCCGACCAGAGAGGAAAATCAGTGCGCGTATCAACGAGTTGGGCGCTTATTCGCAGTCGCGGTCCGACGCGGCGCAGAATTCCGGTGAGAACGTAACCGGCGCCAAGCTGCTGCCCGATCTGCGCCGGAGTCGCGGGCTTATCGCGAAATGCCAATACAGTCGGGCGCGAAAACGTATTCAGCCCGCGAATCTTGGAGAGCTCGGTGATCACGTCTTCCGTTATGCCGTCGCGCAGATACTCGTCTTCCTTCGCGCCGCTTTGATTCTCGAAATAAAGCACAGCAATGGATTTGGTCGCCGGAGCCACGGCAACGGGACGCGTGCCGGATGCGCCCGAAGCTTCCGCCTTGTCGGCTGCGGGATTGCGGCTCGAATCAAGCTCTCGCTTCATTCGCTTGAGGTCGGCGCGCATGTCGCCCGCGTGCTGATAACGCGTTTCTCGATCTTTCTCCAGCGCCTTGCTGATGATGTCTTCCAGCTTGGACGGAAGGTCAGGGTTCAGGCGAATCGCGGGAACCGGGTCACGTTCCAGAATCGCGTTGAAGATGACCGCAGAACTCTCGCCACGGAACGGCAGCTGCCCGGTGGCCATTTCGTAGAGCACAGCTCCAAATGAGAATAAATCGCTCCGGGCATCCAGTTCCTTTGCCCGCGCCTGTTCCGGCGACATATAGGCAACGGTCCCGAGCGTGCTGCCCGGACTCGTCAATTGCTCGGGAGCTACCGCGTCGGCCGTATCCTGCGTCGCCGACATCGAGAGCGCCGATCCCGACGGCAAGGTCTTTGCCAACCCGAAATCGAGAATCTTTGCGTGCCCGCGCCGGGTTTCAGGGTTTGTACTTGCAAACCCTGACCCATAATAAGTCACGAAAATATTCGCAGGCTTGATGTCACGGTGAACAATGCCTTTCGCGTGAGCGGCGTCCAGAGCGTCGGCAATCTCAATCGCCAAACCGAGCAAAACTTCCATCTCGACGGGCTTTCCGCCGATCAGATGCTTGAGCGTCACGCCATCCAAAAACTCCATGGTGATGAATGTCCGCCCTGCGTCTTCGCCAATGTCATGAATGGTGCAGATGTTGGCGTGATTGAGCGCGGAAGTTGCTTTGGCTTCGCGCTTGAAGCGCTCGAGAGCCTGCGGGTCGTGCGCCACATCATCGGGAAGGAACTTCAAAGCCACGGCACGGTCGAGCCGAGTGTCCTCAGCCTTGTAGACCACACCCATCCCGCCGCCACCAAGTTTTTCAAGAATTCGATAGTGGGAAATCGTGCGGCCGGAAAGTGGAGAAGAATCGGGCATGAACCGCAAATCTTATGCCGCAGCCCACACCAAGTCAACGCAGCATCGCACTTCGTCGCGCCGGCATCCTACGGGCGTTTTTGAAGTTGCCTTCAGGTGCCAGCCCCCGCATTCATGCGGGCGAGGAAGTTTCAGCGCTCCGTTAGAATCCTTGCCTATCACTTGCGCTTTAGCGCTGGCCCTCGAGAAACCTTCCGAGCCAATACCCGGAAATAGTCCGCGCAAAAAAAAACACGTCAGAGCCCGAAGGCCCCTGCCTCCGGGAACCCTACCTAATTACAGGCAGCGTCTCCAGGAAGTCGCACGCACACGATCGCATTTCACCAAAGTTAAAATCAAATTTCCCAAATCACTTCAGTTTGGCGTATTCCGCCTTGGCTTGCTGCAGGATGGGAATGTCGGGGTCGGCGTCTTTCCATAGCGTGAAGAAATCGTTGTAGGCAGTCTTCGCTTTTGCGGTGTCGCCGGAGAGGGCGTAAGCGCGGGCGATGCCAAGATGAGCGAGTGCGCCGAGTGGGTAGTTTAGTGAGAGCGCTCGATGGTCGAGAAACTTCTGAAACTCGGCGGCTGCAGCAGCCCCGTTGTGGGCCACGAGCTGCGCTTGACCGCGAATGTAGACGGGATACATGGTTCCCGTCTGTAATGGTGGCGGGCTGCCTAGGTCGTACGGTGCGGCCGCTTCGAGATACTCTACCGCCTGAGTGGTATTGTTGGCATTTAGTTCCATGGCTGCCTTAATGGTCGGCAGCCAGTAGACCTTGAGCACTGTGAACGACGGGTAGTTCTTCTCCAGCTCTTCTTCGCTGACTTTTGCGCCAGCGTTTTCACCAATTCGGGCCAGCGTCAGGGCGGCAAGCAATTTCACATCCCGGCCCGGAGCGAGGGCCAGCGCTGCTGCAACATCCTGTTTCGCAACGGCACTGTTGCCAAACTCCGCTTCCCGTAGAGCGGCATTGACTTGCCACAGTGCGGCAGTTTCCTTCGAATCGTTACGAACAGCGGAATCTACGGCGCGGCGAGAAAAGTCACGAGCTTTCACGAGCCGTCCGAAGTACGCCTCCGTATCGGATTGGAGCGAGAGCAGAAGGTCTTCATCTCCCGGCTTCCCTGCGGCCCATTCCACTTGCCGTTGCATTTCCGCTGCGTCGCCTTTGAAAAACGCTAGCCCATAGATTGTAAAGTGCAGATTCTCGCCATCTAGCTTGCGCTCTTGGGCCTGCTCAATTTCCTTTTTCGCGTCATCCGGTCGGTTGAGCGCGAGGTAAATGCCTGCGAGGTTGCCATAGCCAACTACTGTTGGTTCCAATCGCAATGCCTCTTGAGTTTCAACCGCAGCCTTTTCGTACTGCCCGAGTTGGCTATAAATAAATCCCAAATTATTGGGGGGCGCCAAGTCCTGCGGATAGCTCTTGGACCAAAGCTCGTAGACTTTGCTGGCCTGCTCTAACTCCCCGGTGACGTAGCTGTAGTACAACGCAGCGATACGGTATTTTTCATGTTCACTCACTCGGTCGCGCAGTGCATAAGCCTTCTTGAGATTTTCCGCAGCCAGACTGGCTTGTCCGAGATTGCCGTACGCGAGTCCGAGCCCGGCGTAGGCCGCTGCAAAATTCGGGTCAAGTTCGAGAGCGCGTTCCATAAATGGAATCGACGCGGCAGAACCTTTGGTGCGCGAGGTTGTTGTCCCCATGCTGAAGGCTTTCAGCGCCTCAAGCGATGTTGTCGTGGCCTCAATGGGAACATCGAACTTCTGGATGGAGGCAAGCGATTCGCCAGGTTTGCCCCGCAGGTTGGAAGCCGCCTTACTCAGTGCTCTCAGCACGTCCTGCTTCGTCGCAGCCTCTTCCTGTTCCTTGGCCAGCGTATCCCCGCTGCCGCAACTGACTGCATCTATTCCGACTATGTACTGGCCGCCCAAGTTAGAAATCGAGCCCAACATAATCGCCTTGCTACCGGTGCGCACGCAGAGTTCTCCCGCTACGTCACGCGTGATGCGGTCGGTCGGTTGGCGGCCCATCAGCCGCATTGTTTCACTTACCTTGCGGTCGGAAAGAATGTTGAGAAACGGAGATTGCCCGAGCTGGACGGCAAGGGCTTGCTTCAAGGCGCCATCGAAGACAGGGTCACCTGTAGTGTTGTCGAAATCGGCGAGGACAACGGTATCCTTTTCGGTCAACGGCGCTGCTGAACGGGAACGAAAGTAGAAAACGCCCGCGACCACGGCGGCGATCACAACGACGGCAGCGGGAACCAGAATTAATCTTCCAGAGTTTTTTTCCTCCGGTCACAGGAATCTCAGCGACTTTCACGGCAGCCGATGAAGGAGCAGCGGGAACCGAAACCGATGACGCTACGGCTTGCTGGTCGACTCGCTGAGAGCCCGTATCCTGCGCCGCCGCCATCGTCCCAGAATGCGCTGCCGACACTTGGCCTGAAGTGGTGTCTCGCTTCAGACGCATCAACTCGGAACGCATCCCCGCCGCGCCCTGATAACGCAGTTGCCGGTCCTTCTCCAGCGCCCGATTGATCACATCTTCCAACTTCGCCGGCACACTGGGATTCAACCTAACCGGAGCGACCGGAACGCTATGCAGAATCGCATCCGTCGTCATTCCTGATGTGTCACCGCGAAAAGGTGGCGCGCCCGTCGCCATCTCATAGAGCACCACGCCAAATGAAAAGAGGTCCGTTCGTGCGTCCAATTCCTTGCCCAGCACCTGCTCCGGTGACATATACGCCACTGTGCCCACAGCAGTCCCCGGACTGGTCAATTGCTCCGCGCTCACTCCTCGTACTGCATCAGCGGTCTGCGTGGCTTCCGAAGCCCCTGCGTCACTTTTCGAAGTCAGCTTCGCCAAACCAAAATCGAGAATCTTTGCGTGGCCGCGCTTGGTGACAAAAATGTTGGCAGGCTTGATGTCTCGATGAACGATGCCTTCGGCGTGAGCGGCGTCGAGAGCATCGGCGACCTCAATCGCCAAACCGAGCAGAATTTCCGTCTCAACGGGCTTTCCCGCGATCCGCTGTTTCAGCGTCACGCCATCCAGGAATTCCATGACGACATATGCGCGGCCGTTCTCTTCGCCGATATCGTAAATCGTGCAGATGTTGGAATGGTTGAGTGCCGACGCCGCCTCCGCCTCACGCCGAAAGCGTTCGAGTGCCTGAGGGTCGCGCGCCATTTCTTCCGGAAGGAATTTCAGGCCAACGGCGCGATGCAGGCGCGTGTCTTCGGCCTTATAGACCACACCCATCCCGCCGCCACCAAGTTTTTCAAGGATTCGGTAGTGGGAAATCGTTCGGCCGGAGAGTTGAGAAGAATCTGGCATCGTCGCGAATCTTATGCTGGCCGTTCGGCCAAGTCAACGCACAGCGGCGTCACCGCCTTTGTATACCAGTCCGCCACAGCGGGCTGCCGCACCCTTCGCCGCGAAGGGTGCGAGTTTTGTCTTTCTCTGTCACCGGCGTATCTCCAATCCACGTCATTTCGACGACGATCAGACGAGGATCAGTCGAGGAATCTGCTTTTTAATTGCCGGCGCCGGATGCCGTTTGAAGAAATCGAGCCCGATGTTTATCTGCCGGTACTGGAACTCTTACAGACTCGCCATTTGCACAATCGATAACAGTCTGCTACGGTGGTCGCGGAGTTATGACTGGAAAACTCAATTGCGCGGGAGAAGCGATGGCAGCGAAGGCCGCCAAACTGCCATTTCTAATCGATAGTCCAAAACGATTAAAAATCGCCGTAAATCGCAGAAAACAAAGAGTCGAGGGCATTTCTGGTGACAATATACTTGACACACAAGCTCATTTCTGTTAGCCTCTATACATGAACGCGGTACTGAAATTCCCCAAGACGCTGCAACAAGCCGTCGCTTACTTCTCTGACCCGGCGCGCACGTTTGACTATGCCGTGAAACTGCGCTGGCCTGAAGGCACGGTGACGTGTCCGCGCTGTAATTCTACGGAGCACTCGTTCATCTCTACCCGGCGCATGTGGTTCTGCAAGGGATGCAAGAAGCAGTTCACGGTCAAGGTTGGAACCGTCTTTGAGGATTCGCCGCTCGGCATGGACAAGTGGATGATTGCTGTTTGGCTGATTACCAACTGCAAGAACGGAATCAGTTCCTATGAAATTGGCCGCGCGCTTGGCATCACGCAAAAGTCGGCGTGGTTTATGATGCACCGTGTACGGATGGCTATGCACAGCGAATCGTTTTTCAAGCTCGGCGGACATGGAAAAGAAGTCGAAGTAGACGAAGCATTCATTGGCGGGAAAGCCCGCAATATGCACCGCGATGTCCGCTTGCGAAAGATGGTAACGATGGGCGATAAAGCCAAGACGCCCGTACTTGGAATTCTGGAACGCGGCGGCCACGTACGCGCCCATGTTATTTCGAGCCGCAAGAAAAAGCCGCTTCAGGCCGAAGTGAGACAGCACGTGGTAGCCGAAAGCGCGCTGTTCACCGATGCGCTGCCTTCGTACGAGGGCTTGATCCGCGACTACAAGCACCAAGTGATTGACCATGCGGTAGCGTACGTGGACGGAAGGGTTCACACCAACAACCTCGAAAACTTCTGGAGTCTCTTGAAGCGCGCCTTGCGAGGCACGTACGTCAACGTAGAGCCGTTTCACCTGTTCCGGTACTTGGACGAGCAAACCTTTCGGTGGAACTACCGGAAGGATTTGAATGATGGTGTGCGGTTTCATAGAGTCATGAATCACGTTGCTCGCAAGCGCCTCACCTACAGCGAACTGACCGGCAAGGATACCGATTCGCTACACCAATAAAAGGCAGGGACGCGGGCCACATAAGAAAGCGGCCTAGTCCTTGCCTTTCTTGGGCCTATGCTTTATCTTCCGCACTACTTGAGACTTTGGTACCCGGAATAACGCGGCCATAGTGCGCTCAAATTGCTCTCGTTCAGTAGTTTTTTTCTTCACAGCAAATGACTCCAAGAAATCCTTCCGAAGTCTATCAGGTCGAGCACCGCATGTTGAGTGACCAATGCCAAAACTATGAGCAAGCAGCCGACGAGTATCTGAAGGCTGTTGAACCACACTTCTTCTTTGATGAGGCCTACGGAATATATATGCCCAAAACCTACAATCCCAAAGAAAAGCACAAGCGTCTCAAGAAGCTCTGGAAGAATTTTAGAAACCATTGGGCGACGATAATCATTAACTTGGCCACTGTTATCGGTATCTGGGTTTACGCCCACTACGCCCGACTGCAATGGATTGAAATGCAAAGAGCCGCCAACGCTGCCACGAGTGCCGCGAGTGCCGCCCAACAGAGCGCTGATACGGCTAGGGATGCTTTGGTGGCCGTGCAAAGGGCCTTCATATTCACTTCCAATAACTGGGTTCAGGAGGGCAATTTTATGAAAGTAATAGTTGCATGGGAGAATAGCGGTACCACTCCCACAAAAGACATGATTATGCACGTCAGTTGGAGCGGCCTCAGATCGGCCCCCCTTCCCAGAAACTTTTCGTTCCCAGATGTGTGGCACGACGGAGATCCCCACACCTTCACCCATGAAACAATCCCCGCCAAAGGTCGAGGTGAAGGCATCGAGATAAGAATTCCTTCTTCCATCATCCCAACAAATGCTGTTACCTATTACTTCGTGTGGGGATGGGCCCACTACCACGATGTATTTCCTAAAACCCGCGAACACGTGGTTAAATTCTGCAACGAATATACTGGTTCTCCCACGCATACCGACGAAATTAGTATTCTTACGGTGGATGTTGCCGATGCATGCGCAAATCACAACTGCGCAGACGAAGAATGTGAGAATAAATAGCCCTGTCACGGCGATTGCTAACATCGCCTGCCTGTCACGAAGGAAGGAATAGCACCTTGACGCCTTGTGCGTCAAGTATGTTGTCACCTCATTTCTAATCGTATAAAAATTAGGGGCTCTTCAAGTCGCGAAAATAGTGACATTCGTCGCGCCGGCATCTTGTTTACCCTGAGCTTCGAAGGGTTTACCCTGCCTGCCCTGAGCCTCGAAGGGCCGGCGGTTTTGACTTTCCCTGCTCGGATGCCAATCGGAACGCCAATTGACTACCGCCCGAGCGCAACCTTCACCAGTATCCAGCAATTTTGCAATTGCTTCCAAACCCAAATCCTGATTAGAATCCCTTCTGGTCCCCTTCAAGAATTCACTCGATTCGAGGAGGAACAATGAGAACCACCCCCCGGTTCTTTGGCTTATTCGTTTCTTCGCTGCTCTTCGTCCCGGCTATCTTCGCTCAGACAAATCCGCCGCCCCCAGACCCGCACGAGATGGTCACGCGTCAGCCGCGCATACTCACCAAACCGGCCGATCGCAACGCCGCATTCGATCTGCTTGATCGCGCCCGGAAAAATTACAATCTCACTGACGTCGCAACTCCCTACGCGCTCAAAGTCTCCTTCACGACAAACGGCACCAGCCAGAACGAGGGCGAAGGAACGATGGATGAAGAAGCCTCGGGTTCGCAACAGCGGTGGGTGGCGCAACTGAGCGATTCGCTGACGATCCGGATTCAGGACGGCAATCACACTTACGGCACCAATCCCGCCGAGCCCGTTCCGCTGCGCGTTCAAATGGTCCGCGCCGCGCTGCTCTGGCCCGTCGCACGGCAAGTGGGCGCATACGCGATTCGCGCCGCGGATGTGAAACACGACGGAGGCGAGGTGAGGTGCATGCTCCTCAGCCGTGCGGTCCCGCCAAATCCCGCGCCGCGTTCGTGGTACGAAACTGAATATTGTGTTGATCCCGCGACCGGCCTATTACAAACGTGGTCGGAAGCTCCCGGAATTTTCGCGGTCTACGATTACGATGGCGCCGCGGAATTTCACGGCCACACCATCGCGCGGCAAGTTTCAATTTATGAAGAAGGCCGCCTCGTCGTTCAGGCCCACGTGGAAAGCCTCGAAGATGCAAAAGATCTCGATCCGAATCTCTTCAAGCCGACGCCGGAAATGGTTGATGCCGGCGGATCGTTCGCGCTCGGATCGCCCAATCGCTTCCCGATGCGCGTCGATCCTTCCGACGCGCCGACGTCAACTTACTTCCAGCCGGTAATCGTTCACGCGATTCTGGACGCGCAGGAAGGCCGAGTACTTGATGCCGAGGCTCTACAAAATTCCTATCCGGATTTGAGCCGCGCCGCGATGGATTTAGTGAGAAATACTTCGTTTGAGCCGTCAGGACTTCAGCAGGAAGTTTTTATCAACGTGCAATTTCACATGCCCGCGGCGCAAGCGGGCGGCCCGCCAATCTTCCACTCGCCGGTGCATTGGGAAATCTGGGATCACCGGGACAAAATCCCCCCAGTGCGAAGGCCGCAGAGAATCGGTAATTAGAAAATCGGTAGCTAAGAAATTACGAAGCCTGAGCCTCGGACGCGGTCTGCACAGGCGGCCGCGTCGGAGGAGCTGGCGATGTTGGTTTCGCCGTCGGCGATGCTGTTGCCGGCGCTGTCGCCGGGGTTGGTGGCGTCGGCGGCGAAGTCGTCGGTGTCGGCGATGCGTTTGGAGAATTTGTATCTTGTAACGGC
>Ga0302176_10001576_pt1 | contig 10488 bp, 2 predicted proteins | sample I_Palsa_E1_1_FD_198787 | JGI IMG/M metagenome (GOLD analysis project Ga0302176, IMG submission 198787) | Peat permafrost microbial communities from Stordalen Mire near Abisko, Sweden - I_Palsa_E1_1 | ecosystem: Environmental > Terrestrial > Soil > Palsa > Peat permafrost | place: Sweden: Abisko...
CTTCACCCGTTCATTCTTTAGTATAAATACAACCTTTCTACATAGCCAAATAAACAATCATCTTCTAACGAATCTGCCCAGCCTTCCTCCACTTAGCGTGATTCACTAAGACCTGTCTGCCCGCTCTTCCTCCTGACCCGACCTTTGTTAAATAAACTACACCCAAGTTTATTACATGGTAGCAAAGGTTAACCCGATCCCCTCCTGCCTGCCCGAACCCGTTTAATTTGATCCCGACTTATAGCCCTGAGAATTCAACCTGGATTTTCAAACTTTTCGATCACCAAGTCCTCAAGACTCGTCAAGCGAATCCGAACCCCCAAGCCCAAGCTCCACCTCGTCTGATCAACCTCTCCCCACAATGACCACTATCCCCGAGACTTTCCTCAAAAGTTACCGCCCCGAAACCTTCGACGGACGATTTCGTGATGCCCGCGCTGAGGACTGGCTCAAACGGTTCGAACGATATTGTGCCGCAGCACGAATTGCTGAAACCGGACAAGAGCGAATCCTTTGCGCTGGCCTCCTCCTGACTGGAAACGCCTCTAGATGGTATGACCAGCTGGGCACCATCATTGGGACAACGATTGGAGATAAAGCCCTCTCACCCTACGAAGTCTTCAAGTACCGATTCCGACAGAGATTCATTAATTCGAACGAAGCAGAAGATGCCTTTGATCGAATCCGCGAGCTCCGCCAGAGACGATCTGTCAACGAGTATGTCACCGAGTTCGAAAGGATCCGAAGCCGTATGACCATTTTCGACGACAAGGACGCCGTTCGATTTTTCCGCGGAGGCCTAAAGCCTGAGATTCGTCAGTTGGTTGACAACCATCCCGAGATCGATGATGACGATATTAATGGATTGATCGCCCTTGCCGAACGTCTAGACAAGATGAATAAAGGCGAGCGATTAAACCATAATTATCGACGACACCCATCTTCCAGACTTACCCACCATGAACACCGCGAATCTTACCCGCAGCCAATGGAAATCGATGCCATTCGCGCCCACCCGAATACTCAATCCCGATTCCAAAAGCCCTCGAAACGTGATCAGGTCCGACAGAAAGACATTGAAAACAATGGATGTTTTTATTGTCACAAGACTGGTCACCGAATCAGTGATTGCCCTGAACGAAAACACTCGTCAAACTCCAAGGCGCATTAATTGCATCTGGAGAATTAGTGCGCCACAATCCCGAAAAACCCAACCCGAATCCAGAACCATCTGTTCGTTTCGCCCCTGTTCCCGATCCCGTCTCTATTCCTGTTCCTGTCCCTCAGCCTGCCTCGAAACCTGCCCAGAAGCTTGTTCTTAAGAAAACGAAAATCAAGAATCTCCCGAATCAAGTTGACAAACAAAAAGAGAGAAAATTAGTCAACGACCAGTTATTACTAGAGCAATTGCGCGCGAAACTAAAGGTCAATATTATTGACTCTTACCCTGAGAAATCTGAAACGTTAAAAGTCTCAGACCCTGTACCTGTACCTGAACCTGAATCAGAGCTTACCCTGCATAGGATCTCGGTAGATCCTGAAGCCTCTTCGATCAAGCCCCTTCTGTTCCTGCAAGCCCGAGTGAACGACGCCGACATTCATTTCTTGATTGACAGCGGCGCCACCGGCAATTTCCTGAGCCGCGCCCTAGTCCAATTGCTTGATATCAAGACGACCATTCTAAAGAATCCGATCCATGTATCATTCGCCGATGGTCGTACTCAATCAATCAATCGATATTGCCTAGCCCGAATCCCGTTCCACCCGAATTACCAGCCAATCCTGAAGTTCTTCGTTGCCGACATTGCGCACAATGCCTACCTGGGTCAGCCATGGTTAACGTCCGATGACATATCCATCAACTGGTCCACTGGCGTCGTGCAAGTTGGTTCTAACGTTGAATTTAGAGGAGTCCGTAAGAAAGATGGTAAAATAAGCCTGATGTCCGCCTGCCAATTCAAAAAGACCATGAAGAAGGAACAAGCTTACCTGTGCCTAGTCCGTCAGAAAGATTCTGATGAAGACAAACCTGACCCTGCTACCCTCGACCCGAACATCCAGAGTCTCCTTGATGAATACTCAGATGTGTTTCCCGATGAACTCCCGAAGGAGCTCCCGCCTGAACGAACAGTCGATCACCGGATCGACCTCCTGCCTGATTCCGCCCCGATATCAAAACCGACGTACAAGATGTCCCTCGCCGAGATGGACGAACTCCGCCGCCAACTCGACGACCTTCTTGAAAGAGGATTTATTCGCCCGAGCTCTTCGCCATATGGGTCGCCCGTCCTGTTTGTAAAGAAAAAAGAAGGCGATCTACGTTTGTGCGTGGATTACCGAGCTTTGAATAAGCAAACAGTGAAAAACACTTACCCATTACCACGAATCGATGAGCTACTCGACCGCCTCAAAGGTGCGATCATCTTCTCGAAGATCGACCTTCGCTCCGGATACCACCAGATACGAGTCCAAGAAATCGACATATATAAGACTGCATTCCGATCACGATATGGACTCTTCGAATTTGTTGTTCTACCCTTCGGTCTTTGCAACGCACCTGCTACGTTCATGAGACTGATGAATGACGTTTTCCGCGATGAACTGGACCGATGTGCACTAATCTATTTGGATGATATTTTAGTCTTTAGCCCGTCAATCGAACAGCACCTGCGTGATCTCCGAATAATCCTTGAAAAGCTTCGACAACATCGACTCTATGCTAAATTGTCGAAATGCGAGTTCCTGAAGAAGGAAATCCGTTTCCTTGGCCACTTGATCTCTGCTGATGGCCTGAAAATGGATCCAGACAAGGTAAAAGCTATATTAGAATGGCCCGAACTCAAAAATGAAGCCGACGTTCTCAGCTTCCTAGGACTTGTGAACTTTTATCACAAGTATCTTGAGCATCTTGCCGACGTTGCGATCCCGATTTCTGATCTCCTTAAAGACGAAAATCCTTTCGTCTGGGGTCCCGAACAGTCCGACGCCTTCAACAAGCTGAAACAACTGGTAGCCAGCGATCCTATCCTGTCCCACTTCGATGTCGCTGAACCCGTTGAAGTCCACTGCGATGCCAGCAACCGCGCTGTTGGCGCCATGTTGGTTCAGAAAGGACACCCTGTCGCTTTTGAATCCCGAAAGCTATCCGCCACCGAACTGAACTACCCGACGCACGACAAGGAACTCCTTGCCATCGTACATGCCCTTACGAAATGGAGAACCTACCTCCACGGATCCACAATCCCGATCAAGATCTTCACCGATCATGAATCACTAAAATGCCTTGCGACGCAACCGACCCTAAACCATCGACAAGCGAGATGGTTAGAGAAACTTGCCGAATATAATTATGAAATAGCATATACTCCTGGTCCCGAAAACATAGTCCCCGATGCCCTGTCCCGCCGTCCCGATCACAACCTTGCCGCCATGACCGAGTCGTCCCCGATAATTGGTCTCCCGTTCCTAGAATCCGTCCGATCCAAGACTCCTGATGATAAAGACTTTGGTCCGATCGTCACTCGTCTCAAAAATGATGCCGACCCACACTCCGCCTATCGATTAGAAAACGATATTCTCTTTTTGAGGGAAGGAGAGAGGATGTGCATCCCTAACGATCCTGAAATTAAGACGATCCTGCTCCAAGAAGTCCACGACTCCGCCCTCGCCGGTCACCCTGGTCTTGATAAGACATACACTCGACTTGCCCAGATTGCGTATTGGCCAAACATGCGCAAGAGTGTCGAAAAATATGTCAAATCCTGTCACACTTGCCGCGTATCAAAGATTCAAACGTCGAAACCAAACGGTCTCCTGCAACCGCTCCCGATTCCTGAACGCCCCTGGACCCACATCGCCATGGACTTAATGGTTCACTTACCTAAGACTGACCGCCAGAACGACGCCGTTGCCGTTTTCGTCGACCGCTTCTCGAAAGCCGCCCACTTCGTTGCCTGTCAAACGACTTGTACCGCGCAAGACCTTGCCGAACTTTTCTTCAAGAGCGTGGTCCGACTCCACGGTCTCCCGATATCCATCGTATCCGACCGAGACTCCCGATTCTGCTCCCGATTCTGGTCCGAACTATTCTCCCGACTTGGTACCCGACTCGATATGTCGACCGCACACCACCAGCAAACCGACGGTCAAGCCGAGCGAACGATCCAAACACTTGAACAATACTTGCGAATCTTCATCAACAAAGACCACAAGAACTGGGACGAACTCCTTGACCAAGCTGAGTTCACCTATAACTCGAACAAGTCTGCCTCGACCAACCTGAGCCCCTTCGAAGCCATGAATGGCTATCAACCGTTGACCCCGGTCTCGATCGCCCTGACCCGACCCGACAACCGCATCGATAAGGAAGCTGACAACTTCCTCCGTAACCATACGACCCGCTTTCATGTCATTCGAGACGCTCTTCTAGATGCACAAAGAAGAATGGCTAGTCAGTATGATGAACACCGAAAGGAAGTCACCTTCAAGGTTGGCGACCTAGTGTACCTCGATGCCTCTGACCTCAAGAAACCACCGGGCCTCGCGCACAAGCTGTTGCCCCGATACCGTGGTCCCTTCAAGATCCTCGAACAACCCTCGCCGCTAAACTACCGCCTTGACTTGCCCCCAAAAAGCCGTGCTCATGACGTATTCCATGTCGAAAAGCTCTTACCATGTTACGACCGCGATCCTGTCTTGTTCCCGATGGCTGATGATCCCATGCCTGACGACGAACCAGTTACCGACGACCTTGGTGACTATTATGAGCAAGAATACGAAGTCGAAAGATTAGTGTCCCATCGATATGACACTGAAGGAAACCTTCAGTACCAAGTTCGCTGGTCTGGGTTTGCTAAAGAACACGACACCTGGCAAACGCTTCAAGACGTTGCCTCTGCCTCTGCCGCCCTTCAAGACTACCGCCAAACACTCACCGGTAAAGCTCGCACCAGATACGACACCACCTTCAAAAGAATGGTCCGCGAAGCCCAAGAAGGAAGTGTTTTAAAAAGTGGGAATGTCACAGAGATGTTCATCTCTGAACTTTCTCTAATCAAGACCTTCGATAATGAATGACGTCATAGAAATTTCTAGACCATCGCCATGGTCCTCATGACGCGACGACTTCGCCCAAACTCGAGAGTTCTAGAAATCTCTTCACCCGTTCATTCTTTAGTATAAATACAACCTTTCTACATAGCCAAATAAACAATCATCTTCTAACGAACATCCCAGCCTTCTACCTCTTAGCCTGATTCACTAAGACCTGTCTGCCCGCTCTTCCTCCTGACCCGACCTTTGTTAAATAAACTACACCCAAGTTTATTACATGGTAGCAAAGGTTAACCCGATCCCCTCCTGCCTGCCCGAACCCGTTTAATTTGATCCCGACTTATAGCCCTGAGAATTCAACCTGGATTTTCAAACTTTTCGATCACCAAGTCCTCAAGACTCGTCAAGCGAATCCGAACCCCCAAGCCCAAGCTCCACCTCGTCTGATCAACCTCTCCCCACAATGACCACTATCCCCGAGACTTTCCTCAAAAGTTACCGCCCCGAAACCTTCGACGGACGATTTCGTGATGCCCGCGCTGAGGACTGGCTCAAACGGTTCGAACGATATTGTGCCGCAGCACGAATTGCTGAAACCGGACAAGAGCGAATCCTTTGCGCTGGCCTCCTCCTGACTGGAAACGCCTCTAGATGGTATGACCAGCTGGGCACCATCATTGGGACAACGATTGGAGATAAAGCCCTCTCACCCTACGAAGTCTTCAAGTACCGATTCCGACAGAGATTCATTAATTCGAACGAAGCAGAAGATGCCTTTGATCGAATCCGCGAGCTCCGCCAGAGACGATCTGTCAACGAGTATGTCACCGAGTTCGAAAGGATCCGAAGCCGTATGACCATTTTCGACGACAAGGACGCCGTTCGATTTTTCCGCGGAGGCCTAAAGCCTGAGATTCGTCAGTTGGTTGACAACCATCCCGAGATCGATGATGACGATATTAATGGATTGATCGCCCTTGCCGAACGTCTAGACAAGATGAATAAAGGCGAGCGATTAAACCATAATTATCGACGACACCCATCTTCCAGACTTACCCACCATGAACACCGCGAATCTTACCCGCAGCCAATGGAAATCGATGCCATTCGCGCCCACCCGAATACTCAATCCCGATTCCAAAAGCCCTCGAAACGTGATCAGGTCCGACAGAAAGACATTGAAAACAATGGATGTTTTTATTGTCACAAGACTGGTCACCGAATCAGTGATTGCCCTGAACGAAAACACTCGTCAAACTCCAAGGCGCATTAATTGCATCTGGAGAATTAGTGCGCCACAATCCCGAAAAACCCAACCCGAATCCAGAACCATCTGTTCGTTTCGCCCCTGTTCCCGATCCCGTCTCTATTCCTGTTCCTGTCCCTCAGCCTGCCTCGAAACCTGCCCAGAAGCTTGTTCTTAAGAAAACGAAAATCAAGAATCTCCCGAATCAAGTTGACAAACAAAAAGAGAGAAAATTAGTCAACGACCAGTTATTACTAGAGCAATTGCGCGCGAAACTAAAGGTCAATATTATTGACTCTTACCCTGAGAAATCTGAAACGTTAAAAGTCTCAGACCCTGTACCTGTACCTGAACCTGAATCAGAGCTTACCCTGCATAGGATCTCGGTAGATCCTGAAGCCTCTTCGATCAAGCCCCTTCTGTTCCTGCAAGCCCGAGTGAACGACGCCGACATTCATTTCTTGATTGACAGCGGCGCCACCGGCAATTTCCTGAGCCGCGCCCTAGTCCAATTGCTTGATATCAAGACGACCATTCTAAAGAATCCGATCCATGTATCATTCGCCGATGGTCGTACTCAATCAATCAATCGATATTGCCTAGCCCGAATCCCGTTCCACCCGAATTACCAGCCAATCCTGAAGTTCTTCGTTGCCGACATTGCGCACAATGCCTACCTGGGTCAGCCATGGTTAACGTCCGATGACATATCCATCAACTGGTCCACTGGCGTCGTGCAAGTTGGTTCTAACGTTGAATTTAGAGGAGTCCGTAAGAAAGATGGTAAAATAAGCCTGATGTCCGCCTGCCAATTCAAAAAGACCATGAAGAAGGAACAAGCTTACCTGTGCCTAGTCCGTCAGAAAGATTCTGATGAAGACAAACCTGACCCTGCTACCCTCGACCCGAACATCCAGAGTCTCCTTGATGAATACTCAGATGTGTTTCCCGATGAACTCCCGAAGGAGCTCCCGCCTGAACGAACAGTCGATCACCGGATCGACCTCCTGCCTGATTCCGCCCCGATATCAAAACCGACGTACAAGATGTCCCTCGCCGAGATGGACGAACTCCGCCGCCAACTCGACGACCTTCTTGAAAGAGGATTTATTCGCCCGAGCTCTTCGCCATATGGGTCGCCCGTCCTGTTTGTAAAGAAAAAAGAAGGCGATCTACGTTTGTGCGTGGATTACCGAGCTTTGAATAAGCAAACAGTGAAAAACACTTACCCATTACCACGAATCGATGAGCTACTCGACCGCCTCAAAGGTGCGATCATCTTCTCGAAGATCGACCTTCGCTCCGGATACCACCAGATACGAGTCCAAGAAATCGACATATATAAGACTGCATTCCGATCACGATATGGACTCTTCGAATTTGTTGTTCTACCCTTCGGTCTTTGCAACGCACCTGCTACGTTCATGAGACTGATGAATGACGTTTTCCGCGATGAACTGGACCGATGTGCACTAATCTATTTGGATGATATTTTAGTCTTTAGCCCGTCAATCGAACAGCACCTGCGTGATCTCCGAATAATCCTTGAAAAGCTTCGACAACATCGACTCTATGCTAAATTGTCGAAATGCGAGTTCCTGAAGAAGGAAATCCGTTTCCTTGGCCACTTGATCTCTGCTGATGGCCTGAAAATGGATCCAGACAAGGTAAAAGCTATATTAGAATGGCCCGAACTCAAAAATGAAGCCGACGTTCTCAGCTTCCTAGGACTTGTGAACTTTTATCACAAGTATCTTGAGCATCTTGCCGACGTTGCGATCCCGATTTCTGATCTCCTTAAAGACGAAAATCCTTTCGTCTGGGGTCCCGAACAGTCCGACGCCTTCAACAAGCTGAAACAACTGGTAGCCAGCGATCCTATCCTGTCCCACTTCGATGTCGCTGAACCCGTTGAAGTCCACTGCGATGCCAGCAACCGCGCTGTTGGCGCCATGTTGGTTCAGAAAGGACACCCTGTCGCTTTTGAATCCCGAAAGCTATCCGCCACCGAACTGAACTACCCGACGCACGACAAGGAACTCCTTGCCATCGTACATGCCCTTACGAAATGGAGAACCTACCTCCACGGATCCACAATCCCGATCAAGATCTTCACCGATCATGAATCACTAAAATGCCTTGCGACGCAACCGACCCTAAACCATCGACAAGCGAGATGGTTAGAGAAACTTGCCGAATATAATTATGAAATAGCATATACTCCTGGTCCCGAAAACATAGTCCCCGATGCCCTGTCCCGCCGTCCCGATCACAACCTTGCCGCCATGACCGAGTCGTCCCCGATAATTGGTCTCCCGTTCCTAGAATCCGTCCGATCCAAGACTCCTGATGATAAAGACTTTGGTCCGATCGTCACTCGTCTCAAAAATGATGCCGACCCACACTCCGCCTATCGATTAGAAAACGATATTCTCTTTTTGAGGGAAGGAGAGAGGATGTGCATCCCTAACGATCCTGAAATTAAGACGATCCTGCTCCAAGAAGTCCACGACTCCGCCCTCGCCGGTCACCCTGGTCTTGATAAGACATACACTCGACTTGCCCAGATTGCGTATTGGCCAAACATGCGCAAGAGTGTCGAAAAATATGTCAAATCCTGTCACACTTGCCGCGTATCAAAGATTCAAACGTCGAAACCAAACGGTCTCCTGCAACCGCTCCCGATTCCTGAACGCCCCTGGACCCACATCGCCATGGACTTAATGGTTCACTTACCTAAGACTGACCGCCAGAACGACGCCGTTGCCGTTTTCGTCGACCGCTTCTCGAAAGCCGCCCACTTCGTTGCCTGTCAAACGACTTGTACCGCGCAAGACCTTGCCGAACTTTTCTTCAAGAGCGTGGTCCGACTCCACGGTCTCCCGATATCCATCGTATCCGACCGAGACTCCCGATTCTGCTCCCGATTCTGGTCCGAACTATTCTCCCGACTTGGTACCCGACTCGATATGTCGACCGCACACCACCAGCAAACCGACGGTCAAGCCGAGCGAACGATCCAAACACTTGAACAATACTTGCGAATCTTCATCAACAAAGACCACAAGAACTGGGACGAACTCCTTGACCAAGCTGAGTTCACCTATAACTCGAACAAGTCTGCCTCGACCAACCTGAGCCCCTTCGAAGCCATGAATGGCTATCAACCGTTGACCCCGGTCTCGATCGCCCTGACCCGACCCGACAACCGCATCGATAAGGAAGCTGACAACTTCCTCCGTAACCATACGACCCGCTTTCATGTCATTCGAGACGCTCTTCTAGATGCACAAAGAAGAATGGCTAGTCAGTATGATGAACACCGAAAGGAAGTCACCTTCAAGGTTGGCGACCTAGTGTACCTCGATGCCTCTGACCTCAAGAAACCACCGGGCCTCGCGCACAAGCTGTTGCCCCGATACCGTGGTCCCTTCAAGATCCTCGAACAACCCTCGCCGCTAAACTACCGCCTTGACTTGCCCCCAAAAAGCCGTGCTCATGACGTATTCCATGTCGAAAAGCTCTTACCATGTTACGACCGCGATCCTGTCTTGTTCCCGATGGCTGATGATCCCATGCCTGACGACGAACCAGTTACCGACGACCTTGGTGACTATTATGAGCAAGAATACGAAGTCGAAAGATTAGTGTCCCATCGATATGACACTGAAGGAAACCTTCAGTACCAAGTTCGCTGGTCTGGGTTTGCTAAAGAACACGACACCTGGCAAACGCTTCAAGACGTTGCCTCTGCCTCTGCCGCCCTTCAAGACTACCGCCAAACACTCACCGGTAAAGCTCGCACCAGATACGACACCACCTTCAAAAGAATGGTCCGCGAAGCCCAAGAAGGAAGTGTTTTAAAAAGTGGGAATGTCACAGAGATGTTCATCTCTGAACTTTCTCTAATCAAGACCTTCGATAATGAATGACGTCATAGAAATTTCTAGACCATCGCCATGGTCCTCATGACGCGACGACTTCGCCCAAACTCGAGAGTTCTAGAAATCTCTTCACCCGTTCATTCTTTAGTATAAATACAACCTTTCTACATAGCCAAATAAACAATCATCTTCTAACGAATCTGCCCAGCCTTCCTCCACTTAGCGTGATTCACTAAGGCCTGCCTGCCCGCTCTTCCTCCTGACCCGACCTTTGTTAAATAAACTACACCCAAGTTTATTACAAAG
>Ga0302176_10001592_pt1 | contig 10408 bp, 7 predicted proteins | sample I_Palsa_E1_1_FD_198787 | JGI IMG/M metagenome (GOLD analysis project Ga0302176, IMG submission 198787) | Peat permafrost microbial communities from Stordalen Mire near Abisko, Sweden - I_Palsa_E1_1 | ecosystem: Environmental > Terrestrial > Soil > Palsa > Peat permafrost | place: Sweden: Abisko...
TGCCGTCGTGGAAAGTTCGGACGTGCACCTGATAGATGATCGCGTCCTTGTACCAAAGCGCATCCTTATTTAGTGACAAACCGCTTTCTCCTAGGGCAATTTCATTCCCTCTCGGCAGAGTAGGGCGATACGCAAGTTTATATGAGTGACAGGCGTCGAATCCGGGGTCTGAAGGAAGATTACTTCAGGCCCTCGACGAGGTAGAGGTCTGCTAGGGTTCGGTGAAAACCATAGACGTACGTTTTCCCGTCGGGTGTTATCAGGATGGGCCCTATAGTTGCCACGCCGGCAGGATCAGCGGGCATGAGCTCTTTCCAAGCTGTCCTCTGTCCCGTGGCCGGGTCTAAGCGATAGACCTTGGCCGGAACTTCACCGAGTCTGTAGATGTAGAGAGACTTGCTGTCCAGGGTCCAGCCTATAGGCTGCTCCGCAGGGAGCAGACCTGAGATCGAAATGGGCTCTCCGCCGTGAATCGGATAAAGATAACCCTTGCCATCCGGACCGATACCGGCAACGAGTCGGCCATCGGGTGAAACCGCAAAGTTCGTTCCATTCACTCCCTCTGGAGCGATGGCCTGCGGCTTACCTCCGGAGACAGCCTGCAGATAAAGGCGCACGCCGTGGGCGGGTTCATTCCCCGCAAACACAAACTGCTTTCCGTCGGGCAACCAGCGCGCTGTATCGTGGTTAATGGCGTCGTTGGTAAGCGCCTTAGGCTCACCTGCGCCCGTGGGTAACAGGCGAAATTGCGCGGGAATGCCAGGGGTTTGTGCGATCACCCATTGCTGGTCCGGGGACAAAGCCGCGGCGGCGCCTTCACCAAGCCGGATCGCCGCTGAGCCATCGACGCCGCGCATGTAAATCGCGTACGTCAACTCTTGCCCCTTGCCGAATTGCACTCCTCCACCCACGCCTTCCTCGTCGAAAAGCAGCGTCTTGCCGTCGGCGGAGAGATCGGCGGGCCAGGAGTAATCAAGCCAAGAGAGGTCGCGTTCTTTGGCACCGTCGGCTGAGCCCATTTCTTCGCGGCGCCGGCTAGCGCGGGCTAGCAGCACTCGCCCGTCTCGCCAAATATCAAACAAAATGAGCGTGCCGGGTATCCGCGTCACCAATCGTTCGTTTCCGGAAAGGCCAACTGCGGAAAGGTAACGGTCCGCTCCCATTGCCCGGGCCGTGAACCAGACCTCCTTGCCATCGGGTGACCAGGCAAGGCCCTGGGAGCTATACCAGTCGTGCGACAACTTCCTCCGGTTGCCCGACAGATCTACCACCATGACGGACCCACTGTCGTCGCCTTGCACGGGATGGTCGAGAAACGCAATCATGTCGCCTTTGGGAGATATACGTGGATGGCTGATCCAGCTCCCGCTGGCCTCGTAGAGGACCTTGCCAATCGGGTATTCCAGCCGGTTGCGGCCGCCCGCGTCACGCACCACTGCCAAATCATTTCCGTCCGGAGACCAATCGGCCCATTGGACGTCTTCGAGAATCTTACGCGGCGCACCGCCCGCCAGCGGCGCTCTGGCTAGGGTTCCCGAACTTACCCAGGTGCTGGTGACATGGCTCTCCAACGACAACGCCATTTCGCCGGAGGACGAAACCGCCAAAAGCTGGGCGTTCCCCAGCCCCAGAGAGCGGGATTCGACGGACCCTTGGCGCGCAGTGAATATCTCCGCAGGATCTCCCTGCCAGGCAGCGCTGTACAAGATGGTTTGCCCGTCAGGAGCAAACCGTGCCGTAGGAATCACACCCCGGCGAAATGTAATTTCGTGATACAGCGGCGCTGATTGTGCTGTTTGCCAAAGGCGCTTGCCCGCAAGTAGCCCAACAGCCACTCCAACCAAGAGCCCGAGGCCGACGAGGACGGGAACAAGCGGATTCTTCCGCGGGGCTGGCGGCGAGGCGGCCAATATGGCTGCGCTCGCTTTCTGACCAATAACGTCCACCCGGGCCGACTCCATGTCCCGCTTCAAGCGCTTCAGATCCGCGCGAAGTTCAGCCGCAGTTTGGCAACGTAAGTCTCGATCCTTCTCCAGCGCCTTGTTCAGTATGACTTCCAATTGCAGCGGCAATCCGGGGTTTAGCTGGATCGGTGAAGTCGGCGCTTTGTTCAGTATCGCTTCAAAGATAATGGCTGAAGTGTTACCGGGAAACGGCTGCCTGCCGGTGGCCATCTCGTAAAGCACTACCCCAAAAGAAAACAGGTCGGTACGAGCATCCAGGACTTCGCCGCGGGCCTGCTCCGGCGACATGTAGGCGATGGTGCCCACCGTCGAGCCTGGGCTGGTCAGAAGAGCTTCCGAGGCCACAGTGGGCATATCATTGCTCCCGGTTGTGGGCGCAAGCCGGGCGAGCGGAATGAGCTTGGCCAAGCCGAAATCGAGGATCTTGGCGTGTCCTCGGCTGGTGACGAAAATGTTGGCGGACTTAATATCGCGATGCACGATGCCGCTGCTGTGAGCCGCGTCCAATGCGTCTGCGATCTGAATACCCAAGTCCAGCAATTGATCAAGCTTCGGCGAATTGCTCTCAATGCGGTGCTTGAGCGTCTCACCCTCAAGCAACTCCATGGCGATGAAGTGTTGGCCTTCGGCCTGATCAATCTCATAGATGGTGCAGATGTGAGGATGATTGAGGGCTGAAGCGGCACGCGCCTCGCGTTGGAAACGATCGACGGCCTGCGGGTCCTGGGAGAACTCGGGGGGCAGGAATTTGAGGGCAACAAAGCGGCGGAGCCTGGTGTCCTCGGCCTTGTAAACTACGCCCATACCACCGCCGCCCAGCTTCTCGATGATGCGGTAGTGCGAGATGTTTTGGCCGATCATAGGGGCAAATCTTACGTGGGTGAGACGTTCAAGTCAATGAAAGCGATGGGTTTGGCGGTGGCTCAAGAAGATTGTTGGCGATAAAGCGATTGGTTTCGAATTGACGAGGCAGTCGTCTTCTCGGTTCATTACGGGATCACGTCCAGTCCATAAGATGGTTGCCTGAAGGTCCCCCCGACCTTGATGGGCACGATCTCTCCCTTATTCTTCTTCTTTAAGAATGGCTCCACAGATTTAAGTAGAACTGATTTCACCCCCTTCGATCCCTTGGAAAGCTTGTTATCGAGTTGCAAGGTTCCGTGAAGGTCAATCTGCTGGGTCAACAGGCCGTATGTGCCATGCATATGGGCCAGCGCTCCCGGAACACTGAAGGAGAGATCTGAGAACGTCGCGATCGCTTGGTTGAGCGCGACGTGTCCCTTCAGATTTTCAACGACGCTAGTCGGATCGTCGTTCTCCTTCCCGTCCTGAGCCAGTTGACTGAGGTTGTCAACCTTTTCCTGCGTCGTAGGGTGGATGAAACTCGCCGCATCGATGCCAAAGTCTCCCCGCAGGTTAATCCTCTCAATGAAGCGTCCTTTCCCGGGGGGAACCCGGACCTGCGCTCTGAAATTCATCGCTCCGGTCAAAGCCGGAGGATCCCCCACGGAGAGGAGGCGTAACCAGTCCTGTATCCTGCCTTGCAGTTCCGTCACGCCCAGCGAAACGGTCTTGCCTCCCGAGGCCGCTTTCTTTGCCACTTCGACTTGCGATACCAGTGACGTCCGCTCAAATTGTGCCTGCACAGATTGTAGAGAGACGTCTCCATCCATCCCGTTAACAATCCCATGGAATTGCGTTTTCAGATGTACCGTATGATCGGGTCGCGTTACCTGAAAATCGGGCGCGTCGGTACTGCCTTCGACCTCGATCCGTTCGAGCACACCATTGAATTTGCCGGTGGAGGACAACGTTCCTGAAATGCCTGGAAATATGCCCAGGTCGGCGCGTTGAAACACATAGGAGCCGGAAAGGACGGTCTGGCCGGCGTTCTGCGGTCGCAAGGGGCCGAATTGCCCGTCCGTGCGAATTTCTCCGGGAGGTTTCGCATTCAGTAGCGCGGCGTGGAACGACATTGGCCGATCCTCGGCCACAGAGTTCAGCGCCAATTTGTGGATTTCGAACCTGAGGGGTTCTGTCCCGGGTTCGCCGGAAGCAACCTCCACCACGGCGCCGTCCGCGATGATCTCGTCGATAATCAATGTAGATTGCGCCGGGCCAGTAGGTCGCGCTGCGTTGCCGGTGCGTTCACTGCGGGGTGACACGAATATGTGCAAACCCTCGATCCTGACACGTCGAACACGCTTCGGAGCGCTGAAAAACTCCCAGTAAGCACCCTGGATGGTGAGCTTTTCGATTGTAGCGATCGGCGGAGCGTCTCCATCACTGTTACGGCGGAAAGTTACTCCTTCGACAACGCACCCTGGGGTGAAATACGTCGCGTGAAACGTTTTCACTTCGACTGTGCTGGAGAACTGTTCCTGCAGGGCCCGGACGACGGTATCCCGCTTGAATGGCCATCGGATTAGCAGCAACACAATGGCGCCGCCGATCACACCTAGAGCCAACAGTCCGCCAATCTTGATCCAGCGGGACAATACTTTAGGCTTCCTTTTCATGCCATCGAATAGATTAGAGATCCTTCAATCGGGATCACTGGTTTATGCGAATCAGTGGAGACTTCCCATTTTTAAGTCCCAGTGCTTAAGAGAGGTTAGCTAGTCGAGACTGAAGAAACTGTTCACAAAAGAACACCTCAGTCAGAGCCTCTCTCTCTCGACGTGCGGACGATGAAGGCGCGACTGTAAAGAGTTGCTGTCAGTTGGTTTGCTGGTACTGTCAACACTCGCTTTATGAAAATTCATTTGGATCAAGGTGAACTGGCTCGGGATTGAGGCTGAGGCCACCTCTTCGTGCGCGGCCCATAAGTTGTCACAGAGTGACAAAAATTGGACAGCGTGGAAGGAGCTAGTTCCGCCCTACTCTCGTCATGGGAGCGTGCGGCTCGACGGCAGCAAGGTCAGCAGTCTAGACAACAAACATGCCTATGCGGGCTCGAACATTGCCACTGTGGTGATCGCCACGGTATTCATCCCAAGCGTTGCACTCGGTTGGCCCTGCGCCCCGTTCGCTTGTTTTCTTAAGAGATGGGTCATCGTCGGCAGCTCCGGTGATAACGCCCGGGCCAAGCGACTTCCACAGCAATCGCATCCATCGAGCTGGCGTGAATTTCGGCACGAAAGAGTCGGAGCGCAAACTCCCTATGCGTCACAGCGCGAACTCTGTCACAATCCTCGATAAGCGCCGTGCAAATCGATCGGTCAGAGTGGTCTAAAGTGACCAGACATCCGTCTTCGCCACTCATACCATGTAGCGTAGTGAAGAAATGAGATGACCGTTACAAAGGTCAGTCCAGCTTCCTCTTACAGGTGAGGTGGTACAAAATGGAAACCGTATTGATAGTTCTTGTAGTGCTGTTCTTGCTCGGCGGCGGGGGCTGGGGATACTCGCGTTGGCGAGGCTAAGTCGGGAACGGCAACACAGCCCACGCACAGCGCAGGTCACAACCTGCCACGCAACGACCCAACGGCCCGAAGCAGCCCAGGCCGTATCGAACAATCAACAACAATGAAGACCAGCCAAGGAGAGCAAAATGTCAGATCAAGAAAATCGCACCCCACAGCGTAACGACGCTCAGAAGCCCGGTCCGGAGCAGAAATCTGGAAACCAGCCGAACCAGCCAGTAGAGCAGAAACAGCAGAATCCGAGCGGACAGCCCAAGAGTCCTCAGTCGGAACAAGAGAGACAGGATCAAGAGAAGAAAAAGCAGGCTTAGGCGTCAGGGCGGTTCGATTGACATCGGGCCGTCGTCCTGAAACAAACGTCGAAGCGCTCTTTAGGTTTCAAAGCCGCCGGCGCAATATGCCGGCGGCTTAATTTGCATGCGGGTGAACCGGTTTGCACAGAAGCCCAGCGCTAAATCCCATGTAAGAAAAGGCCGAGCGCAATCGCCGCTTGGGTTACTTCCGAGTTGCCCGTTATCTCGGCATGATCCTGTGCTCGATCGGGTAGGCTGAGCTGGATCCGACACAAATCTATTGGCGCTAGGCTTTGGGCCACCCGCCCCACCGGTCTAGGGGCAAGTTGCGGCTGTCGACTGAACGGGCACGTTGTGCCGCTGGGATTTCGATCCGCCCGCGTTTGCGTTCGTGTTAGTGAACTTCGTGTGTGAGGCGGCTTCTCGGGTTTGTTCGCCCCAGGCATACATCGCCTCGAGGGCAGGAAGTAGTGTTTCGCCAAGCGCCGTAATCCGGTATTCAACCTTGGGCGGAACTTGTGCATACACCGTACGTTCGATCAAGCCATCGTGCTCCATCTCGCGGAGTTGCTGCGTGAGCATCTTGGCCGTAATTCCGCGCAGGAGTCGCTTGATTTCAGCGTGGCGGCGAATCTCCGCTCGAACCAAATGCGCAACGATCAGGATCTTCCACGCCCCACCGATGTAGCGAAAGGCGTATTCGCAAGGGCACTCGCGGACGGTTTCGCTCCCGATTTTCCGCATACGGCATTCTCCCAGTATCCAAATGGGTAGTATGTCACGAAATTGTGCGTTCTTGACACGACTACATGCCTCACCTAGTCTACGCGCAACACGCTACCGATACGCATATTAGCAATGCTTAGTATCCATCGGCCACATACAGACGGGAGAATGAAACTATGAAGACGAATTACAAACTGGCGCTGGCCGTGCTGGCTGGTGTCCTGATCAGTGTTGCTGGTGCCAGGCTGATTCACGCGCAACAAGTCAAGACGCCGCCGGCCTACGTTATTGCGGAAGTCGAGGTAACGGACCCCACGACCTTAAAGAAGTACGGTGAGAAGGCGCCGCAGATAGTGGCGTCTTTCAATGGACACTATGTCGTTCGCGGTGGCAAGATTCAGGCTCTTGAGGGCGAACCGCCAAAGGGTTTCATCGTCGTAATCGGTTTCGACAGCGTGGAGAAAGCCCGGGAGTGGTACGATTCGCCGGACTATGCGGCCATCAGGCCGTTTCGGCAAAGCTCAACCAAGAGCCGCGTATTTATCGCCGAAGGGGTCGCCCCCCAGTGACACGGGCACTGATTTCTGGATTGTCGGCAAGCCAGAAGTAATGACGCGAATCGGCTCTCCGGGAAATCACTTCCGGTTACCCCGTCACTCGGGAACAATCGCCAAGGTGGCAGGGATGCCCACATCTCCAGACCGTCGGCGGCTGCCGCAGGCGGGCTTACATCGCCGGCAGCGATTTCTCCGACGCGCTGCGCGGTGTCGACCGCAAGATGTACCCGAAGAAACATAGCCTCGTGCCGGTGTTCTGAGTCATTCGCCGCTCGGCATCAGGGATCTTTTGGCTGATGATTCGCTGGGGCGTGCGCACTTCTACAACAAAGGCGCAACACACGACTCTACGGATGAAGCTGTCTTGTGGGAAGAGGGTCGATCTCGTAAGATTGCTGCCATGTCGGCCCTCACTGTCACGATCGGCCAGACGCTCGGGCATTACCGCATCCTTGAGAAGATCGGGGCTGGGGGGATGGGTACGGTCTATCGCGCCCACGACGAGCGGTTGGATCGCGACGTCGCCCTCAAAGTCTTGCCTTCGAGTGGGCTGGGGAATGATGAGGCACGGAGACTTTTCCGTAAGGAGGCGTTGGCTCTCTCTCGCCTAAACCATCCCAATATCGCCGCCATTTATGACTTCGATTTTGACGCTGGGGTCGATTTTCTGGTCATGGAGCTCATAACGGGTGTGACCCTGGCCTCGAAGATCGCCTGCGGAGCTCTTTCAGAGGAAAAAGTTTTGCAGTTTGGGCAGGAGATCGCACTGGCCCTGGAGCACGCTCACGGGTACGGAGTAGTTCATCGCGATCTAAAACCAGGGAATGTGATCATTCGGTCTGATGATGAGCTTAAGGTGGTTGATTTCGGCCTTGCCAAACTAGTGGCGATTGACGAATCTGCGCCTACCGAAACATTGAGCGGCATACACGGGCTGGCGGGTACGCTTCCTTACATGCCGCCCGAGCAGCTCTGGGGAAAACCACCCGACTGCAGAAGTGATATCTATTCGGCCGGTGCGGTGCTCTACGAAATGGCTACTGGTAAGCGTCCTTTTCAAGGAAAAGTCCCGACCGCCATCTCGGAAGCCATACTGCACACGGAACCAGTCTCCCCGCGCCAGTTGAGTCCGACAATTTCGTCGGCCCTCGAATCAGTCATTTTGAAGTGTCTGGAAAAAAAACCCGCAACCCGCTATCAGACGGCGCGAGAGTTGTCCGCCGACCTCCGACGAGTGCGAACACCGAGCGCCGACATCAGTGCTGGCGCGAAGCCGGCCAGCGTTCGCGCCCGCTGGGTGCTGATTACTTCGCTGATGGCGATACTGGGAGTCGCGGCGCCAATTTCCTTTCTTAAGGTCCGTGCCTGGCAGGCGCGCACGAAGGCCACGAGTCAAATTCCCAGCATTAAGTCTTTGGCGGTGCTGCCGCTGGAAAATCTGTCGCGTGATCCAGAACAGGAGTACTTCGCGGATGGGATGACTGATGAGTTGACAACTGAGTTGGCACACATCAGTGCTTTGCGGGTTGTCTCGCGCACCTCTGCCATGCGTTATAAACGGACTACCAAGACGCTGCCGCAAATTGCGCGAGAGCTGCAGGTCGACGGTGTGATTGAGGGTTCGGTGCTGCGTTCAGATGGGTCCGTCCGTATCAACACCCAATTAGTGCAGGCGGACCCGGACAGGGAACTGTGGGCGCACAGTTATCAACGCGAGTTGAAGGACGTTCTGCAGTTGCAGGGTGAACTGGCGCATGACATCGCGGAGCAGATCAAAATCAAAATCACGCCTCAGGAGGAACTGCGTTTAGCGATCACTCGAACCGTCGACCCCGGTTCCCATGAGGCCTATCTCAGGGGTCTTTACCACTTGAATAAGGGGACGGAGGAGAATTACCGGGACGCCAGGAACGACTTCGAGGAGGCCATTGCACTTGATCCCAACTATGCACCAGCCTACGCGGGGTTAGCGGACTATTTTTGGGCCACGGACGAATTGCCGCCGCGCACGGCAATGCCATGGGCCAGGGAAAACGTTCTAAAAGCGCTGGCGCTCGACGACGGCTTGGCGGATGCCCACAAAGCATTAGCGAGTATCAAATTCTACGGCGATTGGGATTGGGTTGCTGCAGAGAACGAGTTCAAGCGCGCTCTCGCATTGAATCCAAGCTATTCCGAAGGCCACCGCATGTATTCCCTGTATCTGTCGGCATTGGGGCGGGAAGAGGATGCTTTCGCCGAGATACAAACCGCCCAGCGGCTGGATCCTCTTTCACTTGCAACCAGCGTGACCGCTGGATGGATCTCTTATTACGCCCGTCAATATGATCGTGCCCTGCAACAATGCCGGGGCGTGCTTGAACTAGACCCCAATTGGAGCGGGGCCCACGAGTGTCTTGGTGATGTTTACACAGCGAAGGGAAACTTCCCGCAGGCGATCGCCGAGGCCAAGCATGCAGCAACCGATTACGGTCATGATCCGATGCGTCTTGCCGGATTGGGCCGCATTTACGCGCTGGCCGGGAGGGAATCGGATGCGCGCAAGATCCTCGCCGAGCTGAACCAGGCTTCGAAAACCAAATACATAGCGCCATATTTCTTCGCCATCATTGAAGGCGCACTGGGAGAAAAAGACCAGGCGTTCGCCTGGCTGGAAAAAGGGCTCAACGGCCGCGATCCTTACCTCGCCCGGTTGAGAGTTGACGTTGCAATGGATCCGTTGCGGTCTGATGCGCGCTTTAAGCTACTACTGCAGCGTGTAGGCCTTGGGGATTAGAGTCTCTTGCTTCGCTACTCAAAACATGGCACTTCGACCACAACCGTATTGCTCGCCCTGCCGTGAACCAACAGGAAATTCCAGTGAGGAGGGTTACAGGGCACTGGTCCGGGTGGGACTGAAACCCGCGGAAGAATAGCATTTACGTCTTTCGAGAAAATGTCATTGTCGTTCAGAAATTGCAGCAGCGCTCCGTCGTTTTCCACCTGTTGCTTCGCGCCCGTGGTCCGCGCCCGCAGGATCGCCGTCTCCGGCCATTTATGGCTGGTGTCGTTCAGTTGCCAAACTCTCAGCACATCAAGCGTTTCCCCGTTGATCGGCAGCGTGATCCAAGTAGGAGCGTCTGGCTTTTTCTTGTGTTCCATGGCAACCTCCCTGCACTTACGCTGCGGTTCTACACCTTTTGCTTACGCAGAGTCAAATGGTGGTCTCGATCTGCGGCATGCAGGGCGACGAGATGCCAGGAGGAGCCCTGTACATTCGACAATCCCTTACGGAAACGCAGTGGCGTGGTTGCGGGCGAGCATGAAAGCGATCGCAATGCACACGATCTTCTGGATTGATACTCCCGCTCAAGTTCCGATTAGCGCGCTGCTCATAGAAGTGCCCCGGCCCGCACGAGATCGCACGGCGAGATCTTCTCCTTGATGAATTACCAGCGATGAAC
>Ga0302176_10001595_pt1 | contig 10400 bp, 8 predicted proteins | sample I_Palsa_E1_1_FD_198787 | JGI IMG/M metagenome (GOLD analysis project Ga0302176, IMG submission 198787) | Peat permafrost microbial communities from Stordalen Mire near Abisko, Sweden - I_Palsa_E1_1 | ecosystem: Environmental > Terrestrial > Soil > Palsa > Peat permafrost | place: Sweden: Abisko...
GCAAGATGCCCTCCAGCAATAAAGCGATGTCCGATCGGGTTCTCTCCCGGCTTGAAGAGCGCCCTAACAAAGTCCTCGTTCACCACCGCAACATGCGGCGAAGTTGCCGTGTCCTGCACGGTGATTCCACGTCCCATCAGCACTCGTGTCCCCACCGAATCGAAGTACTCCGGATTCACAATGATGTTCGTAGCAGAGCTGTGCGCGTTCGGCTGTCCCACCAATTGAATTTCGTAGCCGTCGTCGCCGCCTTCCATCGGCGTATAGGTACTCACCCCCACTTTCACCACGCCCGGAATTGCATGAAACCGCTCCTCAATGACCCGGTAAAGCGCATTCACTTGCTCATCCTTATAACCCGCCGTCTGTGCGTAGAAATGGACGATATAGCGGTTCTTCGACTCCAGCTTCATGTCCGTATGCTGCAGCCTGCCCAGGCTTTGCGAAAATAGCCCCGCGCCCACCAGCAGCACAACCGACAACGCCGCCTGCACCACCACTAACCCGCGTTGCAGCAGTGAAGCCCCGCCCGTCGTCGTCCGCGTCCCGTTGCGTAAGGCATCCGCTGGCGGAGCCTTGGCACCTATCAGCGCCGGAGCCAAGCCAAACAGCACGCCTGTCGCCATCGCCACACACACCGCGAACCACAGCACCTCCATCGAAGGGCGGAAGCTGATCGGCAGACGCTGATTGCCCGGAAACGCCAGCATCAGCAAAATCCGTGCTCCGCCGTAGGAAACCGCCAGGGCCGCCATGCCGCCGATTCCCGCCAGCAGCAAGCTCTCCGTCAGCAGCTGCCGAACAATCCTCGTACGCATCGCGCCCAATGCCGTCCGCACGCTCATCTCCGTCTTCCGCTGCATCCCACGCACCAGCAAAAGGTTGGCAATGTTGGCGCACGCAATCATCAGCACCAGCCCGGCGATCCACATTAGCAGCTTCAGGTTTGAAGCGTAATCCTTCTGCATCGACTGCGTGCCTGCACCACCTGCAGTCAGCACTAAATGCGTCTTAGCGATATCCGCGGCTGAAAAGTCAGGACCCGTCGCGTACACCCGCTTGAGTTGCGCGCTCAACTTCTCCTGCAACGGAACCAGCGCAACCCCTGGCCTCGCCCGCCCAATAATATCCAGCCAATTCTGCGTCGGGTCACGGAAACTCTTTCCACCCGCCTCATCGGGCATGGTTGCAATCGGCAGGTAGAAATCCGGTGGGGTACTCGACATGCGATCGCCGAAGAAACCTTCGGGAGCCACACCGACCACCGTCACCGCCTTCGTATTCATCCAGAAGGTGCTGCCGACCACCGAATCATCGCCGTTGTAGAAGTCCTTCCATGTCGCATAACTCATCACCGCAACCAGTGGTGCACCGGAAACATCATCCGTGTCGGAAAGCAGGCGTCCCACTGCAGGCTGTAGCCCAAACATGCGGAAGTAGTTTCCAGAGACGAATTCCCCCATCCGCGGCTTTGCAGCCTCTTGGCCTCCATCACGCCGTATAACGACGGGCCGATTCTCAAACCCCGCCTGCATCGCCGCCAGCTCTTCAAACTCCGGCGTTTTCTTCTTCATCTGCTCATAGGTGTCGGTTGAAAACATGCTGTAGTCTCCGTCGTGCCACAGGTTGGGCCCGGAGTTCTGGCAACAGTCAGCCCAATCACCCACTCGCACCAGCGCCTTCGGGTCGACCACCGGCAGGTTCGTCAGCAGCACCGCTTTCACCAGCGTAAAAATAGCCGCATTCGCCCCAATCCCCAGCGCCAGCGTGAGGATCGCGGTAACCGTAAATCCCGGAGTCTTCCACAACTGTCGCAGCGCGAAACGCGTATCTTGCACCAAGCTCTCCAACCATCCCCATCCCCATGCCATATAGCTCTGCTCCTTGATTGAGGTTGGATTGCCAAATCTGCGGTACGCCGCGCGCCGTGACTCGGACGAAAGCACACCCGCCTCTGTCTGCTCCTGCTCTCGCAGCTCCAAATGCAGACGCAGCTCTTCTTCCAGATCTGACTGAAGTTGCCTCCGGCAAAACAGCATGCGCAAACGGCGCAACAGCTCATGGATTCTATGCATCGCTCACTCCTTACGCTGTCTGGATCACGCGTCCAATAGCCCCCATCACGCGCTCAAACTGCGAGATCTCCAACGCCAGCTGCTTGCGCCCCAGGGCCGTCAGCTTGTAGTAGCGCGCACGCCGGTTCCCAGCCGTCGTCCCCCATTCCGCCGTCACCCAGCCTTTGATCAACATTCGCTGGAGCGCCGGATACAGCGACCCCTCTTCGACCTGCAGCACATCGTCCGAAGTGCGCTGGATCGAATTGGCAATCTCATATCCATGCAGCTCGACGTGCCGCGCGAGCGTCTTCAGGATCAGCAGGTAAAGCGTGCCCGGCGGAATCTCATCTCGATTCAAACAACACCTCTCCAACCAAACAAGAACCCTGGCATAGCTAAACTATGCCAATAGCAAGCTACTGCCATAGCCAAACTATGTCAAGAGAAGATTGCTGCTGCCTCGACTCTGCGCGCATAGCTGCGTCACACAATTAACAAACGAGAACCGCAATGGCTGGGATGGTAGTGATTTTCAAAATAATCCGCATTTTTTTCTGCCCGACCGATTCGTTTCGATGAGCGAAATCGTCTTCATGGTACGAGGGTCAGCAGGCCGCAACGGTGTACCCCGTTTGAATCCCACACCAGATCCAGGCCTGACAAACCGAAGGAGAAATGATGACTACTGAACACAGCCTGGAAAAACTCAGGAGGACTGAAGGAGCATGATGATGAACAAGACGTTGCAACCGGCTCGGAAGCCCGGAAGGCTTTTTCTTTCAAGCTTGCTCGCCGGCTGCTTACTTTCGATGAGCGCACTCGCCCAAGCGGTGGCAGCAGCGCCCGTGCAGCGACCGCCCGGCGAGTTGCGGGACGGGCAGCATGATTTCGATTTCAACATTGGGACATGGAAGATCCATACCCGCCTCCTCCTGCATCCGCTTACGGGTTCCGACGACTGGGTGGATCTGAATGGGACGGTGCATGTCCGGAAGGTTTGGAATGGCCGAGCGCAGCTGGAGGAGATCGAGGCCGACGGTTCGACCGGACATTTCGAAGGCCTCACACTGTTTCTTTACAACCCGCAGGTGCATCAGTGGGGTCAATACTTTGTCGCCAGCGCAGCGGGTGTACTGAATCAACCTCAGATCGGCGAGTTCAAGAACGGCCGCGGCGAACTCTTCGGCCAGGAATCACTCAATGGGCGGACTATCTCTGTTCGATTCGTATGGTCGGACATTACTCCAAATTCCCACCACGTTGAACAATCGTATTCCGATGACGGCGGCAAGACCTGGCAACCGAATTTTGTCGCAACACTGACGCGCGATGAATAGCTAAAGCGTTTGAGCGCTACAAATAACAAAGGAGAACCGCAATGGCTCGGATGGTAGTGATTTACCGGACACCGAAGAACATCGAGGCATTTAACCGGCATTACTTCGAAATCCACGTGCCTCTCGCCAAGAAGATTCCGGGGCTCAGGAAATACGAGGTCAGCGACGGCCCCATCGCAACGCCGGTAGGAACCGCCAATGTTCACCTAATCGGAACTCTGCATTTCGACGACCTTGCGGCGATCGAAAAGGCGTTTGCAAGCCCGGAGGGACAAGCGGCTGGGGCGGATCGCCGACTTTTTGCGCCTGATGACTCGGGCTTTCAAATGTTCCTTTTCGACAACCGGGAAGTTTGAACCCATCCCTTTGTTCGTCACGGCGGGCGGCCGCTTATACAGGTCGTAAAATCGCAAAATCACACGAAGAGGGCTCAGCGATGGCAGAAAGCAAAGCAGTTTTTGTCCTGATCCACGGCGGTTGGCACAACCATTCGGCGTGGGAAAGAGTTACGCCAATACTTAAAGCCAAGGGCTTCGAGGCTTTGACGCTCGACCTCCCCGGCGCAGGGGTCAATGCGATAGCGCCAGCGTCGCTCGGTGAGCGGTCACCGATTGCCGGCGTTACGCAGCAGGAGCGGACGCAAGCGGTCGTCGCGTTAGTAAAAGAAGCCGCGTCACGCAGCGACGGCAAGGTCATCCTGGTCGGGCACTCGGCCGGCGGGATGACAATTTCGGCGGTCGCCGAGCAGGTGCCGAACCTGCTTCTCGCGGTCGTGTATCTATCCGGGTTCCTGGTGTCGAACGGCATGACGTTGCTCGCGATGCTCCAGCATGAAACCCTGTCTTCGGCCTTGGCGCCCAGGCTGTTTGTGGGCGACCCCGCCACCATCGGCGCGACAAGGATCAATGTCAGATCAACCGACGAAGCCTACAGATCGCTACTCAAAGCTTCGTTTTATGCCGATGTGCCGGAGTCCGAATTCGCGCATGCGGCGTCGCAACTTCATTACGACGAATCGAACGCCGGCGCCTTAGCCCTATCGGAAATTACGCCTGGAAGATTTGGCACGGTGCCGCGCCATTACATCCGCTGCACACAGGATCGCGCGATTCCGTTGGCCGGTCAGGATCACATGATTGCCACGGTTGACGGCGCCATCGGCGGCAAGACAATTACCCACACATTGGAAAGCAGCCACTCGCCATTCCTGTCACAACCCGCGGTCCTGTCGGGGATTCTCATCGACATTTTTGTCAAATCTTTGGCGGAACGGACCGCGGAAGTCGCAGCAGGTTCAGAACCATGAACACGCACGAATTCGAGGATCGCATCACGGGATCGGCGGTCTGTGGGCCGAGCTGCGCTTGAGGCCGAATGTTGTAGTGGCTGCCCTCGCCATCCACTTGCTGCAGACGCCGGTTTGCGTGTTCCGCAGCAAGCTCAAGGGGGTATTCGGCCCTTCCGAGGCTGCGGAAAAAGTCGATTGAGCGTGAAATCCTGGCCCTCAGCGGCTAAAGCCTTGCTAATTCTAGATTGGTTATGTACGGCCTGAAGAGCCTGCGTGAGAACTCGACTTACAAACTGAGTCCCGCAGGGACGGCTGAGCAAATTAGCGGATTGGTGGACCCTGCAGCGTTGATTTTATTGGACAAGCGAGTGGCGTAACCGCCACGAGCGAAATCAGGTTGGGGGTGAGGGCCTGATTCCGAGGGGATGGTTCATCCGGGGCCGCATCGGGGAAGGATTTGAGAGAGCCGCAGGGCGCACTGCAGATCCCTCCACTCCGCTACGCTCCGGTCGGGATGACAAGGGAAGAGGGGTGGCTAAGGTTGCATGGTTTGCGGGATGGCGAGAACCGCAGGTCCCTCCACTTCGCTACGCTACGGTCCCTCCACTTCCGGTCGGGACGATGACAATTCTGTAGAGACCGGAATAGATGCGACGGAACAGTCGTGGACCCCGCAACAGAATTGTCATCCCGACCGGAGCGTAGCGAAGTGGAGGGACCTGCGGTTTCTCCCGCGGCCATAAGGCTTTCCTCGTCCTTTAAAAAACTAATTTGGACAAGACTGGCTCTCAGCCGTCCCTTCGGGACTCAGTTTGTAAGTCGAGTTCTCACGCAGGGCTTTAAGCCCTGCATATTCTCAAACAGTTATCGCCCGACTAAAGTCGTGCCTGTTCCGGCCGTTCATCGCCCCCGCAGACCTGAGCCTCTCTGGAGGCTACGGTGGCGCCAAACGGATGCTGTGGTTGATGGCCCACAGTGCAAACACGCTAAAGGAGAATGAGCATGCAGAACCTGAACGGAAAGCGCGTGGTCATCACAGGCGGCAGTCAGGGGCTGGGGCTTGCTATGGTCGAGGCGCTCGTCGCCTGCGGCGCGAAGGTGACCGCTCTTAGTCGCGATCGAGCAAATCTCGCTGCTGCCGAGCAGGCCGGTGCAGCGGTGATTGCCGGCGACGCAACCGATGCCACGCTTATGAACGAGGTCGTCCGCGAGGGGATGCCCGACGTACTCATCCTCAACGCCGGCGCGCGGCTGCCGATGAAGCCGATCGACCAACAGAACCTGGGACGAGTTCTCGATCACCTGGAACACCGACGTGAAGGCAGGCCTCGTGGGTATTCAGGCCGCGCTCAACATGCCGATGAAGCCAGACAGCCGCGTTCTGATCATGTCGAGCGGCGCCTCGATGGTGCTTGCCGTGCCATTCATCGCGCCTCGAGACTTGAGGCTCTCCGGCGGATATACCGGCGCCAAACGGATGCTGTGGTTCATGGCCCACAGCGCAAACTCGGTATCCAGCGAGCGCGGCCTCATGCTCCACTTCCAGGTGCTCGTGCCATGTCAACTGATTCCCGGCACCACGCTCGGTCATCGGGTTGCGGCCGCTTATGCGGAAATCGAGGGTGTCAGCATCGACGAGCATGTCATGCAACGGTATGGCTCGATCCTGCGCCCGGCGCGCTTTGGAGAACAGGTTGCAGAACTACTCGGCGATCCGCGTTATACGCAGGGCGTCGCCTACGGCTTTCGCAGCAATGGCGACATCCTGCCGCTCGACGTATGATTCGCATAGGGCCGCCATCCTGAGGAGACGACACCTTATCACTGATAATGCGTCCGCTAAGTTTGAACGGTTGGTGGGTGAGCTTCGTCCAAAGCTTCATCGATACTGCGCGCGCATGACCGGCTCCGCCGTCGATGGCGAGGACATTGTTCAGGACTCCCTGATGAAGGCCCTCGCCGCGCTGCCGCATTTCGGTGTCATCGACAACCCTGAAGGCTGGCTGTTCCGCATCGCCCACAACACCGCGCTCGATTTCCTGCGCCGGCGCGCGCGCGGTCCAATTTTACAGAATGACGAAGCCCTCGACATGATTGCTGCTCCAGATTCTCCCGATCAGGACCACGAGATCGCCGCGATAAGCCTGCGCACTTTCATGCGGCTCCCGGCGCTGCAGCGGAGCGCGGTCATCCTGAAGGACGTGCTTGGCCACTCGCTGGAGGAGATGGCGTCGATCACTGGTGCGAGCGAGGCCGCCGCGAAGTCAGCTCTGCAACGGGGGCGCGTCCGATTGCGCGAGATTGCCAAGGAACCTGCGGACGTCTCGCTGCCCATGCTGTCAGATGGTATGCGCGCCCGGCTGATCAAGTATGTAGAGGGGTTCAAGACCGGAGACTTCGACACAGTCCGCGCGATGCTGGCCGACGACGTCAAACTCGATCTGGTCGCGAAACAGCACAAGCAAGGGAAGAGCGAGGTCGGGGGATACTACGCTGCCTATGCAGCCGCCAAACAGTGGGCTTACGCGGCGGGCATTGCGGATGGCCGGGCCGCGATGCTCGTCTACGATCGCAACATTTCACTCGAGACGCCTGCTTATTTTGTTGCACTGGATTTCGATGGTGATCGCGTGGTCTCAATCCATGACTTCCTGTTTGCACGTTATGCGATGGACGGCATCGACTTGTTCCTGCTCAATCTCGCACCGCGGTCTCGGTAAAGCGTCTGCGTAAGGTATGCGGATATTCAAGAAGGTTTGATCGAAAACCTTTCGCCACGTGAACGGGGAAGTTCGAGGCCCGCGCGGTCGTTCCTCGCGCCGCGATGGCCCCGACTCCCGATTGCCATGAGCGGTATACTTTTTCGCAGCGCGTAATCGAAGTGCGGGTCCAGAACAACATCTCCGTACCCGAAAGGACGCTTCCGATGACAACTGTCTCGGTCACCCTCGTGTCCCGGCGGCTAGCGGCTGCCAGTTTGCTCTTCTTCGCTCTTGCCGGGAGCGCGGCCGCGCAAGCTATTAATGTCACACAAAGACTCGAGGGCTTCGATGACTATATGGCCAAAACCCTCCAGGACTGGAATGCGCCGGGCCTCGGTGTCGGCATCGTCGTCAACGACCAACTTGTTTTCGCCAAGGGCTACGGCTTCCGGGATTATGATAAGAAACTCCCGTTTACCCCCGCCACGGTGATTCCCATCGCGTCCAACACAAAACTTTTCACCGCGGTTGCCGCTGGCATGCTGGTCGAGGAAGGGAAGCTGTCATGGGACAAGCCCGTGCGCAAATCTGTCCCGGCCATTCGCTTTTACAATGACCAGCTCAACGAAACCGTGACGCTGCGCGACATGCTATCGCACCGCACCGGCATCACGCGGCACGACCTGATCTGGTACAAATCCGATTTCACACGCAAAGAGCTCTTTGAGAAGTTAATCTACCTGGAGCCGCAGGAACCGATACGCCAAACCTTTCTGTACAACAACCTTATGTACGCCGCGGCCGGGTATCTGATTGAACTGCAGTCCGGAAAAACCTGGGAGGAGTTCGTCAAGCAGAGAATCTTAGATCCCCTCCAGATGAACTCCACCAGTTACACCATTGCAGACATGCTGAAGCGCCCGGAATTCGGCGTCGGGTTTGCCGAGAAGCGTGATTCCTTTGAGCTTTACAGGATTCCGTACTACGAGGACCAGGCAGGCGTCGCCCCTTGCGGAGCCATCGTTTCCAACATGGAAGATATGTCTCATTGGTTGATCGCGCTGATGAATGACGGGAAATACAACGGCAAGCAGGTGCTTCCGACGGAAGTGTTGAAGGCCACTCTGCAGCCGGCCATCGCCGATCCCGGGACGGCCTACGAAACCAGGGGCTGGTTTGAGATCCTCAATCCGGCCTACGGCATGGGGCGGGACATCGCGTCCTACCGAGGACACCTTATCACCTATCACGGCGGTGCTATAGGTGGCTTCTACACGCAGATTTCTTTTATGCCGCAGGACCACATCGGCGTGATCGTTTTTGAAATTGGGAGTCATAGCCGTCAACTTTACGACATCGTCAGCTATAACGTTTACGAAAGATTACTAGGCATGGAACAGACTCCGTGGAGTGAACGCCTGCTCGAGATTCGGCTGAAGAACAAGAAGGCGGGGACCGAAGCGCGGGCGAAAGCCAACGAAGGGCGGGTTCCAAATACTGAGCCGTCCCACCTGCTCCGAAACTACGCCGGCGTTTACGAGAACCCCGCTTATGGCGTGATGACCGTCGGACTGAAAGACAACCAGCTTCAGTTCAACTTTCATAAGATGCAACTCCCCATGACGCGCTTCCACTATGACCGTTTCGACACGCCCGATGACGAACAGTATGGCAAGTGGTCGGTGAACTTCCGCACGAATCCGCAGGGTGATATTGATCAAGCCGTGATGTCCCTGGATCAAGCAGAAGTCGTATTCGTCCGCAAGCCTGATATTATCGACCCTAAGTTGATGTCTCAACTGGCGGGCGAATACGAAACGCCCAGTGGCGGGAAGTTTCAGGTCACTCTAGTCCCGGGCGGGCAACTCGCGCTCGTTATGCCCGACCAGCCGGCGATGTCGTTGAGCCAGGTAAAGGGTCTGACATTCCGGACCCCCCAGTTCGCGGATCTCATCTATGAATTCGTCATAGAGAACGGAAAGGTGAAGGCTCTTAAGAGGCGAAATCCGTCTGGCGAATACACATTCCCGAAAAAGTAGCGGCGGCAGCGCCGGCCGGGACTGCGGCCGCCATTCCGCGCCTCACCTCGGAAGTTGGCCGAATTAGGAACGATAAGTCGGCAAGTGTTTACGAACGTGTTCGCTTCACTTGGACGAAGAACCGGCATCTCGGACAAAGCCCCAAAATCCGTTGCCGGCCATCATTACCCATTAATGAACGATAAAGGACGCCATCGCCAACATCGCTTGTAGTCGCGAGCTCCCAAATTTCTTGAGCCTCGACTGCCTCCAAAACGTTTCGTGTTCGTGGAAGATCAGCGCAAATTAGGCGTGTCGGCGCCAATTTCCTCCCTTCAGGAAGAAAGACCTGGGATTGTTGATGTGAACGTCCTCTATCATTCACTACTTGGCTTGGCAGGTCCGCAATAGGTTTCTGGTTCACTTGCTGGAGATGGCGACTTGATCAAGCGATTTGCTGCCATATCGCATTCCTAGACCCCTGGGGCGTTTTTTCGGGACTAATCCCCGGACCGGAGTCAACCCCGCTCAACGAACGATTCGGTCTGTTATCGCCAGACCCGCTTCCAATATGATTGGAGCGCCGAGACAATTGCGGAGTGAAGCATGCGCGTGGATGCTAAAGATCTCACTGATCTGGAGCAGGAATATTACGTTATAGTCGGCTGCGGCTTCTCGGCGGTCACGAATCACGCGATCCTTGCCCGCCAGCCCGCCGGAAGGCTTGGTGCTCTTCCAATCCTCCATATTGGAGGAACGGACCCCTGGCGCAGCTACTTTCCCATGCCCATGGGACAATGGCCCACACTCCTGTCCCTGCCTGGTTTTGGAAGCCGGCCATCGTCGATACTGCGAACCGACAACCTATACTCCATCGATGATTGCGATTTCGGCCAGGCAAAGCGCCCGTACCGTCCGGTTAAATGCGCTCTGCGACGCCAGCGCTTCATTCACACCGATCGCCTCCACCGCCGGATCTTCATCTTCGGCTGCGGGAT
>Ga0302176_10001597_pt1 | contig 10387 bp, 8 predicted proteins | sample I_Palsa_E1_1_FD_198787 | JGI IMG/M metagenome (GOLD analysis project Ga0302176, IMG submission 198787) | Peat permafrost microbial communities from Stordalen Mire near Abisko, Sweden - I_Palsa_E1_1 | ecosystem: Environmental > Terrestrial > Soil > Palsa > Peat permafrost | place: Sweden: Abisko...
CAGCCGTCCGCGCAGCGTAACTATGACTTCTACATGTGGTCAGCGAAGTCCCCGCAGTGGCGCTTCGTGCCACCGCCCGGCCTGACCCGGCAGGCGGTGGTGCTCAACTTCAGCCGCCGGATCCTGACCCATCAGCCGCTCAGCTACCTGGACGCGGTGGGCACCGACATCGCCTACAGCTTCTCTCCGGTCCGCGGGAACGGCCCCGAGCACTACCCAGCCGCCTACCTGAAGTTCCAGGCCGGCTTCCCGCCGTACGACGAGGTGCAGACCGCGCTGAGCAGCTACGGCCACACCGGCCCGGCCGTTCAGCCGCAACTGACCGCGTTCCTCACCGGCTACGGCCGGTACTTCTACGTGCCCGGGCCGCTGCTGGCCGCCGGGCTGCTCATCGGCCTGGCGGGCCTGGCCGGGACCAGGCGGTCCCGGCGGCGCGGCCTGCGCTCCGCGGATCTGCTGTTCGCGGCGGGCGCGGTGGCAGCGGTCGCCGGTGCCGCAGCGTTCGCCCCGTTCGACTGGCGCTACCAGCTCCCCCAGCTCACCCTGATCCCGGTGGCCGCCGCATTCGGGCGGATGGCCCTGGCGAGCTGGGGGCCACCGCGCCGCGAGCCAGCCGTTCAGCCGGACGGTCCCCCCGCGGGCTCCGCCGCGGGCGACGACCGCTCGCCGGTGATCCGCTTCGGCGGCTCCCACCACGGGCGATTGTCCCGGTACCACCGGATGGTGGCGGCCAGCCCCGCCCCGAAGGATGTCCGGGGGCGGTATCCCATCCCGCGCAGCAGCAAGTAACGGCGGTCGTGTCCCGGGCGGTCGGCGACCGGGACCGCGATCCTGCCGTAGACCTCATCCGTGGAGACCTGGACGACGCGGGGGGCGCGGCCGTCCAGGCAGCCCTGCCGGTCACCAGGATCCTCATGCCCTGATCTATACCTTGCTGACCAGCCTGGGAATCCGGCCAGGTGGCTCGTAACGCCTGGGCATCACCGGTAACGTCTGCGCATCGGCCTGCGCCGATGGTGCACCGCAGGGCCGCGACGCGCGTCCCTTTATTCGTATCCGGAGTGCAAGGGGAGGAACCGGGCGATGAGCATCGACACGGCGATCAGGGCTACGGACGGAGATGACGACGCCGTCGGGGCTCATGAAAGAGGCGGGGCTGACGGGCCTCGCGACTTGGACGACGCGAGCATTTCACCGTACTGCGAAGCCTGCGGCGCCTGGGTGGGCATGTTCGCGCCCAGGGAGGGCTGGCGGCACTTTCGCGGTAACCCGGTGCCGGACGGCACCCGGTCACCCTTCGATCCCGGGCACGACGTCAAGCTGGCCTGGTGCCTGCCGCCAGCGCGCTCGGTCTCACCCGCCCAGCACGAAGAACTGCTCGCGGCCCTGGACGACGCCATCGCCTACCGGGAGCACGCCGCCTCCACCGGCTACGCCACGGCGTACCGCATGCTCCGCCGCCAACTGGGGGCGCCGGTCCAACCGCAGCCCTGATTTCCTGATCTTCGGGCGCGGCCCGGTTCACGCCGCCGCGTCGCGGTTCCCACGTTGGCGGGCGGCTCGGCAGTGCAGCGCGAGCATGAGGTCCTGATCACGGCGGCCGCCGCGGCCGGGGCCGGAACCCTGATCCGGGGCGGCGCGGCCCGCGGCGCCCCGGCCGAGGACAAGGGCTGGCGGCAGGGGCCGCTCGGTCAGGAGGCGGGTGAAGGGCAGCGCCGCTGGGAGTCCTCCGGCATCGAGGACCTGCTGGACGGGATGAGCCGGATCGAGTTCGTGCTCCGCTTCACCCTCAGCCTCCCCGCCCTGTCCAGCACGATCGTGGGGACTTCAGCTGTGGACCACCTGCGGTCGAACGTCGCCATCGCCGAGAAGGGGCCACTGCCTGCCGACCTTTACGAGGAGGCCAAGGCCCGGTTGAAGTGACAGGCCCAGGTTGCTGAGCAACGCATATTCACCAAGCCGTCTCCGCGAGCGACCACCGGCTGAGAAACCACCCTGCTGGCGAAGAGCAGGGACAATCACCTGAGCGCGGAGGTATGCCTGTCACCCCACCCGTCGGCAGGTTCAGCCCCGGATTGCGACCGTGGCAACCAGATACCGGTGGTCGCTGCCGAACCCTGGCTTGGCGGCAATCTGGGTGACGGCCAAGCGTGCTCCCGTCAGCACGTGATCTATGCGGACGAAGGGCGGCACGACGGCACCGTTCGGCCACGTCATGTCGGTCGCCTTCCCCCGGGCCGCGGCCCCGTCGGTCAGCCCGGCGTGCAGGAGGGCAACGAACTTGCCGTTGCCCCAGGTGGCGTTGAAGTCCCCGATCATCAGCACGCGACTGCTGCCGCTGGCGCGCACGGACTGGCCGGCGGCGGCGAGCGCCGCCGACCACTCCCGCCAGTACGCGGGAAAGGGCGCCAGGGTATGCACCAGGCGCAGGGCCACCGGCCCACCTGGCGACCAAAGGGTGGCCTCGACCAGGTACGGCATCGGCTGATCATCCCAGCGCACGGTCCGTACCTGGCAACCGGTCAGACGCAGCCTGGAGGCGATCAGAAAACCAGTCGCGCCGTAGGCCGGCGCAGAGCAGCGGTAGGGGAAGCTCGCCAGGACGCCCGATGCCGCCATGCTATCCAGCGCTGGTGGCGTGAACTCTTCGAGGGTTACGAGGTCGGGGCGGTCCTGCTCGATGGCTCGCACGTAGCCGGCATGAAAGCGGAGGCTCTTGTCAATGTTGGCGTCGAACACCCGTACGACCGGGGCATGCCGAGCCCATGCCGGCACGGGAGCCGCTGCGAGTAGCTCCGGCATGACGAAGGCCACCTGGGCTGCGACGATGACGCCCGCTGCCGCGGCGAGCCACCAGCGCCGCGCTATGAGCGCCCCGGCGGCCACGATCCAGGCCGGTAGATAGACGATCTGGGTGAGGGCGTCGAGCACGATCAGCGGTTCGGCCGAGTCCCAGGCCACGAGCCGCGACAGCGCGACGAACCCGAGCACAGCGACGATCAACCAGCCGACGACGAGGAGTCCGACTCTTACCACAGCCGGTCCGCGGTAGAGACGGCGCAGCGGGCAGGTCTGTCCCGGCTCGATGGCCATGGCGGTGACTCTAGCGATACCCCGCCTCGTTCTTCACTGTCTCGCGCTGATATCGCACAAGCCCAGCGCCCGTGGAACGCTGCGGACCGAGGGCGGCCCGTCCTCCCGCGGGTCGTCCTCCCCGTTATGGAACGCTCCACCGGCGAAGGGTCAAGAGCAGGCTGCAAACGAGAACCGCCCATGGGAATCGCAACCGGTATGGCACCCGAGACCTATAGCCGGTCGTCACCGCGACGGTTGCCCAACTTGATCCAGTGTTTGAGGCCGGTACGCGGTTCTTCGAGCGCAACCGCAGCTGCCGGAAGGGTGGGTTTGGGGCGGCGAGGTTCACGAATACCGGCCATCGGCGGCCGTCGGCGCCAGTTCCGAATGTGATCGAGCACGCGCTGCAGCGAAGCGGCCATGCTGCGCCAGGCCGAGGGTCGGCGTTTTCGCGTCATATCTTGATTATGCGCCCGGTGGACCGGGACAGGCCCTTCCGGACGGAGCAGGGTTAAACGCGGACCTGAGTGCGACGTCACCCAATGCACAAATATCGCCATATCTATCGACTTAGATGTTTATCTGTGGGATAACGTTCAGGTGCGTGACGCATACCACCGGTGCATCTGCCGGGCGCGCACCTTGACTATGTACCTCGCCGCTTATCTCGGCCATGGGTACCTGGCGTCGTCGATGGAGGGGATATCTGTGCACATCCGAAGGCCGGCGCGTAGCGCCGTATCGTCCGCGCGCCGCGCGCCGTCGCGCGGGGGGTCCGCGTTCAGGCGGGTTTCCGCCCGGGCCGTAGTTCCGGTCGCCGCCGTCGGCGGCCTGGCCGCGCTGTCGCTAGCCACACCCGCCGCCGGCGTATCGGCCGTCACCGCCGCGGTTCACAAGCCCTCCGTCCGCGCAGTCCCCGACATCGGCGGGCCGGTCCTCAAGACCAAGCAACTGCCGGCCCCGCTCACCACCACGGAGTGCCAGGCCGAGATCGGGATCAACTGCTACACGCCGGTGCAGTACCGAGTCGCGTACGACCTGAACCCGCTGTACGCCAAGGGCATCACCGGCGCGGGCCGGACCATCGTGATCGTGGACTCGTACGGCTCGCCGACCATCGCGCACGACCTGCACGTCTTCGACCAGCAGTTCGGCTTCCCCGACCCCACCCTGGTGATCGACAAGTTCGGCAACGTCCCGCCGTTCGACCCGACCAACGCGACCGAGGTCGGCTGGGCCGAGGAAACCTCCCTCGACGTGGAGTACGCGCACTCCATCGCGCCCGGCGCGAAGATCGTGCTGGCCGAGACCCCGGTCGCCGAGACCGAGGGCGTGACCGGCTTCCCCGAGATGATGAACGCCGAGGAGTCGCTGATCAACTCCGGCGTCGGCGACGTCATCTCGCAGAGCTTCGGCGCTACTGAGAACACGTTCCCCGGCTTCTCCAGCGGCAACTACTCCAGCCTGCTGGACCTGCGCTACGCGTTCAAGGACGCCGCGGCGCACAGCGTGACCGTGCTCGCCGCCTCCGGAGACGAAGGTGCCACCAATGACGAGGCGGACGGAGAAACGCTGTACCCGTACCGGGTGAACTCCTGGCCGGCCTCGGACCCGCTGGTCACCGCGGTCGGCGGCACCCAGCTCAGCCTGGACAATGCCGGTAACCGGCTCTCCCCCGACGTGGTGTGGAACGACGGCTTCGGCGCCGGCGGCGGCGGCGTGTCGGCCATCTTCTCCCGCCCGCTGTACCAGATCGGTGTAAGCAAGGTCGTCGGCGCCAAGCGCGGCACTCCGGACATTTCGATGTCCGCCGCCGTTAATGGCGGTGCCTGGGTCTACATGTCCTTCGCGGGCATCGAAACCCCAGGGGTCAGTGATCCGGGCTGGTACATCTTCGGCGGCACCAGCGAGGCCACGCCGATATTCTCCGGTGTCGTCGCGCTCGCCGACCAGTACGCGCACCACCGGCTGGGTCTCATCAACCCGGCGCTGTACACGCTGGGCGCGCTGAGCCGCGTCGGCGTTCCTAACACCGGCATCGTCGACGTCACCTCCGGGAACAACACCTTCGGCGGTGTGACCGGCTACGACGCGACGCCGGGGTACGACCTGGCCAGCGGCTGGGGCACGGTCGACGCGGCAAAGTTCGTCCCCGCGCTCGCCCGTACCGGCGGCCTGTGACCCTTGCATAAGCACCACGCCGGCCCGGACCGCTTCGGCGATCCGGGCCGGCGGCCTCCGGAAGTCCTGCGGGGGCGTGGAAGGGGCCACCGCGTGGCCCCAGGTGCAGCCACTCGCTGATCAGTGGCTCCTGCCGCCTAGGTTCGGCAGGCCGTCGACGTACCCGGAGAGCGCCTCCATGGGTCCGTAGGCTCACTTGTGCCGGATGTACTCATAAATGTCCAGGTACTCGTGGGCCCGGCCGGGCCCACGAGTAATCGGCCAGTATGCAATTAGCCACGAGCTTGCGGAACTCGCGCGGGCGTTCGGACCACAGCCGCAGGGCGCGACTGAGCGCGGACTCGATGGCCCGGTTGTCCGTGTGGTGAAAAGACGTAGCCGTTGCGCTCTGCCGGGGGATGCCCCGAGTCGTCACGGTCGAACACGGTATCGATTATCCCGCCGGTCGCCCGCACCACAGGCACCGTTCCGTAGCGCATCGCGATGAGCGGCGACAACACCGATCAACCAACCGAGAAAGGGAGACCCCGATGAGTATCCAGTCCCACACCCGGGACCACCAGACGGCTTACGACCGCCCGGTCGACGAGACCGTCAGCCTGCCGGAGCAGCAGGCGACCGGCCGTTCACAGAACCGCCGCTGGCTGCTGGGTACCGGCGCGGCGGGGACGCCGTGCTGAGGTCAGCGACCCGAACGAATCCCTGAACCTCGCCCAGCCCGGCCGCCTTGGTGGCGAGCATGTGGAATACGTCCCTAGTCTTCCAGCCAGCACCGCAAATAATTTGACCTGTCCGGAGGCTTCATCACCGGTCGCCAAGGATTGCTCACGCCACTCGACACGGCAAGTGCCCTTGCAGTAATAGGCGCCATCACAATCGGCTGTGTGGCGCCACCACACGACCCGAAGATCTGACGACGGTAGAACGCTGGCTTCAGACCGCCACCACGCGCGAGGGCTGAGGCGCGATAACCCGAAGTGGCGTCATTCGTTCCACGGCCCGTTCCACGTCCTCGAACCAGTTGTTCGGTTAGTACCTCTGACCTTGAGCCGCCTATCGGAATCGAACCGATGACCCACGCATTACGAGGAGGGCGTAGGGTGTCCACCGCCGTCCAGACGGGCACATTCGGCCTGTTCGGACCGCCGCTCGATCCGCACGCGTCCAGGCTGGTCCAGGGTCGTTGTTAGCAGATGCGTTAGCACTGCGCCCCATTGGCTAGGGGGCCCTGGCCGCGCCGCGAAGGGGTGGCCCGCTGGGCCGCACGCCCGTCGCGTGCGTGGCCGGGTGACGTGCTTACCGATCGACCCGGGACCTCATGCGGCCCGGCATGAGTGACCCTTTGCTTGCAAAATCCACACAGAGTGTCCCACACCGTCCATGGCCTGGACTGAGCGCTTTCGTGGGTCTACTGAAATCCGTCAGGATCCGGGCTCGTTGGTGTCAGTTGCGGGTGTCAGCCGCTTGGCGGCCAGCCGCATTAGCCCTGGCTTTTCATCCGGGATGCTTAGCTGACCGGCGTTTCGACCGTAAAAGGTGCTCCTGAACTGGGACGATAAGAGTGCTGAAGCCCTTATCAACACGAGTTCGAGGAGCACCTCGAAAGTGAACCTTACCGGGTGGTCGAAGAGCCTGGAAGTCACCGCCGACGGCGAGGGCATCGTGTCGCACGCCGGGCTGGCCCTGCTGCGCCAGCTAGCGGATAAGACCGGGCTGACCGGTGGCCTGTCGCGGGCGCTGGCCTCGCCCCGGCTGCTGGTCCACGACCGCGGGCGGGTGACGGCGGACCTGGCCTGCGCGATCGCTGATGGCAGCGAGGTGATCAGCGACTTCCGGGTTCTGGCCGACCAGAAAGAGCTGTTCGGCCTGGTCGCCTCGGTGCCCACGACGTGGCGGACGCTCGATGAGATCGCCGCGGGCGGCCCGGGGGCGCTGGCCCGGATCACCAGGGCGGTGAACGGCGCCCGCCGCCAGGCGTGGGCGGCGATTGAGGCCCGCCACGGCGCCCTGCCCGGCGTGCGGATCGCGGATAAGGTCCTGCAGGGCGTGACCTGCATCCGGCTGGACGCCACGGTCATCCCGGCGCATTCGGATAAGGAGCTGGCGGAGCCGAATTTCAAGGGCTTCGGGCATCACCCCTTGCTGGGGTACTGCGATAACACCGGTGAGCCGCTGGCCGGGATGATGCGCCGGGGCAGCGCCGGGTCGAACACGACCGCTGATCACCTGCAGGTTCTCGGTGACGCGATCGCGGCGCTGCCGCCGAAGTTCCGGCGGCGGCTGATGGTGACCGCGGACGGGGCCGGGGCCAGCCACGGGCTGATCACCCGCCTGGATCAGCTGGCGTCCCGGCCCGGGTACCAGCTGACCTACTCCGTCGGCTGGGAGCTCGGCGCCCGGGAGCGGGCCGCGATCGGGCTGGTCCCGGCGGAGGCCTGGCAGATCGCGATCGATCAGCGCGGGGAGGTACGCGAGCGCCGGGCCGCTGCCGCCTGCACGGACCGGTCCTGCGCGCATGGACGGTGCTGGGCCGAAGAAGCGCACGTCACCGAGCTGACCGGGCTGCTGCGCGAAGGCCCTCACGGGGACCAGCTGGACGGCTGGCCGGCGACGATGCGGGTCTTCGCCCGCCGGGAGCGGCCGCATCCCGGCGCCCAGCTCAGCCTGTTCGAGACCCGGGACGGCTGGCGTTACTGCCTGTGGGTATCGAACGTGCCCGCCGGGCTGCGCGGCTGGCGGGCCCAGCCGGGCTATATCGACGCTGCCCACCGGGTGCATGCCAGGGTTGAGGACGGCATCCGGACCGGGAAGGACTGCGGGATCGGCCGGTTCCCGTCGCGCGACTTCGCGATCAACTCCGCGTGGCTGGCCGTCTCCTTAATCGCCGCGGCCTTGCTGTCCTGGCTGCGGCTCATCGCCCTGGACGGCGACCTGGCCAAAGCGGAACCGAAGACCTTGCGTTACCGGATTCTGCATGCGGCCGGGAAACTGGTCCGAGGCGGCCGCCGGCGGCGGCTGAAAATCGCCGCTACCTGGCCCTGGGCAGACGACATAGCCACCGCCTGGGCCCGGATCACCGCCCTGCCACAGGCCCCCTGACCAGCGAAAAGCCACCCCAGCGACACGGAAGGAGAAACCTCGGGGCCCGTGGAACCCCCGGCTGCCGGCCCGCCAGCCGGCCCGCCGTCATACCCCAACCGTAAAATCACGAACCGTTCAGCGGTTCAGCCGCCGCCCGGCCCAGCCATCCGTCCGCGTGAATGATCAGGGTTAGTGGCAGCCGCGATCATCTGATCCGTAGTGATCTACACGCGCACCCGCGATCTGCCCATTTCAGTGCTGACCTGTCGAGATACTACTCACTGATGCGCAACAGGCGGCGATGTTGAGCGTCGTTGTGCGGCCAAAATGCGGCCAGCGTGACCAAGTGAGCGCCTCTGCTCGATCGTCGGCCAGATGTCAAGGCGCACTTGGCAGCCTCTGCATCTGCGCCCTATCGCAGACCAGGGTAACGGCCAGGGATGTCCACTGGCGCTACGCGCCCGCGCGAAGGACGATCGTGAGACGGTACGACTTGTGAAAGGGGATCCGCATGAGCTCCTCGTCCACCCGGCTGCCCACCCCGGAAGGCCGCGGCTCGGTCTCCGGGGCGCCGAACCTCCCGGCCGGGTTCGCTGACACGTTCACCAGCCGGTACGTCGACACTGGTGAGCTGCGCCAGCACGTGGTTACCGGAGGCGACGGCCCACCGCTGCTGCTGATGCACGGCTGGCCCGAGACCTGGTACGCCTGGCGCCTGGTGATGCCGGGGCTGGCCCGGGACTTCCAGGTCGTCGCGGTCGACCAGCGCGGTATGGGACTGTCCGGCAAACCGGCGGGCGGGTACGACACCGGCACCCTCGCCAGCGACCTGGTGGCGCTGATGGACGCGCTGGGCCATCGCCGGTTCGCCGTGGCCGGCCACGACACCGGGTTGTGGATCGGCTATGCCCTGGCCGCCGATCACCCGGACCGGATGGACTGCCTGGCCGTGGCCGAGGCGGCGATGCCGGGTGTGTCTCCCTCCCCACCGCTGTTCGGCAGCACCCAGGCCAACAACCAGCTGTGGCACTTCGCCTTCAACCGGCTCGCCGAGGTGAACGAGCAGCTCGTCGCCGGACGGGAAGACGTCTACTTCGGCTTCCAGTTCGCCAAAGCCGCGAAGAAACTGCCCGACGACGTCGTGAGGTACTACGTCGACGCCCTCGCCGCCGATCCTGACGCCCTGCGCGGCAGCTTCGCTGCCTACCGCGCGCTGGATGTCACCATCGCGCAGAACGAGCGGCGCAAGGAACGGCGGCTGACCCTGCCGGTCCTGGGGATCGGCGGAGCGGACGGCATCGGCGAGGGGGCCGCGAACACGATGAAGCTGGCCGCGGACGACGTGCAGAGCCTGGTCATTCCCGGCTCCGGCCACTACTGCCTCGAGGAGGCTCCCGAGGAGATGCTGGCCGCGCTGACCGCGTTCCTGGCTCCGTACCGGGACAGAGAGGTCGCGGCGCACAACTGAACGCCGAGCCGTGATTGCCAGATTGCGCACGGTTACTGGCCGGTCCACGTCTGGTCCGCAAGCTAGGCGACTCTCGAGATGCGAACTGTCCGCCCGGGCGCCCCGGGCGGCTTGTCCAGGCAGCTGGGGGCCTTCACGGCCGTGAGTGGATCGACAGTCAGTTCCGTCGGTTTTCGCGGCGTTCCTTGCGGCGTCGGTGACGACGTATCACGCCCAATCCGAACCACACCAGTGCGCCGAATAGCGCTGTAATAATGGTGTAGAACCACAACCGCCAGGTAAAGCCCCAGACTAGGAAGTGGAGCTTGACGTCCTCCCGGTTCTGGATGACGAAGATGAGCAGTACCGCCAAGCCGCAGAGCGAAGCAATCGCCGCGCCGCCGAGTCGTTGACGCCCTCGTTTCGCTTCACCCTGTTGAGTCATCACACTCTCCTAACCACGCATCACACTCACGGCGGAACCTGTCAACCTGGGCGGGGCACCATTAGGTGGTTTTTACTGAGTGGTGGTCTATTTCTCGGCGGGTGGGTTGATCCATGAGCTTGCCGGGAGCCGGGGCGGGGCCGGGGGCTTGCTGACGA
>Ga0302176_10001600_pt1 | contig 10369 bp, 7 predicted proteins | sample I_Palsa_E1_1_FD_198787 | JGI IMG/M metagenome (GOLD analysis project Ga0302176, IMG submission 198787) | Peat permafrost microbial communities from Stordalen Mire near Abisko, Sweden - I_Palsa_E1_1 | ecosystem: Environmental > Terrestrial > Soil > Palsa > Peat permafrost | place: Sweden: Abisko...
GTGGCGGAATCGCGTCGCGCCCATATATCTGAAGCTTTGCTTTGCGCCAGATACCCTGAAGTCCAGGCAAAACATCGCGTCCGCAGCGGGCAAGGCATCGGACGACTAGACCGTGGGCCACAAGAGAACTGACTCCCCAAAGGATCTCGCCGGGACGGGTCAAACCGCCGCTCAAATCGCGCAACTGATCCTCATGCGCGCGCCAGGCGCTTGCATCCAGGCCCACGCGGCAAATATAAAACGTCGCGACGTAACGATAGGATCCGAAGCTCGCAAGGGAAGAAACATTCTGCCGGGCGGGTCTCAAGCAAATGCTCTCGGCAGCGATCTTGCGGCCGAGTGCGGTTACTCGAGTCCTCATCTCAAATTGTTCATATGCGAATAGCTCGCCGCGCACTGCCCTGCCCGGAGAAAGAATTTCCCACCAGAACATCCCGGCGCCGTCACGAAGGTCGATGGATGTTCGCTGAACAAAGTTTGCTCCCGCGAAAGGGATGATGGCGTCAGGGAGGTATTCGAGCAAAGCGCCTTTTCCCACGGTTACCTCGTTGCACTGGGTTGTCGGAGAGAAGCCCGCCCGGTGACGGTAGATGCGCGTAGCCCCGGTCGTTGTCAGTTGGACGCCGGTATTGCTTCGAAGATTTACCTTTAGGGTGAGATGGTCTCCGGCGAGTAAGCCGCCGGACACATTGTGGAGATGAACCAGCGCCATGCCATCTTCCAGCCTGAAAGCTCGCACAACCTTGAGTGGAGGCTCCTCGAAACTTGCCGCCAGGAATGTGCTGCCGGCGGCAGGATCACACGCAAAATCCAGACACATCGTGGCGCGAACCCGGCTTTGCGCAAAAACATCCGGAGCGATATCGCTGACCGCTTTCTCGGCTGTTTGAGCCATATCGAATCAAGACTTTCAACTCACAAACAAACGCGTTGGTAGCGCGGCATGCTCCATGGCGCCCCAATCCAGCAACGGCGTAAAGCAGTTCACCGTTTCGATAGTGAAGATCGCGCTGAGCTCCGAAGTTTCCGCGATCGCCGGCTTAAGATTCCAGAGAATGCGCGTGGCTTCGTTCTGACCAATTGGCAATAAGCGCAGGCACGCGGAGACCATCCCTGCCGTCATCTGGTGAAGATACGCGAGAATGGCGCAGGTTTCGTCGAAGTCGAATGTTGCGCTCACCAAGCCGAATGCAGCAGCATGATGGATCAGACCCATTGCTTTGAGTGATGCCTGCCGCGCTTCTCGACAAACCGGAAAATCGTCAAGCCCGAGAGCTGCCTGGAGAAAATTCCGTCCCAGCGTGGCGCTTGCGACCCGGCTTTCTCGGGCAGGCTTCAACGCACTTAAACGGTCGTTAATCTCAAGCCATCTGACAGCGGAGAATTTCTGCGCTCCAGCGCTGGCAAGCTGGAAAGCCTCTCGGCAGGCCACAGCTTCCAGCATTCCCGTTTCCTGCAAATAACCGTGCAAGAAACTGGGCAAATCGCTGACCTTCAAAATCTCCGCTGAAACCAGCGTTTCCAATCCAAAAGAGTGGGCGAGCGTGCCGATGGGCAACGCGCTGTCGGCAAGATGAAGGAGCCGCAGAAAGGCCAGATCCTTCGCCGGCGAGGGATCGGTTTGGTTTGGATCTAGCTCCATGTCCGCCTTCTCTTGCTTATGTTCGCGAATGATCAAGAGCGTGCACGTGATCATGCGGGTGATCATGCGGACCTTCGTGCGAATTGTGCTCGTGGCTATGAGAGCGTCCAGCGTAAGGCGAGTGAGCGTCGATCAATCCCGGCCGCGAGTCGGCGGGCTGATTCAATTTCCCCTCCAGCCACTCGATCACGGCCTTGAGTCCGACGTCTTCGCGAAGATTGGTAAACACAAAGGGCCGATCACCGCGCATTTTACGGGAATCGCGGTCCATTACTTCAAGGGAGGCACCCACGTAGGGCGCGAGGTCAATTTTGTTGATCACCAGCAAGTCGGAACGCGTGATGCCGGGGCCACCCTTGCGCGGGATCTTATCTCCCTCGGCGACGTCAATCACGTAAATCCAAACATCGACCAGTTCAGGACTAAAGGCAGCCGCCAGGTTGTCTCCGCCGCTTTCCACAAAAATCAGCTCGAGTCCCGGAAGACTGTCCTCAAACTCCGCGATGGCTTCGAGGTTCATGGAAGCGTCTTCACGAATTGCCGCGTGAGGACACGCTCCCGTCTCCACGCCCTTCACTCGTTCGGCAGGGAGCGTTCCCTGCCGAAGAAGAAATTCCGCGTCCTCCTTCGTGTAAATATCGTTGGTGACCACAGCAAGACTGAGTTTCGGAAAGAGCTTCTTGCTAAGACGATCTACGAGAGCGGTTTTGCCTGAGCCCACAGGCCCGGCGATGCCCACCCGAAATGCCCTTCCATGAGTCTTACCGTCCATAACACCGCCCTTACATTTTGAGATCCCCGTTGACCAGGCTGAGCTCGATCACGCCGAAGCTTCCGACCATCGTCAAGGATCACTCTTTGTATCCGCGTGATCCGCAGCGTGTCAAGCCGTTTTCAATGAAATCCTCAAGAAAGGCGATCAAAAGTTGCCTGAACGCCAAGCCAGATTCTTGCTCAAAAAGCTCGGGATATTCAAGGACTAGTAGGGGTAAGGTTCTCCGCGCCAGAAAGGATCGCCAAAGGAAATCTGAATCTGTGGTGGCTTCGATTGGGAGTGCACGTTTTCCTCAAACCGCAGAAATCACCTCGTACGGCCGCATCATTTCATTGTCCTCGTGTTCGAGAATGTGACAGTGCCAAACGTAGCGTCCGGTAAAACCGTCGAAGGGCACGATGATCCTTGTAACCATTCGAGAATGTGCGCGCACGGTATCTTTCCAGCCGGCTTCATTCGGATCCGGAGGCTGTGGCGGCCCCAGGAAATGCAACTGTCGCTTGGTTTGAAACAGCCAGGGCTCGTAGGTTTGCCGGTCGAGGATCTGGAAGCGCACCAGGTGCAGATGAATGGGATGAGTGTCGTTCGTCGGATTGATCAGAGTCCAGATTTCCGTCGATCCCAGCACCGGCTTCTCGGTAATCGGCATCTTCCAATGAGAAGCATTCAGCAGCAGCATAACCGGATTGCCCGCCTTATTGACAAACTCATCGAGCGTCAACAAGCGTGTCTCGACCGCTCGTGACTCTGGAATCTTCGGCACCGGCCGCAACGCCGAAGGCAGCGAACTCGTCTCGGTTACTTTCCCGGAAGAGACGCGGAACTGCATCACTACGACAGCGTCGTTTTTAAGCACCAGCTGCGTACCCCGATGCTCGCTGAAATCGACCACCAGATCGGCACGTTCACCGGGTGCGATTTCCAGATCCGTGAGCGGAACCGGCGCCGGCAATAAACCTTGGTCCGTTCCGATTTGATGAAACGGGGCGCCGCTAGCCGACAGGTCATTGGCGGAAGCACCGTTGACGAGCGAGAGATGGTAAATGCGAGAATTCGATGCATTCAGCACGCGGAAGCGATATTTTGTGGGCTCGACATCGAGATAGGGAAAGAGTTTCCCGTTAACCAGAATCGCATTGCCAAAAATCTCCGGAACCCAGGGAGCTTGCGGGTCTGGCGAGACCGGATAAAGAAGCTGACTCTCATGCGTCAGCAGGCGGTCATAAAGCATGAGCGGCAATTCGTATTTGCCTTCCGGCAAATTGAGCGCTTCCTCGACGCTGTCTCGAATGAAGAAAGTTCCAAACAACCCGGCGTAAACATTCAGACGATTAATCCCGAGCGCGTGGTCGTGGTACCAGAGCATGGCCGCGTCTTGCCGGTTCGGGTAGTAATACAGCGACGATTTCCCGGGCACGATCCAGTCATCGGGATATCCGTCGCTTTCCGGTTTTGTTTTCGCCCCATGCATATGCACCACGGTGCGAACCGCAGGTTTGTCGGGCTCAGCTCCATGAATGGTGTGGTCAACAGGTAAGAAATGCTCGTTCGGAAGCCCATTCACCCACTCCACAAGCAGCGGTTCGCCAGAGCGTGTTTCGAACGTCGGCCCGGGCGTCGAAGGGCCGAAGCTCCAGAACTTCGTAGGCGCCAGATCGCGATGAACTCTGCTGACCACGGACTGGGCTTGAATCCGATAGAAAGGCACGCTCAACTTCGGGTCGTCGGGGCTCGGTCGGCGGCCCTGGCTCCGCGCAATTTCTGGCACCGGAAGTGGATCGACAAATCTCGGGAGGTTACTGACATCAAGCGCCGCAGGCATGGTGGCCGCTGCGGGCATCGTCATATTCATTGCACTCAACAGTCCGGTCTTCCGAGAGGCTAGCCCTGTGGCCAGCAGGCTCGATCGCTCGAGAAACTTCCGGCGTGTAATCACCACTCCCCTTTGCGCATTGAGATTGCAACAACGGCAAGTCAGATGAGCGCTTTCGGCGCGAACTGGCTTGCCGCTGTCGTTACCGTGATTTCAGACCATGCTGCGGAAGGCCGGTTCGAGCGACCTGGGTCTAGAACTGGGTTAATGGAACGTTGTTGACAACCACCCTAGTACGATCCGGAGTTCACAGGCTCCCCCGTGTTCTCGTTAAGAATATACAAATCGTTAGTTATCTTCTGTGTGAAGTCGAACAAGGAGCTGATCGAGTTTGCGATCCCATCATACGATCCTTGTCCGATCCGCTGACCGCCAAGCCAATTGTCCTCGATGAAGCGAATGACCGAGGTCTGGTCGGTGACCGAATGATCCACGTAGTTGTGCCGAGCCCATGGCGAAATCACGAGCAGTGGTTGCCGCGGACCATATCCACACCGCCCCTGTGCGTGCGTGGTGGCCGGATTAATCCCGGGCAGCGCCGTATCGCCCGCTCCGCATTGTCCCACACCGGTGAGAGCATCAGCCGACGTCCTCGAAGAATTCACGATCTGGCCAAGCTGATGATCGTACCAACCGTCGGAATCGTCGTAGAGCACTATCAACGCCGTATTCGCCCACTCCGGTTGCCCCTGGAGAAAATTGGCCACCTTGACGACGAACTCCTGCTCATCCAGGGGATCGGAATTCCCGGGATGGGCGTCATGAATCGCGATTGCCTTAAGGAAACTTACCGTCGGGAAGTTGCCCGCAGAAACCGCGGCAAAGAAATCGTCGACGTCGTAGTCATGATTCGCAGGGTCGCCCGAATAACCAATCGTCTTCACCGAGGCCGGCCGTGCATGCGTCGGATTGCTGGTGGAAGCGTAATACTGGAACGGAGTGTGATGCGGAACGTAATCCGTTTGCGTACCCACAATCGGAGAAGTCGATTGCCGGTTGCACCCGGTGCTGCCGTCTGGATTTACGATGTTCAGATTGAATCCTCCACCGAACCAGCCCCAGGTGATACCGGCCGCATTGAGCAGATCACCAATATTCTTCCCGCCCATCTGCGCTTGCGTTCCGTTACCGGAGCAGACATCGCCATAAGGATCGGGATCGCCGATCATGGTCAGCCCGCCGTTTCCGTCGCTGATCAGGCCACCGGTACCATTGGCGGTTTTTACCACGCCATTGGTCTGGCCCGAAACCAAATTGATCGCACCGACCGTGGAAGGACCGAAGTCGCTGCTATAGGAGTTGTCGCTCATCGCATAGCGTTGCGCATAGTTCCACAACGCCGTAACCGTGTTGCCGTCAAAGTAGCCCATCACCTGCCCGGTCGTTAAAACCACCGCCGGCGGAGCGCTGGGTGGGGGACCGGCGCTACCCGTATTCACGGGAAACAAATCCATCGCGCCCCCATCGAAAGCAAGCTGTTCGGGCGTGTAATCGTGATCCATATCCTGCGTATTCGCCTGCGAGCGATCAAAGCGAAAAGGATTCGCCGCGCCCGCTCCGTTGGCAGGATTGAGGTTGGGATTGTTGTTCAGCAGAGCGTTGCCCAGGCCATTGACGCTGGGCGTACCCGGAAGAGCATGGAATTGGGGTTCTCCCTTCGGGTTCAGCGCTTTCGGATAGGTGCCGAAATAATGGTCAAACGACCGGTTTTCCCCGAAGATAATCACTATATGTTTGATCGGAGTGGCTGTTTTGATGGTGGAGGCATTTGCCACGAGCCCCGTACCCGGCCCGGCAACCATGGCGACGACAAGGCATACAGACAGCAGTTGACGCATCATCTTTGTCCTTCCAAATTTCAGGGTGAGCTTTGTGTTGCGGACGTAGTTGATCCTAGGCGGGAAATGTTACGAGGGGGTTAGCCGAATGTTAACGTGGGGTTAAAAGTTGATGCCGAATCCGAGCTGTTACCAACGTTCCGTCCTGGTGGGATCGTTGGCAGTTTCCAAATCTAACGGTTACAAGTTGCTCAAAACTATCTATCAGCGAACTTTCGTAACTCTACACCGATACGCTTAATTTCTATACTTGTTCGAGTACCTGCTCCGGGATCTTCGATGCGCCGAACGATTTTGTCCTCCATTCTCGTGCTGATGAGCGCCATGGCCTGTGCCCAGAGCACCTCGCCAGACTCCCTCTACGACCGCGGAATAGACGCCATCACCGGCGTTGGCGATTCGGAAAACGAGCCGCTGGGAGTCGATTACTTTCGTCGCTCCGCCGAACTCGGCTACGGACCAGGCCAGATCGCATTAGCCTACTATTACGAAACCGGAACCGTCCTCGCGATCAATCAAACCCAAGCCGTTGAGCTCTACCGGAAAGCTGCGCAACAAGGCGACCCGCTGGCCGGGTGGCTCGTTGGACGACACTATTTCCTGGGTAACGGCGTGCCACGCGATCTCGACGTCGCCCAGAAGTGGCTGAAGCAGTCCGCCGATCAAGGTAACGCTTATGGCGCCTACTATTACGGACGTCTACTGGCAGACCGTGACTACGCGAAGGCGCCAAAATATTACAAGGTTGCCGCCGACCTGGGCCTTCCTCAAGCGCAATATTTCTATGCCAAAGCTTTGAAAGACGGACGCGGCATCGCTCAAGATCGTTTCACTGCCTATATCTGGTACACCATCGCCGCCGATGCCGGATACTCGGCCGCAGCTGCGGACCTAACCGAACTTGACAACAGCGGCTTCATCACCATGACTCAGGTCATGGAAGCGAAGGCAAAAGCCCGCGACATGGAACAGTTTGTGATCCGCGCGGTAACCGCCCGCGGCTGCTCCGGATGGCAAGGAGAATTCGACGAATTTCCCACTCCTCCTCCACCCAAACTGCAACGCTTCTGCCACTAAGAAATTAGGACTACACCATCTCCGTTCCCCACAGATCATGCAGATGCAAGATCCCCAGCAACCCCTGATCCCCATCCACGACAACCAGCGAAGTAATCTTCATCTCTTCCATGCGCGCCAAAGCGGCCGCAGCGAACTCCCGCGGCCCGATCGTCTTCGGATTCCGCGTCATGCAATCCTCGGCCCTAAGATCGAGCCCATCTTTACCGCGCTTCTCGAGCAACCTGCGCAGATCGCCATCGCTTATGACCCCGAGCAAACGGTCACCATAGACCACGGTCGTAAGCCCAAGCTTCTTGCGTGACATCTCATAAATCACGTCCGGCATCTTCGTCTCGGCCGTCACTCGCGGAACCAATTCTCCCGAGTGCATCAAGGATTCAACGCGCGCCAGCCGTTTGCCCAGCTTTCCACCCGGATGCAGATTGGCAAAATCTTCTTCCTTGAATCCCCGTCGTTCCGAAAGCGCCACGGCCAAAGCGTCGCCCAAAGCGAGCATGGTAGTCGTAGAAGCAGTAGGAGCGAGCCCAAGCGAACAAGCTTCTTGAGATATCGAACAATCAAGCACCACATTCGACGCCGATGCCAGCGTAGAAGGCCGTGTGGCGCGGACACTCTTGTCCGCGGAGATTGAAGCCATGCCCTCGCAGGTCAAGGCAATCAGCGAAACCTGCAACCGCTTAATCGTAGCCAGCAACTGAAGAATCTCATCGGTCTCCCCACTGGCGGAAAGCGCCAGCACGACATCGCCGCGCACAATCATCCCCAGGTCGCCATGCAGCGCCTCCACCGGATGCAGGTAAAGCGCAGGCGATCCAGTCGAATTCAACGTAGCCGCAATCTTGCGAGCGATCAAACCGCTCTTGCCCATCCCGGTAACAACCACCCGACCTGGGCAGTTGAACATCAATTCAACCGCGCGCTCGAAGTCAGCACCCATCGGCCCGGCCAGCCGATCCGCCAGCGCCCGCAATGCCTCCGCCTCAATGCGCACCACATTTTCACCAACACGCTTCATGAAGGGGAAATGTTAGCAGAAGCCTGCTACAGTACAGCACAAGGGTAAAAAACGTCCTTCATAGAAGTCGAAAATGACATCTCAAGACCACAATGATCACAAGTGAAATCGTAACCGATAAAGTAGAACTGGCCGTTGCCGACGGAACAATGATGGCCGCCTACGTGGCGCGTCCAAAGGAAGCACAGCCGCACCCCGGCCTCCTTCTGTTTCAGGAAGCATTCGGCGTCAATCACCACATCCGCAGCGTGAGCGATCGCTTTGCCGCAGAGGGCTATGTGGTAATCGCACCCGAACTGTTTCATCGAACCGCGCCTCCGGGCTTTGAAGGCAGCTACACCGACTTCCCCGCCGTCATGCCGCACCTCCAGGCCATAACACCGCAGACGGCGGAGATGGACGTCCGCTCGTCCTACGAGTGGCTGCGTTTAAACGCCCAAGTGAAAGCAGACGAGATCTCGAGCGTGGGTTTCTGCCTGGGTGGGCGCACTTCATTTCTGGCCAATGGCACGCTTCGCCTGCGCGCGGCAGTTTCGTTTTACGGTGGAGGCATCGCCCCCGGATTGCTCGACCTGGCGCCGAAGCTCGAAGCCCCATCTTTGCTGATCTGGGGTGGATTGGACAAGCACATCACCCCCGAGCACCGGAAAGCGGTGACCGACGCCCTGAGCATGCACCACAAGAGCTATGTGAATGTCGAGTTCTCTCAGGCCGATCACGGATTCTTTTGTGACGAACGCGCCACTTATGAGCCGCGCTCAGCCCGCCAAGCCTGGGCACTGACGCTCGAGTTCCTGCGCCAGTGAAGCAGTTCGCGGCGTCTGTCGCTGTTCCGATCGCGCTGCTTGCCATCTCCGTCCGGCTAATCGGTGCCGCAGTAGAGCCCTCCGCCGCTGCTCGACCTCAAAACGACAAGTCAGCCGAAAAAACTCCCACGTTCTACAGGGACATCGTCCCGCTGCTCCAGAGCAAGTGCCAAAGTTGTCATCGCAACGGAGAGCCCGCGCCCATGCCGCTCGTAACCTACAACCAGACCAGGCCCTGGGCCGGACAAATAGCGGCAGCCGTCGAAATGAAAATGATGCCGCCGTGGTTTGCCGATCCCCGCTACGGACGCTTTGCCAATGACGCGTCGCTGACCGACGAGCAGATCGCGACCATCGCAGCCTGGGAAAAATCCGGAGCGCCAGCCGGGGACCCGCAGGATGCGCCACCGCCGCCCAGGTGGAGTGAAGGCTGGAATATTCCGCAACCGGATGTTGTCCTGAAGATGTTGCAACCGGTCGCGATCCCTGCCCAGGGCGAACTCGAGTACACATACGAGATTGTTCCCACGCATTTCACCGAGGACAAGTGGGTTCAAATGGTCGAAGTGCGTCCGTCGAGTGCCGCCCACGTGCACCACGCCGTCGTGTACATCCGTCCTCCCGATTCGCCATGGCTGCGCCACGCGCCGGTGGGCGCCGGGTTCACCGCATCCGCGCTGACCGATCCCAAAGAACGGCGCGAGGCCCACGAGACCACGAGCGATCTCCTGCTGGTATTCGCTCCCGGAAGCGCTCCCGACCGCTGGGCCGACGGCATGGCAAAATTCGTGCCCGCCGGATCAGACCTCGTCTTTCAGATGCACTACACAACAAATGGCGAAGCCGCGGCCGACCGGGCAAGCGTAGGCCTCGTATTCGCGAAGAGCCCACCAAAACAAAGGGTCATTACGCTGCAACTAAATAATCACGCTCTCCTGATTCCGCCCGAGGCCGATGATTTTCGCGTGGAAGTGCAAGGGACCCTCCCGAACGATGCCACCCTTCTCAGTTTATTTCCGCACATGCACTTGCGTGGAAAGCGCTTCGAATACGACATCGTGCACGATGATGGAAGCATCGAGACCCTGCTGCGAGTGAATTATCACTTTCACTGGCAGTTGAGTTACAAGCTAGCCGAGCCCCGAGAACTGAAGGCGGGCACCAAACTGCGGGCCGTCGCGTGGTATGACAATTCGCGCAACAATCCGCATAATCCCGATCCCGAGAAGACCGTGACCTGGGGCGACCAGACATCGGATGAAATGATGGTCGGCTTCTTCGACGTGGCCGTTCCTGCGGCCATGGATAAGTGGCACTATTTCATCCGCCGCGCTGAAGGA
>Ga0302176_10001604_pt1 | contig 10359 bp, 7 predicted proteins | sample I_Palsa_E1_1_FD_198787 | JGI IMG/M metagenome (GOLD analysis project Ga0302176, IMG submission 198787) | Peat permafrost microbial communities from Stordalen Mire near Abisko, Sweden - I_Palsa_E1_1 | ecosystem: Environmental > Terrestrial > Soil > Palsa > Peat permafrost | place: Sweden: Abisko...
CTTCCTTGGTGGATGATTACGTCGAGGACTGCACGCAGGTTTCTTCGCTGCTCTATAGCTCTCCCAATAACACTGCGGTTCAACATTTGGCCCACCTCAACGTCGGGACGCCGACACCGATGCGCGGCCCCGGCAGAACTCCGGCACTCTTCGCTATTGAATCCGCCATGGATGAACTGGCGATTAAGCTCAATATGGATCCCCTCGAACTCCGCCTGAAAAATTATGCGGAAACCGACGAGGCTTCTAACCTCCCATGGTCGAGCAAACACCTTCGAGAGGCTTACCAAGCCGGAGCGGAGCGTTTTGGCTGGTCCAAGCGCAATCCGAAAGTCGGCTCGATGCGCAACGGCGACTTAATTCTCGGATGGGGAATGGCCACGTGCACTTGGCCCGCCGGCCGCCACGGGGCTGAAGTTCGCGTCAGACTCTTAGCCGACGGAACTGCTCGCGCGTCCTGCGCCACGCAGGATATCGGCACCGGCACTTACACCGTCTTCGCCCAGGTTGTGTCCGATAAAACCGGTTTGCCGGTGGATAAAATTCAAGTGGTGCTTGGTGACAGCGCCTTGCCTCCAGGCCCAACCTCCGGAGGCTCGTCGGCTACGACCACGGTGCTCCCTGCTATTGTCGAGGCCACCCAGAAAGCCGTTGACGCTGTGATTCAGGTGGCTGTGCGTACGCCGAACTCTCCGTTTCAAAATGCCGATGCCAAGACATTAAAGATGACCCAGGCACGCATTCACGTCCAGGATAAGTCTCCCGATACAGGCGTCCCCTTCCAGGACATTCTGGCTTTGCGCAACCTCGCAGGCCTGGACGGCCATGCGAAAACGGACGCTGATCCGAACATGAAGAAATTCTCCATTCATTCTTTCGGCGCGCACTTCTGCGAAATTTCATTCGATACAGGCATCGCTCGCTTGCGTGTAACGCGCTGGCTGAGCGTGATCGATGGTGGCCGGATGATTAATGCAAAGACAGCGCGAAACCAGATTCTGGGCGGCGTGGTGATGGGAATCGGCATGGGCTTATTTGAAGCTACCATCTACGACACTCGCAACGGTCATCCCATCAACAACAATTTCGCGGACTATATTGTTCCGGTAAATGCAGATATTCCGGAGATGGACTGCATCTTCCTGGATTATCCGGATAGAGTATTAAATGAATATGGCGCCCGCGGCATCGGGGAAATTGGCCTTACCGGTGTTGCGTCGGCGCTAACTTCCGCCACTTATCACGCTACAGGCGTGCGCGTACGCGATCTACCCATCCATATCGAACACTTGCTCGTGTAACGAGTTGGAAGTCCCGAGCAACCCATCGGAATAAGAAACGGCTTAAATCGAGGTATAAGGCGGGGCACAATATTGGTGCGCTCACCGAACGGTTTCAGTCGATTGGCGGCAACGAAACGCGATATGTGCGAAAAGTACGCGCACTCGCCACCGTATCGGCTCGAGCGACCGAGCTTACATTTTCGATCGGGCGTTCTAGTGACGCCTGTTCCAGAACGGCTGATCGGGCCAGCGTTGTTCCATCCGGTAGTAGGCCGCGCGCAACTCGAGGTAGCGAGCGAAGTGACCGGCGACGGACTGGGCATAAGCGGACACAAGGTTTCCCGACCCGGTCAAGACATTGTGTGCGACACGTCCGGCCTCAATTCCTGATAGTACCGCGTAACCGATTCCCATCGACGCAAGCGGATCAAAGGTGACCGCGGCATCCCCGGAGGCGATCCAGCCCGTGCCGATGGGCAGCGATATAAGTCCCGAATAGGCAGCGTGGAGGCGAAGGGGAGTTCGAAGTTCGCCGCGCTGCAACCGATCGCAAGTGTGAACGGCTTGTGTGAGGTGACGATTCCATGAAGCCGTCTCGCGATAGCGGTGAAGGCGGGCAATGTCCGCATCGGTCATGAACACAGCGATCATCTGATTGCCCGGTAAGGGCGCTGTGTACCACCAGCCGGAGGGAACCGCTTCGACAAACGTAATTCCGGCGTCAGCCACGGGACTGCGAATCTGATAAACGCCGGAGATGGCGACCAAGCGATCTCGTGATTCGAATTTCGCGCATTGGGCGCGCGCGATCGATGCTCGTCTTCCGGTCGCATCGATTACATAGCGCGCGTTGAGTAGTACGCGGCGGCGTTCGGCGGTCTTCCGGATGACAAGACGCCAAATGTCGTCCGTGGCATGTTCTGCTACTTCAATTTTCGACTGCGTGAGAATTACTCCGCCGCGGTGGCCAACTAGGTTCGCCAACGCTTCATCAAACCGCCGCCGGTCGAGATGCCAACCCAGTCCTCTGCCGGTGAACAGGAAGTCCTGAAGCCTAAGGTCTGATGTTCCCCACGCGGCGGCTACCCCATGCGCCGGACAGGGCTGCGTTTCGGCGAGCGTTTCCTCGGCGCTGAGGTAGCGCAGCAAGTCGGCGACTGTTGGTGAAAGGCATTCGCCGATGCGAAAGGAGGCGTAGGAGGAACGCTCGACCACGGCCACGCGGAGGTCGGAGTACTTGAGAAGTGTCAGCGCTGCGGCGCTGCCCGCCGGACCGCCGCCCACGATGGCAACGTCCGCTGAGAGCCGCTCAGGTTCCTCGGTGGTGTCGAGCCCCGGGCCGTACGGGCGTTCGTCGAGCATTTTGATCCGTCAAGAACCAGACAGGCATGAAGGTGGTATCGGTGGCGAAGATCACGTTTGCCGGGCCACCTACAGCAATGCTGCCGACGACAAATTCGGCGTGTTTGCGCTCGGTCTCGACGAAGTAGGGATACAAAGCGCGGTCGGGGCCGCGGTTTTGGTTGATGATGAATCCCAAATAGCTCCAAGCGACGATCATCTCCAGATAGCTGTTGATCCCGCGCGAAAAATGTACCTGGACACCGGCGCTGGTTCCCGCCAGCCTTTGTTCCTCGAGAGTGGTAGCCCCACTGATGACGTCCACCGGGCTTTGTGGCGGCCACCAGTAAACGTAATACGTCGGCGGAGCGGGTAGAAGCTGATCATTCACGCAGATCTTGGGGTTAACGAAATTGACATGTTGGACGGTACACCACAGGAAGTCCGCCTGCCAAGGAATGGACATCCGCTTGGTCAGATCGCCCGGCTCGCAGCCTTCTCCGGAAACAGTTTCGTCGTAGCCGTCCGCGTTCAAACCAAACTCATAGTAATGTGAATCATCCTTGAATCGCGGCTTGATCCGGTAAGGCCTTTCGTAGATGACGGGATTCCGCGTGTTCCACGTAACTTCAATACCCGGACCCATGGGATCGCCGACGCAGTTCCCGACGCTCACTCGGTCAAGCGGATGGATCCCCGAAGGTTCGCGGCCCGCATCGCCGCGTTTGAATTGTCCGCAGGCCCACTGCGACATCAGGAAATACTGCGTCTCAGTCAGAGTCATGAACTTGTCGATATTAATGTTCATGAATGAATTGGAGGCTGAATTCAAGGGCAGAAGCGGCACATTGTTACTGCCCGTCAGCTTCTGCTCTTCATTGCCGAGGCCGGTGGGCTGTCGGAAGTACCGGAAAAGGTTCTCGCGGTTCTGGCGGTTCTGCTCGGACGGGTCGCCGAGGTCGAAACGGGGAGAGGCGAGGCGGACCATGGAAGGTACGTTAGCCACCCAAATGTATCCAGCGATTCGGTCAAAGATGGGAGCAATATCGCGTTCGAAATCGGCCTGATATTCCAAATTCCATGCCATGCCAGGCGCATACAATTCAGGAACGAGACCCTGATTGCGCACTGCCAGGTCAAATATGATGTCGTCCAGAGTGATGATATTGACCAACTCCGGCGCAAATTTCGGAGCCCCGACGATTACCCAAGCTTGCAGCGAGAGCGTCCCGCCGTCTTTGAGCGTGAGGTCGCAGGTGACTTGCCCGTCAGAAACATCGTCGTACCAGCCGGCTCCTTCCAGCAGACCAATGATGTTACTGCTGCCGGAAGCGTGGCCAAATCCTCCTAAAACAATGAGGCGTCCCTCAGCGTCGGTAATAATTTCTCCCAACGTATCAATGGGAAAGGGAGGTTCGGATGGCGGGAAAGAGCCGTGGTGATAATCAAGTGGAATATTGTCGCGCGAGAATGCAACGCGCTGCTTCGGACCGTTCACCACACGCGGACCCGGATCGATGATTAGCTTTTGCCGCTCCGGCCCTTTCACGTCCGCATTGCGGAAATCGACGTGGTGGTCCGCGTAGGTGTTATGGGGAAACATTACGTCGCCGACAAACACCCGGAAGGGATACCAGGACGCTTTTTTGTTCGCGAGATGAACGGTCCACTCGACGGCGGCTACTTCCGAATCGCCGAGCGTCACTTCACGGCCTGGGTCGGACGGATTCGCATCCTCAAAGGCGAACAGGCGGAAGCGTGCCCCTTGCCGTCGTACGAAACCCTGACTATCCCGAAAGTTCTCGACAGATTTCTGATCGGCACCCTCGGGCACAGAGTTTCCGAAGCGGTCGCACTCGATAGGAAGGCCTCCGATCGCTTCCGGAGCCAAATAAAAACTGTCGGGGCTGTTTCCTACTCTGGCCACTCCGATCGAGGGATGAATCTCGTAGCGTAGTCCCACGGTGCAGTCCCTTCCCGCGTCAAAAAAGGCGCGAACCGCAAGATAATATGGCATCAGATGATACGATTGTATGCGTGTCTGCGACTGGTCCTAGCTTAATCACGGCGAAGGCTATCACGGAACTCCGGAGAAAATCCACTTTCGCAGGATTCATCGGATACTTCAGCGATTAGACTTGACTGAAGGGCTCGGCCCATTCGCTGCGACAGACAAGCGCTGATAGGTATTGACAAGTAATGAGGGCGTGAGTGACACTTCCGGTCGGTTGACCGTCCTAAAACTTGAGCGCAGGAACGGGACGTAATTGCCGACAATATGGGAGAAAAGTCGATGAACAACATAGATCAACTCGCGAATGCTGGTGTGCCGGTAAAAGATATGTCGGTGGAAGAGAAGCAAGTAGTCGAATCTCTCAGTCAGCAGGAACTCAATGTTCTTCTAGAAGTGAGAACTAAGTATGAGGGTGTGTGCCACGGAAATAAACCAGTAACCTCGCTGAAGATTCTTTAGGAGCGACGCCGTTATGGTGCAACAGTCCCCAGCTCTGGAGGATTACGGCGCCGCCGGAGTTGCCGGGCTTGCGGCGAGTGCGCTGTTGAAAAAAAAAATCCTCCTGGTAAGTCCTCACACTCACGAAACGACCCCTAGCGTCCTCACTCATCCGCAGTTAAAAGAGTTTTATCCCGAGATGCTCTTCACCTTGTATTCCACCATCTGGGCAACGGTGCCGTTGTTGGAAGCTGCGTTGACGGTTTCGCGCGAACGCTTCGCCGGCGACGCAGTGGCTGCAAAGCTGATTCCCTACTACCAAAATCATATCGTCGAAGAATTGCATCACGATGAATGGATGCTTGAGGACATGGAAGTGCTGGGTATGAAGCGCAGCGAGATAATGGAGCGACTGCCGCCTGCAGGTATTGCCGAAGCGGTGGGCGCTCAATACTATTGGATTTATCATTACCATCCAGTTGCATTCCTTGGATATCTGGCGGCACTGGAAACCGACCCGGTCTCGGCAGACGTGGTGAAGAAGGCGGCGGCAGAAAGCGGCATACCTCCGGCTGCCTTTCGAACCCTACTCATCCATTCAGAACACGACTTCGACCACTGCGAAGATCTCAACCGTCTGATAGACGGGCTCCCTCTCCAACCGCAGCACATCAGGCTGATGTCGCTGAGTGCAATGCAAATCGCAGCGGCCTACGACGAAGCATTCACCTCAATGCTTCCGGGTTAGCAGATCTCCGACTCGATGGAACGCAACGACATTTCGAGGGCCTTCGGAATACCTGTCCCGGGAACGGTCATTTCGCATTATGAGATCATCGCTCCCTTAGGTGAAGGCGGGATGGGAGTTGTGTATCGGGCACTCGATACGCGACTCAAACGGCCCGTGGCGTTAAAGTTCCTCAATCAGCAGGCTCTCGAAAGCGATCAGGGAAAGCAACGGCTGGTTCTTGAGGCACAAGCCGCCGCCGCTTTAGACCATCCGAATATCTGCCAGGTCTATCAGATCGAAGAGGCTGACGGACACACCTTTATAGCGATGGCTTGCATCTCCGGCGTCAGTCTTAGAAAGAAACTGGCATCCGGACCGCTGGCGGTGGAACAGTCATTGGATATCGCCATTCAGATCGCACGAGGATTGCTGGCGGCACACGAAAAAGGGCTGGTCCACCGAGACATCAAGCCCACCAACGTTATTATTTCCGATGAAGGCGTTGTTAAGATTGTGGATTTTGGGTTAGTGCAAAGGCCCGAGTCCTCCGTTCTCACGACCCCCGGTGCGCTCGTCGGTACTCTGACTTACATGTCGCCTGAGCAGGCCGCCGGTGATCGCTTGGACCACAGAACAGACCTGTGGTCTTGGGGGGTGGTGCTGTACGAGATGCTTACCGGCGTTCGCCCTTTTCGTGCAGATAATGCGCTGGGTCTCATCAATGCGATTTGTCACAGGGCGCCAGAGCCTATGCACACCTACCGGGATCTCTTACCGCCTACGCTTGAGCAAGTGATTAATCGCGCACTCGAAAAGTCTGCCGACCTTCGCTATCAAAGTGCGCGGGAGATTCTGACAGATTTGGGAAGCCCTGCGGGCATGGCAGTTGAACATTCGGCCAGGAGCAGCCTTACGGCTTCAGGGCTCGCTTCCGAACGATTCGCAGCTGTGTCGATAGCCGTCCTGCCTTTTGTCAACAACAGCGGGGACAAAGAGAACGAGTTTTTCAGCGACGGCTTAACCGATGAACTGATCAATGTGCTAGCCCATTGCGAAGGCATGCGCGTCGTCTCCCGTACTTCCGCCTTCGCCTTCAAGGGAAAAGTCGAAAACATTCAAAGGATCGGAGAACAACTTCGCGTCCAAGCCATCCTTGAGGGGAGCGTGAGAAAAGCCGGCGACAGGCTACGCGTGACCGCGCAACTCATCAACGTGAAAGACGGCTACCATATCTGGTCGGGAAAATTCGACCGTGACCTAAAGGACATTTTTGCGATTCAGGACGAGATCGCTCAGACCGTAGCAAATGCGTTGGAGATCTCGCTCAAACCCGGCCAGTCGCTCGCGCCGCGGGGCGCCCAGACGAACCTGGACGCCTATCATCACTATCTAAAGGGCCGGTACTACTGGAATCAGATGACGGGGGAAGGATTTCAGAAAGCTCTTTCCCACTTTCAAGAAGCGCTCAAGTTTGACCCCTTGTACGGAGCGGCCTCCGCGGGGATCGCGGATTATTTCACCATACTGGGGCTTTGGAGTTTGGCGCAGCCCTCCGAAGTGTGGCCCAAGGCAAAAGCCGCGGCGCTGAAAGCCCTTGAGCTTGACGGCTCTTTGCCGGAAGCACACATCTCGCTCGGCTATGTGCATATTTTTTACGAATGGGACCGCCAGCAAGCCGAGCAGGATTTTAGGAAAGCCGTCGAGCTCAATCGCGGGCTGTCGGTGGCACATTACAGCTATGCCATTTATCTGATTCAAACGGGGAAGCTGGAAGAAGCCATCGCCAGCATGACAAAAGCGAAGGATCTCGATCCTCTTTCATCGCTCGTTTGCTCCGGGCTCGCCTTCGCGTACTACTACAACCGGCAATACGATCGGGCTGTCGAAGAACACAAGAAGGTTCTCGAACTTGATCCTCAATATGTATATTCCCTCTTCGGCATCGGACTCGTGCACCAGGCGCTCGGGCGATTCAAGGAAGCCATCGAAGTCCTTGAGCAGGCGTGGAAATCTTCGGGCGGGAGTTCGCTGCTGCTCGGATTCCTCGGGGGCTGCTACGGCCGAGCGGGCATGAGCGGCAAGTCGCTTGATGTATTGGAACAACTCGGCAAACAGGCGGATCAAATGTATGTTTCGCCAGTTTGTCAGGCGCTCGTGTACACCGGCCTTGGCGAAACGAGTCGAGCGCTTGACTGGCTTGAAAAGGCGGCTGAGAGCCGTGCGGCTTTGCTTACCTATATTTCCGTGATGGCGGCTTTTGATCCGTTGCGCGGGGAGCCACGATTCATCGCTCTCGAACGCCAGATGGCGAGTCCGCTTGCCGATTCACCCACGCGGTGAATGATTGCCGCGGTAACACTTGAGCAGCCCACGAGAGCTCACGAAGACTGGTCCGGAGTAGAACGGAAAATAAGATGAACGCTGAAGTCGCACTGATTTCAATGCCCTTCGCCGCCGCGAGTATGCCCTCGATTGGCATCAGCTTGCTTCAGGCGGAATTGAGGCGAGAAGGCATAGGGTGCGACCTGTACTACCCGAACCTGCGTTACGCAGCGCAAATCGGCCTTCCGCTCTACTCATGGCTGGCAAACGCTTCGGAAGTGACACTCACAGGCGAGTGGATTTTTTCGCACGCCCTGTTCGAGGGCGAGGGCCCGGCGGACGAGGCGTACCGCAAGGATATCTTGCTTGACAGATTACGCGGAGAGATCGACCTCGAGCGATTTCTGGGCATTTTCCGTGCCAGGAAGGGGGCCGCTCAATTCTTGGACGATTGTTTAAGCGCCATCGACTTCTCCCGATATCGCATCGTGGGATTCACATCGACGTTTGAGCAGAATGTGGCGTCTCTCGCGCTGGCCCGCCGCATCAAGGAAGCCTATCCCGGCGTCGTGATCGTATTTGGCGGTGCCAATTGTGAAGCAGAGATGGGCATCGAACTTCACCGCCAGTTCAGCTGGGTCGATTACGTGTGCTCCGGTGAAGGCGACCAGAATTTTCCCGAACTAGCGAGGGGAATTCTCCGAGGGGAGCCCACTCGTGAACTCGACGGCATCATCAGTCGCAGCAACGGCGAGACCGTGATCCCGCCGAAGTTGGTGTCACCGGTTGCCGACCTCGATGCCCTTCCGATCCCTTGCTATGACGACTACTTCGCCCAGCTCCTCGAGAATCATTTGGAAGGACAGTTCGAGACGTTAGTCCCGATCGAAACTGCCCGCGGGTGTTGGTGGGGCGCCAAGATGCACTGCACGTTCTGCGGATTGAACGGCAGCACGATGGCCTATCGCAGCAAGTCGCCCGATCGCGTGCTTGAGGAGATTACGGTGCTTGCAGGAAAGTACGGAACGAAATTTGTTTCCGTGGACAACATACTCAATCTGAAGTATTTGGATTCGCTTTTTCCGGAGATCGTCTCAAAAGGACTGAATTGCACCTTTTACTTTGAGACCAAGGTCAACCTGAAAAAACCACAATTGAAATTGCTAAAAGAGGCAGGAGTGAACGAAGTTCAGCCGGGGATCGAGAGCCTGAGCACACCGATTCTGAAGTCCATGAAAAAGGGTTGCACGATGCTCCAAAACGTTCAATTCCTAAAGTGGGCGAAACAATACGGAATCAGGCCACTGTGGAATCTTCTATACGGTTTTCCGGGTGAGGACCCGTCGGAATACGAAAAGATGGCGCGTTTGATTCCTTTTCTCTATCACTTGGTGCCGCCCGACGGTTGCCTCCGCGTCCGCGTTTGTCGCTTCAGCCCCTACTTTTCCCGATGGCAGGAATTCGGGTTCCGCGAGCCTCGGGCGGATGAGGCCTATGGGTATATTTACCCGCTGCCGCAAGCCGCCATCCACAACCTCGCCTATAACTTCCAGTTCGATCATGACCTAGCGGCATCGGTCGATTCCTATGCACGGGAATTGGTAGAGGCTACGACTGCGTGGCAGAACTGCGCGCACGTCGCTAGTCTGACGATGCAGGAAAATGGATGCGATTTGGTGTTGATGGACACACGAAACCCAGGGCCGGCGCGGAAGATCACGCTGAACAAACCATTGAGCGCGGTCTACCAGGGCTGCGACGAAGCCATGGCGCTCAGTCAGATATGGCAGTCGCTTCCACCTGCGAATCGAATCGCACTCGAGGAGCTGGAAAGGGCGCTCGATGCTCTGGTTGAAGAGGGGCTGATGGTGAAGGAGGGCTCAACTTTTCTCAGTCTGGCGGTTCCAGCCGGTGACTCTGGGACTGCCTTTGGGAAGTCATGGCCCTTGCCGGCCACGTCTCCCGCGAGATGATGGAGCGGTACTCCCACATTCGAATGGAAGCGAACCGGCGCGCGGTGGACATTCTCTCAGGAGCTTATTTTGAGCCAGGTGTGGCACAAAATTGGGCACAGTTTTTTGTTTCGGAGAAATCCGATGAGACTATCTTATTGAAAGAAAAGAGTGAGCCGGGCAGGACTCGAACCTGCAACCCGCTGATTAAGAGTCAGCTGCTCTACCATTGAGCTACCGGCCCAACAAAAGAGAAGTATTGTAACACGATAAAATCGC
>Ga0302176_10001618_pt1 | contig 10321 bp, 6 predicted proteins | sample I_Palsa_E1_1_FD_198787 | JGI IMG/M metagenome (GOLD analysis project Ga0302176, IMG submission 198787) | Peat permafrost microbial communities from Stordalen Mire near Abisko, Sweden - I_Palsa_E1_1 | ecosystem: Environmental > Terrestrial > Soil > Palsa > Peat permafrost | place: Sweden: Abisko...
TGCGTGCCGCCCGGACGGAATTCGCCTTCGAGCAATTTGCCGAGCCCGTGCAGCGCATGTAGCGCAGCCTCTATCGCGGCCGGAGGCAAACCGTAACGGCCGGCAACTTCGGCGGTGGTAAACGGTCCGTGGGTTCGCGCATAACGGCGGAGAATTTCTCGCAGCGGGTCTTCGCTTTTAGCCAGAAACACTTCGGCGAGTCCCGGCGGCAGTGGTGACCCGAGTGCGTCTCGATAGCGTGAAGCGTATTCGACCGGGATGTAGCGGGAATGGCCCGCGACGCGCACGCGTACGGCCCGCCGCGCATTTGCCAGTTCGCCGGCCGTGGCGGCAATTTCAGGAGTCTCGCTGCGAGCGACAATCTCGGATTCGGAGAGGTCACCGAGTTTCAGCAACAAATCATGGACGCCATCCGCGTGGCGCGCGCGATAATCCGGTTCCAGAGATTGCAGGCGCTCTTCAACCTCGCCGAGAGCTGTGGCATCCAGCAGCTCGCGCAGGTCGCTGTCGCCGAGCAATTCTTCGAGTTGCGATTGATCGATCGAAAGTGCCTGCGCGCGGCGTTCCGCGAGCGGCGCATCCCCTTCGTAAATGTAATTCGCCACGTAGGAGAACAGCAGCGACGCCGCGAATGGCGATGGTTTATTCGATTCGATGTGCGTGACGCGAATCGCACCGCGCTGGACGGCGGCAAGAATGCTCGCCGCCGCGGGTAAATCGAAAACGTCGCGGATGCATTCGCGATACGCTTCCAGCAGCATGGGAAAAGAAGAAAACTGCGCAGCAACCGCGAGCAGATCGGCGGCGCGCTTCCGTTGCTGCCACAGCGGCGCGCGCATTCCGGGGCGCCGTTTGGGCAACAGCAGTGCGCGGCCCGCTGCCTCGCGAAATTTTGCGGCGAAGAGGGAGGTGCTGCCGAGCTGGCGCAGGACCAGTGCTTTAAATTCCGCGGGCGAGGGCAGCAGATCCTCAGAACGAATCGTCTCGTCGCTGTCCGGGACACGCAAGACGAAACCGTCGTCCGACCACATGGATTCGACTTCGAGTCCGCGCTCGGCGCGCAATTTCGCGGTAACCGCCATGCACCACGGCGCGTGAATCGGGCTGCCAAAGGGAGTCAGCACGCACACCCGGCGGTCTCCCATTTCGTCGCGGCATACTTCAATAACGATATCTTCATCGCTCGGAATTCGCGTGGTGGCGGCGGCTTGCTCTTCCAGATATTTCAGCAAATTTTCCGCGGCATTGGCGTCCAGGCTGTGCTCCTCAACCAATTTGGTGAATGCCACCGGCCGTGGGAGGCGCAGGAGTTCCCGGGTCATCTCGCCGATTTTTCTGCCGAACTCCACGGGACGGCCCGGGGCGTCGCCTTTCCAGAAAGGCATTTTGCCGGGTTCACCGGGAGCGGGAGATACGACCACTTGGTTGTGCGAAATTTCTTCGATGCGCCAGGTGGACGCGCCCAGAATGATGGTGTCGCCCTGGCGGCTTTCAAAAACCATCTCTTCGTCGAGTTCGCCCACGCGCGCGCCGCGTGCTGCGCCGGCCAGAAAAACGCCATAGAGGCCGCGATCGGGAATGGTGCCGCCATTGATAATGGCCACGCGTTGCGAGCCCTCGCGGGCCGTCAATTTATTTTTCACCCGGTCCCAGGTGACGCGCGGACGAAGATCGGTGAATTCATCCGAAGGATAGCGGCCGGAAAGCATGTCGAGCACGCTGTCGAAAATTGCGCGTGTCAGCGCGGCGTACGGCGCGGCGCAACGAATCAGATCGAAAAGATTTTCCACCGTCCAATCGTCCAGCGCCACCATCGCGACGATCTGCTGCGCCAGAACATCCAGCGGATTGCGCGGATAGTGGACGGATTCCACCTGGCCCTGGTACATCGCGCGCGTGATGGCGGCGCACGCCACCAGATCTGCGCGATATTTGGGGAAAATGATGGCGTTGCTCGTGGCTCCCACGTGATGGCTGGCGCGGCCCACACGCTGCATGCCGCTGGCAACGGAAGGCGGCGACTCGATTTGAATGACCAGATCGATCGCACCCATGTCGATCCCCAGCTCCAGCGAGGAAGTGGCCACGATTGCGCGCAGCGTGCCCAGTTTTAGCCGGTCTTCGATTTCTTTGCGCTGTGCCACCGCCACACTGCCGTGATGGGCGCGCACCAGCGTTTCGCCGGCAAGTTCGTTGATGGCGCCGGAAATGCGCTCGGCCAGGCGGCGGCTGTTGACGAAAATCAGCGTGGAGCGATGGGCGCGGATTTGTTCGAGCAGCTTGGGATGAATGGCGCTCCAGATGGAGCGGCGAACCGGGCCTTGTGATGCGGGACCGCTGGGGAGGTCGTCAAGTTCTTGCAGACGGGCCATGTCTTCCACCGGTACTTCCACGCGGAGATCGAGTCGTTTCGGTTCGCTGGCGTCGACGATGGTCACGGGCCGATAGATGGGTGCGAACGCCGGGGACTCAAACTCGGTGAGGGCTTCTTCGGAAACTTCACCGGCCTGAGCCTGCGCAACGGTTGTTTCAGACACCGGCGCCGCAGGCGCAAGAGTTCTCGTTTTCCCGCCATGGGGGCTTGCAACCGCTTTTTGTTGCGAGGGTTTTTGTCGAGAAAGGTTGGCGCCGCCCAGGAAGCGAGCGACTTCTTCAAGCGGACGCTGCGTTGCCGAGAGGCCGATGCGTTGCAATGGCCGCCCAACGAGATGCTCAAGGCGTTCCATCGAGAGAGCGAGATGCGACCCGCGCTTGCTGGGCACCAGCGCGTGAATTTCGTCGATGACCACCACTTCGACGGAACGCAGAGCGTCGCGGGCGTTGGAAGTAAGCAGGAGGTAAAGGGATTCCGGAGTGGTGATTAGAATATCGGCGGGATGGCGCTGAAAACGGGCGCGTTCGGCCGGAGGAGTGTCGCCGGTGCGAATGGAAATTGTGGGCTGATGAAATTCCGCGCCGCGGCGCTGCGCGGCTTGCGCAATGCCCACCAGCGGGGCGCGTAAATTGCGTTCGACGTCCACCGCCAGCGCTTTTATGGGAGAAATATAGACGACGCGGCAGCGCTGTGCTTCGGCGGGGACCGGCGTAAACATGATGCGCTGGATGCACCACAAAAATGCGGCCAGAGTCTTGCCCGTGCCTGTGGGAGCAAGAATCAGCGTGGATTCGCCGCGCGCGATGGCCGGCCACCCTGCAGCCTGCGGCCGCGTCGGTGCGGCAAAGACCGCCTCGAACCAATCGCGGACCGCCGGGTGAAAGAGCTCCAGAGCGGCAGCAGGCGGCGACGCCGGTTCCGAAGCGAGTTTGTGGTGCTTAGGCACGATGGAAGCGATGAACCCTTTCTGGCGTAAGTATGCTTAGATGCGCACGGAAACGTTGCGTGTGCGAGCACCGCTGCACGACAGAAAAGACCGCCATGCGGAACCGGTTCGGAGACGCTGGCATCGAACCAGAGTGCGGCAGCGATTCACAAAGGCTTCGCAAGGCATACTCCGGCATTTTGGCATATTCGCCTAATGTTCGCCTAGCAAGATGACCAGGCCAGGACCGCCCTTGGGTCATTGCGGAGAAATTATGGCGCTACAAAAGAAATTACCGGGAGCGGCTGTGTTTGTGCCGCCCCATGCGAATTTGCAGCGTTGTTTTCATGAAGCATGACTTCTCGCGCGAGAATGCTTCAGCAGCGGGGACAGATTTCAGAAGCGAATGAGCGCCAAGCCGGACTCCGGATCGATTTGCTTTTGCAGGTGCACGGCGCTTTCCGTGAGAATCAGTTCGCAGGTGGGGCGGACGTGAGCTTCGATCAAGTGGCCGCCTTGCGCGGTGCCGTCCTGACGGCCGATGATCATGTGCGCGTGGACTTGCGGTTCGTTATCTTTGATCGCAATGTCGCCGATGAGCGAGAGAAGCTCGACTTGTTCGTGCAGGTCGCCGGCGATTTCGTACTGTTTGGTTTTCCAATTGAGCCAGCCAAATTTTGCTCGCGAAAGCGCGCCGATGGCCTTGAAACTGCTCCCCGCGAGATTTTGCTTCTTGGCGAAGCTTTTCAGGCCCGAGGAGAGTTCTTCGCCGGTGTCAAAGATCAGCACAAAAGTTTTGGGTTTTTGATCGATTTGCTTGAAGCGCATGTTTTCCCTCGCGTTCGCGTGCCCGAAGACCGACCATGCGGAGTATGGCTAAGCAAAAATGTTAAGAAAGAACGGGGCGGGGTTGAATACATCGAAGTGCGTAGAAGGCCCGTTGACTGCTGTGGGGACCATGAGGTTTCACAGCAACGCGCTAGGAAGCATGGCGCGACAGGACGTAGACTATCGATGGCGAGTCACCTTCCAAGTTGATGAACACCCGGCGAGAAACAGAAGCCCGGCGGCAAACAGAAGCCGGGCGAGAAACAGAAGAACGACCGGCAGCGCGCGGCCAGCGTATTTCCTCGGTCGTGTGGGCGCTGTGGATGAGCGCAGTGCTTCTGGCGTTTCTGATGCTCAGGATTCTCCAGTCGCAATCCGCCCATAACGCGCTTTCGTGGTGGAAGGCGCGCTAGCGCATGTTGCTGCTCACGCTGAAGGCCCTGTGCGGGGTGGGTTTGCTAACTGTGGCTTCGCTGGCGGTGGGCAGTTGGATCGCAAATTGCCTGCCACGCAGTTTTGTTCGATGGGAGCGCATCGCAGTTGCATCGCTCGCCGGTTTTGGACTGCTCTCCCTTAGCTTATTTCTCGTGGGACAGTTTTCTTTTACCCTCCGCGCCATTTTGCTGGTGATTTCTATCTTGACGGCAGCCGGCGCCCGATCCCTTTTCCATTTGCTCCGGGGGGATGGATTGAGCTCTGGTTTGCGGCATGCTCCAAAGCTCCCTCTCATTATTGTTGTGGTCATTCTGACTGTGACCGCCGTCGCCGGTCTTAAGGAGATTACCGGCGATTGGAACAATGACGCGGTCGCCTACCATCTTCTGGGGCCGCGCGTGTGGTTGCGCGATGGAGTCATTCGTCCGGTTCCCGATAATTGCCACACCGCGTTTCCGCAAACTGTGGAAACCATGTATGCGTCGTTGCTGGCCATCGGAGGCGCGAGGGCGCCGGGATTTTCGAGTTTTGTGACCTTCGGGATGTTGCTCGTGATCGTTGCATCGCTCGCCACGCGTGCTGGACTCAACGCCCGCGAAGCGTGGTGGGTGGCCGCGCTGGTGGCTACCATGCCTGCGGTCTACAACGGCTCCGTGGAATGTTTTGTGGATGGCCTCTACGCGGCATTTGTTTTGGCTGCGGTGCGCATCGCGCTGGATGCGGAAAACCCGCGCCAGTGGGCGATTCTTGGTGTTTTTTGCGGCCTGGCCATGGGCACGAAATATACCGGGCTCTTGGCGTTGCCGGTGCTGGTGGTGTGCGCCGTGTGGCTGGCGGTGCGTAGCCCGCTGCAAAGTTCGCCGCAGCACCGGGCGCGGGTCTGGCGCAGAGTGGGCCTCGGCTCTGCGGTAGCGCTCGGCGTGGCTTTTCTGCTGGCTGCTCTTTATTATTTGCGGAACTGGATTTTGCTGGGATCTCCGATTTATCCGCCGCCCCCTGGTTTTGCCCATTTCTTTACGCCGAAATATTTATCGCTCGAAACGGTTGCGCAATTCCATGCATACATTCGTCAGCGCGGCGCCGGGTTGGGGCGGGGTGTCGCGTCGTTTTTGCTTTTGCCGTTTAATCTGACGTATCACACCTCCAACTTTCATGGGGCCGGCGGAATCGGATTGGCGCCTCTGGGTCTGGGGCCGATCGGATTGTTTGCGTTGCGCAAGAATCCCATCGTGCGGACGCTTGGCGTTCTTGCGTTGCTGCTGGTTTCCGTGTGGTTTGTGACGCAGCAGGAATCGCGTTTTATAATTCACGTTTATGTGCTGGGCGCGATTTTTGCCGTGCTCGGCTGGCGGCAAGTGTCGTCGCGCGGAAATGCCGCAGCGCGGATGCTGGCCGTTGCCGTCATCGCCGTTTCTCTTGGATATGGCTTGTTCATGATCGGCAAGGGCTGGCCGCGCAGCGTGCATGCGGTGTTTTCTCCGGCGTATGCCGAGGCAGAGCGCAGGCGGGATATTCCATTTTTCGAAAGCTTCCAGTATTTGAACGATACGCCCGAGGTGAAAAAAGTTTTGATTCTGGACCGCAGTGTCCCTCCGTTTTATTCCGAAAAGGACTACATCAAGCCAGTGGGACAATGGGGCGAGCGCACGCTTCCGGGAGCCATCGGTCCGCTGGAAGCGGTGGATCAGGCACGCGCGCTGGGCGTTTCCCACATTCTGGATGTAAATTCGACCGTCGCGCCGTTTCAAATTGTTGGACCGCGAACGGGCCTGACGCTGGTGCTGGATTTGCCGAATCAGCGAGTTTACCGGGTGAATTGAATCCCGCGGGCGGAGGCGGTTGGATCGACTTCGCGTTTGGCTCGGAGGAGTGTGTGGCCATGATTTTTTCAATTTCTTCGGGCAGGCGCGGCAGGCGGGCGCTGAGAAGTTTGCTGCCGGATTCGGTAATCAAAACGTCGTCCTCGATGCGCACGCCGAGGTTTTCTTCCGGAATGTAGATGCCGGGTTCGTCAGTGATGACCATACCGGGCTGTAACGGCTGGCAGGAAGAGCCGGGATCGTGAACATTCAGGCCGATGTGGTGGCTGAGGCCGTGAATGAAATACTGCCCGAGTGGTTTGCCATGTAAATCCTTGCCATGGGAATTGATGTAGTCGTAAGCGATGCGGTAGGCGCTTTTGCTGCCCTTGTTGCAGACGTCGGCGCCCGGCTTCAGCGCGGCCAGGGCGGCGTTCTGCGCACCCAGAACGATTTCGTAAATTTCGCGCTGGCGCGGGGTGAATTTTCCGTTGGCGGGAAGCGTGCGGGTAATGTCCGCGGAGTAGCCGGAATATTGCGCGCCGACATCCAGCACGACGATATCGCCATCCTCAATTTTTCTGGAGAGTTTATCGTAGTGCAGGACGGTGGAATTCGGTCCGGCGCCAACGATGGGCGCGTAACCCTCGGCCTCTGAGCCGCCCATGGCGTGAACCTCCACCATTTTCGCGGCGATCTGATATTCGTACAGGCCGGGACGCATCATTTTCATCGCGGCGACGTGAGCGTCAAGAGAGAGGTCGACGGCCTGCTGGAGAAATTCGAGTTCGCCCAGCGATTTGATCTGGCGGAGGGTTTCGATGTTGGAGCGAATATCTTTTAGCTTGGCCTGCGGCGCGGCGAGTTGCAGCCAATCGACCACAGCCTTTTCGTGTGGATAGCCGCCGCCCTCTTTTTCATATGGAAGGATGGTGTAGAAATTCGGATAGGCCGGCGCGAGATGCTCCACGGTGGCGCGCATTTCGGCGAAGGATTTTACGGAGACAAAACCGGTGCGCGCCTCGATGCCGGGATCGCTGGGCGACATGCGCACGCCATTCCACTTTTCTTTCGCGGGATTCTTGTCGGGAAGAAAAAGTATTTCCTTGGGCACGTCGCCGTGCGAATCCGCGGCGGAGCGTTTCGTGGGCAGGATCATGAGGGCGGCGCCTTCTTCGTTGTGCCCGGTGAGGTAGTAAAAATTTTCCTCCTGAGCGAAGACGTAAGCCTCGGAAGATTCTTCGCGGCCGGTGTAGCCCCAGAGGACGATGGGGGCGTCGGCCTGCGCGGCAAGTTTGGCGCGCCGCTCGGAGTAGACGCTGTTGGGTTCGCGTTCGCGGCGCTGCTGCGCCAGCGCGGGGGGCGCCGCGGCCACCAGGACCAGGATCAGCGCGGCGGCAATATTGCGAATGGATTGCGAGCGGAGAAAACTCAAACGTTCACCTCGTTCCGCGCGATGCGGACCGCTGGAATTGTATAGGAAGCGGGGAGCAAGACGAAGTCGCCGGGGTGGCTTGGCGGCCCATGGGACCGCCCAACTGTCGGAAAAAGGCGACAGAATATTGAGCGAGACCCCCTACCCCCGGGTCTGTATGGCAAAGAGTGCGCAGGCCGTACAAAACACACGGTTTGCGGCAAATAGTGAATTGAGAAGAGTGTGTAAGTGGTTGAAAACAAAAGGCCGGTAATTTTGCTTTGTTCGCAGATGGAGTGGGTTGAATGAGACTGGCGGGACGCTGGCGGCCGAGTGCCACAGCACCCTGCGTGAAAGCCTCAGGCGTTATTCGAATGGGGAAGGTATTCACAAGTTACTATACTACAAGAAGGCTGAACTTGTCAACGGGTTACGGTCCCCACAGGGCCGCTTATTGGTCGTGAATCGTCTGCCGCAAGTTGAAAGCATTGAGGCGCGAGGCGCGTTCTCGCCGACGAACTGGAATTGGCTATCGCGTAATGGGCTTTACGGTGTGACCGTCAGTACGAATTGTCCGGTGTGGGTGGGGGAGTTGGCGGCTGACGCCGTGACGGTCACGTCGTAGGTCGTGGCTTGGGCCGGAGGTTGTGAAGTGCTTGCGCAGCCTGCTAGCGCAAGAAGCATCGCAATCATCGCGCAGGTGAGGAATGCCGGTGCAAATCGCACCGCTTCCGTTGCGGCCTTCCTTTTCCCTACGGCGGCCGCGATAAAGGCTACGGTGATCCCGAGAAGGGTAAGGGCGGCGTTCTGCAGGTCCGAGAACGGGTTTGGCAGTGGAATTTGCGCTTGGGTGCTGCTGGGAGCATGCACCGTCACCGTGGCGGTTGCGGGACCGCTGGCGGGATTTACGCTTGGCGGATTGAAACTGCAAGTGCCGCCCGGTGGCAGGCTGGAGCACGACAATGCCAGCGCTTGCTTAAATCCGTCGATCGCGGTCACGGTGATGGTGAACTTTCCGGAGGATCCCGCCGCCAGCGTCAGCGCGGAGGTGCTCATAGAGAGCGTGTAGTCGGGAGTTAGCGCGGCGACCACGGTGACGGTCTGCCCAGCGGAAACAGAAGGCGAGTTATTGGCGTCGCCGGAATATGAAGCGGTAATCGTGTGGCTTCCGGTGGCCAGGGTTGCGATGGTGAAGGACGCGGAACCGGCGCTTAGCGCCGAGGAATTGATTTGTGTGCCGCCATCGAGAAAGGCGACCGAGCCTGTCGGAGTGCTTGTTCCGGATTGCGGCTTCACGGTAGCGGTGAACGTGACGCTTTGGCCGCTGGTCAACTGCGTGGCAGAAGCCGAGAGCGCGGTTGTGGTTGCAGTTTTCGGAGGAGCGGATACGGTTACAGAGACGGCCGCGGAGGTGGACGCGGCAAAATTTGTATCGCCGCCATAGGCGGCGGTCACCGAGTGAGCCCCTGTTGCGAGATTCATGGCCGTGTAGGCTGCAACACCCGACGAGTTCAACGTGGCCGTTCCCAGCTGCGTCGTCCCATCAAAAAAAGTTACGGCGCCGGTCGGGGAGTTCGACCCCGAGACGGGCGCGACCGTGGCGGTAAGCGTCACGGCTTGCCCGGAGGTTATTTCCGTTGCGGAAGCGGAGAGCGTGGTGGTGGTATTGGTTTTCGCAGGCGCCACGATGGTGACCGTCGCGGCGGCAGAGGTTGACGTGCTGAAATTGGAATCGCCGGCATAGACCGCGGTTACGGTGTGCGTTCCCAGGGCAAGAGTCGAAGAGCTGAAGGTGGCTACTCCGGAGGTATTCAACGTGGCAGTGGCAAGCTGTGTGGCGCCGTCAAAGAATGTCACGCTGCCGGTGGGTGTGCCGCTGCCGGAGGTAGGCGTCACGGTGGCCGTAAATGTGACGCTCTGGCCAGAAGTTACCTGCGTGGCTGAGACGGTCAGAGTGGTGGCGGTAGCGGCAAGGGTAGTGCTTGCCGGAGTGAACACGAGGACGGTCGCAGAATATGCGGGGAAGGTGTAGTTCACGGCGTTGGAGACCACCGAGAGCGGAGTGCCGGCGACAATTTGCGTCAAATTTGCATTGCTATAGGTATAGATCGCGGCGGTGCTCGCGGCATTGAAATTTGCCAGCGTCAAGCTGGTGGTGATCGCGCCGGTGGTCTTATTGATGGCCACTACGGTCAGAGCGCCGTCACGGGAGCGGAGCGCGCCGTAAACCGACAGTTGCCCCTGATCGGTGCTGGCGGAATTTACGGAGGTGTCGCCGAACTGGCCGCCGGCGCCATCGTAGTTTCTGTAGAGGCGAAAACTGTAGGCCACGGCGTCCGTTGGCTGCGGGGCGTTCCACATATTGGCGAAGTCCAGACTCTGGCGACCGTAGATTCCCAAGACATCCGCTTCCGTGAGGGCATCGACCAAGGGGTTCGTGCCGCTGCTGAAGCTGTACTCGGAGATCGATAGTTTCGTGCCCGGATAATACGTGGCAATCCAATTTTGAAAGCGCGGGAGCAACATCATGGGGCCGTCAAAATAAT
>Ga0302176_10001620_pt1 | contig 10318 bp, 4 predicted proteins | sample I_Palsa_E1_1_FD_198787 | JGI IMG/M metagenome (GOLD analysis project Ga0302176, IMG submission 198787) | Peat permafrost microbial communities from Stordalen Mire near Abisko, Sweden - I_Palsa_E1_1 | ecosystem: Environmental > Terrestrial > Soil > Palsa > Peat permafrost | place: Sweden: Abisko...
TTCGTAAGGCTTTCCTGCACTATCCGAAACAAGGCCAGTTCCAACTCTGTGGCAATTCGTCCGAACCCGCGCGAAATCTCCAATTTCACGGTAATTCCGCTGCGACTGGAAAAGCCTTGCACGCAGTGGCGAAGGGCATCTTCGAGCCCGCCCTCTTCGAGCATCGGCGGGTGCAGCAGATAGGATAACGTCCGCACCTCCGCGATCATCCTTTCCGTCAGGGCTTCGGACTGCGCCACCAACTTGCGCGCCTTCCTGTTATTCGATGAAATCGTAGCGCGTAGCCGGCCCAGATTCGTGGCTAGCGCAATCAGATCCTGGCCCGTCGAATCGTGAAGATCGCGGGCAATTTGGCGGCGTTCGGCGTCCTGAGCGTGCATCAGATCTTGCGCCAAACTCCGGAGCGAAGCTTCGCTTTTCTGGATCTTCTCTTCGGCAAGCTTGCGATCGGTGATGTCCTGGGTGGTCCCCACAATTCGAAGCACTTTCCCGGACTCGGAAACGACCGCCGAAAAACGCGTTTGGAAGAACCGAAGCGTGCCATCCTTTGTCGCGGCGCGAAACTCATGTTCTCCGGGCTGGCCGGACGCGACCGCCTGGGCAAGAAGTTCTTTCCCACGCTCCCGGTCAGGGGGGGTCAACAACCCCGAGCAGAATTCTTCGGTGAGTGCAACTTCCCGCGGTGCGAATCCGCGGAGCCTATACATGTTATCGGACCAGATGATGGCGCCGGTTTCCAGATTCCATTCCCAACTTCCCAGATTGGCAAGCTGTTCTGCCTGCGCCAGCAGGACTTCGCTTTTGCGAATCTTCTGCTCACCGAGCTCACGATGCGTAATTTTCTGGGAACTTCCGACATGGCGTAGGGGCATAGGCACTGTGGGAATAACGGCGTTCCGCTTGCGGCTCTTTGGGGGTGGTTTTCGTGTAGCCTTACTTGGGGTCGACATCATTACCTCCGTTAAGCGGACGGAAAATGATCTTTCCCCGCAGCAAAATGTTGCAGATCATAGCACCGCTTGCTGATATCGCAAGGGTCTTCCACTCGAAAAAAAACTGAGCAATGGGGATAGCTGTCCTTCGCCAAAACTCTATCCGCACAGACAATCGCGCAGTTCCCTATCCCTGCATCTCTCGCAGTAGCCACGACCTTGCGTTCGATGTTGTATGGCTTGAGCTCCAGCGCCCCTCTGACAATCCTTGTCGCGCTCGTCGGCATCGCCATGGTCACATTGGCGGCCGCATTTTTTCCGGCCCACCGAGCTGCGTCCATAGATCCCGCGCGCCTTGCGCACGGAGTGAGTCCGCGTAGTCTCGCGATTTGGCTTTTCGCCTACTAACGAACAAATCGCGCCGTGTGGTAAGCGTGATAGTGGATCGGGTCTCCTAAGATGTTAACCGAGGGTGAGGGGTTCTAGTGCCGGATGTTCGCCATGCAGGCGATTACCACACAATCTTGCTCGATTTTGATTCTGACGGGTTGACAGGGCTGAAGATGTTTGGCTTGTTCTTCGGTGAGGTAGACGTTGCAGCAGTAGTAGCGGTCGGCGACGAGAATCTCCGGCGAGGTTTCTCTTCTCAGCGAGACTTGAATTCTGCACTCGCAATCTTTGCCCAAGCTTCGGGTTTTGAGTTTTTCACTCAGTTTGCCGGTCAACTCTACGGCGGTTCTCGGCTGGCGAACAACCGGGCGAATCTTTGATCTTCATGACCGATGGAATTGTCGAAGTGAAGGACCCAAACAGCGTTGGCGTCGAACATCTGGTGGAGCACTGCAGAGGACACGCCACGAGCTCGCCTGCATATCTATTGGATTCCATTTATAATTCGGTGGAGAAATCGTTGGACGGCGACGACCAGCGTGACGATATGGCTGCGGCGGTATTTCATTTCGCGGAGTGATGCGGGTGATTTGGGCTGTATGCGGCAAGAAGAAGCCGAGGGTGACCTACGGCGGCACTTGGGAAGAATGGAACGAAGAAGTTGAAGCCGCCGTCCTAGAGTTTTACAACTCCCGCGATTAATACACCAGTTTCACCATAATCCTCGACGCCACGGTGATCTCGTGTTTTCAGCGGGAACGAAAAATAATCGAATCGGGGCCGAGTCAAATTCCACTCCAGTGAAGGAATGCCTGCCCGCTAGGCATGGCAGTAATAACTACAGAATTTTGTTACTTGTTGTCTGGGAATTCGAGTTCGAAGATGCACGTCCCAATCAGGCGTAGTTCTTAACCCCCTTCGCCTGACCCAACCCGGCATTTTTGATCGATTCAGGAGGGAAAATGGAATCAGCATTCGCCAAAAAACCGCGCACGCAAAGGTAGGCGCGGAACCGGTCATCCACCTCGGGAATTAGACCTGTCCAGGTGCCAATCTCGGGATTGAACACTGCATAAAAAATCTCTTTCGGTGTGGGTAAGTTTGTAAGCATCACACCGGCCATGTACAAGCCATTGTTCTGTCCGCAGACACGAAAACCCGCCCATTTCCGTGCCGCAGAGTTGCGGCCATCGGCGGCAATTATGAGACGCGCTGAGATCTGCTCGTGGCTGTGTCCATTCACAATCACCGTAGGCTCGGTGCCGCACTCGATGTGCTCAACGCTGACTCCCCGGCGCACTTCCGCTCCGGCGTTTTCCGCAGCGGCCAGCAGCGTTTCCTGCATCACCTGGTGGGGGAAAGAAAAAAGAGGCAATTGCTGCGGCGTTGTCGCTCGAAGGTCTCGCAAACCGGCACCGGTACCTCCCTCGACTTGAGGCACCTCGTGGGCGCATTTTTTCTTGAGCAGGTCACAAATCCCGAGTTCATTCGCTTCGGCCACGCCCCAAGGTACAAGGCCCTCTCCGCGCACGCGGTCTTTAAATTGTTTTTCCCGCTCCAACACCAGCACCTTAGCGCCGCGCCCGGCCATCGCTATGGCCAATGAGGACGCGGCAATCCCGCCGCCTACCGTAATAATGTCGTAGCCTGGTGCGGCCATTGCCAACTCCTTCTGAAGTGTCTGCCGGACTTACAATGTGGAATCGAACATCGGCATCTTAGTGAAGCTGTCCGTGAGGAGTCAAACGATCCATGAATGGGACAACAGCCTGATTAACGGTGCTAACCGGAAGTTGAGACGGATGGGCATGGTGGAGCTAGAATGATCTCGCCTGGCGAAACGGAAGCGGGCTCTGCGGGGACGCAACCATGCTGAGGGATAGGCTGGTGTTCGTATCGATGCCTTGATAATTCCGCCCGAAGGGTGGAATTCTCACTGACGGAGAGCGCCCTCTTTCCATTTCAGGCTGAACCAACACAACGCGACATTCAGCGATCTGACGGAACTCGATTAACGGTCCCGCACTCTGAGTTGAAGACGAAACCGGATGCGGACAAGAGAGCGAAAAAGCGCAAGACTGGCCAGTCTGCGTTCAAGTATCCCTTAGTTTTTCCGGTGACCATTGCTATTGATACAAGCTATGTCTTTCTCACACGAATGTATTGCAGGCTCATCAGCTGGTTACGACGGGGACTTTAGCATCTGAACGGCGATTCATACTAGGAACCACCTTTTCAATCACGGAGAACAGTTCTTCTAAGTTGATCGATTTCGTAACGTAGCCGTCCATACCGCAAACCAAACAACGCTCTTCGTCGCCTTGCATAGCGTGGGCGGTCAACGCGATGATTGGTAGATGAGTGCCACTCGCTTCTTCTTTTTCGCGTATCAGCTTCGTCGCTTCAAAGCCATCCATCTCCGGCATCTGCACATCCATCAGGACAATATCGAAGGGCTGTTTGCCCAACGCTTCCAGTGCTTCACGCCCGTTCTGTGCCAACACCACACTGTGGCCCCTGCTCTCCAGAAGTCGGGCGATCAGCGTCCGGTTCACAGCATTGTCTTCCGCCACAAGAAAAGAGAGAGATCGCCGTTGTTCCTGGAGGGTATGTCGAGTGACCAAAGCTCTTTTTCCCGGCTTAGCAAGGTCCCCGGCCAGAACGTGAAGCAATACATCACGCAACTCCAATCTGTCGAATGGTTTGCTTAGGTACGCAGCGACACCAAGTTCCTGGCATCGGGCCGCGTCTCCACGCTCGCCGCCCGACGTGAGAATCACAATCCTAACGATTGCCAGCAGTGGATCCTGTCGAATTTTTTCAATGAGACCGAATCCGTCCATGTCCGGCATGTGGGCATCGGTCAGGACCAAAGGAAGCTGGGCTCCCGACGCAAGCGCATGCTGTAGGGTTTGAATAGCCGCAGCAGCGCCTGCGACAACCGTTGGTATCATTTTCCAACGGATGACCGAGTCCTCAAGAATGCGCCGATTCGTCGTATTGTCATCCACCACCAAGACAGGCACGCCAGCGAGTTGGGATACATCTGGCGATTCAGTCGGCAACGCGGCGACTCCGGAGCCAACTTGAACGGTGAAATAAAAAGTTGAGCCCTTTCCGGCTTCACTCTCGACCCACAGTTTCCCGCCCATCAGACCCACGAGTTGGCCTACGATTGTTAGACCCAGCCCGGTGCCGCCGTATTTGCGTGTGGTCGAAGAATCTGCTTGGGAGAACGCTTCGAAAATCTTTTTCTGTTTCTCCACAGGGATTCCTATACCGGTATCTCGGACGCTGACGCGTAAAACTGCTCCCTCAGCGCTTTGCGCTTCAGTCTGCACTTTGATCTCTATTTCACCTCTTTCAGTGAACTTGATTGAGTTACCGACCAGATTCACTAGGACTTGGCGGATGCGGGCGGGATCCCCAACGACGTTCGTTGGCACTTCCGAAGCCACATCAAAAATGAACTCTAAGCCCTTCTGCTGGGCCCTTATCGCAAGTGTTTTAACCACTTCTCCCAAACTCTTCCGCAAGTCAAAGCTCAGATAGTCCATCTCTAACTTGCCCGCCTCAATCTTGGAAAAATCCAGAATGTCATTAAGGAGGGTTAAGAGCGCTTCTGCAGATTCCTTAACCATATTGAGGTATTCGGCCTGTTCGGAATTCAGCTCAGTGTCCAGCACCAGATCGGTCATGCCAATGATGCCATTCATTGGCGTCCGGATTTCGTGGCTCATGTTGGCCAGGAATTCACTTTTTGAGCGATTCGCGGCTTCCGCCCCTTGCTTCGCTTGCACCAACTGAGCTTCGACTCGCCTTCGTTCTGTGATGTCCCGGCAGATGGTGGCCATCGCGATTGGCCGGCCGGTGCTTTCTTCGGTAATCTGAAAGATCGATTGCCACATCGGAATCGGCGTGGCCGTTTTCCAGTGTCTAAATTCCGTTTCCCCATCCCATCGGCCCTTCTCCAGGATGGTTCGCACGGCGTCATTGCGGAAGCGCTCCTGTTCCCCAACCGACACGAAATCCAAGATGGTGCCTGGAAGCGGCCCAGTCTCGTCCAGACCTACCATCCTTCTTCCCGCGGGATTGACGAAGGTGACCTTACCCTCCATGGTTGCAGTACCGATAAAGTCACTAGAGCTCTCCACTACGGATACGAGCTTGCGCAGTTCGTCTTCCATGTGCCTACGGTCGGTGATGTCTTGAACATGGGTGATGAACTGTGCGGGTTCGCCGCGGCGGTCCCGAACCACCGAGACCCTCATGTGGACCCATATTACGTTCCCTTGTTTGTGGATGTAACGCTTTTCAAACTCCGCCGAGGCAGCTCGACCGCTGCGCACCTCGTCAGCAGCACGACGCAAGGGCTCCAGATCGTCGGAGTGACCTTCCGCCAACAACTCTTTCTTCGAATATCCCAGCAACTGACACAAGGCTTGGTTTACCCGCAAGAGCTGGTTGTCAAGGCTGGATAGGCACATGCCGAACGGCGCATCTTCAAAGGCGGCCCTGAATTCCTCCGCACTCTTGCGTTGCGCTTCTTCCGCGCGCTTGCGCTCGGTGGTGTCGCGGACAGTACCCAGCAGGGCTGGCTGGCCATGCAGCTTCAGAGCCGTCAGGCAGACCTCAGCCGGAAAAACCTCGCCGTTCTTGCGACGGTGCAACCATTCGACACAATTCTTGCCATTGAGAAACGCGGTGGCAATGTTCCGCTCGCTCGCCACCCGCGAAGGCGTGCCATCGGATTGGTTCGGGGGTGACAAATCGGCGGGTTGCAGCGCCGCGAATTCGGCCACCGTTGCGTATCCGAACATTTTCAGCGCAGCCAAATTGCAATCCGAGAAGCCGTGTTCGCCCATCAGCAAGGTCGCATCCGCTGCGTCCTCGAACAACACCCGATGCTTGCTTTCACTGTCTTTCAGCAACGCATCGGCGCGTTTGCGTTCGGTGACGTCGATCCCCAGGCCGACCAGGCAGGGTTTGCGTTCAAAAACGAGCCGTTTTCCAGAAAACAGGTACGGAGTCTCGGTCTGATCCTTGGCGACGAATGAAGCTTCGACTACGGCCTCACCCGTCGAAAAGGCCTGCTGCATGCGCTCGGCGACTAAGCTTTTATCCGGTTCCTTAAATAGATCAAGAACGGACATGCGGGAGAGTTCTTCTGCAGAGTAGCCAGACAAATCTCTGAAAGATTGGTTCCAACTCACCAATTGTCCGCGTTCGTTGATGAGGTAGAAAATACCCGGTAGCCCTTCGACGATGCTTTTGCTGAAATCCTTCTGAGCCGAGTACCGCCGATCAAACAGAGACGCCAGCACTGCGAGCCCGAGCACCAGCAGCGTCACTATGACGATGCCTGCCATTCCCAGTATTGAAACGTTCACCGCATGCGATAGATCTGGCGCTTCGCCCGACGGCACGAAACTGGCCGCAGCCATCCACGTGTAGTGCATCATCGGAATGGCTGCCCCCATCACGAGAGGGCTCGCAATTTTACGCCAGCCACTTCCCCTTCTCTCCACCCTGGCATGGAACGCTAGGCGAAGAGCTAGGAACGAAATGACGATCCCAAGCACAACTGACAGAGCCACAAGGGCAATATCAAAATGGCATTTCGCAGCCAAACGCATGGCATCCATGCCGATGTAGTGCATCGCGGCAATGCCAACTCCCATAAGGATGCTTCCTACCACTGCCCTCCATGCGCCCATGAATTCTCGACTCACGACATACAAGGCCACGGCGGAGGCCAACATGGCCACCAAGAGTGATAAAAGGACCGTAGGCCAGTTATAGAGCACCGGCATGGGCAAAATAAACGCCAGCATCCCAATGTAGTGCATGGACCAGATGCCGAGCCCCATCGCTGACGCTCCGCCCAGCAACCAAATCGATCGAACACGACCTCGCGCCGCTGTCACTCGACCTGCCAAATCGAGAGCTGCATAAGATGCAAAAATGGCGATCACAACAGACAGAGCTACGAGTCGATAGTTGTACGCACCGACAAGCGCTGTAGGATCTGAAAGCATAAGAGAGCACATTGGTATGGACGGAAATATTCCGCGTCACCCAGAACATGTTGGCGGCTAACCGAATCCACTAGTTGCTGGGCTTGGTATAGTTTCGGCCGGCTTGGCGGTGTGGGACTGTGCAAGACAACACACGAAGCAATCCGGTGTCGGGTTGGATAACCACACGTCTTCTCAACCTGAGAGGGTTGATTTAGTCCCGCGAGGGTGAGAGAAAATCACTCTAAAGGAGAGCTGGAGGCGCCGATGAGGAGCCACAAATCGGAGTAGATCGTGACGCTGCTGCGGAAAGTAGAAGCAGAAATCGCGAATGCTAAGACCACGCCGCAAGCCTGCAGGGACGCCGAGATCACACAACCGAGCTACTACCGCTGGAGAAAAGAATTCGGCGGTCTAAAGCTGGATTAAGCGAAACGGATGAAGGAGCTAGAGCGAGAGAACGTCAAGCTGAAGAGTTTGGTGCGGAGCTGTCCTTGGAGAAGCAAGTTCTCAAGGATGACGGAAACTTCTAAGCCCTAATCGGCGTTGCACGGCGGTGGGGCATGCGCGGAAGAAATGTGAATTCTCCGAGCGACACGCTTGCCGGTTGGTGAAGCAGCGGCGTGGAACGCAGCGCTGCCTGCCGAAAAACTGAATTTTGCGCTTGAATACGGCGAGCCATATCAATGATGTATGACCAGCGAATTGGAACTTGAACTCTCGCTGTCCGATAAACATGTGTTTGTGGGCAGAGAAATCTGCATATTTCAGGTGCGCCAAATAAATAATTTACGGGCCGAATCGAAACTGGGTATTTGGGCAATTGGCCTGGCGGACGGCGTGCGTTAGCTCTGGGGCTGCCGTGAGCTGGTTCGAATGTTCCGTGAAACCGCCACAGATGAAAAGAGGTACTACCCCTCAGTGGACAGCAGTTTCTATCATTCCCCTCTGAAGTAAACAGGCGAATTCGGTAGCGACCAGAGGCCGGCAGAATAGGTAGCCTTGTCCCTGCGCGCACTTCTGGGCTTGAAGGTATAACTGCTGTTCTCGCGTTTCTATGCCTTCGGCCACCACCAGTTGCCCGAGGCTCTTGCCGATATTAATTATGGCACCCACAATCGTGGAGTCATGGCGATCGGCGGTAATCTGTTGGACAAAGGATTGGTCAATTTTCAGGATGTCAATGGGAAACTGCCGAAGATAGCTCAGGCTGGAATAGCCGGTCCCAAAGTCATCTACCGCAAGAAGCACTCCCATCATTTTAAGCTCTTGAAGTATAGAGGCCGTGGATTTGGCGTCCTTCATAAGGGCGTTTTCCTTGAGCTCAAGTTCGAGACGTTGCGCTTCCAAGCCCGTTTCCGAGATTATGGTTTGGAGGCTTTCGATAAAACTCTTATCGCGAAACTCGCAGGCAGAAATGTTTACGGCAATGGGCAATGGCGGCAGTCCTGCGTCCTGCCAGGCGCGCGCTTGCCTGGAGGATTCGCGCAGTACCCAACGGCCGATATCGCGAATTAGACCGCACTCCTCGGCGACGGGCACGAATTCGGCGGGAGGAACGAGTCCCCTGTCAGGATGCTGCCAGCGAATCAACGCCTCGACTCCCGTGATCTCGCCGGTTTCAAGACAAACCTTGGGCTGGTAATGCAATAAGAACTCTTCGCGCTCGATGGCACGGCGCAGACTGCTTTCGAGAGATTGCCGCTCGACGGCCTGCAGATTCATTTCCGCCTTGAAGAACTTGAAATTGTGGCGCGCGCTTTCCTTCGCATGGTACATGGCCATATCCGCATTTTGGATGAGCGTTTCGGGATCTTCTCCGTCTTCCGGATAGACGCTGATACCGAGGCTGACATCGATATTCTGATCCTTGCCTCCGATGGAATGGGGAAGGGCGAGCGCACTAAGAATTTTGTTCGCGCTAGTGGCCGCGTCTTCAGCACGGGTGATCTCCGAAAGCAGGACGACGAATTCATCTCCGCCCTGACGGCTAACTGTGTCGGAACGCCGCACGTTAGCCACCAGCCGCTTTGAAACGGACCGAAGCAGGTCGTCGCCCGCGGCATGTCCCAGCGAATCGTTGATGGCTTTGAAATGATCCAAATCCAGAAACATAACGGCAATCGGCCTGTGCTGGCGGCGAGCCAACGCAATGGCCTGAGAGATGCGGTCGTTGAGCAATACGCGGTTGGGCAACTTGGTGAGAATATCGTGCTGAGCGGCGTGCGCCATTTCGAGCGACATGGCCCGCGCCGCGCCCACATCATGGAATACAATCACCGCTCCGATGACACGTCCGGCCCGGTCGTGGATCGGTGCGGCGGAGTCTTCGATGGCGATTTCAATTCCGTCCCGGGGGATCAGGATGCAATTCACGGTCAATCCCACCGTCCTGTTTTCCTCGACGGCCATCTCCATGGGGTCTCTAGCCGTTTTGCGCGTGGTGCCGTCGATAATTGGGAAGACCGTGGCGAGAGGTTGGCCGATGGCGTCTTCGCGGCGCCAACCAGTCATGGACTCCGCAACGAAATTGAGATAGCTGACGTTGCCGGAAATGTCGGTGCAAAGAACGGCGTCGCCAATCGAGTTGAGAGTGACTAGGGCGCGCTCTTTCTCTACGTGCAATGCATCCTCGACGGCCTTACGTTCGATCGCGTTGCGCAGCGCGCGTGAAAGCGAATAGCTATCGAGGTGAGTCGGCAGGAGATAGTCTTGCGCACCGCGGGCTACGGCTCGTTGCGCTAAGGCTTCGTCACCGTCTCCGCCGAGGATCAGAATCGGGATTTGTGGCGCGGCGGCGTGCAATTTGTCAAACGACTCGAAACCTTGACTATCTGGCAAGGACAACCCGAGCAAGACGGCGTCAATATCCTTCTTAGCCAAGCGCTCAAGACCCAGAGAAAGTTGGCTAACCCATTGGACGTCGAACTGGCCTATAGGCGAGTCAGCAAGGACAGCTCGAATCGCATTGGCGGCGGC
>Ga0302176_10001623_pt1 | contig 10314 bp, 8 predicted proteins | sample I_Palsa_E1_1_FD_198787 | JGI IMG/M metagenome (GOLD analysis project Ga0302176, IMG submission 198787) | Peat permafrost microbial communities from Stordalen Mire near Abisko, Sweden - I_Palsa_E1_1 | ecosystem: Environmental > Terrestrial > Soil > Palsa > Peat permafrost | place: Sweden: Abisko...
ATCATGAGGCCAGTTACTCGCCGCCTGCTTCACCCAATTGCACATCATCCGCGCCGTCATCTTCGGTCCCGACACCACCTCCTGCGCCGTTTTCTGTCCAGTCGCAAAAATCTTCACGTGAGTTCCGCCGACGTCGATGACAAGTATTTTCCTCTTATTCATTCATACTCCGTGGTCTTGATCTGTCGTCCTGATCTGTTAGATTTGATCTAACACTCGCCGCGATCAGCAGGCGCCAACCCAAAGCGCTTTTCCGGACCTAGGGAGCCGGATTGAGCCATCCGCCGACATCGGCCGCAAGACGATCTGCCTCGGGAGGTCCCCAGGTGCCCGGCTTGTAGGCATGAAGAGCGACCGCGTTATTCAGGATCGGATCAACCACCGACCAGGCGGCCTCCACCACATCCTCGCGGACAAAAAGCAGTTTGTCCCCGTTCATGGCGTCCGTTAACAGACGCTCGTACGGACTCTCCGCGGCTTTGCTCTTTTCAACGAACGAAAGTTCCACCGGCATGGATGCCAGCTTCCCTGGCGATTTTACTTGCACCCCCAAATTCAAGGAAAATTCCGGTCCTAAACGGAACTTCAAGTAATTGCTCTCGGAACCCTCCTCTCGCAACGGAGATCTTTTGAGCCTCACCACTACCTCCGTCGCATCGACTGGCAGGCACTTTCCCGCTCGGATGAGAAAGGGGACGCCGAGCCAGCGCCAGGAATTAATCTGCAGTCGAACCGCCGCGAAGGTCTCGACCTGCGAGTCAGGCGCCACTCCTTTTTCATTGCGGTATCCCTCGAACTGTCCTCGAACCGTCTCTCCAGTCGCAATTGGCGGAATGGCGCGGAAAGTTTTGAATTGTTCGTCCTGCAGAGGGCGAGGCCTGAGCTTGTTCGGAGGTTCCATAGCAAGAAAAGCCACGACCTGTAGCAGGTGATTCTGTATGACATCCCTGATCGCGCCGCTCTCATCGTAAACATGGCCGCGTCCGGCAACGCCGAACGATTCGGCCATGGTGATCTGCACATGATCGACGTGGTGCCGATTCCATATAGGCTCAAGAAAGGTGTTGGCGAAGCGGAAAAAGTAGAGATCCTCCACCGCCTCTTTGCCAAGGAAATGATCGATGCGGAAAATCGCCTCTTCAGGCAGGACGGCGCGCAGCGTCGCATTCAGCTCTCGCGCTGACGCCAGGTCTCGCCCAAAGGGCTTCTCAATAATGACGCGGGGATGTCCCGAGTAGTTGGACTTAGCAATTGCCTGCACCACCACTCCGAACAGGTCGGGCGGAATTGCCAGATAACTCAGCGGACTTTGCGCTCCGCCGAGGGCCTTACGCAACTGCTCAAACGTCTTAGGATCCTGATAATCGCCGTCGATGTATTGCAGCAACTCGACCAACTTTGCAAAGGCTTTATCGTCGACCCCACCGTGCTGCACCAGGCTGTCGTGCGCGCGAGCCTTGAGTTGCTCGATGGTCCAGCCCGATTTCGCGACGCCAACGATCGGCAGATTGAAATTGTCGCGCAGGATCATCTGCTGCAAGGCCGGAAAAATTTGCTTGTACGCCAAGTCTCCGGTTGCTCCCAAGAACACGAAGGCGTCGGAGGTTACAGGCTTTTCGGGTTGCACATCAGCGGCAGTCTGCTTTGCTGTCATTTTCGTCATCCCTGCGGAGGGCATGGCTGAGTCAAAACCCATGCCTCAATCCACATCGAAGTTCGCCCACTACGTTTTCGTCTTCCGATACTCGTCGAACCCGTCCAGAAATCGGTCAATATCGGCCTTTGACAAGTAGTAAGGAGTTGAGAGCCGCAGTTTGTTAGGTTCGGCTCCCCGAATGCGGATTTTCTTCTCCTTCCACAGCCAGTGTTCGAGATCGATCCGAACGATCGGAGGTACATTCACAGTCGCAATCGCGCAACGCAACGACGGATCCGGAGAGGTCCACGACACTGCTCCGCGTTTGATCATCGCCGCCAGGATGTAGTCGCACAAGCGCCGATGCCTGGCTTCGATGCGATCCATCCCGATATCGTTCGCCAGTTGAATGGAAGCGCGCAGTCCCCAGAGTGCCGGCACGTTCGAACTTCCGATCCGCTGAAATCGTTCCGCGCGAAGTTTCGGGTCATCCCAGCCTTCGCTGGCAATTGTGTTCCACATGCGGTCGATCATTTCGTCGCGCACATACAAGAATCCGGAGCCCTTGGGAGCCTGCAGCCACTTATGCGGGCTCGCCGAATAGAGGTCGCAGCCCATGTCGCGCAGGTTGAGCCGCATCATTCCCGGAACGTGTGCTCCATCAACCGCGGAAATGATTCCTTTGCTTCGGGCAAGAGCGCAAAGGTCTTTTGCCGGCAGCACCACGCCTGAAAACGTGGTGATGTGGCTGAAAAACAGGACTCGCGTACGCGGCGTGATCCCTGCGTTAACCAGGTTCAACACCTGCGCGGGATTTTCCACTGGCCGCGGCAGGGTAAACGTTTTGACCACAACGCCATAACGCTTGGCCCGCAAATTCCATGGATGCTCGCCACCGGGATGCTCCTGGTCGGTCATGAGCACCTCGTCACCCGCTTTCAGATCGATGCCATTCGCAATATAGCTGTTCGCTTCGGTGGCGTTTCTCAAGAGCGCAATCTCGTCGCGATTGCAACCCACAAACGCTGCCAGCGGATCGCGAAAGTCATTCCACGATGCATATCCCCAGATCGGATAGTCCTCCGGATCACTCTCGTTCAGTTTTTCGCATTTTTCATAACCTTCAAACACGGCGCGCAGCACAGGCGCCGGGCTCGAACCGACGGTCCCGTTATTCAGATAGATCTCGTCGGCAGGAATCAGGAATTGCTTGCGCAATTCTCGCCAATAAGCGTCTTCATTCTGCTCGTAAAGGGAACGATCCGGTAACTTCGACGGGAGTGCTTCAAGCTGCGCCCACAGATTTCCGCGCCAGGCAACGGCCGCACCCACGGCTAGTGAAGAAGCGAACGAGGACGATAAGAAACGGCGACGATTCAACATGGACGGTCCTTTTTGGAGAGCCTCATTCGAAAGTGCCGTCATGGTACAACGCCGGATAGAAAAAGAACTACCAGAAAAAGGGAAGGACGGCCCGACGGCTGCCGAGCCGCTCGCTTCACAACAGACTTGAGCGGTTCTTTATGAAAATAACGGAGTAACTTTCACGGCAAAGACCGCGTCCAACTAGCTTAAGAACTCCGTCGCCTTCGACTTGCTATCGGGGGTATAATGTCGAGAACAGACCGGGTTCCGCGCGGGGTGTCCAAATGTCGTTCCCTAGATCGTCACTCTCCCTTGGTTTACTAGCGTTCATGGCTCTGCAGGCCTCGGCGCAGAATCAACCTTCCCAGCCGTCGAGCTCTCAGCCTCAAGCATCGCAGCCGGCACAGACAACACCGGCATCAAATCAGACGGCGCAGACCCAGACCACCCCGCCCGCGGCCGATACATCTTCGGCCGGAACTAGGAACGGAACGGCGCCGCCATCAGCACCCGCGCCATCTCAGACTCCAGCTCCTCCGACGGACTCCTCTTCGACCAGCGCCCCGGCGAACGCGGCGCCCGGTGGCCAGCAACCCGTCCAGGAGCCCGACGCGAGCAAGGTCAAGCACGACGGCGGTGAGGACGATGTCGACGCCATCGGCAATCGCAAGATCGGCCAGCGCGGCTTGGGCGACTGGTACTCGCTCGAAACCGAAATCAAGATGGGCAAGCAATATTCGATGCAGGTCGAAAACAGCGTGAAGTTGGTGCAGGACCCGGTCGTGAACGAATACGTGAACCGCATCGGCCAGAATCTGGTCCGCAATTCCGACGCGAAAGTGCCGTTCACCATCAAGGTCATCGACTCCGACGAAGTGAACGCTTTTGCGCTGCCCGGCGGATTTTTCTATGTGAACTCGGGCTTGATTCTGGCGGCGGACGAAGAGGCCGAACTGGCCGGCGTGATGGCGCATGAGATTTCGCACGTGGCCGCCCGTCACGGGATGCGCCAGATGACACGCATGCAGTGGGCCAACATCGGCACCATTCCGCTGATTTTTCTCGGTGGTGGAATCGGCTACGGAATCTATGAAGCAGCCGGGTTGGGTCTGCCGCTCACGTTCATGAAGTTCCAGCGCAATTTTGAAGCCGAAGCGGACTATCTCGGACTGCAATATATGTACAAGACGGGATACGATCCACAAGCCTTCATCAGTTTCTTTGAGAAGATTCAGGCGAAAGAGAAGAAGAAGCCGGGCACGATTGCTAAGGCGTTTGCCTCGCACCCGCAGACGCCCGACCGCATTTTGGCGTCGCAAAAGGAGATTGAGACCATTCTTCCGGCGCGCCCGCAATACATTGTCTCCACCTCGGAGTTCGACGACGTTAAGTCGCGACTAGCCACCATAGAGAATCGGCACAAGGTGAATGACGAGAAAGACGGGAGCCGTCCGAGCCTGCGCCGTGCTTCGAACACTGACAAGACCGGTGGCGGTACAGACAGCAGCAGCAGCGACGATGATCGGCCGACGCTGAAGCGGCGGGACGACAGTCCGGACCAGACGACTCAACAGCAGCAGTAACGAGCATTTGCGAAGACAAAAACCGGCGGGCGAGCCCGCCGGTTTTTCGGTCATCCCACAGTCGACTACGATCCCGCAGAAACCGATTTTACTGTGATCGTAGTGCCGTCCACCTCTCCGGTGACCTTAGCCTTTGCACCCGCCAGATCGTTGAGCTTGTCGAGCGCTGTCTTGTCAGATGTCTCCAGCGTATAGACCGTGTCCCCGACCACAAGCGCGTATTTGGCTCCGTGAGAAACACACGCGCGCGTGCAAGAGGCAGAGCTGCCTGGCATTTCATGCTTTGCACCGCACATCGCGTCACTCACCTCGCCGGTGAAAGTCTGGCTCTTGCCTGCCGCCAGCACAGGAATCGTCGCCCACCCGATCACCATCTGCATCCCCATGACTGCCGCCACAATTCGATTCGCTTTCATTCCGCTTTCCTCCCCTGAAACGATGCTGGTCCGACCTGGACATCTCACGATCTTACAACGCGAGATCGATACAAAGTTCTCATGCAAACCATCGATTTTCAAATATTTTGTTGGTTCAATTTGGTTGTGGCCGATTATTGCTGCGTGAAACGGATGTCTACGTCTACCGTCTTATCCCTGGCGTCCGGCGTTTCATGAACGCTGACCTTCCACTGTACGCCTCGGGGCAGCATCTCTCTGGTGTCCTCGACAAACTTTGCGGGATAGTTGGCGTTATAGGGCTGGCCTTCGTGCAGCGTCCAAGCGGCCCGCAGACGTGCGATGGTACCGGTATTCAGTCCGTTAAGATCCAATTCTCCCATCCTGAAGAGATCGCCTTCGACGATATTCAGTTCGTAATGCACAGTACCATTATCGTCGTTGAGCTGAGAATCAGGTTTTATCTGAGCCATCATGTAGCCGCGGCTGCGGTAAAGTTTGCCAAGATTGTCGAGGTCGCGGCGAAGTCGCACCGTGTCAGCCGGTTCGCCGACCGGCAAGTGGACGAGCGCCGCGAGTTCGGTCGCGCTAAGTGCGGAATTGCCCCTCCAGTCCACGCCAGATGTCGAATAAATTCTACCTGGCGTCACAGGCAAAATCGCATCCACCTCGATCTCCGCACTCTGAGCATCCGCGTCAGCGGAAGATTGCTTCACAACGCGCGCGCTGGATGAGTCGAAATCCGCCTTCAAATATCCTCGCTGGAAATAGACCGGCAAAAGGTCAAGCTTGGCGACGGCGGCGATCGCGGTGCGGGAGTATTCTGCTCCGATCAGGACTCGGGAAGCCTTTGTCAGCAGCACTGTCTGCTCCGGAGACGCTCCGGGAAATTCAACCCCCCGGATTCTGATGCTGGCTTCCTCGACACGATAATTGATCGAGGTTACCGTCCCGGTCTGACGATCTGGGTTGCGCAGAAAGGTGACGCGTCCCGGAAGCCGTTTTTCGGTGAGCATGGCCTGCAACGCTTCGGTGACGTGATCTGGAAGATTGCCGCCAAGCGGCAGCAAACCCTTGAACAGTGAAACCCGCCCCAGCAAGCCGGCTCGAAGCTCCTCATCGCTGAACCAGACGAAGTTCTCGAATTGCGCCGGAACCAGCTTGCTCCTGTCGACATCAGACAGCTGAATTTCGAGCCTCACGCCCGACGCTGAAGTCGAATACGAGTAGGAGGCAGCGCTGAACATGCCGGAATCGCCCAGGCTCTGAACCGCCTCCTTGAAATCGCCGTCGGCAGCGTTCTGCCCGATCTGGAGGCCGCTGGCAGCGAGAATTTCTTTGTCGCTATAGCTCGTTATTCCCGTCACCTTAAGCGCGACGAGCTTGTGGGAGGCTGAGGAACCGCTACTGGCGGCCTTCTTTTGCGCCGCAGCTGCGGAGAAAAACAAAAACAAAGTGAGGCCGAGCAAGAGCCGAGCAACCGTCTTCATTTCGATCGCTTCCCGGCTCCGACTGCGGCAAAATTCCTTTGTTTCATCGCGATATCCATAAAGGCCCGGGCAGCGCGGCTGAGCGATTTGTCCTTGCGGAACACGAGGGCCAGATCGCGCCGAATTTGCGCGTCCGCAAGCGGCATTGCAACCAGCGCCTTGGCCCGGATATCCTCCTCGATATTCGAGCGTGCAATAAATCCGACGCCCACATCGGCTGCCACGAAGCGCTTCAGCAGTTCGCTTGAGTCAAGCTCCATAGCCAGGCTGGGCTTGAGGTTATGATCGTAAAAGAGTGCGTCAAGCGCGTCGCGAGTGTGCCCCAGTTTCGGCAGCACCAGCGGATAAGCCGAGACATCGGCCACGGTGACGCTCTTCTTAGTCGCAAGCGGATGGCGAGGAGCCGTAATAACGACCAACTCATCGCGATGAATCATCTGCGCTTCCAGCCGATTGTCATTCACCGGCAACGACACCACTCCAAAGTCCACCACATTTTCTATGATCGACTCGAGAATGCCAGCGTAGTCGGAGCGCTTGATTCTCACGGCAACGTTCGGATAATCGCGTTTGAACTGCGCGAATACTCCCGGCAGGATGTGCAGGCAAGTGCCTTCATTCGCTCCCACAACAATTTCGCCGCGAGGCACGCGCTCGGTCTCGGCAATCTCGTTGAGGATCGTCTTGCGCCGCTCGATCGTCTCTTCCGCATACTTGAAAAACAATTTGCCCGAAGCGGTGAGCGAAACGCGACCTCCGGAGCGGTCGAGCAGGCGGGCTCCCACCTCTTCTTCCAGCGCCCGAATCTGAGACGAGATGGCAGGCTGGGTGCGAAAACGCTTCTCCGCCGCACGCGAGAAGCTGGAGAGACGCGCCACCTCGAGAAAAATTTCGAGCTGATCAAAGTCCATTAGATGTCGTGCTCATGGGGCTGTTGGCCGCTCAGACTATAACATCTTCGAGGTGCCGGGAGTGCGATCATGCGTAGCGATGAAAGAGCACGGAACACGATATGCTGACAGTCGGATTTGGCGGCTGTCGTATTGTTTCTCACGCCGGATTACAGCCATTGGTTGGAATGCCGGTCTTGGCTGTTTTGCTCAGAACGGCGCACAACCATTGTAGGGAAGCGTCCGCGTCCGGCGACATTCATGTGTGCATTACTAGACGTTGATCACCGCGATCAGTTCTTTGACCGCCGCAGCGCTTTTGTCGAGGGCTGCCTTCTCTTCTGCGGTGAGTTTGATCTCGATGATCTGCTCGATGCCTTTGGCGCCGAGTTTTACGGGGACGCCTACGAAGAGGCCGTGGATGCCGTATTCTCCATTGAGGTAGGCAGCGCAGGGGAGAATCTTTTTCTTGTCTTTGAGGATAGCCTCGACCATTTCGGTGGCTGCGGCCGACGGAGCGTAGTAAGCCGACCCCGTCTTGAGATGCTTGACGATCTCCGCGCCGCCATCGCGCGTCCGCTGGACGATGCGATCAACTGTGGACTTGTCCATCAGTTCAGTAATCGGAATACCCGCAACCGTCGAGTAGCGAGGCAGTGGGACCATGGTGTCGCCGTGTCCGCCAAGCACAAATGCGGTTACGTTCTCGACACTGACCTTGAGCTCCTGAGCTATAAACGTGCGGAAACGGGCCGAATCCAGCACTCCGGCCATGCCGATGACGCGCTCGCGCGGAAATCCGCTCATCTTGTAAGCGGCTTGCGCCATGGCATCGAGCGGATTCGAGACAATGATGAGGATGCAGTTCGGCGAGTGCTGCACGATCTTGCCGACCACGTCGTTCATGATCTGGTGGTTGGTTTTCAGTAGATCATCACGGCTCATCCCCGGCTTGCGCGGAATACCCGCTGTGATCACGACAATGTCTGCGTTCGCAGTGTCAGCGTAATCGTTGGTGCCAAGGATCGCGGAATCACGTTTTTCGATCGGCATCGCCTCAAGCAGATCGAGACCTTTTCCCTGGGGAACGCCTTCGATAATATCGATGAGCACGACATCGGCTAATTCTTTTGCCGCGATCCAATGGGCAGCGGTAGCACCGACGTGTCCCGAACCGACGATCGTTACTTTCTTGCGCATGAAATTCCTTTCTGAAACCGATTGGAGCGCCAGGCGTCCGCGGCCGCCGCTCCGTTACCGATCAGTCTGCGGCGACTGCCACGTTCATGTTTTCTATCATGCAGGTGGCAAACTCGCTGGTCTTTACTTTCGTCGCGCCTTCCATGAGCCGCTCGAAATCGTAAGTAACTTTCTTCTGCGCGATCGTGCGCTCCAGGCTCTGCTCAATAAGGTCGGCAGCTTCGGTCCATCCCATGAAGCGGAACATCATCACCCCAGAAAGAATCACCGAGCCGGGATTGATGACGTCTTTATCGGCGTACTTTGGTGCGGTGCCGTGTGTGGCTTCAAATATCGCATAGCCATCGCCGATGTTCGCTCCAGGAGCGATACCTAGCCCACCCACCTGTGCCGCGCAAGCATCGGAGATGTAGTCGCCATTCAAGTTGGGCGTGGCCAGAACGCTGTATTCATCCGCGCGAGTGACGACCTGCTGAAAAATGGAGTCGGCGATGCGATCGTTGATCATCAGCTTTTTCTTCCATGCGCCCTTGCCGTGCGTGGCGTAGATGGATTCGAGACAGTCTTTTACTTCTTTATAAATCGTCTGCCGAAAGTCGTCTTGAGCGAACTCAAGCCCTGGTTCAATGAGATTCGCGTTCGCTTCAACGGTGAGATTGGCGTTCTTGTCCTTGTTGTCGATGATCCAGCTCTCACGCTCGGTGATGACTTTGTCCCGAAATTCTTCGGTAGCAAGCTCGTATCCCCACTTGCGGAATGCGCCTTCCGTGAATTTCTGGATGTTGCCTTTGTGGACCAGCGTCACCGCTTTGTTTTTATTTTCCAGCGCATGCTGTATAGCCATGCGCACCAGGCGTTTTGTGCCGGTCACGGAAATGGGTTTGATGCCCACCCCGGAGTCAGTTCGAATCTGCTTCTTTCCGCCCTTCAGCATGTCTTTGTTGAGAAATTCGATCAGCCGTTTGGCATCTGCGGTCCCTTCTTCCCATTCGATCCCGATATAAACGTCTTCGGTGTTCTCGCGGAAGATGACGATGTTCATGCGCTCGGGATGCTTCACCGGAGATGGCACTCCCGTGTAGTACTTGACGGGGCGAACGCACGAATAGAGATCAAGAATCTGGCGCAGCGCGACGTTGAGCGAGCGGATGCCGCCTCCAACGGGCGTAGTCAGGGGTCCCTTGATCGCGACGCGAAATTCGCGAATGGCACTGATCGTGTCATCCGGCAACCAGTTCTGAAAACGCGCTTTAGCCTTTTCGCCGGCAAAAACCTCGTACCACGCTACGGAGCGCTTGCCGTGGTACGCCTTCTCAACCGCGGCATCGAAGACGCGGACGGAAGCTTTCCATATATCGCGGCCGGTGCCGTCGCCTTCGATGAAGGGAACGATAGGATGATCGGGAACGTGATACTTGCCGTTGCTGTATTCGATCTTCTGCCCATCAGACGGAACTGGGACCCCGTTGAACGCTGCCATGACACTGCCTCCAAGGCTCGGAAGGAACCAATCATTATAAAGAATAGGGATTTACTAATGGAGCGCCGGGCATCGACGTCCTGCAGAACCCCTCCACTTCGCTTGGGACAGGTGAGAGCCACGGCTGCCGAAGGGATACCCGTCCGAAGCACTGAATTGCACTACCGCTCAATTTTTACCGACTTCACTACTACATCCTGGTTGGGACGGTCCTGACGATTGCGCGCAACTTTGGATATTTTTTCGACTACGTCATATCCCTCAACGACCTCACC
>Ga0302176_10001634_pt1 | contig 10282 bp, 9 predicted proteins | sample I_Palsa_E1_1_FD_198787 | JGI IMG/M metagenome (GOLD analysis project Ga0302176, IMG submission 198787) | Peat permafrost microbial communities from Stordalen Mire near Abisko, Sweden - I_Palsa_E1_1 | ecosystem: Environmental > Terrestrial > Soil > Palsa > Peat permafrost | place: Sweden: Abisko...
CAGACTCGCCCTTTTATATCTGCAACTTGACCCGCATGCTCGTCGCCGCCTATCATGAATGGACTCCGACGAAGTTTGCTGTCCGTGGGCCTGTAGCTCAGGTGGCTAGAGCGCACCCCTGATAAGGGTGAGGTCGGTTGTTCAAGTCAACCCAGGCCCACCAAAAATCCGCCCGATTTTGCTTGATTTACGCCGTTCATGCGACAGCTCTGGAATTGAAAATATACCGCTAGGTTAGCCGGACAATTCTTCGATGTAGAATCAGCCGCCGTCAATTCGGTTTTGCGCCGTTTCCGCAAGGCCCCGTATCGACATCCCGTAACTTGCCCTCTGCAACGGGATCGCCTTTCTTTGCCGCGGCAGTAAGCAGCACAATTCCTTGCTGGCAGTTCTGCGGCACGCCTTCTCCGCGAATGTAGAGTTCGCCGAGCAGGATATCGGCGGCTACGTTGCCTTCATGCGATGCGGCCCAAAGCCACGGCACCGCTTTCTCCGGTTGATGAGTTCCGTTGACGCCACGCAAATACTGCCGCGCGATTTCCAACTGAGAGTCGCCCGGCACCTGCAGCGAACGCCGCGCGACGCCATTTCTCACCGGCGCTGCGGGAAATTTGTTCGCTCGGGCCGGCTCTGAAGCCGGAAACGCAGGAGCAGACGAAGGCGCCGGCGAAGATGCGGGTGAAGACGACGACGGTGCGATAGGAGCGGCCTGCTGATCTCCGGCGATATCTCGACCCAGGCGAATTAGAGAATTTCCCAGGTCTCCGTGAAAACTGAGCACGACGATGATGACAAAAACGATTGAGGAAACGAAAAAAGCAACTTTCGCTGCTTCTCGAATCACTCCGGGTGTCGCCAGCGAGCGGAAAAACGCGATAAACGCATTCGTTCCGATCAGTGTGAAATCAACGCCGGTGATCAACAGGTCTTCCGGGGCGTTCTGAACGTCTTCGGAAGCAGCCATGGAAGAGAAGAGCGCTTTAAATTTTACGATCGCAGTACGCGCGAATCCGAATGGCGTCCTCGCGTTATGCGATGCGGAAACTTTAAGATCGATTAGATTTGTGCGCGTTGGGGTGTCGCGCGTACGATCTTCCGCGTGCATTGCTTCCGCTTGCGATTGTTGACTGGAGCTAGCAGCGTGAGCGGCAGGCGAAGTAACTCGGGTTCGCTCCGGCGCTGGTAGCATGAAATCCGCGAATTTCGGCGGTGGAATTACCTCAGAGGCGGTTTCTTGCCACGCCTTTTCACTCATTGGTGACGGCGCTTCGGCCTCGGCAATTTCCGGCATCGGCAAGTCATGCTGATCGAGCCAGCTTTGGAGCTGTTGGCGGGCGGTTGAGGGAAGCCAAGTGAACTGCAAGCCCCCAGTCTTTCTTGTCGAATCGGTCCAAGCAAGCTCACCTGTTGCCTGAAACCTATTGGCAGGGGCCAGCGAGAGGGAGAAGCTGAGCGGTTCACCTAGTTCGACCGGAGACACCGTTCGAAAACATAATCCCCGTTCGCACAGATCCAATATGATTCCGCCGTTTTCCGAGCCGAGCTTCAGGTATATCAATTCTTCGGGCTTGATTCTCGGGCTTTGTCGACGTTCATTCCGCATAGGATCGTCCCGGAGATTCATCTTGCCCAAATCTCTCGCTTCCGCCAGAGACTTGAAGACTCGGGAACACATTCACGTACTCTTCGGGGAACGACGGGTTGACAGGCGGGAAGATCACGCCGGGAGCCTACCACGAACGAGTGTAACATGACGCTATTGCTGATTGTATAGCGCTTAACCGACTACTACTGACTTAACTTACCGGCCGGCAGCCGCGTGAGCAGCACGAACTCTGCGGGGAGGAACATTGCCCGCGACGGGTTGGGGGTAGCTGGCCACGATTTTCTCGATGTCGTCGAGCGATTTCTGGACGGCTGTAAATACTTTCTCTCGCGTGGGCCCCGTAAGATGCTTTGCAACGCGCAGCATCCAGCGCGCGGCTTCGGCCTTCACGCGCAGTTCCACCCCGGGCTCGCACGTTTCGCGAGAATCGGTACTGTTAACAACGTCACATTTGTAATGAAGTTCGTTGATACGCTTTGCAATGTCGTTGAGACGATCTTCGAACTCGGACCTTCCCGGCTCGAACTCATCAAACCGTTCAGAAGACGGTTTTCCGCTGGCGTTCGCGGCAAAATTTTGCGTTCTCTCCATGGGTGCTCCTTCTCGAATGACGGTCAGCCCTTTGGCCGAATAGTTCCGACATTCGTGTGGCCCCGTTCGATCTCCTGAAGTTGTAGTGCAAGATGCGCACCAAGAACGAAAGTCTTGTCAAAACCACTTGTAATAAAAGACTTAAAGTGATTCCGAGTTGATTTAGAGACGCAATACTCCGGTACTAGAACTGGCAGTTTCTTCCGGACCCTGTGCTTTTATGCTTGTCGACTGCGCCATTTAACTTGCGCAATCCACAGGTATATTTGGCTGGAAGCCGTGCTGCGTCGGGACTGTGCAGGCCTATTGCACCGGCGCATCCGTCGTGCCAGCGACTCCGTTCGCGTTGTAGCGAATTACACCAGTCTGATCCGAGTAGAAGTGGCGCTGTCCACTCGTGCCTGGAGTGACCGGATCGGCGTTGACGGTATACGTGTTCCATCCTGCGCAACCGCCCTGCGTAGCCGTGTTTGGAGTATCCCCTGAACCATCGGAGTACGTGAAGTTGTAGCCGGTCTTGGTTCCCAGTGTAAGTTGATTGTCGATCAGCAATGCTTCGCCGCAGGACGGAGTCGTGTCGGCAGCAGAGGAGATTCCCATCGCGACGAGACCGGCCGGATAGCCGTTATGGTAGGTCGAATAATAAGTGCGGGCGGACGTGTTTATCGCCCGGACCGAACCGACGGCCGACGCCTCGTTTGCAGCGATGCGCGATCGAAGCAAGTTTGGAACTGCGATCGCCGCGAAAATCAATATGATCGATACAACGATCACAAGTTCTATGAGCGAGAAGCCTTTTTGATTTCTCCTCACGAATCTCCCCTTGCCAAATGACGCCCCGATATCCGCAGGCCGCACCATCATCAGGATTCGGCGGCTTCTCTACTCGCACATTGAGTGCCGCTTACGGAGATCAGGATGACGATGTTGAAAAAAATTGCAACCGGCACAAACGAGGGGGATTAGGCGGGCATGAATTTGTAGACCTTCGAGAATCCGCATCTGGCATTTCAGCGCATTCCAAACTGGACGTTTTTCGTCTTAACAACTCGCCCGTTTGTGTCGTGCCGCAGATTCTCGCGGCGAACCCACGGATGAAAATAGAGAGCAAGAATTTATATCATGCGCGAATCAGACTGAACCGGTTCGATTCGCGAATTCGGAATGAGCCGCGGACGGAGCTTGCTCACTCGCAAAAGGCTTTTACGTTTGCGCGGAGTTCGGTGCCGAATTTCACGCGTAAGGCAGGCACAAAAGACACTTTCGGTGCATTTTGGGGCAAGCCAAAACATTCGGGATGCTAGGCCCATTTGGGGGCTTTTACAAGTATCTTCGACCGATACGACTGTACCGTTACCGTATATGCACACGTGAACTTGAAATTCTTGCCGGGAACAGCCTGGGCCTGATTAGATGGAGTCAATGTAAGGGGATAGGCGAAACAGCCGGGTAAAACACTATGACAGCGACAAAGAAACGCGGGCTTCTACTTAGCGCACTTGTGGCGGGACTACTACTTTCATCTGGTCCGATCTTCGCGCAAGATCTCGGTAACGCCGCGCGGCAAGAGCGCGACCGGAAACACAACCTCGCGCGTCACTCCAGTCATGTCTACACCAACGAAGATTTGAAGCGCGCCCAAATTCTGCTGCCCGCAGACAAAGAGCGGATGCTGGCAGCACGGCGAAATGCCATGACGCTGGAATTGGAAGCCGCTATGAATCCAAATTCCGTGCCGGCAGATCCCAACGTAACAGCGCCCGAAAAATCCGATGTGCTGAATCTGCCTTTGCCGATCGTAAAGTTTCCGGTCATCGCGACATTTGCCGATCTGCCGCCCGACCGTTTGTCAATTCTGTCTTCGATGAAAGCCCGAAGAGCGAAGAAGCTGCGACCCAAGACGAATGATTTTGCTCTCGGTAACACTCGCCAAAAACAATCGATTCCCGCGCCGGTAGAACAAAAACTGAGCGCAAGCCCGTCCAAGCAAGTTCGCGTCGCGGCAGGCGACTCGCTCTGGAAGATTGCTGCACGCGTTCTTGGAAACGGCGCGCGATGGCGCGAGCTTGCAGCAGTCAATCCAGAAATCTCGGATCCGAACTTGATTCGCACCGGTGAATGGATTCGGTTGATCGCAAATGAATCCGCGGATTCAAAAGAAGTTGTCGTGCGCGCCGGCGACACGCTCTCTAGCGTCGCACGGGCTGAACTTGGAAATGCACGCGCGTTCCCTTGCATTGCGGAAGCGAACCCGCAACTTCAGACGATCGATCTTATCTACCCCGGCGAAACTTTGGTTGTTCCGCAGTCCTGCGACGTCCTACGATAATCCCCCGGCGCGATTCGCAGGACCGCTTCACAACTCTGAAACCCCAATCCTCACTCAATCGCGGTCGTTCGTACGCCGTATAGATTTCGGAGCTTGCGACTGCGGCAGTGGTGTTGTTGGCTCCGCCCGACCACGTGTTGCTTGCCATCGCGGGAACCGCCGGTCGAAGGCTTTCGCCACTTTTTTTCTTCGCAGGCGGCAGCGGACTCAAACATGAATCCGCTGCCGCTGCGACATTGCTCTCGCTTAGTTCAACAGGTTCAGCGTGTTGGTTGCGTCGTCAACAAAGAACAGGTTGCCGGCGCCGTCAAATACCAGGCCGAACAGCGCGCCATTCCCCGGTGGTGGACCGCCGCTGCTGTCGAGGAGTTCACTCGCGACCTGTGCACCGTTGGGAGTGATTTCGGTGGCGAATCCATCGTCTCCATTGACCGTAATCAAGTGGCCATTCGGTGCGACGACGAGACCCAGCGGTGCATTTAACGTTCCTCCGGTGGTCAGAGTGATTCCCGTCCCCGCGGAGGTGTTGCGGAGAAGCGGACCTGGAATCACCGCGATGCGATCGTTGACAGTGTCTGCCACGTAGAGCGCGCGCTCAAATGGGAAGCCGGCGCCCTTCGCGCAGTCTTTTCGGTCAAACGGATTGCACGGCGCGCTCAAGGCGACGCCGGTCGGTCCGACGACGAGAGCAGCCGGATCGGTACGCTCGCCCAAGCCGGAGGCGATAACCGTCATGGACTCAACTACCGGCGCTTCGTTCTCGGAAACTCTCAGGTTTACGCGAACGACTGTTCCTTCGTTGAGAACATTCGTGACGAAGAGCTCAGCCTGATTGCCAATTTCAAACGAAGTCATGTCCCACGGCCCGTTGATCAACGATCCGGAGATCGTCTCTGCCACGTTTCCGTTGCTATCAAGCACGATGAGGCAACCAGCCTGTGCCGTTGCCGACGTGCCGTCGGATGTCGGGAGACTGCCGACGACCACCCAACCCGACTGAAGTATTACCAGCGCCGTGGTCAAGCCCACGCCGCCGGGACAAGGACCTGGAAGCGTCGTCGGGTCAATCTGCGCGAAAACATTGACCGACGATCCGTCGGGTGTCATGTCCATGATGGTTGTGCCAGTGCCCTGAAGGTTCAAGCTGTTATTGAAATTGCTGACGAGAATATGGCCAGCAATCAAGCTGCCGACGGATCTTTGAACGACGATCATTCCGTAGGGATTGACGTCTCCGTTTCCGGGAACGGTGGACGCGACTATGCTGATTGTTGTGAGGCTGTCGAGAATAGGCGTGCCGCCAGCCGCGAGTACAGGCGCTGCCGTAATCGCGAGTGCAAGAACCCCGGTCAGGGAAAGTCTAAGGAATTTAAGACAATTCTGCTTCGTCATTTACACGCTCCTCTATTGAATTAGTGCGGGGACCCGTCGCAGATGCGCCGGGCAGAAGCGATCTTCGTGGCTGCAAGAGCGGCCGACTGGGATCGCCGCAACGTCATGAAATCGAAAACCCGGCGCCGCCTCGAGGGCGGACTTCTTACGAAGCGGCGCCGGTTCTCGATCTCTTACACGCACATTAGACCAATCGAGGCATGCCTGGTTTGTCCGCAAGTTGTAAAAAACTTGTGAAATCAGTGTCACTTCGATACGCGCGCATCGGGATGATTTTGCACATTTTGGTAGTGACTCTTTTTCAATTCACGTGTAGAAGAAAAGGACCCCGAAACGTGTCCCTGCTGCGATTCTGGCATGAACGTGTCGAACGATTTCGATGGCAATCATACGAGGTGGAATGGTCCGCACAGAGGACCGGGATAAGTGGATTCGGTGGGAGCGGCCGTGCCTTCCTCCGGATACGCCGCATCTTTTGGCGCGGCAATTCGTCAAATGCCTAGACATCACAGAGAGGAGAAGAAGCCATGACTTTCATCGCTAAGGGCCCGTTGCGAGCATGTGGTTATCTTCTTTTTTGCTTTCTTCTTGCCGGAGTGCAAACGGCACATGCGCAATCAAGCTCCGCCCCGGCGCAAGCCGGAAACCAAGCTGACTTGGACGCCAAACTTCGCGCGCTGACGGACTCGCTCGAGCAGACGCGAGTGGAACTTTCTGAGTCACGCGCGGAAATTCGGGAATTGCGGGGCATGCTGGAGCAGGTGTTGAAGAAGGAAGGTGGTCAGCCAGTCGCAGCGGCCAGCGCTGCTCCGCAGCCGATGCAGCAGGACACGACGACCACTGGCGAAGAGCGTCCAGCACAGATTGGGCAGGACGATTGGCAAATCGTGAACGCGCGTGTAGCTGAGCTCGAGCAGGACAAGGTCGGGAGCGCGTCGAGATACCGAATAAAACTTTCGGGATTGGTTCTGCTCAACTTATCCGGCGTTTCCGGGCAAGTGGATAACATAGACGTGCCGAGCGTCGCGACGCCTCCTCCGCTCGGCGCCGCGCCTGGGAGCGTCGGCGCCTCGCTTCGGCAAACCATTCTGGGCCTGAGCGGATTAGGGCCGGAGGTTTTCGGTGCAAACACGAGCGCCAACGTTCAAATGGATTTCTTCGGCGGCCTGCCGGCTGGATACGGTTCAGAGACTTCGGGACTGATGCGGCTACGAGTCGCCAGGATTCGATTCGATTGGACGAATACGTCTGTTGTGGGCGGTCTCGACGTCCCTTTTTTTTCGCCTAACACGCCGACAACATATTTGACCGTGGCAGAGCCGGCGTTTGCGGCGTCTGGAAATTTGTGGGCATGGGCGCCGACGATCCGAATTGAACATCGGTTCGACACGAGCTTCTCCCAAATCAAGGTGGAAGCTGGATTCATTGACGTGCCGGTCTATTCCGATGAAGGCGCGGGGGAGCGCACTCCGTCGCCAGGAGAAAGTTCCCGCCAGCCGACGTACGCAATTCGTGTTTCTGCCAACGGCAGAGATGAGAATCTGCCGATGTCGTTCGGCGTGTCGGGAATTTTCTCGCCGCAGACGTATCCCGGTAACTCCCGTGTTTCGGGATGGGGCACGGTCGGAGATTGGAAATTTCCCATTCTCCGGAGGCTCGATCTCAATGGGCAGAGGCTCGAACTCAGCGGACAGATGTTTGTGGGTAGGGGCCTCGACGGATTCGGCGGAGTTCCGACGATTCCGGCTGCGGCGGAGTACTACGATTTTGGCGTGCCGGTCACTTCTACGCTCGAACAAATCACGATGTTCGGGGGCTGGACGCAACTGAAATACAAGTTGAACTCGCGCAGCGAATTCAACGTTGCGGCCGGGATGGGCGGGCGCAATTCAAGCGAGATGCGCCAGCTCGGGGATGTGAATTCGCAAGTCTCCTATCTCTCTCCGCGAAGCCAAATGTTTCTGGCGAATTATATTTTCAGGCCACGCTCCAATTTATTATTGTCCCCTGAATTTCGGCGGCTGAGAACGTATCCGGTGACTGGAGCTCCGGCGATCGCGAATCAGTTCGGCCTGTCCGCAGGATATTTATTCTAGAGATGAGCAACTCGCGCATCTATCGCGGCCTTCTATCGGCGTTTCTGCTTACGACGGCGCTGGTTGTCACCGGTGCCGTCGCGCAGACATACGAGACACGAGACGCCTCCGCGCGCGAATTGCAAGGCCGGGTCACGCTGATTCTCGCGAACTCCCACGTGCCCGTAACAGACGCATCGAAAGTGGTGTATTGGCTCGTTCCGCTCGATCGCAGCGCGGGGCTGCGAACCGCCGGCGATCAGCACAAATACCAGATGGCCCAGCGCAACAAATCATTTCAACCGAATATGCTCGTCGTTCCCGTCGGAACCGCCGTGGATTTTCCAAATTACGATCCGTGGTTCCACAATGTGTTTTCGCTTTATCGAGGAAAGCGATTCGATCTCGGGCTCTATGAGGCCGGCTCGCGGAAGCAAGTGGTGTTTGACCGGCCGGGCCCCTCCTACATCTTTTGCAATATTCACCCCCAGATGCATGCAGTGGTGCTGGCTGTGGATTCGGAATATTTCGGAATTTCGGACAAAGCGGGAAGAATTTCAATCGCGGATGTGCCTTCAGGAAAATACGAGATGCACGTCTGGTACGAGAATGCAGCGCCGAAGAGCCTCGAGGCGCTTGAGCGCCGGGTAGAGATCGGCGATGGCAACCGGACTCTGCCGCCGGTTTCGATTTCGGCAGTGAAGCAAGATCCGATGAAGCACACGAATAAGTATGGGCAGGATTACGATCCCGCGGACCAGACGGTCACGTATTGAGATTCGGAGCGGACGGTTTGATAGAAGGCGCGTGCGAGTTGAAGGAGTTTCGATGGATACAGTGCTAGTGGTTGAAGACAGCCGTCCGATGCAGCGGACGCTGCAACGATTGTTTGAGTCGGACGGCTTGCAAGTGCGCATCGCGGCGGATGGAATGGCGGGCCTTGAGAGTTTTCAGAACGAGACGCCTAGCGTCGTCGTGCTCGACCTCAAGTTGCCGCGTTTGCCGGGGAAGGAGTTATGCCGCGCGTTCAAAGCGCAAAAGTCGTCAGTGCCGATCGTGGTTCTGAGCGCGAATGCGGACGTCGAGGACAAAGTGCTGCTGCTCGAGCTCGGCGCCGACGATTACGTTACGAAGCCGTTTAGCCCGAAGGAACTGCTGGCGCGCGTCCGGCGAGCGATGCGCCGCGGCAAGTCCGGCGTTCATCCGGCCGCAGCCGCCGAGGCTGCGAGCCCGAGTCATGACGTTCTGCGATTCGCCGACGTTCAAATCGATTTTACGAGCATGGAAGGATCCCGCGCGGGAAAGCCGATTTCGCTGACATCACAGGAGTTCAAGCTGCTGAAGTTTTTTGCGGCAGCGCCCGGGCGGGTAATCTCGCGCCAGGAACTATTGAATGAAGTCTGGGGTTACGACAACTATCCGACGACGCGAACCGTGGATAACCACATTTTGCGGCTGCGGCAGAAGCTCGAGCCCGATCCGGCCAACCCGCGTTTCTTCTTGACGCTGCATGGCACGGGATACAAATTCGTGGCAAGCGGCATGGCCGCGGTCGCGAGGAAATAAGGACGGTTCGCAAGGAAACTATGTCGCGATTGCGCCTGCGGACGCAGCTTTTGATTTCGGGCCTGCTGATTATTTGCGGGCTTACGTGGGCGATCGTGTTGGTGATCCGGCACACGCTTCGCTCCGAAATCACGCAGCAAATGCGTGTCAGCACGGATGCTTCGATTCGGGCATTCGAAAGCGTCCAGCACCAACGCGAGCAGCAATTGGCGCGTAGCGCGGCGATGCTGGCGTCGCTCCCCACGCTGAAAGCACTGATGACCACCGAGCACGCGCCCACCATTCAGGATGCATCGGAAGCGTTTTGGAGGCTCGGAGGCAGCGACCTCTTTCTTCTTGCCGACTCGGACGGCCGAGTATTGGGCATGCACGTGAAACGTCCGGGCTTCGATACCGGTCAGGCTGATGTCGAACTCAAGCGATCGCTCGACCAGGGCGAAGACGCAGCGTGGTGGTATGCGGACGGTCAGCTCTACCAGGTGTTTTTACATTCCATTCAGGCGGGAAGCGGAAGCGATTCGCAACAGCTCGGAGTTGTGGCCCTTGGATATCAGGTTGACACAGCCGTAGCTGAGCAGCTCGCCGCTGTGGCTGAAAGCCAAGTCGCGCTGACCACCGGCACGAACGTGATCGCGTCAACACTTTCGCTCGGCGAACAAGCCGAGCTCCAGCATTGGATCGCCGTAGACGGAGTACACTCCACATTGCCGCATGAGCTAACTA
>Ga0302176_10001637_pt1 | contig 10275 bp, 9 predicted proteins | sample I_Palsa_E1_1_FD_198787 | JGI IMG/M metagenome (GOLD analysis project Ga0302176, IMG submission 198787) | Peat permafrost microbial communities from Stordalen Mire near Abisko, Sweden - I_Palsa_E1_1 | ecosystem: Environmental > Terrestrial > Soil > Palsa > Peat permafrost | place: Sweden: Abisko...
GGTGCGGGGGGAAACGCTCAAACTCGCCTTCGACGATTTTGAGTATTGGATTGGGCGCTTCCAAAACTATCCCCTGGTGCAATTGATTGACCTGGACGCGGCCATGCGCCAGGGCGATAACAGCGAGCTGATTACGAGGATTGCCAGGCGTTTGCCGTGCCAGGTAGGGGGCGGCATCGGTACGGTCGAAAAGGCTGCCGCTGTGCTGTCTGCGGGGGCCCGGCGAGTGATCGTGGGCTCGGCGCTTTTCGGTGGAGCCGGGCTGGTGAATATTGGGTTTGCGGGGGCGCTCGCTGAGGCGGTTGGCGTGGAGCAGCTGGTCTTCAGCGTGGATACGAAGGACGGCCGAGTGGCGGTGAAGGGTTGGAAGGACCAGGTGGAGCTTACTGCGGAGGAGGCCCTGCCCCAGCTGGAGCTGTACTGCGGCGCCTTTCTCTATACCCACATCGATCGTGAAGGAACCATGCAGGGGTTTCCTATCGAGGTGGCGCAACGGCTTCGAGGGAGAACCCAGCGGCAGTTGATTGTGGCAGGGGGGATTCGGGAACAGGCAGAGATCGATGCGCTGGACGCGATCGGAGTGGATGCGGTCGCGGGGATGGCTGTTTATTCGGGCGTGTTGAACGCTTGAACGTAGTGAGGGATGGTTAAAAGCTGTGGTTGGGCTTCGCCCATCGTTTTCGGCCCACGTACGCTGGTGCGAACGTAGGGCACCCGGATGGAGTTGCGGAGTCCGTAAGAGGTTTGAGGGAACGTTCACTTATCCCACCCTTCGCAAAATGCGCGAAGGATGGGGCACCCGGACGTAGAGTTGATGGCTTCCATGAGAGACATTAAGTGGGTGGCCCAGGTCTCGATTTTGAGACCTGGGTTTCTCCTCGCAATCGGTCCCGACCGGAACACCCAGGTCTCAAAAGCGAGACCTGGGCCACCCACTCGTTATTCGTTCCGCGCCATTCGTCTGGGGTGTTCGTCTGCGGTGTTCGTCTGCGGTGTTTTCATCTTCTACCGGCCCGTGCGTCGCGCTTCTGGAAGACAAGGCCGATGGCCAGGAAGCATAGGGCGAAAAAGGCAGTCAGCGCGGCCTGCAGCCCGTGGTGATGAAGGGCGGCCAGAACACAGTCCAGCCCCCAGCCGGCCGACAACACAAACCAAATCAAAGCGCGCCGCATGGACACTCCTTTCACACAGCAGATACACTTCCCAGCATGGCAACCTCAGTCACCAAGAATAGAGGTAACTCCACTACCGCGCCTCAGACCATGGTGAATCCGATGCGGCGGCTGGTTTCACTCGACGTGGCAAGAGGAATCACGATCGCATTCATGATCCTGGTGAACAACGGAGGGAGCAGTAAATACAGCTACAGCCAACTGGAACATAGCGCCTGGAACGGCTGGACTCTCACCGACCTGGTGTTTCCCTCGTTTCTGTTTATCGCCGGTATTTCGATCGTATTCTCGAATGAGTCGCGCATAGCGCGCGGTGCATCGAAGACTTCCCTGCGGCTGCATGTACTCCGGCGTTCCGTGATCCTGTTCCTGCTAGGGCTGGTCGTTAACGGATTCCCCTTGTTCAACCTGCACACGCTGCGCATCTACGGAGTACTGCAGCGCATAGCCATCTGCTTCCTGTTTGCCAGCCTTCTTTATCTATGGAACAGCCGGGCCTGGGTAGCGGCCACAACCGCAGTGGTGGCGCTGTTGGGGTATTGGATCCTGATGCGCTGGGTGCCCATTCCCGGTGTCGGCGTTCCCACGCATGCTGTGCCGCTGCTCGACCCAAACCAGAATTGGGTGGCGTATCTGGACCGCAAGCTGCTTCCCGGCCGTCTGTATGAAGGGGTGCGCGACCCGGAAGGGCTGCTCAGCGACATTCCGGCAATGGGAACCATCTTATTCGGGGTCCTCACCGGCATTTGGCTGCGACGGCCAAAAGCTTTGTCCACCAAAGCGGCCGGCCTGCTTGGTGCTTCGGTCGGCGGGTTGTTGTTAGGGAGTCTGTGGAATGTCTGGTTTCCCATTAACAAGAAACTCTGGACCAGCTCTTATGTGCTGTTCGCCGCGGGCTGTACCTTGCTGCTGCTGGCCATCTGTTTTTATGCAGTGGAGATCAAGGAGTGGACGAGAGGCTGGACCTTTCCATGGCTGGTTTTCGGCTCCAATGCCATCACCGCATATGTTTTCTCGGAACTATTGGCTGCCGGGCTTGACACCGTCGTCGTGCATGACGGAGGCAAGCTGACGAATCTGCAGCAATTTATCTACTTCCACTGGTTCCTCCCCGTCATTAATCCATCTTTCGGGTCGTTGCTTTATGCCATAGCCTTCGTACTGGTCTGCTTCTTGCCGGTCCTGTTGTTATACCGGAAGAAGATCTTCATCAAGATTTAGTCGCCCCGAGGAAGAAAAAGATGGCGCCTGCCGCCGCATTGAGAACGGCGGCGGTTAGGTTGCGCGGATGGCGGAGTTGCAGCACCGCAAGCACCAGAAAAAGAGCGGAGGCCGCAAGGTAGAGATATCTGGACTTCACTTCTCAACGTTAACAATGCATCCGAAAGAGGGCAATGATGGCAAAGGACGCGATGCGTTTGGCGAAACGGCTGGATGAGGTGGGTTTCTCCGAAATCGTTCAGGTTCGGAATAAAGTGATCGAGCTACGAGCGGCCGGCCAAAAAGTGCACGCATTCCATGGTGGTGAGCCGTTCTTCGAAACCCCGAATGCGGTGAAATATGCGCTGTTAAGCGCTGCGGTCGAGAATAAAACCCGATATGCACCCTCTTCCGGGATAGAGCCATTGCGCCAGGCAATCGCGGCCAAACTCAACGAGCGCAACAAGCTGGATGTTTCCGCAGAGAACGTAATTGTGACCGCCGGGGGAGCACACGCTTTATATGTTGCCTTTCAGGCAGTGCTCGATCCGGGAGATGACGTGTTGCTCTTCTCGCCCTATTGGACGCCTATTCGGGAGATGATCACAGGCTGCCAGGCGAGGGCTCTGCTGGTACCGACAGCGACGGCTCGCAGCGCAGGGCTTACCCGGACGCTTGAGGACTTTACCACGCCAAATACCCGCGCCATTTATTACAACACCCCGCAAAACCCCACCGGCACGGTCTTCTCTCGCGCGGAAGCGGAAGAAGTGGCCGCCTTTGCCCGTGAGCATGACCTGATCGTGATTGCAGACGAAGCGTATGAGGATCTGGTTTATGAGGGGGAGCACTTCTCGATTGCATCCTTGCCAGGCATGGCCGAACGCACCATCTCGACTTACACCTTTTCGAAGAGCTATGGGATGACCGGTTGGAGAGTGGGCTATGCGGTAGCCCATGAACCATTCATGACCGGGATGCGTAAGTTGGTTCTGTACTCGGTAAACGGTGTCTCTACGATGACCCAGTGGGCCGCGCTCGAGGCCCTGCGCACCCCGCGCAGTGAGATCGACGCGCGCCGCGAGCAATACCGGCAAAGGCGAGATCTGCTGGTAAAGGGATTAAACGAAATGGACCTGCCCTGCGAGATGCCGCAGGGAGCGTTCTATGCTTTTCCCCGGGTGACGAAGATCAGCAAAGACAGCCGCGCGGCGGCCCGAATGCTGCTCAGCAAAGCGCACGTCGCGACCGTTCCAGGTGTGGTATTTGGGGGACAGGGAGAGGGTCATGTGCGCTTCAGCTATGCCATTGATCCTCAAGCCATTGAAGACGGTTTGGCGGCATTGAAAAAATACCTTGTACCCTAAAGTTGTAGACAAATAGTTGCTTCCAAGGAACTTTATTTCCCTCCCCTGCACACTTCTTCTTCGATTCTCCCGTCAAATATGAGACCGTCGTTTTATGCCAAACGTCATCGTAAGTGAGCGCAATTAAGCTCCGCCCGGTAGTGCAAGGCAAGAGTGGCGCCGGCGAAAGAAGTCCTATAACAGACGAGTTACCTGCACCCAATCTTGGAATACTGGAACAAAGGCCTAGTATGACGTCGACCGCGAGATGGTTTGTTCTTGTTTTTGGACTTCTGCCGGGTGCTATCTTTTCTCCAGCGGTAAAAGCAAGTGCGGGCGAAACCACTGGCGAAAACCTGACCCTTGAGATGCAAGCGGCGAGCCAGCCTGTAACCGTGGCTTATCTCACAGACATATCTAAAGATTCTGATCTTCCCGATGATCCCGGCGCGGGCGACCAGCAACATGCTCAACAGCAGCAGGTACAGGTTGCCTCGGGCGCTCCCTCTCCCTCTGGGGTTTCGTCACAACCTGTGGACCCACTCGCCGAAGGGAGACAAACAAAACGCATTCTTTTTGTCATACCCAATTTTCGGGCGGTGAGTGCTGATCAGCAATTGCCACCCCAGGGGATCAAAGAAAAGTTCAAGACGGCCACGCTGGATAGCGTGGATTATTCGAGCTTCATCTTTGTCGCCGGCCAAGCCGCAGTGGCACAGGCGGATAGCTCCTACCCTGAGTTTGGTCAAGGGGCTCGAGGGTACGGCAGGTACTATTGGCACACCCTGGCGGACGCCATCAATGAAAACTACTTTGTCGAGTTCATCGTTCCGTCGATCCTGCATCAGGACACCAGGTATTACACGCTGGGCAAGGGGGATTTCGCGAAGCGGCTGGGATATGCATTCAGCCGGGTCGCTGTGACCCGCTCGGACTCCGGCCATGAGACGTTCAACTTCAGCGAGTTCCTTGGAGCAGGCGCATTCTCAGGGGTTGCAAATTTTTACTATCCGAGCCAGGAACGGACGCTGACCAAGACCTACCAGCGCTGGGTTACCAATCTTGCCATAGATAGCTGCGTTTTTGCGTTCAAGGAAGTCTGGCCAGACATCAACAATTCCATTTTCCATCAGAAAGACTGACACGCCCTAGTCATGTGGGCGATGTGCGCGGCCCACTCCGGTGTCACCATGATCTTGTCCTAAGGGGAGAAGATCATGGAAGCATTACAGCAGAATCAGGCAGTTTGGAGCGCACTCTCCAAAAAAATAGCGGAAACAATTGAAGCCGTCGAAGACAGCATCGTGACGGTGCATGGAGGCGGCCGCTCTACCTCGAGTGGGGTGGTGTGGCGGCCGGGAGTCGTCGTCACTGTGCGTCACGGACTCCGCCGCACCGACTCTCTCCAGGTAGCGCATCAGGGAGAACCTGTTCACGCTGCGCTGGCCGGCAGCGATGCCGGGACCGATCTCGCTGTGCTGCGCGTGGAAACAGGCGCCCCTGCGCAGACTGGTGGCGCCACGCCTGCTCGCGTGGGTGAGTTGGTTCTTTCGGTGGGCCGCTCCGGCCTGGGCGACATATCGGCCAGCGCGGGAATCATCGCCCGCCTGGGAAGTGGTTGGCGAACCTGGCGGGGTGGACAGATGGATTCACTCATTCGTCCGGACCTGCAGCTTTACGTAGGCCAGTCGGGCAGCGCACTGGTGAATGAAAGCCGGCAGGTACTGGGAATCAACAGCACAGCGCTGGCGCGCAATGCGGTGATTACGGTGCCCGCAGCGACCATCGATCGAGTCGTTGACGCCATTCTTGAGCGCGGCCACGTGCCTCGCCCCTATCTTGGCGCCGCTATGCAGGCCGTTCCTGTGCCCGAAGGATTGCGTTCCCAGTTTGGCCAAGGAGTGGATGAAGCTCTGCTGGTGCTGCACGTGGAGGCCAATGCGCCGGCCGCGACAGCGGGAATCCTGGTGGGTGATTTGTTGTTGTCAGTCAATGGCCAGGAAGTTCATAACGTGCACGCGGTGCAGCATCAGATATCCAGCCTGAAAGTCGGTGATCCGGTTGCTGTCGCGGTGATTCGCGGCGGCGTAAAAATGGATCTGAAGGTAATTCTGGCGGATCGTGGCTGAGGATCACAAATCGGAAAGACTGGTTGCGGATCGCTTCGCCGATCGTCTATTGGTGTTGCCGTGCGTGGACTCAACGGTCCACGCCAACCGGTTTATCGCTTTGCGCGCGTCGCGGGAGTTCGACTTGTTGCCGGCCGCACTTCCCTCGACGCTGCTGTTTCGCGTGCAAAGTGACAGCCCGGACGTCATTGTGATTGCAGAGGCGGAGACGTTCCTGGCCAGAGCGGGCAACCGCAGGGCGCTCGAGGAAGTTTTTTCCGACATACCGGCAGTGCTGCTCGCGGCCGAGCCCAACGCCGCCGTGGTGCGTGGCGCGGCGCGTCTCAAAATATATTCTGTGATTCCTTTGGAGGTCACCGCGCATCAACTAGCGACTGCAATCGCAGCCACTGTTGCCGGGTTTGCGGTGACGGTTCCGCGCCCACCTGCAACGCCGGCAAACGTAATGCGAATTGCCGAGGAACTCACCGCGCGAGAAGTGGAAGTGTTGCGTTGGATGGCGCGCGGGCGTACCAACAAGCAATTGGCGGTACAGCTCAACATTTCTGAGCATACCGCGAAGTTTCACGTCAGCTCAGTTCTGTCCAAGCTGGGCGCGCAGACGAGAACAGAAGCGGTGACAATTGGCATGACGCGCGGGCTGGTTGCCATTTGAAAGGAAAAACATGGAACACGCATCAGAATTCACGGGCGATGCCGTCGCGGGCAGGCTGGACGATTCCGATTTACTGGACAATTATTCTCGCGCGGTGACCCAGGCGGTGGAGCGCGTCAGCGGTTCGCTGGTAAAGATCGAAGTGCAAAGTGCACGGCGAGCTAATCGGCCGGGCTCGGAGGGATCGGGCTCCGGTTTTGTATTTACTCCCGACGGTTTGATCCTGACCAACAGCCACGTAGTTCACCAGGCGGCGAAACTTTCGCTTACGTTCACCGATGGCAGCCGTAGTGGGGCGGTGCTCATCGGCGAAGATCGAGACACCGATATCGCTGTGCTCCGAACGGAGCATGCCGTCTTTTCCCCGGCTACGCTGGGCAGTTCAAAACGATTAAAGATTGGGCAGATTGCTATCGCCGTGGGTAATCCATTCGGCTTTCAATTTTCGGTGACGGCCGGGGTGGTCAGCGCGCTTGGCCGCAGTATGCGCGCGTCCTCGGGGCGGATGATGGAAGAGATTATTCAGACCGATGCGCCGCTCAATCCGGGCAATTCCGGAGGGCCGCTTCTGGACTCATCCGGCGCGGTCATTGGAGTGAATACGGCGACCATTATGGGCGCCCAGGGGCTCTCGTTCGCGGTGGGCATTGATACGGCCAAGTACGTGGCCGCGCAGATTCTGCAGCACGGCCGGGTGCGCCGCAGCTCTATTGGAATTGCAGCCCAGAATGTGCCGATCCCACGGCGTTTGGCGTATGAGTACAAGCTTTCTATGCCTACCGGCGTGATGGCGACTGCAGTGGCGCCCAAGGGAGCCGCTTTTGTTGCCGATCTGGAAGAGGGGGACGTGATCATCGGGTTTGCCACGAAGCCTGTGGGGGGAATCGACGATCTGCATCGTTTGCTGACCACGGAACGTGCCGGTAAGCCGCAGAACATCAGCGTGCTGCGCGGAACCGCACTCAGGCACTTCATGATCGTCCCCCGGGAGCGGGAAGAGGATGAGGTGGTATCCTGAGCGGAATTGATGCCTACCAGCAGTAATCCACAACCCGAGAACACGGAACCGGAAAGCGGCGAATCGTTCGACGCCATCTTTTCCGAGTACGAACAGAGCCATGCTCGGACGAGCGAAGGCGGCAGACAGATCGAAGGCACGGTGGTTGCCGTCTCTGTCGATTCGGTATTTGTCGACATTGGCTACAAGACCGAAGGCGTGCTCCCGCTGGCGCCTTTTCAAAGCGCCAACGAAGCGGTCAAGCCGGGGGATAAGTTTCTAGTGGCCGTCAAGGGCCGCAACCTCGAGGGCTATTACGAGCTGTCACGCTTCAAAGTAGAGCAGCCCCGCGACTGGTCCTCGCTGGAACGAGCCTTTGAAGATAAGACGCCGATCGCCGGCACGGTGACTGGCGTAGTCAAAGGCGGTGTGAGCGTCGATGTGGGCGTGCGGGCATTCATGCCGGCCTCACGCAGTGGAACGCGCGACGCCGCGGAACTCGAAAAACTAGTAGGGCAGCAGATTCGCTGCCGCATTATCAAGCTGGATGTGGGCGACGAAGATGTCGTGGTGGACCGCCGCGTGCTCACGGAAGAGGAAGATCGCTCCACCAGGGAGCGCAGGTACGGTGAGCTCAAAGAAGGCGAAACCGTTCATGGCGAAGTGCGCAGCCTCACTGGCTATGGCGCGTTTGTCAATATAGGTGGGGTGGATGCGCTCCTCCATATAGGCGACATCTCGTGGAGCCGGGTCAATAAGCCGGAAGATGTGCTTTCCGTGGGCCAACAGATCGAAGCCAAAGTGCTTAAGATCGACCCCGAAAAGCAGCGCATCTCGGTGGGCATGAAACAGCTTCTGCCCCATCCCTGGGATGCGGTCGCAGCCACGTTGAAGGCGGGAGACCGGGTCCACGGCGTGGTCACCCGGGTCACCGATTTTGGAGCATTCGTCGAGTTGGAGCCCGGAGTTGAGGGACTGATCCACCTGTCGGAAATGTCCTGGGCCAAGAAGGTGAGAAAGCCGAGCGATGTGCTTAAGTCGGGAGACACCGTAGAAGCAGTTGTGCTGGGCGTGAACATGGCGGAACGCCGTCTCTCGTTGGGCTTGAAGCAGACTTTGGGCGATCCCTGGGCGGAGGCGGAGCAGAAGTTTCCGGCGGGTTCGGCGATTGAAGGACCGGTTACCAGCTTCACCAAGTTCGGCGCCTTTGTCCAGCTTGCGGAGGGCGTTGAGGGCATGGTCCACGTGAGCGAGATCACCGCCGAGAAGCATATTCACCATCCCCAGGATGTGCTTCGCGTCGGCCAGATGGTCAAGGCGCAGGTGCTTGAGGTCGATAAAGCGAAGCGTCAGCTACGGCTGAGCATGAAGCAACGGACCTCGGTCACGGTGGAGGAATATCTTGCTGAGCATCCGGTGGGCAGCGTGGTGACTGGCCGCATTGTGGAGGTCTCTCAGGGCTTGGCGAGGGTGGAACTCGGAGAAGGTATCGAGGGTTCGTACCGGATCAGCACGGAGACTCCCGTTGCCGCAGCAGCGGCGGTCGAGGGTAAGGTGGATCTTTCCTCGCTTAGCTCCATGTTGAAGGCGCGCTGGAAGGGTGGCCCCAGCGTCGCCGCCAGCAAGCCCGAGGCCCTGAGCGCCGGACAGATCCGCAGTTTTCGGATTGGGCGGATGGAGCCGGATGCGCGGAAGATCGCGTTGGAATTGGCGTAGACACTATGCTGATGAACCGTCGACGCTTTCTTGCGCTGACCGGCGCAGCCGGGTTTTCCACGTGGATGGGCCCATCGCTGCACAGCTTATCGCCGGTGGGGCATACAGCCGGTTCGCAGGACTTTACCTTTCTCTTCATCACGGATACCCATTTGCAGCCGGAGCTGAACGCTGCGCAGGGATGCGATCAGTGCTTCAAGAAGGCGCGCACCATCAAAAGCGATTTCGTCTTGCAGGGCGGGGACCACGTCTTTGATGCGCTGGAGGTTAACCGTTCGCGAGCAACAAGCGTGTTTGACCTGTATGCCAAGACAGAACAGGACCTGGGCATGAAGATCTATCACACGATGGGAAACCATGACTGCTTCGGTATTTATCCAAGCAGCGGCGTGGCAGAGTCAGACCCGCTCTACGGCAAGAAGATGTTTGAGGAGCGGTTCGGCAGGACGTACTACTCCTTCGATCATAAGGGTGTGCACTTCATCGTGTTGGATTCGATCGGGATCACCAGTGACCGATCCTATGAAGGCCGCGTGGATGGCGCGCAACTCACGTGGCTAAGGAGCGACCTGGGTGGATTGCCACCGTCGACGCCGATCATCGTGTCGATACATATTCCTTTGGTGACTGCCTTCGCCTCCTACGTCCCGGCGCCCGAACCGGAGCCAAAACATCACGGGTTGAGCGTGGTCAATGCGTATGAAGTGATCGCACTTTTCGAAGGCCACAATGTGCTCGGGGTTCTGCAGGGGCACACGCACGTTAACGAGCGAGTTGTGTGGAAGGACGTTCCCTACATCACCAGCGGGGCCGTGTGCGGTAATTGGTGGCATGGAACCCGGATGGGTACGCCTGAAGGCTTCACCGTGGTGCGCGTAGAGCAGGGAAAGATCTCCACCACTTATGAGACGTATGGCTTTCGCAGCGTTGATCCGCGGAATGCATGACATTATCGCGGCGTCGGTTTCAGGGGGAGGGGCGGCTTCGTGCCAGTCTTGTCCAAATTGGGTTTTTAGAGGACGAGGAAAGCCTTATGGCCGCGGGAGAAACCGCAGGTCCC
>Ga0302176_10001640_pt1 | contig 10249 bp, 8 predicted proteins | sample I_Palsa_E1_1_FD_198787 | JGI IMG/M metagenome (GOLD analysis project Ga0302176, IMG submission 198787) | Peat permafrost microbial communities from Stordalen Mire near Abisko, Sweden - I_Palsa_E1_1 | ecosystem: Environmental > Terrestrial > Soil > Palsa > Peat permafrost | place: Sweden: Abisko...
GCTCTCTTCATGCTCAATCAACGCCGACAACGGCGGCTGACATCCTCCTCAAGGGGGTGGCACTGCGTTATGCCGGCACCTATGCCGATGCGGTGCCGGCGATGCGGGACGCGGTTCATGCCCAAGCCAACATGACTCCCGAAGAGATCAACCGATGGACCTATCTCGTATCCATTATGGCCTTTGAACTGTGGGACGAGGTGGGGCTCCGGGGCACACTGGAGCGGCTTGAGGGTGCGGCGCGCTCGTTGGGAGCTCTGTCCGCTCTCCAGACCGTGCTGATTGGGTTGGCAGCAATCGAAGTCCGGGCGGGACGGCTCATGGAGGCACGGGAGCGCTATTCCGAGCTTCAGGATGTGACCATGGCGATCGGTGACTTCGTCGAACTTTATGCCCTGTTCGATGTAGACCTACTCAGCTGGCAAGGGGACGAGCAGGCCCGAGCCAAGGCCGCCCAGCTGGTGGAAGGCGGCACCGCCTTTTGCTCGGCGGCGCTTACCCACTGTGCAAATCTGTCTCTTTCGATTTTCGAACTGGCTGAAGGACGATACGAGAAAGCATTAGCCGCCGCGCAGTCGGTAGCCGATGCGGATGCGATGGGTTACAGCTGTCAGGCTCTACCCACCGTGGTGGAGGCGTCCATGCGGTGCAACAACCGCGATGTCGCTACCGGTGCGCTGGCGTGCCTTGCCGAACAGGCGACCGCCTCGGACACCCCGTGGGCCCTCGGACTCCTGGCGCGCTGCCGAGCGTTGGTGGCCGACGGTTCGAGTGCCGGAGCGCTCTACGAAGAAGCACTAGATCATCTCGGGAAGACCTCATGGCGCACCGAGGTGGCGCGGACCCATCTTCTCTACGGGGAATGGCTTCGTCGGAAAAAGCGACGAAGTGAGGCTCGAGAGCAGCTACGCCGAGCCTACGAGATGTTCGAAACCATGGGAGCAAGGGCGTTCGCCGAACGAGCCCGGGTCGAATTGCTGGCAACGGGTGAGCGCGCCCGCTCCCGACGAGCAGAAACGGCCCATGACCTGACCTCCCGGGAGCTTCAGATCGCTCGATTGGCAGCCCAACGAGCGACGAGCCGGGAAATTGCCGGTCAGCTCTTCATCAGCGCCAATACAGTTGACTATCACCTTCGCAAGGTATTTCAAAAGCTCGGCATCGCCTCGAGGCGCGAACTTGCGGGGCTACTGCCCGACGAGGTGGGTCGGTTGGCATAGGCCTTCTCAGCGCAGCTCGCCAAACCTCCATTGCTCAACAAGTCGAGAGCAGGTCAGACAAGGGTGCCGACCATTTTCTGGGGATCCACAATCCGGTCGAAGTCAGCCTCGCTTATGTATCCGCTGGCGAGAGCGGCTTGACGGAGCGTAGTGTCCTCGTCGTTTGCCTTGTGGGCAATAGCGGAGGCCTTGTCGTAGCCGATGACCGGAGAGAGGGCGGTGACGAGCATCAGGGAACGCTCCACATAGGCGTCGATCTGCTCCCGGTGCAACTGAGTGCCCTCGATGCAGTACTGGCGGAGCTTGGTGCAGGCGCCTCCGAGGATACGGCTGGAGTGGAGGAAGTTGTTGATAATGATGGGGCGCATGGCGTTGAGCTCAAAGTTGCCCTGTGAGCCGGCAAAGGCGACGCAGCCGTCCTCAGAGAGGACTTGGATGCAAACCATGACCATGGCTTCGCATTGGGTGGGGTTGACCTTGCCGGGCATGATGGAGCTGCCGGGTTCGTTTGCGGGCAGGATGAGTTCGCTGATCCCACAGCGGGGACCAGAGGCAAGCCAGCGGATGTCGTTGGCGATCTTCATGAGTGCCACCGCCAGGGAACGCACCCCCGCTGATGCGGCAACCATGGCGTCGAGGCCGCCTTGGGCGGCGAACTTGTTAGGCGCGGATTGGAAGCAGTGGCCCGTCAGCTGGGCGATCTCGGCGGCGATGGACGAACCGAAGCCCTCCGGAGCGTTGAGCCCGGTTCCAACCGCTGTGCCGCCAGCAGCCACCTGGTAGAGCGCCGGCAACGTGGCCTCGACTCTGGTGATGGCGTCAGCGAGTTGAGCCGCGTACCCGGACCACTCTTGGCCCACGGTGAGCGGCACCGCGTCTTCGAGGTGGGTCCGGCCGATCTTGACGACCTTGGCCCACTGTTGAGCCTTGGACGCGATCGCGCCTTGTAGATCCTTGACGGTTGGGAGCAGGTGGTCGCTGATCTCAGCCACCGCCGCGATGTGCATGGCCGTCGGGAACGTGTCGTTCGATGACTGGCCCATGTTGACGTCGTCGTTGGGGTGGACCGGAACCTTGCTGGCCAAGGTTCCACCAGTAAGTTGGATGGCCCGGTTGGAGATGACCTCGTTGACGTTCATGTTGGACTGGGTCCCCGACCCGGTCTGCCACACATAGAGCGGGAAATGTTCGTCCAGATCTCCGGCGATGACCTCGTCGGCGACCCGGGCGATCAGCTTCGCTTTCCACTCGGGCAGGCGCCCGTCGCTGCCGTTGACCAGCGCTGCGGCCTTCTTGACGTACCCATAGGCGTGATAGACGGCTTTGGGCATGCGGTCGTCTCCGATGGAGAAGTGGATGAGCGAGCGCTGGGTCTGGGCGCCCCAGTAGCGGTCGGCGGGTACCTCGATTGAGCCCATCGAGTCCGTTTCGGTGCGCTGGCCGGTGGCGTCGATGCCGACGGCAAGGTCAAGGATCGTTGGGGCACGCTCCCCCTCTCGGAGCGAAGTGACGGAGGTCGTCATCGGGATGCTCCGTCGTAGACCGGCTGCCACATGGCGTCTTGTACCAGTTGGACCAGCCGGCTGTCGTCGCTGACATCACCGAGATCGGTGTCGGCAACGCCGTCGGCAACTGCCGCCCGTATGACCGCGCCAGCCACGATCGCCGAGCTGGCCCGGAGGTTCTCGACCGGCGGGAGCAGCGGTGCCCCGAGCTGGGTGGATGCCACCTGGCTGGCCACGGCATCGGCCGCGGCGAGAAGCATGGCGTCGGTCACGTGCTTCGCACGGGAGATGATGGTGCCGAGCCCGAGTCCGGGGTACAGCAGGGCGTTGTTGGCCTGGCCGATGGTGAAGGTCGTTCCATCCAATTCGACCGGTGGGACCGGGATCCCGACCGCGCACAGGGCCTTTCCTTCAGTCCAGGCCAGAACATCGGCGGGCATGACCTCAATGCGTTCGGTTGGGTTCGACAGCGGGAAGACGATCGGGCGGTCCACGGCGGCCGCCATGGCCTTGATGACGTCCTCTGTGAATCCGCCCGCCATCGTCGAGGTTCCAAGCAGGATGGTCGGCTTCACGTGGCGGACCGTGGTCAGCAGGTCGATCGGTGTTCCGTCAACCCACTCCTTCACCTCGCCGGAGGGACGGGCATACGGTCGCTGGTAATTGCGCAGGTCGGTCATCTCGTCGGTGAGGAGTCCCTGCTTGTCGACCAGCCACACCTGGCGGTTGGCCTCCTCGACGGTGGCCCCATCGGCCACCATGGCGTTGCGGAGCTGATCGGCGATCCCGCAGCCAGCCGAGCCCGCCCCGAAGACCACCAGGCGCTGATCCTTGAACCGCCCTCGCGTCACTTTGAGCGCTGAGCGCATGGCCGCCAGGGTGATGGCGCCGGTGCCCTGCACGTCGTCGTTGAAGGTACGGACTTTGTCCCGGTACTGCTCGAGGATGCGGCGGGCGTTCCCCGGTCCGAAGTCCTCGAAGTGCAACAGCGCGTTCGGGAACAAGCGGCTCACGGTGTCGACATAGGCGGCGATGAACTCGTCGTACTCTCGGTCTCGCCGGCGGCTGTGCCGCTCTCCGAGATAGAGCGGATCGTTGAGCAGGGTCTCGTTGTTGGTGCCGACGTCGAGCGACACCGGGACGCACCGCCCCGGATGGACACCTGCCGCCGCGGTGTACACGGCGAGCTTGCCGACCGAGATCTGCATGCCGTTCACTCCCCAATCGCCGATCCCCAGGATCTCCTCGGCGTCGGTGACCACCAGCAAATCGACATCTTCGGCTCCCAGACCGAGGGCCTCGAACGACGGCCTGATGTCCTCGGGGCGGTCGATCGAGAGATACACGCCCCTTGGGCGGCGGTACTCATGGCTGTAGAGCTTGATGGCTTGGCCGACGGTCGGGTCGTACACAATCGGTAGCAGCTCGGCCAGATGATCAGCCAGCAGCCGGTAGTAGAGCACCTCGTTGCGGTCATGCAACTGCTCCAAGCACACGTTCTTGGCCAGATCGTCCGGCTGCTGTTGGAGCTGGCCGTACGCGCGCTCCGCCTGCTGATCCAATGAGAGCACCGCCGAAGGCAGTCGGCCCACGAGACCCAATCGGTTTCTATCCTCCAAGCAAAACGCGACACCGCGATTTTCCAATGGGTCCAGCAATGGGTCGGTCTCGATAGAGCGAGGGGTGTTACTTGGAGTGGTTGTCTTCATCGTTAACCTGTCAGTAGTTGGAATGTCGATCGGTGCCGTGTCGTTGGCTTGTGGAGGCCGACAACGCGACACCTCTAGTCAGACATCTCGTCAACCTCGTTGCTCATTTACGTCATTCCGATCCAAGAAGTGGACGGAATTGATGGGAGTCGTTAGGGACCTCGTGCTTCTCGCTTGATCCCGAGTGCGCGAACGAACCCAGCTGACGGCTACTGGCGCCTAGATCCATGGTCCTCCAATCAACTAGAAGGTCGATCGGCACCGTCATCGGGTTTCGGCGAAACTTTGCCTGCACGAGCAGGAGTTCAGTTACTTCCCCGCAATCATCGGCTGTGACGACTCCCCTCATTCTCCCAACCACGCCATCGGTCCCAAACACGAACTGATTCGCCACAATCTCCACCTCTGACCCCTGCAACAGCAGGCGAGTTCGCCCGACGACCACTCTGCCAAAGGGGTTCTTTAGATCCTCCCGGACCTGTTGAAGCGGCTGCCATGAGGGATAGCACCTTGCTCCGGCACTTGCCGGCAGGACCTCAGTCACGGTCGACTGGTCAAACGGCTCCAGCTCCGAAGCGGTACAGTCGATTTGAATGAGCGGCGGCCTCAGCTCAATCATCTTCCGGGGAACCACGTAGCTGCCCCCGGGGCAAGAGTCCGGTCTAACGACGATGCTCTCGATCATTCGTGATTCTGGGTCGACCCTGACCCCAATAACACGACCGGTGGACAGGTCCGTCGTCCTGGTCTCCGCATCAAATTTCAAGAGAGACACTTCTGTCCTTTCGGATTCTTGGTCCACGCTCACTTGATGATGACAGCGCATTGAACTGGTCGTATCCGTGGGACTCACTGGTAGAACCGGATCAAAAAGCAAAGCTCGGGTGCAGGGATCTTGCATATGCGGGAGTTCCAAGCCAACGTTTCACAGACGCTACGAAGCCACGACACTGGAGCCCTGGGTCGTCGTATCTCACGCCGACTCGTTCATCCCCACCAATCCTCGTTCGTATCGATCGGTCGAGTCGACAGGACTTGCTGACGCCAGCAGAATCGATCATCACCAGATGACGTTGCCGGTCCAGAGCCTCGGGGCCCCTACCTCCACATAGGCACCTTCCGCGACACGGCGTTGCTGGCCGTTGAGGCAGATGATCGCCGATCGGTAGCTTATTCCGATGTCGTTGCCCTGAACGCTTGGGATCGTTGGGTCATCAATCTGGAAAAGAGTCCGAGCAACCGCGATAAGAGGTTCGCCCTGAATCGAAGGTGGTCTCGATCGTATGCGCACGAGCTCCGTGGTTGCGGTACCTAGCGTTCGCCCTATCGCCGCCGATGTAACCCACCTGGGTCGAGATCGCACCAGGACATTTGCTGATGAGGTCTCGCATCCCCCAGAAGCATCCGGCGACCAAGATGGCGTTAGCTGTCATTCCGCCACTCGGGCCCCCACCCATCATTTGCACTCGATCAGTTCGGTAAGGAGCAACTCCCAATGGGATTTCTCCCAACCGTGTTCCTCACCGATTCTGTTGGCGGCGGCGACGGCGTTCTCCACCCACTTGATCCTCACATCCTCGATGAACTCTGCCTTGCCCACTCGGTGATGACTGCGGCTACCCGGCATCTCGTCCGCCGCGGCGAAGCCAAAGGCAGACCAATCGTTTTTCCAGATGTGTAGCCGCTGCTTCAGCTGCTCCCGCCGCTTCTGGTTCCTCGCTATCCCGATTACCCACTTCACGCAAAGACGGGCGCGATGTGAGTCTTCCTCCGAAGTGGTCCCAGCAATCGCTGCTTCGTGGATCGCCAACTTGTTCCTCTCGCTCTCTGGGAACGATCTGTGTACCTCATTGACGAAGACCTCAATGATCGGCGACGGCGAAGTGATGTGAGCCATGGTCTTTAGACCTTCTGGGCCACAGCAAGCTCCTCGAGCGCTGCGATCCTTTGCTCGATTGGAGGATGGGTGTCATACAGTCGGTGGTACCACGCCTCATGATGTTGCAACGGATCATCGATACACATGGCCGCTGTCGCATGGTTCATATTCTTGAAGGGCTTGTCATTGTTCTGGAGCTTCCTCAGCGCGCTCAACAGCCCCGCCGGATTCCGGGTCAGCTCCACCCCACTCGCATCGGCCAATGACTCACGTCGGCGTGAGAGCGCCAGACGAACGAGCGGACCGAAGATGAGTCCGACCACGGTCAGGAGCGCCGCGCCCGCGATGAGGACAATCACGAGCTGACCTCCCCCATTTTCGTCACCCTCGCCGATGCTGCCCCAAAACGCCGTCCGCCACAGGACGCTGGCCAAGAGCGCCGCCAGTCCGATCAGTGTGCTTACAACCAAGAGGAGCCGGATGTCATGGTTTTTGATGTGGCTCATCTCATGGCTGATGACACCCTCGAGCTCTTCGCGATTCATGAGGGTGACAAGCCCAGAGGTGAAGGTAACAGCCGCCTTGTCCGGACTCACCCCCGTGGCGAAGGCATTGGGAGAAGGGTCGTTGATGACGTAGACCGTTGGTGTGGGTATGCCCTCCCCAATGGCCAGTGCCCCGACCAGGTCGATCAGCTGCTGATACTTAGCCGGATCGGCTGGCACCGCCCCGGCCGTCCGGAGCACCAATCGCGTTCCGGCGGTCAGGGAGTAAAGAATGCCGACGATGGCCAACAGAGCGCCGATCACTACCCCGATCACGATTGGGGTCCAGCTCGAAGTTGGCTGAGCCGGCGGCACGCTCGTGCCCGAAGAGTGAACGGTCGCTCTCACGAGAAGACCGAGGACAGCTCCAACGGATAGCCAGATCAGCAAGAAGAGACCAATGAATATGATGCTGCGTCGCTTGTTGCTCGCGATTTCGCTGTACACGTGCCTGTCCTTGATCTGTTGAGCGGCGTCAGCTGAGCTGAGTGGGGCTCGGGGTCTCCGGGTTGGCCGAAGTTGGCTCCGAAACAGCCGGCGCGCCAGCAGTTGTCCCGAAGCTCGAGAGGCTCAGCTGAGGCACCGCGCGCTCGTCATCCTGCGCTGCGAAGAACGCAACTGGCTTGAAGTGAAAGAGACCCGCAATCAGACTGCGTGGAAACGTCTGCAACCCGATGTTGTAGTCCCGAGCACTGGTGTTGTAGTAGCGCCTGGCATACTCGATCTTGTCCTCGGTGGAGGTCAGCGTCTCTTGGAGCTGGAGGAAGCTCTCAACTGCGCGCAGCTGCGGATAGTTCTCAGCGACTGCGAACAATGAGCGGAGTGCCCCGGACAATGCATTCTCTGCGGGCGCAATTTTCCCCGGATCGCCCGACGCTCCAGCAGTCACCGCATCGGCGCGGGCCCGTGTGACTGCTTCGAAGGTCCCCTTCTCGTGTGCGGCATATCCCTGCACGGTGGAGACCAGATTGGGGACGAGGTCATGTCGGCGCTTGAGCTCGACATCGATCTCAGACCAGGCCTCCTGGGTACGATTACGCCTCTTGATGAGGCCGTTGAAGGCTGCCCACGTCCCAAGGACGAGCAGAACGATAACAACAAGGATGAAGATGAGTTCAAACATTTTGGAGTAAGACCTCCTCGCTCCAGTCGGAGCTTGATAGTGGATGAAATTCGGACCGGTTTCGCTTCTGCTTCTCCTGTCGCTGGGCACCTGTCCGAGCCGCTGCGACCAGTCTGGGGATCGAGGCGAACTGTCGGACCCGTGGGAGCCACTGGTCCGGGGACTTCGCCGGACCAGTGTCGATATGGTGCCCACTGCGGATGTTGCGCGAGTGCGCTCCTGCCTAAGCACATTTGCGCTCCTGTTACTGGTACATTCAGCGTCGTCATTGCGTCCAGATACGTAGTCCTGCGCACGTTCGCAAGACCGCGTTGGCCGAATCTCCTCTGACGGTTGCACTAGTGACTCGGAGCGGTCGCTTAGCACGGTTGCCACATGACAATCCGTGCAACTCCTGATATGGGCCAGCCAGCTCACCCGCTGAGTGTCCGAGCATCCCAACAGCTACTCGGTCACGCCGGCCCAGTGCCGCGTCAGAAGCGGCGGCGTGGGTTGTGCGGCGTCGGCCTACATTTGGGTGAGCGACTTCACCCCGGCAAGAGGCTCTTGTGAGGGGATCCCGATAGCTGATCCACTCGCTATGCGAGTGTGAGCTGTTGTCGGTGAAGCCAGGCCTCGACGAACTCGACCGGGGTGAGCCAGCCGTGCGCGCTGTGCGGCCTGTTGATGTTGTAGTCGATGCGCCAGTCCTCGAGGAGGACCTTGGCCTCGAGCAGCGAAGCGAACTGCTGTCCGTTCAAGTACTCGTCGCGCAGGCGGCCGTTGAACGATTCGATCCAGGCGTTCTGCCACGGGCTGCCCGGATCGATGAAAACGGTGTCGGTGCCGCTGAAGCGGCACCAGTCTGACACGGCGTAGGCGATGAACTCGGGGCCGTGGTCGAAGCGCACATAGGCCGGCGCACCGCGCTCGGCGGCCAGGCGTTCGAGGCAGGCCACGACCCCGTCGGCGTCGATTGAGCGCTCGACGTCGATGGCCAAGCATTCGCGGCTGTACTCGTCGATGACGTTCAAGAGTTTGAGCATCCGGTCATCGGCGGTCTGGTCGAACTGGAAGTCCAGAGCCCACACCACGTTGGGCCGGATCGGGCAGAAGGCGCCGACGGGCACCCCGATGCCCCGGAGCGGCTTCTTGCGCTTGCGATAGGGCACACGCAGGCCTTCGGCACGCCACAGGCGCTGGATCCGCTTGTCGTTGACCCGCCAGCCGGCGTCTCGGGCCGCCCTCGCTGCCCGCCTCCAGCCCCAACGCGGCCGGCGGCGGGAGAAGTCCCGCAGGAACGCCCGGAGGGCGAGCTCCTCGTCGGGGGGCACCGGCGGAGGAAGCCGCTGGGTGGAGCGGGCCTGGCCGGTCAGCGCACACGCCCTGCGTTCACTCACCCCGAACTGCTCTCGGAGGGCCACGACAGCCTTCCGTCGGCTGTCCGGGGTCAGAATTTTCCCTCGGAGAGGTACCTCAGCATGTCGATGTCGAGCGCCTGGTCGGCCACGATCCGCTTCAGGCGCTGGTTCTCCTTCTCCAACTCCTTGAGGCGCTTGGCATCCTCGGCCTTCATGCCGCCGTACTGGTTGCGCCAGCGGTGGAAGGTCTGCTCGGAGATCTCGAGGTGGCGTGCCACCTCTTCGACCGTCTTGCCCTGGGCCAAGAGCTTGTCGCCCTCGGCCAATTTCCGGATCACTTGCTCGGGCGTGTGCCGGCGGTTCTTCATCTGTGCTGTCCTCCTTGCCCCATCTTGAGGCATCGGACTCGCACAGCGGGTGGATCAGTTCACGGGGACCCGGTCAAAAGCGCCACGCGTTGAGCAGCTCGTCGCGAAGTCGTCCGTTGAACGACTCGATCCAGGCGTTCTGCCAGGGTGAGCCCGGGTCGATGAAGACCGCTCCGACGCCGTTGAAACGGCACCAGTCGGCCACGGCGTGCGCAATGAACTCGGGACCGTTGTCGAAGCGCACGAAGCCCGGCGTGCCGCGTTCGACGACGAGGCGATCGAGGGTGGCCACGACGCGATCGGCGTCGATGGAGCGCTCGACCACGATGGCGAGGCACTCGCGGGTGAACTCGTCGATGACGTTGAGCAGTTTGATCGTTCGGTTGTCCTCGGTCGTGTCGAACTGGAAATCGAGCGCCCACAGGGCGTTGGGGACGATGAGGCTCATGGAGCCCACGCGGGTCCCGATGCCGGGGAGGTGAATCGGCCCGGGAATTGTGCGGACTCCTTCCCTTGAGAGGATGGAGAAATGCCAAGGACCAACAGGTACTCCCCGGAGG
>Ga0302176_10001647_pt1 | contig 10217 bp, 7 predicted proteins | sample I_Palsa_E1_1_FD_198787 | JGI IMG/M metagenome (GOLD analysis project Ga0302176, IMG submission 198787) | Peat permafrost microbial communities from Stordalen Mire near Abisko, Sweden - I_Palsa_E1_1 | ecosystem: Environmental > Terrestrial > Soil > Palsa > Peat permafrost | place: Sweden: Abisko...
GGATCGCAAGGGCCTCGTCGTCCGCACGCGCAAAGGTTATTACTCCGTGGCTCCCTCTTCCGTCACACGACCCAGCAAATAGCGCGTACTTCCCAGTTGCCGGAAGAAGTCTAGTGCGATCATTCCGGCTGTCTTGAGTTCGGCGCAACAGAACGAAGGGAGTGAAGCGAGGAATCTCTCTTAACGGTTTTGCTTCTCCGGCGGCTACTTGAACGGCGCGTAATATCCCTTGCGCGCAAGAACCTTCATATCCGGCTTCGCAAGCTCCACCTTAATTTTGCGGAATGTCCCGTCGTGTTTCTCGTTCGTGGGATAGTAGCCAAGGACGTACTGCGAACGCAGTTCTTCTGAGATTTCGTCGAAAGCCTTCTCCAGCGTTTTCTCGTTGTGCACGTTGATCACGCGCCCGCCCGTATCATCCGCCATCTTCCGCGCCACGCCCCCACCAACTCCAGTCGTAGCAAAAGGGTCGGCGATCAGCAGGACGTGAATCACGGAGTCGGTCCTCTGCGCCGCTTCCACGGCATCCTGCAGCCTTAGCTTGCTGCCCGTGTCCTCGGCGTCGGTCAGCAGCACTACGGCCTTGCGGCCCGCTTCCGTGGCCAGTTCGTCATGGCACGCCAGATAAACCGCGTCGTAAAGATTGGTTCCCGCCGCGTTATTGCCTTGAGGAATTGTTCCCGGCGTAATCGGGCCTCCGCCTCCCACGGCGTTGACCGTGGTCCGCCGAATCGCACGTTCCAGCACGTTCGTGTCCTGCGTGAAATCCGCCAACAGGTCCACGTCGAAATCGAAGCTGATGACCATCGCTTCGTCCTTCTTGCGCATCACTTCCCGCAGAAAGCGCGAAGCCGCGTCCTGTTCCGCGCCGATCATCCGGTCCATGCTGCCGCTCGTATCAATCAATATGCCCAGCGTGATCGGCAGGTTCACTTCTTTCGAGAAGTAGGCAACTTTTTGCTCCTGCCCGTCCTCGAATATTTTGAAATCGTCCTGCGTCAGCCCCGTTACGATGGTGTGGTGGTTGTCCCGCACCGTGGCGAAGATGTTCACCAGGGTGGTCTGCACCTTCAGGGGCTGCTGCGATTGCGGCGTTGGCTCTTGCGTCTGTGGCGTACCGGATTTCAGGGGAGGAGTTTGAGGCTGTTGCTGCGATTGCGTCCATGTGCCGTGGGCCGGAGTGGCGGCTCCTACTCCGACGTAGGTTCCGAGAGCCAGTATCAAAATGCCTGCCGCAAGGCTGGTCAGCCGCATTGTATAATCTCCAATAGATCGATTGCCCTTGATACGATGCAGGGCGCGCGCCACCGGATGTTCGCCGGAGTCGCTGGGCTCGAAACGCCGGCCCCACACGGGCCGGCGTAGGTTGCCGATATTACATGACTACCAACCCCGAAAATACGCCGAGAGGCGCGGAGCGAGACACGCCCATGACGCGAATCATTCTGCTGCTTGGCATTGTAATCCTTCTCTGCGTTCCAGCGCATGCGCAGGAGCCCGCTCCTTCCGGAGCTCAAGAGCCTGGCACCTTGCCGCCGGTCCAGCCGGGCACGCTCGCCAGGCCCGAACTAAAACAAAATCCCGCCCCGCCGGCCAAAACGACTCCGCAGCAGGGAGACACGCGTACGCGTATTACCCGCAGAACCGAGCTCGTCATCGTGCCGGTCACCGTGAAAAACCGCAACGGACAATTGGTAGGCGATCTTCAGCGCGACGAGTTCCGCGTCTTTTCCGATGAGAAGGAACAACAAGTCGTCTTGTTCGATTCGCAGCCTTATCCGCTCTCGGCCGTAATCCTTATCGACAATGACCTCGCCGACAAGCAAGCCGAGCCGGTGCAGCGGAGCTTGACCGCCATTGCGGCCGCCTTCGGTCCCGCGGACGAAGTGGCTCTGGTCACCTATCAGGAATTTCCCAATACGGTCGCCGATTTTTCATCGAACAACGATATGGTTTTCACCCATCTGAAGCGCCTGGAGCTCAGTTCGCACTCTTCCACCATCATCAATGACCCCACCACCGCGGGTCCCATGATCAACGGCCAGACGCTCCCCAACGGCCAGGGCACCACCGGCGAAGGCGGCACCCAGGTGCGTGGCTTCGGAAAGCCGGCCATTCATAACTGCCTCGACGACGCCGTTTATGCCGCCGGTCAGATGCTCAAATCGCGCGGCCGCGATCGCCGAAAAATTATTTTCCTGATCTCCGACGGCAGCAACACGCACAACAACCAGCACACCTTCGGCGAGACGCTGCACTCCTTGCTCGCCGCCGACGTCTCGGTCTATTCCATTTCCCTCACGCACCAGACGCCCATTGGCCGCACCCTCGTGCAGCATGGCGAAGCGGAAATCGACAAGTACGCGCTGGCCACCGGAGGCGACACTTACTACGCCGCCAGGCAGAAAGACCTCGAGAAGCTCTACTCCGACGTCACCGAGCAGGCGCGCAACGAATACACGCTCACCTTTGCTCCGCAAGAAGCCGATCGCTCGCGTGAGTATCACACCATCGAAGTCCGCGTGCGGCGCCCGGACCTGGATGTGAGCGCGCGCCAAGGCTACTACCAGAGCGGACTCCACTAACTCGCGCGGGATTTTTTTCCGCCGCGCTGTGGCTTGCCGCTAGTTTGATTCGCACCGCGCAGCCCCGCACGAATCCTTCGCCACGAAATGTGCGCGCGAGTTTTTCTTCTTGACTTCGTCTGCCCGCGCCTTTACAAATTGACCAAGCGATCCAAGCGCGTTTGAAATTTTCGAGCGCCGCTGGTTCGCCGGGAGAAAGTTCCATTTAATGCGCGGAACCATCCCGGGCTTCGAGCCGGAAATAGAAGCCCGATCGGAATGAAACGGGGCGTCTGGAAATTGCAGACGTCCCGTTTTTATTTTTGCGGCGCCTCTTCCGACTAGCTTCGCAGCGCCGCGGTCATCGCCGCGGGCTGAATCGAAATCAACTGCTCGTACGCGGGGCATAGCGGCTTGTAATCGCAGTAAGTGCAATGGAAGGCCGGCTTGGCGGGAAAGTCCGCGGCGCGGATCTGGTCCGCGACTTCGGCGATCGTCTGCTTTGTTTTCGCCAGTGCCTTGGCGTCGCGCGTTGTGGCCACCGGTTCGTTGGTCGTGAGGTTGTAGAAAACCAGCCGCTCCGGCTTTAGCTCCAGCACCTCTTCGGCGGCCAGCGCATACACGCCCAGTTGCAGGCTCTCCTTGGCTTTCTTCTCATCCTTCGCTTTGCCGGTTTTGTAGTCCACGACCTCGACTTCTTTATCTCCCAGGCGATTCACCTGGTCCATGCGGCCCTTCACGATCACCTCGTGATCGAGGTGCAGTTCGAAAGCTTTTTCCTGGAACAACACTTCGGGCGGCGCAGCCACGTAGCTGCGATGAAAATTCTCGAGCTGCTCGCGTCCCGCCTTGCGGTATTCCGTTTCCTGATAATCGTCCGGAAAGCCGGAAGATTTCCATTCGCGATCGTAGATCGCGCCGACTTCATCGAAGGAAACTTTATTGCGTTTCCCCATCTCCGCGACGAATTCCCTGATGGTCGTGTGCATCACGTTCCCGAACGTAGTCATCGCGCGCGGGCCTCCCCGAATGCTCCACAGGTTCCGGAACAAATACTGCATGGGGCACTTCATGTAGCACTCGATGGCCGAGGCGCTCAGCTGCAGAGGCTCGGGGACCGCCGGATGGTAGGCCTTGGCCCACAACGCCACGCGCGAGTAGGTTCGTGCGTCTTCGCGAGCCGGAGTTCCGCTGAAAAAGGAAAGTTGCGCGGGCTCCGCCGTATCCGGCTCGGCCCCGGCGGCTTCTTCCGAAGGCGGCACGCGCACCTCCGGCGCGGACTGCGCCGTGTCTTCCTTCTGAATTTTTCCGTCCATCAGTAAATCGTCCAGAAAGGGCGACTGTTTCTTGCGCTGATTGACCACCGTCGAAAGAGTCAGCCGGTTCCGCGCGCGCGTCAGCGCCACGTAAAAGAGCCGCCGCTCTTCCTGAATCTGAAAGTCTCCGGTAGGCCTTTCTTCCTTCATCAGTTCGGTGGGGAATTCGAACTCCACCGGCCGCGGCTTCGAGGGAAAATCGTTTTTGTTCATTTGCATGATAAAAACATGCGCGAACTCGAGCCCCTTGGCCGCATGCACGGTCATCAGTTGCACCGCATCGTCGGCAACTTCCTCTTCGAGCTGGATATCGCCGCCGGCTTCCTTGAAATAATCCAGGTACTGCACGAAATCGCGCAGGCTCTTGCGTTCGCTCTTCTGCTCCCAGTCTCGCGCGAATTTCACGAAGCGCTCCAGGTAGCGCCGGTCGGCCTCGAACGGCAAGGGCGCCAGTTCGAGCGCCGCAATCAGTTGGTCCAGGACCGCCGTGGCCGATATTTTTCGAGCGATAAGCCGCATGCGCCCCAGCAGGCTCGTGAGTTCCGGCAGCCGCGAGGCTTCCAACCCAAACTGCAACTCGCCCTGCGCCGCATCCGTCTCCTCGCTCAGCGGCCGCCGGTTCTTTCCCGCGCGCTCCGCCAATCGCACCAGATCCCGCGGCTCGAGCCTCCAGTACGGCGCGGCCAGCACCCGCGCGCACGCCACGTTATCCGAGGGAACCGCCACCAGCCGCAGATAAGCCAGCAGGTCGCGTACCAGCGTGCTCGAAAGAATCGAGAAATTCCTGATCACGAACGGAATCTTCCTTAGCCGCAGCGCTTCGATCAAGCGCCGGGCATGCGCGTGCTTTCGGTACAGCACCGCAAAGTTCCGCCACGGGCTTCCGGGCCCGTGCAGCCGTTCGATCTCCGCCGCGATCCAGTGCGATTCCTCCTCCGGCGTGCCGAATTCCGCAATGCGAATTTTTTCGCCGTCGGCATTCTCGGTGGTCAGCGTTTTCGCCGGCAGCAAAGGCGATTTTTCGTTGTGCGCTATCAATACCCCGGCCACGCGCAGGATTCGCGACGTCGAGCGGTAGTTCTGGGTGAGTGGCGCAATAAATCGCCCAACGCCGTCTGTAAGGTTTTTGTCCGTCACGCCGCAGAACCGTTTCAGAAAGATGGTGAAGCTTCCGAAGGAAGCGCCGCGGAAACGGTAAATCGCCTGATCGTCATCGCCCACCGCCACAATATTCCGCCGGTCGCCTGCCAGCAGCCACAGCAGTTCGAGCTGAACGATGTTGGTATCCTGAAATTCGTCCACCAGAATGTAGCGATATTGTTCGCGCATGCGCTGGAGAAGCCCCGCATCCGCCCGCAAAAGCTGAACGGATTGCATCAATTGCACGCCGAAGGTCAGCAGGTTTCGTTCGCGCAGCAATCGCTCGCTCACGCGATACACGTTGGCGAGCTCTTCCTGCCGCGCCACTCCCTCCTCTTCGGATTTGCGCACGTCCGCGTCCAGCGATTTCTTTCGCGCTTCGTATTCCCGGCGAAGTTTCCCCGCGTACGCTTCGTAATCGGCCGGTGTCACCAGCTCGTCCTGGCAGCGCGAAAAAAATCCGATGAACGCGTTCAGGAATTCGCCCGGCTCCGCCAGCCGCCGGAAATGCTTCAGGCCCAGCTCGCCCATATGCTGTCGCAACAGAATCCAGTGATCGACGTCCTCCAGCACCTTCAGGTCCGGATTGTCCACCTGTAGAATTTTTTCCACGCAGAACCTGTGAAACGTGCTGAGCCAAATCCCTTCGGCGCGTTGCCCCATCGCTTTCATCACGCGATGCGTCATCTGTCCCGCGGCCTTGTCCGTGAAGGTGAGGCCCAGAATATTTTCCCCGGCAAGTTGCGCATCGGATTCGAGCAGGTAGCGGATGCGTTCGGTGATCACGCGCGTCTTGCCCGTGCCCGCGCCGGCCACCACCAGCAGCGGCCCACCCCCGTGTTCCACCGCGCGCCGTTGCTGCGCGTTCAAAGTGGACAAACTTTCGCGTGAAGTCTCGGTTTTCATCGTATGCATCTATGATAGCGGAATTTCGCGCGAATGGCTTACGCTTTTGTTTCGCCTCCGCGTTTCGGCGCTCCCTTGTGAGCCTTCGTGCCGCGTCCTATACTGCACGCGCGACACTCATGACCGCTAAAATTGTGCGCGAACCTCGTTGGCCGGCGCTGGTCGCCATGTTGGCGGCCGGCTGCATGTATTGGGCTTTGCCGGAACCGCTTTCCGTCGGCCCGAGCTGGTCGTTGTTGGCCATCATCCTCGTTCTCATGGTCCCGCTGGTGATTTCGAACAGCCGCGGCAACTTTCATGTCGCTCGGATTTTGACCTTCACCGCGAATGGCGCGATCACCATCGGCATGGTTGCTGCGCTGGCCTTTCTGATTCAAGGCATCCCACATCATCGCGACCCGGCCCAAACGCTGCTGCGTGCGGCAAGCGCGCTATGGGTCACCAACGTATTGGTGTTCGCGCTTTGGTATTGGAAGCTCGATGCCGGCGGCCCGCTGAATCGCGAGACCCGGCGCGGCCGCTTGGATAGCTCGTTCCTTTTCCCGCAGATGTTGAGCGAGGACCCCGCGAATCCGCCATGGTCGCCGAACTTCATGGATTATCTTTTTCTCGCGTTCAACACCAGCACGGCCTTCTCGCCCACCGATACCGCCGCGCTCTCGCGCTGGGCCAAGGCCGGGATGATGCTGCAGTCGCTGATCTCGCTGACGATCGTGGCGTTGCTAGCCGCCCGCGCCGTCAACGTACTTTGAGCGCCGGTCTGACGAATGGGAGCTTCTAAAAAAGTTATTCGGTTCGCCGAGAAGCCAACTTCCTGAGTGCCCACGGCACAGTGCAAACGGAGCAAAAAAGCAGAGCTGAAACCCTCGGGGATATGTAATTGGCGCTCAGCACAGCCAAAACTAGCGCGAACACAAACGTATACACGCAAAGAACTTGTTTTTGGTTGATTGGTTCCTCGGAGTACAGCCAGTATTTTGTCTTCCAGCTGAAGAAGTAACCTAAATAGTGACTAGTCCATACGGTTTTACCGGTCACGGATCGCGAACCCACTTTTCCTAACCTCATGCTCTCGAAGGGAAATACAGGAATCCAAAACAGGGTTAACCAACTCGTTGTAATAAACGAACCGTTGGAGTGAAAATCACATGTCCCGTAGATAGATGTCCCGAAACCGATGAACGACCTGGCGATGTATTTTTGATTCTCTGCCATCTGACCGGGCTTAATCGACGAGAGACGTTGCCCGTATTCGAAAATATCCTTTTCTGTCAATCCTCTTTTTTTTAGTTGGCCATCTAGAGTCTGGCGCGCCTCTTCTCTAAGTCCGGAGACTTCGCAAGCGAGACGAAGAATTTCGTCGTCGGACAGCCCTGAATAGGTTGTTTCGTAGTCTGCAGTAGACATGAGCTTGGAGACACCGGGAGGCTACTCCGGAGTTATACAAATCGTCAATATCCGGGGATCGATTGAGCCCACTAAGGCCTCTTAGTAGTCGGACTCCGCTCAGCTCGGAAACTGCCACGCCTTACGGCAGCCTCGTTTGACCGCGAATTCCTGCGCGCATATACTTAGCTTTCGAGCCGAATTTCTCGCCGAGGAGTGAAAACCATGGAATATCCCGTCATCCTGAGCGCGGTGCGCACACCAATCGGAAAATTCATGGGTGGGCTTGCGCCGCTTTCCGCGCCGGAGCTGGGCGCGAAAGTAATCGCCGAAGTGGTGCGCCGGGCGGACATCGAGCCAAAGGTTGTGGACGAAGCCATCATGGGCAATGTGGTGCAAGCCGGGCTGGGCCAGAATCCGGCGCGCCAGGCGGCGTTGCGTGGAGGCCTCGATCCTCGTGTGGCAGCGATGACCATCAACAAAGTTTGCGGCTCGGGATTGAAATCCGTAGCCCTCGCGGCTCAGGCCGTTCTGCTCGGTGAATCGGAAGTCGTCGTCGCGGGCGGAATGGAGTCCATGTCCAATTGCCCCTACCTGCTGAAAGGCGCGCGCTCGGGATTCCGCCTCGGCAATCAGGAAATTTTCGATTCCATGATCACCGACGGCCTGTGGGACGTGTACGAAAATTTTCACATGGGCGTCACCGGCGAGCTCGTCGCCGGAAAATACAATATTTCGCGTCAGGAGCAGGATCAGTTCGCGCTCGAAAGCCATCGCAAAGCCGTGCGAGCGATCAAGTCCTGCTTCTTCGGCGCGCAAATCGTGCCGGTAGAAATACCGCAGAAGAAGGGCGAGCCGGTCATCATCAAGACGGACGAATCGCCGCGCGAAGACACTTCGCTCGAAGCGCTCGCCAAGCTCAAGCCCGCATTCAAGAAGGACGGCACGGTGACGGCAGGGAACGCGCCCGGAACGAATGACGGCGCGGCCGCCGTGATCGTCACCAGCGAAAAAAATGCCGCGCGGCTCGGCAGGCAGCCCATGGCGCGCATCGTGGCGCAAGCGGTCAGCGGCGTCGAGCCCAAGTGGGTGATGATGGCGCCGGTGGACGCGGTCGAAAAGCTGCTGGCGAAAACCGGTTGGGATCGCGACAAGGACGTCGACCTCTACGAACTGAACGAAGCGTTCGCGGTTGCGGCCATCGCTGTGACGCGCGTCTTGAAGCTCAATCCCGAAAAGGTAAACGTCAATGGCGGCGCCGTCGCGCTCGGCCATCCCATCGGCGCGTCCGGCGCGCGCGTCCTGGTCACGCTGCTCTACGAATTGCAGCGTCGCAACCTGAAGCGCGGAATCGCCGCACTCTGCCTCGGCGGCGGCAACGCCGTAGCCCTCGCCGTCGAACGCTTCTAAAGAACCGACCTGCGGTGCCGAGGACGGAGTGAAAAACGCTGCGCTTGGATTTCGCGCCCACTCGGGTTGGGCCGCTGTGGTCGCTCTCACCGTGACGAAGGGCGAGCCCGTAATCCTGGCCCGCGAGCGGATTCACCTCGTCGAAATCTTCCGCTACGAATTTCGGCAGCCCTACCACACCGCGGAAAGAATGCCCCCCGATGAGGGTCGCGCCTTCATCTCGCGGTCGCAGGCCGAAGCCCGACGCCTTGCCCATCACGCGATTCACCAACTGCAGGAAAATCTGCAAGCGCAAGGCTACCAGCTCAGCCGCTGCGGTCTGGTGCTCGCTTCGGGCAGGCCGCTGCCCGCTCTGCCGCAGATTCTGGCATCGCACGCGCTGATTCACACCGCCGACGGCGAACTCTTCCGCGAAGCCCTACTCCATGCCAGCGCCCGCGCCGACTTGCGTGCCACGACCGCCAAGGAGCGCGAACTCCTGGACATCGCTTCGCGCGCGCTCGGCATAAAACCACACGTTCTAACGCGCCGTATCGCGGAGCTTGGGCGTCCGCTTGGCTCCCCGTGGACCCAGGACGAGAAATGCGCCTCGCTCATTGCCTGGCTGGCCTTGGTTTCCCGTGCGCGGGCTTCAGCTTCAACTCGCACGCAGAAGTCCGCTGACTGAAGCTTCCCTTGTCTCCTCCGCTTCCGCTATCATCAACGGCGCCATGTCAGCCAATTCGATCAAAACGGTAGGCGTGCTGGGCGCAGGAACGATGGGCAACGGGATCGCGCATGTTTTCGCGCGCGCAGGCTACACCGTGATTCTGCGCGACGTCGAGAAACGCTTCCTCGACCGCGGCCTCGACACCGTCACGAAAAATCTAGACCGCGAAGTGAAGAAGGGGAAAATCACGGAAGCGGACAAGCCCGCGATCCTCGCGCGCATTCAGCCGACCACCGACGTCGCCGCACTCTCCGCCGCCGATTTCGCGGTGGAAGCCGTGCCCGAGCAACTCGACCTAAAGCTACGTGTGCTGAAAGACGTTGACGCCGTGCTCAAGCCCGGCGTGATCCTCGCGAGCAACACATCCTCCATCTCTATTACCCAACTCGCCGCGCAGATCAGCCGCCCGGACCGCTTCATCGGCATGCACTTCATGAATCCCGTGCCAGTAATGGTGCTGGTGGAAGTAATTCGCGGCCTGGCCACCAGCGACGAAACCTTCGCCGCCACCATGGCGCTGTGCGAAAAGCTCGAGAAAAAACCCGTGGCCGTGAACGACGCGCCAGGCTTCGTCTCTAACCGCGTGCTGATGCCGCTCATCAACGAAGCCGCCTTCTGCGTAATGGAAGGTGTGGCCACACCCGAAGCCGTGGACGCCGTGATGAAAACGGGAATGAACCATCCCATGGGCCCGCTCGAACTCGCCGATTTCATCGGCCTCGACGTGTGCGTGGATATTCTCGAAGTTCTCTCGAAAGGTTTCGGCGACCCCAAATATCGCGCGTG
>Ga0302176_10001649_pt1 | contig 10213 bp, 4 predicted proteins | sample I_Palsa_E1_1_FD_198787 | JGI IMG/M metagenome (GOLD analysis project Ga0302176, IMG submission 198787) | Peat permafrost microbial communities from Stordalen Mire near Abisko, Sweden - I_Palsa_E1_1 | ecosystem: Environmental > Terrestrial > Soil > Palsa > Peat permafrost | place: Sweden: Abisko...
CCTGCGAGGGCGCGGCATCGAAGTCGAGTCGTACCCCGCGATGGATCTGCCGGCGGTGCGGGGCGATGCCAATCAAATCTTGCAAGTTTTCTTCAACTTGATCAGCAATGCGGTGGACGCTCTGGAAGAGGTGGGCGGCGGCAAGCTGATGATTCGCACCTGGCAAAACGCTTCGAAGATCATCGTGCAATTCTCGGACACGGGGCCGGGCATAAAATACCCGCAGCAGGTTTTTGATCCGTTTTTCACCACCAAGCCGGTAGGCAAAGGCACAGGGCTAGGGTTAAGTATTTGCTACGGAATCCTCCAGGAACATGGCGGCAAGATCGAGTGTTTCAACCGCCCGGAAGGCGGCGCGACTTTCGTAGTCGAGTTCCCCGCCGAGATGGAAGAAATTTACGGGGTTGAACCTCCAGAAGCCGTTGCGTCGAAATCGGATTAATAAGGTCAGAGAGTCGTCTTCCGCACGCCGGATTGAGAAAGCCGACGCCTCTGCGGGCGCAGCATGCTGCGCCCCTACGGGAATTGCGACGTTGTGATCCTTCTGCGCGGGTCTTCGGCATGGCGTGCCTTTAAGAGGTTAGATGGCATCCGTGCCGCGCCGCCATCCGCGGCGTGATATGTCCCCATGAGCCACTTGGTGACCTTTAGTACTACTAATGCTTTGAGGACAGGCTGGCGCGGCGGCTGGTAAGGGGGTTGCGCCGTTCGGTCATACTGTAGATTACCCGTAGGCGTCCCCTTCGAAGTCGGACGACTCAATGGAGGAGTGCGATGGATGTTCCCGTAGCCGTTCCGAGGACCGCAGCAGCGGTTCCGACCACCGCAGCGGCGGCTCCGGCGCCGCCGGTATCGACGCCGGTCATCATTGCCACGATGTTGCGCGCTGCGCCGAAGATCAGCGATCTAATTTTCTCTCCCGGCCGCGCGCCCCAGGTGGAAGTCAACGGCGAGCTCGTACAATTGAAGATTCCGGGCGTCGGCGTGTTGAAGCCGGACGACACGGCGCGAATCGCCGTCGATCTGATGGGCGGAAACAAACTAGCCTTGGATAAGCTGAAGGAAGAAGGTTCTTGCGACATTTCTTATAGCGTTCCGAAACTGTCACGCTTTCGGGTGAACATTTTCACGCAGCGAGGAACTTGCGGGATCGTGATGCGAGTGATTCCCACCGAGGTGCCGGATTTCAAATCGCTGAATCTGCCGGCTGAGCTGAATGAAGCAGCGGAGCTTCGTCCGGGAATTGTTTTGGTCACGGGGCCGACTGGAAGCGGAAAATCGTCCACGCTGGCTGCGTTCGTGGGTAAGATAAATCAAGACAGGGCGTGCCACATCATCACCATCGAAGATCCCATCGAATTTCTTCACCGGCACAACAAAGCGACGATTCACCAGCGCGAGTTGCATACGGATTGCCCCAGTTTTGCGCTGGCGTTGCGCGCGGCGTTACGGCAAGCGCCCAAGCTGATCCTGGTGGGTGAAATGCGCGACAAGCAAACCATCGAGGTGGCACTGGAAGCGGCCGAAACGGGGCACATGGTTTATTCCACCTTGCACACCATTGATGCGTCGAAGACGGTGGAAAGAATCATCGGCGTATTTCCGCTCGAGGAACAGAATGCGATTCGCGGGCGCCTGGCGAAATCATTCCGGTACATTATTTCGCAACGATTAATTCCCCGCCTGGACGGAACCGGACGCGCGGCTGCATTTGAAATCTTGAAAGCGACGGTACGAACGCGCGAATACGTACAGAAGGGCGAAGCCGAAGGGAAATCCTTGCTGGACGCCATGCGCGATGCCGAGAACGGCGAGATGCAATGTTTCGACGATGAAATTGAGAAGATGATTCGCGCGGGCGTTATCGATATGGAAGTGGGCCTCTCCTACTGCACGAATATTGGCAACCTGCGGCTTTGTCTGGCAGACTTCGTCGAGGCACAAGGGAATTCTCCAACTCGCGCTCGAACGCTGAAGGCAGACTCTCCCGCGCCGAAGTCTGTGGCTCCCTCTTACGCAGGGGCGTCCGGCCCGGCTCCTGCCGAGTCTTCTGAGAAAAGCCGCGCGATGGAAACTGAGATTGAAATTGAAAGATAAGATTCAGGCGCAGTTCCACTAAGCTAAATCACGACTCGATCCTAAACTGGTCTCACTATTCGCTTTTCAGGATAGAGCAGACGGGGAGTTTCCAGCGGCCGCGTCTGTTTCGACCTCGCATAGCGTACCGAGCCTTTTGCGAGTACATTTCGGCCGTCCGGAATTTCTGCGTGAAAATTCACAATTAACGCTTTTTGAGCTCTTGTGAGAGGATGATTCTGTCGAAATCCTGTCCAGGAGCATACGGAATGTTTCGCACTTTTCTGATCGTTGCCTCCGCAATCTTTTTCCTGCCGATCGCGGTAAATGCCCAGACCGTGGATGAAATCATCGCGAAGAACGTACAAGCGCACGGCGGCATGGAAAAAATGAAAGCGGTGCAGAGCGTTCGCATTACGGGAAAATTAAACGCAGGATCTTTTCGGGCAGGATTTATGCAAGAGAACAAGCGTCCGGACAAGGTTCGCGAAGAACAAATCATCCAAGGGTTAGCCGCGGTGCAAGCGTACGACGGCAAGACCGGCTGGCAGGTGAATCCTTTTGGAGGCCGGCGGGATGCGGAACTGCTTTCGCAAGATGATCTGAAAGGTCTGATCGTTGATGCTGACATCGATGGTCCTCTGGTGGACTACAAGGAAAAAGGCCACAAAGCTGAACTGGTGGGGCACGATTCAGTGGAAGGGACGGACTGCTACAAGATCAAGCTCTCGCTGAAAAACGGCGACGTTCGCTATTATTTTTTGGACACGGACTCTTTCCTAGAATTGAAAATCGAGACGCAGAGCAACATCCGCGGAACCATCCAGTATGCAGAAACGTATTTTGGAGACTATGAGGAAGTGAAGGGGCTGTACTACTCATTTGCGTTTGAAAGCGGCGCAAAAGGCGATACAAACCGCGTGAAGTTCGCTGTGGATAAAGTGGAGATTAATATGCCGCTGGAAGATTCGATTTTCTCGATGCCCACCGTCAAACCTGACGCCAAGCCGGCAGGAGGTGCACAGTGAGCCTTCGGATATCGGTGCTTCGCGAGAACAGCTTTCGGCAATATGCCACTGGGAACTATTTTGTTACGCGCAGATCTACCGTCACAATCCTCGGGGTATTCACTTTGTTCGCGGGATTGCTATTTCCTGCTCATCTCGCAGCGCAGGACGCGAAGTTTGATTCCGATTCGATTTCGGGGCTAGGCGCTCGAAACATCGGCTCGGCCGTTATGAGCGGCCGCGTGTCGGCGCTGACCGCGGTGAAAGAGGATGGCAGGCTGAGCGTGTACATCGGCGCGGCGAGCGGCGGAATTTGGAAATCCGTGAACGGCGGCACGACGTTCAAGCCCGTGTTTGACAAGCAGACGGCGCAATCGATTGGCGCGATCGCAATTGACCCGCAGGCGCCCAAGACGATTTGGGTCGGCACCGGAGAATCATGGGCGCGCAACAGCGTTTCGATCGGCGACGGCATTTATAAATCGACCGACGGCGGCGAGAACTGGACCAACGTGGGTTTGAAGAATTCTGAAAGGATTTCAAAGATCCTCATTGACCCAAAGGACAGCAACACGGTGTATGTCTGCGTGCCGGGCAGACTGTGGAGCGACAGCGAAGACCGCGGAGTTTACAAGACAACCGACGGCGGACAGTCTTGGGCAAAAATCTTGAAGGGCGCGAACCTCTCGACGGGCTGTTCGATGATGTCCATGAGCCCGCGCGATTCCAAAACGATCTTCGCGGGCATGTGGGATTTTCGGCGCAAGGGATGGACGTTCCGCTCCGGAGGCGAGAATTCCACTGCGGCGAGCGGCAGCGGTCTGTTTCAGACAACAGACGGCGGCACGACATGGACCGATCTCGACGAAAAAAGCGCCAAGGGACTTCCGCCGAAACCCTGGGGGCGCACCGCTGTTACCGTCGCACCCTCGAAGCCCGACGTCGTATACGCCTTGATCGAATCCAATCGCAGCGCGCTATTCCGCTCTGATGACGGGGGAAAGACCTGGCAGGAGCGCGACCGCAGCCAATTAATGGTATGGCGTCCTTTTTATTTCGCCAACTTGATCGTCGATCCCAAAAACGAGAACAAAATATATAAGCCGGACCTTGGCCTGATCATGAGTGACGACGGGGGAAAGAGCTTCAGCAACATTTCGGGCGGCGCACACGGAGATTTCCACGACATTTGGGTCGATCCCGATAATACCCAACATGTGATCGCGGGAGATGACGGAGGCGTTTGGTATTCCTACGACAGCGGAAATACATGGTGGAAAGCGTACAACCTTCCGATTTCGCAGTTCTATCACGTGAGCGTTGATGCGGACGATCCATATCACGTCTTCGGCGGCCTGCAGGACAACAGCGTGTGGCAGGGAGATTCGGCTTATCCGGGAGGAATCTCGAACAGCCGCTGGGAAAACCTTTTGGGCGGCGACGGGTTTTGGGTGTTCCCTGACCCGGCCGATGCAAAATACGTTTACGCCGAGTCGCAGGGCGGAGAAATAGCGCGCGTGAATCGCGCCACTCTGGAAAGCCGCTCTATCAAGCCACAACCGAACTACGGTGAAGGCAAACTTCGCTTCAACTGGAATACTCCGATCCACATGAGCCCGAATGAAAAAGGCACGATCTACATCGGAGCGCAATTCCTGTTCCGCTCACGCGACCACGGGCAAACCTGGGACCGCATTTCTCCGGACTTGACGACAAATGATCCGGAGAAACAGAAGCAAGAGGAATCGGGTGGCGTGACTGTCGATAACTCGAGCGCGGAAACTCACGCGACAATCTATTCCATCAGCGAATCGCCGCGCGATGGACAAACTATTTGGGTCGGCACGGACGACGGAAACTTGCAGTTGACGCGCGATGGCGGCAAGAGCTGGACGAACGTGGTTGCAAACATTGCCGATCTGCCGAAAGCTTCGTGGGTTTCCTGGGTTGAGGCGAGCCGGTTCGATCCTGCGACGGCGTATGCCGCGTTCGACCGGCACACATTCGGCGACATGGATCCCCATGTTTACAAAACCACGGACTACGGAAAAACGTGGACGGCGGTGGTGGCTAAGGACAGCGGCGTGCGCGGATATGCGCACGTGATCAAAGAAGACACGGTCTCTCCAAACCTTTTGTTCGTGGGCACCGAATTCGGCCTTTGGATCTCACTCGACGGCGGGAAACAGTGGGCGCAGTACAAGGGCCACGATTTTCCGGACGTCGCGGTGCGAGATATCGTGGTGCAATCGCGTGAATCAGATTTGGTCCTCGCCACTCACGGCCGCGGCATTTGGATCGTGGACGACATCACTCCCCTGCGAAAACTTACGCCCGACGTATTGGCCCAAGATGCGGTTTTTGTTCCGGGAAAGCAAGTGCAGCAGCGGCTGGAAACGAACGGCGGATGGGCGGAAGGAAACGCAACCTTCTTCGGACCCGATCCGGTTGACGCCGCTTTGATCACGTATTACCAGAAGAAGCGGCATATTTTTGGAAAAATGACGATCGAAATTTTCGACGATCAGAACAAGCTAATCGATACCGTCCCGGCGAATAGCCGACGCGGTCTGAGCCGCGTTGAGTGGCCGATGCGCGTGAAAGCTCCTCGCGTGCCGCCCGCAGTAACAGCTGCATTCGAGGCCAGCCAGGGACCTAGAATTGTGCCGGGTAACTACACGGTGAAGATGACGCGCGGCAAGGAAACGTATACGACGCCGCTTGTCGTAACTTTGGATGCGCGCGCGAAGTACACGCTGGAAGATCGCAAGCTGAATTTCGACGCAACCATGCGCGTATACAAACTGCTGGGTGATATGACCTTCGATGTGGATCGCATCAACGCCGTACGCGAAGGTCTCTCCGAACGTGCTGCGAAGCTTGGCGCAAATGACCCTCTGCGCAAGCGGCTGCAGGATCTCGCGGCTAGAGCGGACGAAATTCGCAAGAAAATTGTGGCTACCAAGGAGGGTGGCGCGATTACCGGCGAAGAACGCATACGCGAAAAGACAACGGCGCTCTATGGAACTTTCATTGGTTACGAGGGCCGTCCAGCCGACTATCAGGTAGCGCGCATCGATTCGCTGAAACACGAACTCGATGATGTGGTGAAAGAGTTCGATGCGTTCGTCGCAAAGGACGTGAAGGACGCGAACGCGGCTCTAGGGAAGAAGAAACTGGAAATCATCCAGCCGCTCACCCGCGAAGAATGGGAGAAAGCCAACAGCGAAGCTGAATCCAGCGGCGCGCAGCCCGGGGCGACTCAGTGGCACGAGCGCGATTAGGCGTTCAAGGTTAAAGGAAATTTGGTGGACGTGGGGGGGCTCGAACCCCCGGCCTCATCGTTGCGAACGATGCGCTCTCCCAACTGAGCTACACGCCCATTTCTTGATCACTGCAACTACCTGGCCTGCCCGATCCGCTCGGGCCGTTCTCCCAACTGAGCTACACGCCGACCGCGCGTTTTATTCTAACAAACCAGTGAAGAGGCACCAAACGTGTTCCGGGGAGGGCGTGCGCTATGTCGCCGGAATATCGTCTTTGCCAGAGGCTTCAGCATTGGCGGCTGAACGAGACGGCAGCCAATAACTGGCGAGCACGGGGATCACAAACAAGATCGCAAGCGGCGAAGTGATCATGCCGCCTACGACGACGCGAGCGAGTGGCTGCTGCGCTTGCACGCCGATCCCTGAAGAAAGCGCGGCCGGCAACAATCCCAAGCCGGCGGCGGCACATGCCATTACAACAGGGCGCATCTCCGCAAGGCCGCCTGCTTCGATAGCCGAGAGCTTTGACAGTGCACCTATTTCTTTACGGCGAATTCCGGAAATAAAAACGACGCCACCCAGCGTACATACTCCGATCACGGAGGCGAAACCGACGGCCGCGGAAATGCTGAAGGGCGTGCGCGTGACGAACAGCGAGAGCACGCCGCCCGTGAGTCCGAAAGGCAACATGGCCAGCACCAGCAGCGCGTGGCGCAAAGAATTGAAAGCGGTGAACAGCAAGCCGAAAATCACGAGCAAACTGAGCGGAAGGACGACCGCGAGGCGACGTTGCTCTTTCTGCAGGCTGTCATACTCACCGGCCCATTCGATGTGGTAGCCCTCGGCAAGATGAACTTGTCTGTTGAGGCGGGCTTGGACTTCCTGAATCGTTCCTGCGAGATCGCGGCCACGCACGCTGAATTTCACGGGTATGTAACGTTGGCCATTTTCGCGGTAAATCATGAACGCGCCTTCGTGGAGGGAAACGTCGGCCACTTGTCCCAGGGGAACGCGATTGCCCTCGGGCGTGGGAAGGAGGATGTTGCGAATCTCTTCCGGTGTGCGGCGGTATTCGGGTTTATAGCGGACGACGAAGTCGAAGCGGCGGTCGCCTTGAAGTATCTGCGTTGGCGCAAGCCCGCCGACGGCAGCCTGCACGGCGGTGTTCACGTCGGCGGCCATCAAACCGTAACGCGCGCTGGCGCCGCGATCGATCGAAACGATCAGTTCGGGCTGCCCGGTTTCCTGGAAAACCCCTAGATCGGCGACGCCCGGAACCTTGGCCATGATATCCCGAATCTCCGCAGCCCTGGCAACCAGAACATCAATATCGTCGCCGAAAAGTTTCAAGGAGTTTTCGCCCTTCACTCCCGACATGGCCTCTTCGACGTTGTCCTGAATATTCTGCGAGAAATTAAAATCAATGCCCGGGAATTTTTCGAGCTGCGCGTCCATGCGGTGAATCAGCTCATCCTTGGTCAAACCACCCGGCCAAGCGGAGGGATTCTTCAGCGACACCATGAACTCGACGTTGTTGAAAGTGGTGACGTCGGTGCCGTCTCCGGGGCGGCCCAACTGAGAGACGACCTGCGTGACTACAGGAAACCCGAGCAGAATTTCGCGAATGTCGTGCGACATTTTCGCGGCGGATTCGTAGGAAACATCCTGCGGAAGTGTGGCGCGGACCCACAAGTTCCCTTCCTCGAGTTTGGGCATAAATTCGCCGCCGAGGAACGACCCGAGCACCAGGGTTGCGGCAAGCGCGGCGACAGCGATAGCAAGAGTCGTCTTACGGTGCGTCAGGGTCCACTGAAGGGACGCGGCGTAGCGCTCGTTAAGCCATGATACGAGACGCGTGTGGTGGGCGCGAACTTTCGCCGGTTTTCTCCAGGAAGCGAGCACAGGCGCCAGCAGGATAGCGAACAGGGTGGCTCCCACCAGCGCGAAGCCGTAGGTTTCGGACATCGGCGCAAAAATCTTGCCCGGCACGCCCTGCATGGTGAAAAGTGGAATCAGCGCCACGATGATCACGAGAACAGAGAAAAGAACGGGCCGCACAGCTTCGGCCGTGGCGTCGGCGATTAGATCAAAGGTGGAATCCGCTCCGTCGGACGCCTGAAAACGGCGATAGATATTTTCGAGCACGATCACCGACGCGTCCACGAGAATACCGAAATCGATAGCGCCAATGGAAATGAGATTGGCTGATCCTCCCGTGAGGACCATTACGGCGAAAGCGAAAAGAAGCGAGCAAGGAATGGTGAGCGCGGCGATTAAAGAAATCGGAATATCGCCCAAGAAAATAATGAGAACGAGTGTGACCAGGGTCAATCCCATGATCACAATGTGACGCACGGTTGAGGTGGTCACGTGAATCAGATCGGTGCGGTCGTAAAGAGTGACCAGCTTCATTCCGCGCGGGAGACGCCCGTCGTTCAGGCTCTTCACCTTCTGTTCAAGCTGGCGCAGGGCAGGCAGGGACTTTTCACCTCGCTGCAACAGAACGATCCCTTCGATGGCGTCGTCGTCGTGGTTTACGCCGACCTGTCCAAGGCGCGGTTGAGAACCTTCATGGACTTCCGCGACATCGCGGAGGTACACGGGCACGCCATTACGCTCGATGATCAGAACGTTTTGCATTTCAGGAATGGAGCGGAGAAGGCCGAGGCCGCGAATGTTGACGCTCTGATCTCCCATAGTCAGATAATTGCCGCCGACGTTGGCATTGCTCGAGGTGATTGCGGCCAATACTTGCGGCAAGGAGACGTTGTATTGCAGCAGCTTTTGCGGATCAACTTCGGCTATGTATTCGCGGGTGCTGCCGCCGAAAGACGTGACGTCGATAATTCCCGAAACTTGCTTTATCTCGCGCTCTACGAACCAATCTTCCGTAGCCTTCAACTCGTTGAGCGTGTATCCAGGGCCGACGAGGCGATAACGATAAATTTCTCCTACCGGCGACCAGGGCGAAAGTTGAGGGGATATGTTCGCCGGCAAAGTGACGAGTTGCAGGCGGTTCAAGGCTTCCTGGCGGTCCCACAAATAATTGCTGTCATAGTCGAAGTAGAGTTTCACGTCGCTCAATCCAAAGATGGTAATCGAGCGGACATACTGAAGATGCGGGATTCCGAAGAGAACCGTCTCGACCGGAACGGTGACCTGGCGCTCCATTTCTTCCGCCGACCACGAAGGATTTTGCGTGATTACTTCCACGAGCGGCGGCGAGGGGTCCGGATAAGCTTCGATGTCGAGCTGGAGAAAAATTGCGATTCCGCCTGCAATCCACGCAAGCAGCAACACAACCATCAGCGGGCGATAACGCAACAAGGAGAGTATGAAGTTGCGCATTGTGGTTAGTTCTGAGCGGCTGCGCGCAGAAGGAGAGCTCCCTCTGAAACAATCGAATCACCGGGATTTACACCGGAGAGAATCTCAATCGAACCGTCCACCGCGCGGCCCAACTTGACGGTCCGCCGTTCGAAGCGGCCATTGCCTTTCGATACGAACACATGCGCTTCGTTCCCTTCCCTGATCACCGCTGACGTCGGAACGAGTATGCCCGTCGAAGAGGAACGCAATACGCGGATTGAGCCGAACATTGCGGGCTTCATGCGGTGGTCAGGGTTTTCCAGGACTACGCGCAAGTGTAGTGTGCGCGTGGCGGGATCGACGACATCGTAAAGCACTCCAACACGGCCCTCCCAGTGCTGGTTCGGATAGGCGTCGAGCGTGACTTGTGCTTCCGCACCCATCTTGAGAGCGGCGAAATCTCTTTCGTAAATGTCACCCAGAGCCCAGACGGTGGAGATATCAGCGATGGTGCAAAGCGGCTGAGGCGCATCCAGAGATTTGGAATACTCGCCG
>Ga0302176_10001656_pt1 | contig 10177 bp, 9 predicted proteins | sample I_Palsa_E1_1_FD_198787 | JGI IMG/M metagenome (GOLD analysis project Ga0302176, IMG submission 198787) | Peat permafrost microbial communities from Stordalen Mire near Abisko, Sweden - I_Palsa_E1_1 | ecosystem: Environmental > Terrestrial > Soil > Palsa > Peat permafrost | place: Sweden: Abisko...
GCGATTCCACCGCCTGTATCCGTAACCGAAACTAAAACACTGTTGGCGCGCATCCCTGCGTCGCGACGGCGATCGGTGGAAGGGGAGGCCTCCGAAACGCGGCGCTCCCAGAAATGCGGCTCCGCGATCAACGTGACGCAGCCTCCCGGCGGCGTATGCTTCAAAGCATTGTCGAGCAAATTGGCGACACACTGTTGCACCTTTTGGTAATCGAACTTGAAAGAAGGCAACTCCGGATGAACTTTTACGTCCAGATGTATCTTGGCGCGCTGAAAGGCGTCTTGCCAGCGGCACGTTAGATCGTTGATGCAATCGCGGAGGTCGTTTGCACGCAGCTGCAACATCAGTTTTCCACTTTCCAGCGCAGAATAATTCAGGAACATGGAAACAAGCCTGACCAAGCGATCGCAGCTCTCTTTCGATTCCTGCAGCATTTCGCGCTGGCGCTCGGTGAGTTTGCCAAGCGATCCCGAAAGCAGAAGATCGTAATAGCCTTTCATAACAGCCAGAGGGGTTTTCAACTCGTGCGCGGCTGACGCCAGAAAAACCGTTTTCTGCCGATTCACTTCCTGAAGGCGCAGGTAAGCGGCCAGCAGATTTCGGTAGGTGATCTCGCGCTCCTGCATTAATTCTTGAACCGTTTGCCGCATCTCCGCTTCGTTTGCCAGCGCTTGCGAAGGAATGGGTTCCACGTACGCGACTAGCCAATCAGGCTCCGGTAACCAACGAACCCGCGCGCGGCTTTGGCCGGTGGCGGATTCAATCTGGACATTTACTTCCTGTTCACCGGCCTCGAGTTGGTCGACCACGCTTTTGCGGTCGGCGTGCAGAATGTCGGTGAAGAGATTCAGTTCCAGTTTCGAGGTCGCTTTTTCGGAGTTCAGCCGATCTTGTGCATGGAGGTTCGTGAACAGAATTCGCCCAGAGCGGTCTGCGACTACCAAGGGGCGGTCGAAGGCATCCAATAGGCTAGCAACCAGATGAAAAACCTGCTGTCCGGTGGCCTGCTGGTCGGTTGTAACGCTGTTCGTCAATGCCCCTCCCGGGGACGCAGCACAAAGACACCACTCTTGAGCTTTGGCCGCGACCGAAGGGGACTACGCTCAAGAAGATTCATGCTCGCAAAGGGCGAAAAGGGAGTCAATGGTAAATGCGTTCTAGTTTGCACAAAGTTGGAAAAGGAATGGAGTGTTTTGGCCCAAGTGATTGCCTTTCGGAAGAAAACTGCGGTTCCAGAGTTTTCGTAACCGCATGATTCAATGCATCTTACAGAAAACAATGTCTCAAGAAGAGACTTGCATTCGAATTGCGTACTAGTAGGAGTACTAAAACTGGGGTACTAATGAGCTCGACGGAAAATGTTCTTCATCACAAGCTAAGTATGTCGCCCCTCTATGAAGAGCGGAGGCGATTCCAGCGGATACATCTGCAAGTGCCGATGTTCATTCGAGGCAAGGATGCACGTTCCGAACAGTTCCTCGAGCTTGCCAAGACATTGGATGTCAGTGGTTTAGGCGCTTTTCTTACCTCTCCGCGTTCCTTATCTGTGGACGAGATTGTCACTCTTACGATCCCTGCCCCTTCTATTACTTCGACCGGTTTGATTCCGGCTGGCATGCCGCCAATTCAAGCGCGAGTTAAAAGGCTACAACAGGCCGGGGATGTTTACCTTATAGGTGTCGAGTTTCTGAAGCCGATTGGCTAAACTTTTTCCACATGTCTTTTTCCACAGAGCACTACGTTTTCCTCATGCCCCCGGCTTCGAGACGTATCCTGCCACAATGTGGAATCTCTTTTACACACCTTCCGAGGTGACGACCGCAGTTCGCCATTGACTTGGGTTAGAAACCGTGTAATTTTCATTCTTGCAGCAACTTAGGCATCACTGCTTCTTAGATATTCTTGTCAGGGATTGGGCTGTCTCTTGCTGTAGTTCTCCTGCCGCCGCAGTGGCCCCTAGTCAGGGAAGAGCATAGCCATTTTCCGGAACCCACTGATGCCCCAGCCCGGCGAATCATTGCATTCACAGCCTTCGGCCGAAGACTCGTACTTGGAAGTTCTCGCGGAAACCCTCGAAGGCCTCGAGGATGCGGTTCGGGGTCAATTCCTGCGCCAATTTTTCCGCACAATTGCACAGATAGATCTCACCGAAAAGCAAAGCAATGAATATTGGGATCGGATATTACTGCGCCGCCGCGAGCTAGCCGAAAGTTTCGGGAAAAAAGTCTCGTTAAAAACGGCGATGGTGGATGTACTGGCTTCCACGAGTTTTCTGCGCGTCCCCATCCTGATGGAGTACGAAGACTTCAAGAAGCTGCAAATCAATGCTGCAACCGACCCGCTTACCGGCCTCTACAACCGTCGCCTCTTCGATGAATACTGCGACAAGGAACTGAATCGCGCGAAACGCTACGGGCATCAGCTGGCTGTGGTGATCCTTGATGTGCATAAGCTGAAGGAAGTGAACGACCACCACGGCCACTTACAAGGCGACCAGATATTGCAGCTCGCCGCGGCTACATTGAGGAAAACCTTGCGCGCGTCCGACTTCGCGTTTCGCATCGGCGGAGACGAATTTGCATTGCTCTTGCCGCAGACAGATTCAGAACAAGCGACGACGCTTTGCCGTCGCGTTCGCGCACAGTACGAGGGTGACGTCTCTTCTTTGAAATTGCATCCAGGCGTAACGCTGGACTTTGGAATCGCCGTCCAACCGGTGGATGGGGAACAGAAAAGCGCTTTGCTAGGCATCGCCGATGACCGCCTCTACGAACTGAAAAATGGAGGGCGTAGTACGTCGCGTGTGATTCCGCTTATCTCTCAGATGCCGCGAGGAGACTCAGGAAGCGATACGGCAACGCAGCACGACCCGGCTTCGCGTTCCTCCAAGGAAGCTCCCACACGCCTGCGGACAGAAGAATCTTCACCCACGCACGAAGGCTCTTCTATTCCTGAACCCGGGCGCGCTCCCCTGAGCGACAATGCGCCTCAGCATCAGGGGCGAACGACGCAGACCAAGCCGCCTCAATCGCAAAGTCAAATAGGTCCGCAACCGGCTGGAGCGAGCCCTGCTACGCCTTCTTCATCCCAAACCGAAAAGCGCAAATGGGAACGAGTGTCACTGGCGGGAACGAAAGCTTACGCATTGCTGACTGAATCTGACAAGAAGACGGCAACATTGGTGGATTTAAGCTACGGTGGCGTCGCGCTACTACTCGAAAAGGGAGTAGAGCTTCCGAACCAGTTCAGCGCGATTCTGCACGTCCCGATCTTGCCGCCGGTGCGCGTGATTTTGCGCAAATCCTACACGCAACGGCTCGGTTCCGATCGCGAGCGCGTCGGTTGCTCGTTCGTTTCTTAGCTTCTCAGCCAAAAACTCACCATCCAATAGAATCGGTCGAAGGTTGGCAAATGTGCAGGAATGCCATATAATTGACGTTCCCGCTGACCTAGCGACGCGACCGTGTGCCTGAGCTTCATGGGTCCCGCAGACCGGCCGGCAGGGAGGAGCGTCCCATGAAAGAAGGAATTCATCCCGATTATCACGCCGTGAAGGTGCATTGCGCCTGCGGCAACACGTTCGATACGCGCTCGACGATCAAGGGCAATTCGATCCGCGTTGAAATCTGCTCGAACTGCCACCCGTTTTTCACCGGTAAGCAGAAGTTGATCGATACGGCTGGCCGCGTGGAACGGTTCCAGAAGAAGTATGCGGACAAAGCAGCCTCACTGAAAAAGTAACCGAGCGTTTTGTAATTCACAACGAAAGTTTAAAAGCCTCCGGGCTAAGTCCCGGGGGCTTTTTTTATTTTCCGTCGAACTGAATCGCCTCCCGCGCAGTGTACAATGCTAGAAAGTGGCCACGCAATTTTATCCATCGTCCGACGCATCTGCCGGAGCGCAGGTGGAAACCGCTGCGCCTCGTGTAACACTGCGAAATTATTTCGCTCATCCGTTTGACTCCGCGATCGCGGCGGCGCGCACGTGCTACTCGCCACGCCTCATCGGCGCGGAGGAAATCACAGACAAGCAGCGAGTGACGATCGGGTCGGCCACCTATTACGGCGGGCATCACACCGTATTTCAACACGCTCATTTCGAATTCGGGCTGGAAAATATCAGCCGGCAATTCGTCTGGTCATTTCTTCACGCGCATCCGTTTTATAACTCCGAACAGCAAAGCCAGCGCTATGTGCGGCTGGATCGCGCGCAAGCCTACGTGCCCGCGGACAGCCTGCATTTCGGTGCAGCCGAGCGGGCAATCTACGAAAAAGCTGTCACCCGTGCATGGAATCACTACCGTGAACTTACACGCGTGCTACAACCAACCGCTCGCGACATTCTCTCGGACATATGGCACGTCAGCGAAATGTCACATCCGAAGCGCGTGCAAAAAGTGGAACGTCAGTCGGAAAAACGCGCGATCGAAGTCGCGCGCTACGTTTTGCCGGTGGCCGCGTTCACAACGATGGTGCACACGCTGTCCGGCATCGTCCTGCACCGGCTCTGGCGCATGCACGCGGCGAGTGACACGCCTTCGGAAGCGCGCCTTGTGATTGGGGAGATGGTAGCGCGCGTCCGTGAGGTTGATCCGCAATTTTTCGATCGCTTTGATAACGCGCCGATGGACGAACCACCGGAATGGCAGGCGCCAGTACACGATGGCGAGGCATTCGCTCGCGAATTTGACGCAAAGCTGGCTGGCCTTACGTCGCGCCTTGTTGATTATCCGCCGCGCGCCATTCCCGCGATGGCCGATGCTTACCGCGCAGTGATGGGACTCACGGTTGCGGAGTGCCCGGATACGGGAGCGCTAGACCGCATGCTGAATCCCGCGCGCAATCCATACCGCCGCGAGACTCTGGATATCGGCGTACACGCGCCGATGATGCGCGCACTGCAACACGCCAGCTTCACCTTCGCAAAAAAAATAAGCCATACCGCCGACAGCCAGGACCAGCGGCACCGAATGGTTCCCGGCTCGCGTCCGCTGCTTACTTTGGCCGACACACGTTCTCCCGATTACATCGCGCCCATGTTGATTCGCGATAACCCGCGTGCGATGGAAATTTACGAGCGCGCCATGGAAGAAGCTTGGACGGCAAAGAACGAATTGCTCGACCGCGGCGTGTCGCCCGAATTCGCGCTGTACTTGCTACCTAACGCGAAAGCGATACGGTTGGTGGAGACAGGATCGTTGCTGCATTTGCTGCATAAATGGACCATGCGAACCTGTTTCAACGCGCAGGAAGAAATCTATCAGGCGTCGATTGAGGAAGTAGAACAAGTGCGCGGAGTTTTGCCGGAATTGGCACGTTACATCGGACCGCCCTGCCATCTTCGCGCGGGTATTTCGACACCCATCTGCACCGAAGGTTCCCATTTCTGCGGCGTGAAGGTCTGGCTCGATTTCCCCAATATCCAGCGCCGCATATGACCCGCAGCGGCAGCCTAGCGTATTACCTCACTGCATGGATTTGCGGATGCTTCTTTATGAGCCTCGCTGTCTGGACCAGAGACTTGTTCGGAGCTAACGCAGACAACGCGTTTTCCACGCACTCGGTATTCGGGCTCATCTTCATTTATTTTTACGCTCTTGTTTTCGGCGCGGTCTCTGCGTTCGCCGGGGGATTCGTTTTGCGGCGCGTGATGGCGGCGCTCAAATGCAAAACGCCGAGTCACTGGGCAATCGCGGGGGCGATTTTAGCGCCAGCGGTTGTCGCGATCCTCGGACAGTTGGGACGTCACATCGGCATCGAAGAAGGAAGCGGCATAAGCTTCCTCAGGATCGTCACATACGGCCCGAGGATTGTGGTGGAAACAGGATGGTGGCTTGCAATTCCAGCCGGGGCAGTGACCGCATTCTTACTATGCCGGGTTCAGCGCGCATTCGCAGGTCAACAGGCGCCACAACCTTCCTAGGATCGGATGGCTGCGAATTGAAAAGGGGATGGTCTTAGCGCTTGATGATGCGGGTCATGTTGGGCGATATAAGCTCGTAGCGGATGCCGCGCCAGCGGATACGTTTGGAAAGTAGTGAAGAAATAAAATTCCAGGAAAAAAGAAATGGGACCACGGGCTCAAGGATGAGGAACACCCAGCTCGTTTCCTGCAGCTTGCCTTTCCACTCTGGAATCGCCTCATTGATCGCGACGATGCGCAATACGCCCTTCATTGCGGCAAGCAAGGGAACTGCCAAGGCCACGAGCACCAACTGGCTCCACGGATCGCCGTCGATCATCAGATAAACAATCGTAAAAATGGCATAAAGCATGGTGACCACATAAGCCAAATGCATGAGTCCACCCAGCAGCCATCTGCGGTGCGAATATACTCGCGTGATCAGCATTTGCCGATTCGTGAACTCGAACAGTTCCTCCCAATTCCATGGATGCAGAGTAGCGGCAAAACATTCAGGACAAAAGATGACCGGCTTGCCCACCTGGTCGAGCGCCGAAGTCAGCGCGAAATCATCGCTGACCGCGCCTTTCCACGCTTCGAGCACATTTGCATCTTCGAAAGTCTTGCGCCGAATCGCTGTGCCACCACCCCAGCAAAAATTCTCTTTGGTTGTCCCCAGTAGTGTGGCCACCGATGCATTCCAGGCCGAAGCCAGCGCGCTGGCGAACAAATCCCCTCCGGATGCGCCCGGAAATATCCAGCGATACGCGGTGGTGGCGCCGATGCGGGCATCCTGCAGAGGAGCGATCAGTTTCGTGAGCCAGCTGCGCGGGAGGCGCACATCTGAGTCAGTGAAGACAATGACTTCAAATTTTTCAGGCAGCGCCTCAACCGTGCGGCTCAGGTTGAACACCTTCTCCCCGCAATCTTCCGGTGGGCCGGCGATCAGAATGTGGACGGAGTGCTGGCTCGCAGCCTTCACGCGTTCAATGATTTTCAGAGCGGGATCAAGGCTGGTTGCAAGCGTCAGATAAATCTCATAATTCGGATAATCGAAACGCGTGAGCGCCATAAGATTTTCTTCCAAGCCGCGCTCGTTTCCCTTGCAGGGGCAAATCAACGCTGCGAGCGGCGTGTAGAACCCGGCGTGAGAACCAAGTCTCTGCCGCACCATACGCATCCAAACGAAACCGTTCCAAAGGGAGTACACCCCCAAAGCGATCTGCAGAATCACAAGGACGTAGAAGACTTCTTGCACGGGCGCGAGAATACCAAAGTTGGGGAGCCGGTTGCACAGCATCGCAGATTGACTTGCCAAGCCTGCAACTGTAGACTCGCGCGAATTCTGTGGTAGGTCCCCAGATCACATTCCACGTGGAGCATTGTCATGTCCCAACCAGCACTTCAACCGGTGAACGAGGCCAAGCTGCACGAGTTCGTTATGAACGCCGTCGGCGAAATGGGAGCTGCAATGAATGCCGCCCTCATCATCATCGGCGACAAACTCGGACTCTATAAAGCGATGGCAGGGGCCGGCCCGATGACTTCAGCCGAACTCGCCGCAAAGACCAAAACCACGGAGCGATATGTGCGCGAATGGCTCTCGGCGCAGGCAGCCGGTGGATTCGTCACCTATGACGAAGCATCCGGAAAGTTCACCCTGCCGCCTGAACAAACGATGGCCCTGGCCGACGAGCAAAGCCCCGTTTTCCTTCCGGGTTTTTTCGAGATTGTCTCCGCTTGTATAAAAGACGAGCCGAAAGTTACCGAAGCTTTCCGCACGGGAAAAGGACTGGGCTGGCACGAACACGATAACTGCCTTTTCGCAGGCACAGAGCGGTTCTTTCGTCCGAACTATCGCGCGCACTTGATCAGCGAATGGATCCCCGCACTTGGCGACACGCTTGCAAAGTTGAAGGCTGGAGCTCGGGTCGCCGATGTCGGTTGCGGCCTCGGAACTTCGACCGTCCTTATGGCCGAGGAATACCCGAAATCAACTTTCGTCGGATTTGATTACCATCCGCAGTCAATCGAGATGGCAAGGGCGGCCGCGACCAAGGCAGGCGTGTCCGAGCGCGTGAAATTCGAAGTCGCCAAGGCCAAGGACTATCCGGGCAAAGGGTATCAGCTGGTCGCATTCTTCGATTGCCTGCACGATATGGGTGATCCCGAAGGGGCGGCGCGGCACGTACTGGAGACGCTCGATCCGGATGGCGTGTGGATGATCGTGGAACCGTTTGCTCACGACAAATTGCAAGATAATCTGAATCCCATTGGACGCGTGTTTTACGGGGCCTCCACAATGCTTTGTACCCCCGCTTCGCTTTCACAAGAAGTGGGACTGGGGCTGGGAGCGCAAGCTGGAGAAGGAAGGCTTTCCAAGATTCTAAAGAACGCGGGATTCAGTCGTGTGCATCGCGCGGCGGAGACACCGTTCAATATCGTACTGGAAGCGCGGCGGTAAACGGCACAGAGTGCTACTAGTTCCCGCGGCGTTGGGAGAAAACCTTGTGCAGGACCCGATCGGCAGCGGTGTTTAGTTCAACCTGAAATTTTCCGGCCGCGCGGCGGGCTTGTTCCATCAAAGACGGATCGAGCAGCAGCGCGGTACGGTCCACGAAAGGGCCTGAAGCAACGGCGCGCGTCGTGCGCCCCGCTTGCCTGCGCGGCTCTTGCTTCGTAAGGCTTTCGTAAAGCTCGAGGTCGCGCCAGAATTCATGGGCGTCTTCATCGCTCCAATTCAGGGCCTGGCCTAGCGCCACAAAAAACTCTTCGCGGAAAAGGTCGAGGAGGGGAATAGCCAGATCCAAACTTGTTTTTTTAGCACGTTTGACTTTCGCAGCTTTTCGCCCCTTCTTAGGCTGATTCTTTTTTCTGACTCCGCGCTTCGGTTCGCGAACGTTGACCCGTACCTTCAATCGCGCCGGCAGAACGTCCGCCGCGCGCAACACCATAGCGAGGATGGCTTCCCGCCGGATCGTTTCGAGTTGCTCGCGGTAGTGTGCGGGCTGATCCGCGCGTCCGGGCCTGCGGTTTTCGGCCGCGTACATATCAAGAAAGCGCGGGACCATCTCGTTGCGATCGAGCGTGGCCAGCAGAAGCGCCGCAGCTTCGCGCGCGCGTACAACGAGTTCTCGGGAACGGTAGGGCATTCGGAAGTTTCTAGCTGTACGCGATTGCGGGCTGTCCCGCAATAGGAAAGCCGGACTGTGCGCTAAAAGAAAAGGCCCGGGAAACTCACCGGGCCTTTTTGGCTGCCTCTTTGCGTTGCTAGCTTGGGTTTAGTGGACCGGACTGACGGGACCGATCACGGGCAATTGCTCGCCTCCCGATACCGGCCGCACGGGTTTTTTCTCGAACTTGCCGAGCGCGATTTCGAGTGCCTGTTCAGCCGTGCGCACGAAGTGAATTTTCATTCCTTCGAGCATCTCGGCCGGCAAGTCCTCAAGCACGTTAGGTTCGTTCTCCGACGGAAGAATTACCTCGCGTATCCCCGCACGTTTCGCCCCGAGCACTTTCTCCTTAATTCCACCGACTGGAAGCACGATGCCGGAGAGCGAAATTTCACCAGTCATTGCGACACGCGGCCGAATAGCTCTTCCGGTCAAAAGGCTGACAAGCGCCGTGACCATAGCCACGCCTGCAGACGGGCCGTCTTTCGGGATTGCGCCCGAAGGAACGTGCACGTGCAGGTCGAGTTTGCGGAAGAAATCGGGATCGATGTCGTAACGCTCGGAGTTGGACCGAACCCAACTTAGCGCCGCGCGCATCGATTCCTGCATCACCTCGCCCAAATGCCCGGTCATGGTGAACTGCTTGCCGCCGCGCATTTTGCTGGCTTCGATGAAAACGATGTCACCACCCGCCGGCGTCCAAACCAAGCCCACCGAGACTCCAGGTTTTGTGACTCGTTCCTCCACTTCCTTCTCAATCCGCACTTTCTGTACGCCCAACGTTTCGCGAATCACCTCAGGCGTGACGATGTGCTTTTCCATCTTGCCTTCAGCAATCCGGCGAGCCTGCTTGCGTATGAGCGTCGCGAGTTCACGCTCAAGGTTTCGCACACCTGCTTCGCGCGTGTAGTGAGCGATCAGGACATGCAAAGCCTCGTCTGTGAACTCAATCTGCTCACCCAGCACGATGCCGTGCTCTTTTGTTTGGCGCGGGATCAAGAAACGCTTTGCGATCCCGATCTTCTCTTCCTCGGTGTATCCGGCGAGTTCGATGATCTCCATGCGGTCCCGCAATGGCTCCGGGATGGGATCCATCCAGTTCG
>Ga0302176_10001665_pt1 | contig 10122 bp, 8 predicted proteins | sample I_Palsa_E1_1_FD_198787 | JGI IMG/M metagenome (GOLD analysis project Ga0302176, IMG submission 198787) | Peat permafrost microbial communities from Stordalen Mire near Abisko, Sweden - I_Palsa_E1_1 | ecosystem: Environmental > Terrestrial > Soil > Palsa > Peat permafrost | place: Sweden: Abisko...
TTTTACTTGGTGGTCTTTCTTCTTGTTTTATTTTATTAGGTTCATCATTAATATATTCTTATACAGGTTTAACAAATTTTGAATCATTAAACATTTTACAAAGTGTTATTGGTCAATCATTTGAAGGAAATTCTTATAATTATTTAGCTATAGGTTGTATAATTTTAACAATTGGTTTATTATTTAAAATTGGGGCTGCACCATTACATTCTTGGGCTCCTGATGTATATGATGGAGTACCTACTATAGTAACAACTTGGTTAACAATAATGCCAAAATTATCAATTTTAATATTCTTTATCATGAATAATTTCTTAATAGAACCTAATTTATTAATGATATCAGCTTTATTATCACTATTATTAGGTTCTATTACAGGATTAGCTCAATATAAAATAAAACGATTATTAGCTTATAGTACTATTTCACATGTAGGATTAATATTATTAGCCTTAGGAAATGAAAGTATAAATGGATTAGAAAGTACAATATTCTATATTGTTCAATATTCAATAACAAGTTTAAATATATTCTTAATATTAATATTATTAGGTTATACTTTAAGTAAAACTAAAATTGTATCTGTTTATTCACCTATACAATTTATATCTCAATTAAGAGGTCAATTCTTTAATAACCCTAGTCTTAGTATAGCATTATCTTTATCATTATTCTCTATGAGTGGTATTCCACCATTAATAGGATTTTTTGGTAAATATTTTGTAATTAATTCAGCTTTAATGAACGGTAATTATTTTTTAAGTTTAGTTGTAATAATCTCTTCCGTTATTAGTACAGTTTATTATCTTCAAATAGTTAAAACTTTATTCTTACCAGAAATAGTTGAGACTGAAAATACTACTTCAATTACAGGAAGTAATAATTTATCACCTATATTAGCCTATATCGTGGCAATATTAACTTTATTTATTATCTTCTTTATTTTAAATCCTACACCAATATTAAATAGTATACATCTGATAGCTCTTCATCAATATTATTATTAATGAATTCATTTTTATTTTATTTTATATTAGTTCCAGTAATCGTAATAGCTTTATTAGCACTTAATTTATTCTTTGCTGCATCAAAACCTAATGAAGAAAAATTAACTACTTTCGAATGTGGGTTTAGTCCTGTAGAACAAGCACGGCAAAAATTCTCAATACATTTCTATCTAGTTGGTATTTTATTCTTAGTGTTTGATTTAGAGGTTCTTTTATTATTCCCAGCAGCAGTATCTATGTACTCTATTGGACAATCTGGATTTTGGATCTTATTATTCTTCTTAGTTGTATTAACAATCGGTTTCGTATACGAGTATGCATCTGGTGCATTAAACTACACTAGTAAAGAAAAAGATTCTGAACTCCCCCCTTGTTAAAATTTAATTTTTATCTTAAGAAATATTCTAAAATTTTAATAAAGCTTAGTTTTTCTAATATTCTAAATCTTCTTTTCTTCCTTATACCCTCTAATTTTGTTAGAATTAATAAAAAAGATAATTTATCAGATTCAGTTTAAAATAATTTCTAAATTGAGCAATGGCATAAATCTTTCTTAAATAATTTATACTGTTTCCTTGCGGAGAAATTAAATTTTAATTCTTCAATCTTATTTAAATGACTTATAAAAAAGATTTTATTTTCAATTTAAATCCAAATTCTACTGAAAGTATAGTGTACACTCTTAGAGAAATAAGTTGGTACCTAATAGATATCAACAGACATGAAGCATTTAATGATCCTGACAATAATGATAAAAAGTTTACTTTAAAAGTATCTTTGGAAAATAAAACAATTTATCAAAGAAAACTAGAATTTTCTAAAAATCCTAAAGAATTTACACAAACTTTATATTTAATGGGATGCTCATTAATAAATTCATATAAAGCACTAAAAGCCGAAGAAGAAATAAATTTAACAGTTCAAGTAGACATATAATCAAATTTGATAATTAAAACTCCCCACTCTTTTTAACTATTCATGGAATACCACACACTCCACTCTCATTTTATAAATAGTCCATTAAAAATAATACAAAAAAAAATAACTAATAATAAGTTTTTTATCCTTACATCATTAATTTGGTGTGAGATTAAGAACTAAATCAAAAATATAAGTAATTTAAAATATTTAAGCAATATTGAATTTAAAATAAAATTAAATAACTTAATTGATTGATAATATGGTTTAAATCAATAAATAATTATTGAAAATAAAAGATTAAGTTTTTAAAGATCACCATATTTTAAATAATATAATAAATTATGTATTATAAACAATGTTTATTTTATATTATTAATTAAGGGGGATTTTGTTTTTATAATTATGAGTATAATTTTTTATTAAGAATATTAACTAAATTAAAAATTATAAAATTAATGATAAGAATAGTTAAAACACATAAAATAGATTATGGAGATTATAATAAAAAAAATTCTAATAATTAAAGTTTGTTATAAACTTTATTATATATTTTCATTTAAATTTATTTCTAATATTTTTTGAATAGGTTCAACTTATTTTTTTTATTCTTATTTATATTAAAAAGTAAATTATCCTAATCTAAAAAAGAGATGATCTACATAATAAAATATTTAAAAGGTTTTTTATTTAAGAATATTACTCAAAAACTAATAAATACAGGGGGAGTTGGCTATAATCTTATTAATTAAAGTTTGTAGAAATATTAATAAAAAATAATAAAAAAATTAATGCTGATATTAAATTAAAATAACCTATTATTGCAAAACTGTATATATATAATTTATAGGTTTTATTTAAAACATATACTAATTTATCAAAAATATTATGAAGAAATGGATAAGAGCTAAGGAATGTAAGTATTCTAGATGCATATTTAATTATAAACATTCTAAATAATATAAAATTAAAACATTGAATTCCTAACATAAGCATTAAAATGCTTACAGATAATAAAGCTAAATTAGGATTCTCTGCTAATGGATTTAAATTTGCAAATGGATGAAAAATAATATCTCCTATTTCTAATGGACAATTAACTGTATGATTTGAAGTAGAAGTATCTGTTACAGGTATTCTATTCGATTCTGAACCCCCTATATTAACATTTATAAAAGGGCCCGAAGGTCCAAATGCTCTGCTTATTGCATAGACACCTAACCCAAAAAAACTACCTGTAGCAAATAAAGATAATGTTAGAGTAGTTTTAGTTCCAACAGAACCTCCAAAACTAGAACTAACCCAAGACGCGCTTTTAATTCCATAATATCCTGCATATAATGTTGCTCCAGATAAACCTAAATTAGTTAACATATTAATCATATTTCTAGGTGTAGTCTCTACTCTTATTATTGTATCTAAAATAGGATTATTATTTGTATTATTACTATCATTATTAATAACAGTATTATTAATAGTATTATCTTGTTCTGGCATACAATATATTACATTGTCAAAGTAAAATAAAGAAATAATTATATTTAATAAAATTATAAAAAAGATTAGATTTAATCTATTATTGAAAAAAATTGATAAAAAAAATAACATGATAATTTATAAAAAGTCTCGTACAAAAAAATAATACTTAATAATTATCTATACATAACGATATTAGCCAGTTTTATGATCATTTAAAAAAAATGTGACATTAGCAATTTTGATTTATTTATCTAAGATTCTATTGAATTAAATTTTATTATTTTTTTATTATTGGAAATTCTTTATTTATTTAATATTTAAATGAGACTTTAAAAGATTTTTATATAAAGAACAAAAAAAAAAATAAAAGATTGGATCTGTTATTCTTATTAACTTTTATACTAAAGATCTTAAAAAGGTTAATTATGTAATTACTGATTATTATCTAATTATAATATAACCAATAATAGTATTATAATTTTTAACTTTAATTACATTAAGTTATAATCCTTTTTTTATATAATTCTCCCCTCTATCACTATAAAATATAATATAAAAGATAAGGAAAATTTTATTTTATTACAATTATATAAATAATAATAGATTGTAATAAAGAAAAGGGGGGGGAGTTTGTTATTTGTATTATTAGAATAACAATACAGACGTGAATAGCCAATTATTTAAGCTATATTACAGTTTAAGCTCTATAAAAGAATACCAAGATAAATTATGTGCTAATTTACCTGCTTTAATACATCTTGAGATATATTCACGAGTAAGACCAGTTATTTCTTGAGCTTGTCTTAATGAATCATACTTAGCAATTAGTGTAATTTTATCTGCTTTATATTCATACACTAATTTACTTTTAGAATGGTTTTTACGCATTAATTCTATTACTTCTAAAGATCTTGTAGAACCTTGCAATGGAAATTTAATATTATTAGAAATTGAATTGTTATTTTCTTTTAGAGCCTCTCTAGCTTTTTTATTTTCTGAAAAACTATTAATTCTCTTAAGAATTGATTCTTCTCTTTGTTTATGTCCTGAATTAGAACCAGCAATCTTTAAAATGTTATAAACCGGATTTAAAGTATTTAAGTAATGTTGTTCTCGTTCTAACACGATATTTTTATCACAATACTCTAATATCTCAAAACTAAAATTTGAATATCCATATTTTAATAATGCTGAATTAATAATACTATTTCCTTTAGTAGTATCCGAGATTACATCATAACGATAATATAATCTTAAACGATTTGATAAATCAATTGAACTACCGACATAACAATCTCCTGTTAAATTATTTTTCCATCTGTAAACACCACTTTTTTTAATATTCTCTTTTATAATCTCATCTTTCATTATATCTGCATTATTATAAGTTATTATCGCGATAATCGCGATCACAGTAAAATCTGTATTATAATAAGAGTTTTCTTCAAAAATCGTTATTAAACTAATTAATACGTTATATGTTGTATTCATTGTATTTATATATATATAGTTAAAATAATTAATATTAGTTAACAAAGTAATAAATTAAGGGGGATTTTGTTATTACAATTATGAGTATAAAAGTAAAAACGCCATCATTAAAGCGAATAACCCAATTGCTTCAGTTAAAGCAAAATTCTAATTAATTTTTTTTATTATCTTAAATCATATAATAATAATAATATGTAAATAATAAAAGGGTAAATAATATATTCTTTTTAGAATCAAATTCCATTAAAGGGAACTCTTAATATATAAATAATTAAGAATGTGAGTTCAAGTCTTACATTTGGTAATAAATATCATGGGAGGCATAATTGCCACTCGTCCTGACTTTAGTTTTAAGACTAAATTTTTGAGTTCTTTAGAATCAAAGTATATTATTTCAAAATAATAGTTAGGAAAGATATTTATATATGGACAAAATTAGGATTAAAGAGGAAATATTTTTATATATGATGACAAATAATGGATTTTTTATTTTTTTTACAAATTTATGGTTTAATTATAATGTAGCTATAATTGTTGCTTTTATCACTTTTCTTACTATGATTTTTATATTAGATAATTTTAAATTTTCAGATATTAAATTTATTAGACTACTTCAATATTCAATGCTTGGAATTTTATTTTTTTATATCTATATTAATTACTTAACACAAACTATTTATACTACTGAAGGAAATGATCCAACTGTATCTACTACAGTAGTAGCTTCTAAAGAAGGGCTTAAACACATAGGTGATGGTCTTATGTCAGTTGGTTCTAATATAGGGTTAGGTGCTACAGTAGGCGGAACTGCTGGAGCAGTAGCTTCTGTCATTAAAAGTGCTCCAATTCCTCCTGTACAAAAAGTTGGAGCCGTTTTAATTGGTGCAGTGGCTGGTGGAGCTATACATGTAGGTGTTACATCTATTAATACAGGTAAAAAAAAAAAAATTCCTGAATCTTCAGAAATAAAGTCAGACTTAGATACAAAAATACCATCTTCTCCTAAGTATGATGCTTATTCATCTTTAGAAGTAAACGAAATTTTATCTTCTAATTCAAATTATGTGGAAGATTTATTATATTCTATGTTAATTTTAAATACATGTACTTTATTATTATTTTTATTATTTTTATTATCATTAATTAATAAATTTATTTTAATGAATAATATTAATTTAACTTTTATGGATAAAATTTTCTCTAAATCTTATAGTGAGAAATTAAATAATTTTATTTTATATTTTTACAAATTATTCGGGAGTACAAATAATATTTATAGTATATTTTTAATAATTCTTATATTAGTTAGTTGCTTAAGTTCTATTTATTTTATTTATGAACTTATAGATAATTTTGAACAATTTTCTAGAGATTATCTTGATTTTCTAAATAAACTCCCCCCCTCTTATTATTAAGAATATTTTTTATTTTTAATTAATGACTTAATAAAATTAAATTATTTTGCAGAAGATCCTAATAAGGGGGAGTTTATTAATATTTCTTCAATTAAAGCAACTAACTAATCAGTTAAGCCTAATTTATTATTTATTTAAAGGTTTTATATAATATAAACCTCTAAATAGTTCACCAGATTCTCTATGTTGAGCTAATTTAGCTCTATCTGCCTTTAAATATAAAGATAAAGCAATCATGGATTTAAATTCTTGTATAATTTTATGATTTGAATCAGTTAATATTACTGATTTAGCATTAGGTGATTTAGAACGGGCTAACGATCTTTGTTTTTGTAATAATCTAACCTCATCTGAATGCGATTTCCCATAAAAAGGATTATTTGTTCCTAAATACCTGTCTTTTTTTAAAAAACTCATTTTACTTAAACTATCCTCAGTATGTTTATAACCTAAAGAATTGCCAGCAGTAGGTAAAATATTTAATTGAGGTTTTATGGTATCAATGTAAAATTGCTCTCGAGATATTGCATCTGTTTTATCACAGTATTCAAGTATATTTAAACTAAAATTAGAATAACCATATTTTAATATTGAAGAATATATTTTACTATTACCTCGATCAGGACTAGAAATATAACTATATTGGAAATATTGTTGTAGTCTTTTACTTAGATTTATAGAGCTACCAATATAACATTCATTTGTTAATAAATTTATAAATTGATATACTCCTGCTTGATTTTTATTGTCCTCGATAATATCTTTTTTAAAAAGGTCTGAGTTAGCATATACTTTTATTGGAATTATAGAAAAATGTATTATCATTTCTTCAAGAGTTGTATTTTCAATGTAAATATTACTTAAAATAATACTAATTAAATTTATAGAATTAACTGAAGAGAAATGTATAGAATTAACTGAAGAAAATAACGAAAATAAATGACTATTAAAAGTCATTGTTATTAAATTAAATAAATTGTATGTTGTATTCATTGTATTTTATATAGTTAGTTAAAATAATTAATAATAGTTAACAAAGTAATATATCAAGGGGGATTTTGTATTTACAATTATGAGTATAAAAGTAAAAACGCCATCATTAATGCGAATAACCCAATAGCTTCCGTCAATGCGAAACCTAAAATAGTGTAAGAGAATAATTGAGCTTTGATTGAAGGGTTTCTAGCTGTAGAGTTTACTAAAGCTGCGAATACTGTTCCAATTCCAACACCTGCACCTGCTAATCCGATTGTAGCTAATCCTGCACCTATGATTTTTGCGCTTGCTAACATTTTATTTTTTATTTTATTTCTTTTGTCAATTAAGACCTGAATTATAATAGACTAATTCTTAATCAATTCTTATTAATTATATAAGGCGGTAAATATATTTTATGTTCACCTAATTAATGACTATAGTTATTAGAATGATTTTTATAAAATAGGGCATCTGTTTTTATACTTATTTAGAGGATTGTAGCTTAATTGGTTAAAGCGCGGTCTTGATAAGACCGATAGTAGAGGTTCAAGTCCTCTCAGTCCTATAAAATAAAGCTAAGTTTATTTTTAATAAACTTTACATCTTCCTTTTTTTATTAAAACTTCCTAGCGGACGACCCTTGAGAATACCCCAGAGTCTATTTTTAATAAAAACTTTGGAGGAAGCTAAATCCATTAGAGGTGATATTCCTTTATCCTACGGATAAAAGCTTATATAGTATTATTATATTTATAAAAATAATGTGGATTAGTGTAATGGTCAACACCCAAGACTCATGATCTTGTATTGATAGTTCAATTCTGTCATCCGCGCTTATATATTTATAATAATAAATCTTATAATAAAGTCTATCTTTAGTATATCCTTGTATTGTACAATAGTAATATAAATATTATAATATTATTTATTATAATCTAAATAGACTATCCCTTAAAGTATTAAAGCCTTAGGAAATATTTTATTCAGAACATTAACCTTAAGATATTAAAGTCTTATTAATACTTTATTTTAAAATATTACCCCCCTTCTTATAAAATCTTTTTTATTTAGAATATTAGCTTTTATTTACAACAATGCTCTCTTATAAATTTATGTTTTATTCAGAAATAACAAACTATTTTAATTGTAATATAATAACCATCTCTAAATATATTAAAAATGGCAAATTATTTCAAAATAATGAATTTTATTTTCATTAAAAAAATAAATAATTAAAGTTATAGTAGGGTTATATATTATAGCTTATTTTATATTAGACAAAAAATTTAATTAACATTTTTCTTATAAGCTGAAGAAGCTAAATTGATTAAAAGCTTCTTTTTTTATAATCAACTAGTGGAAATGCTTATTAATATAAAAAATAAGTTTTTGCCCCTACGGGCGTTTATGATAAGATAATTAATGTAAATGATAAGATAATTAATGTAAATAATAAGTTAATAAAGTTTAATATAAAGCTTATTATTTACAAATATAATAGAAGTTTAAGTCTTTTATATTTTATCATAAAGTGTGTCAAATAAAGAAGTATATTATTAAAATAATTTATAAAGTAATTAATTTAAATAAGCTAATTATTATTTTATATTGATTAATAGTATTTTGGGAATAAAAATTATATATAAAAAATATGAAAAATACAATAATTTTATTTAATATAAATTTACCTAATCAACCGGTAATTATTTATAATAACGCAGAAATAGATAGATTACAAATTCTATCAGATAATAAAGATAAAGCTGGAATTTACCAGTGGACACATAAAGAATCAGGTAAATTTTACATTGGTTCTGCCGTTGATTTATGTAATCGATTAAAAAAATATTTTTTTTCTTCAGAATTAAAACGAATGAAAAATTATATTTCTAAAGCATTAATTCTTCATACTCATTCTAAATTTTCTCTTACAATATTAGAATATATTGATATTTCTAATCTATCTTTAGAGGAAGCACGTAAAAAAATTTTAACGCGTGAACAACATTACATTGATTCGCTTTCGCCAATATATAATATTAATCTTATTGCAGGATCAAGATTAGGATCATTTCATACTAACGAAACAAAAGTTTTAATGAAAGAAGCCAAAATAGGAATTAATCGTTCGATTGAAACTCGTGAAAAAATTAGTGATTCTTGTAAAGGAATTCTTAAAACAAAAGAACATAAAGCAAATATTTCAAAATCTTTGAATAAAAAAGTATTTGTATATTCTAAAAATACTTCTATATTAGAATATGAATTTATATCTTATTCAGAAGCTGCAAAATATTTTAATTGTAGTATAACGTCAATTTCTAGATATATTAAAAGTGGTAAATTAATTCAAAACCAGTGGATCTTTTCTTTATCTAAAAATAACGATCTTAAATAATAGCAGGGGTTATATGCTATTTGTTAATTATTTTTATATTAGATATAAAGTCTAATTAACACCCCCTATAATTATTTATCTTTAATAAAATTATAAATAAAATATTTTTTAATAAAAATCCTAAAAGATAAAGTAAATAATGTTTAACCCCTACGGGCGTTTATGATAAGATTAATTTTCAAGATTCTTAAATATTAGTGCTAGATGGCTTAAAATATTACTATTCTTACACCTCATAATTAACTTTTTAGTTAATTTCCCTATCTGTTAAAGATATTGGGTAGCCTATCAAAGCAATAGTCTATTGCTAATTTTATTCCTTTACATCCAAAGAATGTAAGGAAAAGAATAATTCATAGCTCTGTTTCCTACTTATATGCTTTCAGTAGTTATCATTTATGCACATAGCTTTCCAGCCATGCATTCATTTATTATA